>Ga0114931_10009030_pt1 | contig 11984 bp, 10 predicted proteins | sample 2SBtaG_FD_89579 | JGI IMG/M metagenome (GOLD analysis project Ga0114931, IMG submission 89579) | Deep subsurface microbial communities from Kolumbo volcano to uncover new lineages of life (NeLLi) - 2SBTROV14_V59a metaG | ecosystem: Environmental > Aquatic > Marine > Volcanic | place: Kolumbo...
TGATTTATATCAGCAAAAAATATAAATATACTGCATTCTTGAGGCTATAGATTATCAGGAGCCATAGCCTTGGCTATGCTCGTATAAATTAGACTAAGCTATCCATATCAGGCTTGCCATTATGCCTGTTTTAGCTTCTCTTCGATAAGAATAGAATCGCTTTGTATCTGAATAAGTACACTCGCCACCGCCAAAAACTTGTTGCACACCCATAGCATTAAGACGCTGCTTAGCTAACAGATAAATATCTGCCAACCATTTACTATTGTCTCTCTCCTGAAAGGCTTGCTCTGCTTGAGCTTGTACATCCATAAAGGCTTGGCGAACCTCACCCCCTACTTCAAAAGCTGTTGAGCCGATTGCAGGGCCTAGCCACGCAAGTATATTTTCTGGCTTTTCATTCATTGAATTTACGGTTTTTTCTAGGATTCCTGTATGCAAGCCTCGCCACCCAGCATGGCTTGCAGCAACGGCTGTTCCCGCCTGATTGCAAAAAAGTACGGGGAGACAATCTGCGGTCATTACCACACAGGTTTTACCTTGTGTCGTTGTTACAGAAGCATCAGCATCAATTAATGGTTTTTCATCATCTAAATTTGAAACTAAATTGCTGTGTATTTGATTTAGCCAAACAGGAGATTCTACAAGCTCTAATGACTCAGCCAGAATTTGTCTATTTTTTTGAACACTATTGAAATCATCATCAACATGAGCACCTAAATTCATACTATCAAATGGAGCTTGGCTGACTCCACCTCTACGGGTGGTCGTAATAGCTTTAATATTGGCAGGGGCTGACCAATTTGGGATTAGCCAATCGTGAAGTTTCGTTGTCATCGTAGCTGACCCAGTAATTCCTGCATATCATCGGGTAATGGCACTTCCCATGACACCGCCTCACCTGTGGCAGGATGATTAAAGCCCAATTTGGTCGCATGCAAGGCCTGACGCTTGAAGCCTTGAATAGCTTGTCTAGCCTCTTCACTAATACCTTTTGGCACACGTGGACGGCCACCATAGACGGGATCGCCAATAATCGGCCAGCGTTTATAGCTAAGGTGTACACGGATTTGATGTGTGCGACCTGTTTCTAAGTGAACACGCAGTAAGGTGTGATGTGCTAATTTTTCTTCGATACGATAATGCGTTATGGCGTACTTCCCTGACTCTGTAACAGCCATACGTTTACGATCAACAGGATGCCGCCCCATATAGGACTCAATGGTCGAGCCTGAAATCACACGACCATGAACCATAGCCAGGTATTCACGCTTTACGGTACGTTCTTGTAGCTGATCAACCAAAGATTTATGTGCTTGCAGTGTTTTGGCAACCACCATCAAGCCCGTCGTATTCTTATCTAAACGGTGTACGATACCAGCACGCGGTATATTTTTTAGGCTTTCATCATGTGCCAATAAACCGTTAACCAATGTGCCCGTCCAATTACCCGCAGCGGGATGAACCACAAGCTTAGTGGGTTTATTTACCACAATAACGTCTTCATCTTCATAAACAATATCTAGAGCTATTGGTTCTGGTTCATAAACCGTTTGCTCCTGTGCTTCTGGATGAATTTCAATTTTATCATCTTCCCATAGCTTTATTTTTGCTTTAAGTTGCTTACCATTAACTAGCACATTTCCTGACTTGATCCATTTCTGCAACTGGCTACGGGAGTATTGCGGGCAAAGCTTAGCAATAATTTGGTCTAGCCTCTGGTTTGAAAGTTCAGCTGGCACTATATGGTAAATTTTTTGATTTTCGCTCATGGTGTGACTCGGGGGAAATTTCGACTATACTATCTAAGCATTAAGGAACGTGCACGGAATAACTTCCCGAATTATAACTGAGGATTTTTGTTTCAGACTGGCTTATCTCAAGAACCGCATAGTTATTCTACGCAACGATTTGAGACCATTCAGATTGGAACAATAAGACCAATTAGCGTGTCGAAGTTGTTTCTGCACGTTCCTAAGTAGAAAGAAAATACATTCAACTCAGGTACTGCCACAGTAGCCTAATATTTGTAAATAATAATTTAAAGAAGCATGACGATCAAAACAATGAATAAGCACATTTTGAAAATAGCGGCACTGATTATACTGGCTTTGAGCTTACAAGCCTGCTCTAACCTCAAAGATAAAGATAAAACTAGGGGCTGGTCAGCAAACAAAATTTATCAAGAAGCAAAAGCTAAATTAAATAGCAGTGATTACGAAGGTGCTATCAAGCTTTACGAAACCTTAGAAGCTCGCTACCCATTAGGTCACTTTGCTCAACAAGCCCAGCTAGAAACGGCTTATGCCTATTATAAGTATGATGAGCCTGATACTGCTCTTGATGCTATTGACCGCTTTATGCGTATGAATCCTCGTGCTAAAAATATCGATTATGCTTTGTACTTACGAGGGTTGGTTAACTTTACTCGCGGCAATGGCTTCTTGGATCGCTTCTTCCCACGCAGTATTGCTGATCTTGATAATGTACGTCAAAAAGAAGCTTTTCATGATTTCACAAACTTGCTAACACGCTATCCTAATAGCAAATACGCTGGTGATGCTCAAATGCGTTTACAACATTTACGCAATGCTTTAGCTGAGTCTGAAGTCAATGTGGGTAAATACTATATGGAACGCGGTGCGTACTTGGCGGCATTCAATCGTGCTGAATATACAATCAAGCATTATCAAAATGCTCCTGCTGTGATTGATGCTCTTAAATTAAAAATACAAGCAGCAAGAAAGCTAGGGAAAAATGACCTAGCAGAATCTAGCTTACGTGTTTTGCAGAGCAATTATCCAAAATACGCTCCACGCAAATAAAATAACTATAAGCATCGCATGGTGTGATGCTCTTTTAAAAGAACCTAGGAGCTTGCTCATTGATAGAGCAAGCTCCTAGGAATTTATCTCAATCCTTTCTTAATCAATACTTCATTAAAATGTCTTATCCACTATAATTAGCAAAAAACTGCTTAATTAACGATGGTAATACCAAAATGAATATATTAAGGCACACTCCTAATATAATTAGCATTGCCCGCATTCTATTGGTGCCACCCATTATCTGGATGATATGGCATAAAATATACGACACCGCTTTTATTTTGATGATAATTGCAGGCGTGTCCGATGGGGTTGATGGTTTTCTGGCACGTGCTTTTCACTGGCAATCAAAACTCGGTGCTATGCTTGATCCAGCGGCAGATAAACTTCTACTCGTTAGTATTTTTATTGTTATTGGGCTGAAAGGCTTTATTCCATGGTGGCTAGTCGGTTTAGTTATTCTGAGGGATATTATCATTGTTGTAGGCACATTCGCTTATCAACGAGCTACGCAAGACAAAGATATTCGCCCCTTATTTATCAGCAAGGTCAACACTGCATTACAAATATTGTTAGCCGTTGCCGCACTTTATCAAGAAGCTGTAATGCCACTCCCTGGAAATATTATGCCGATATTAATTTGGGTTGTTACCGCTACCACACTTGCCAGTGGCATTGCATATATCACAATATGGACGCGTAATACCATAAAATATAAGAATAATAATTAGGAATTCTTAATTCCGTGAAGGACATTCAATCATTATGACAAACAATTCTCGCTGGTTTTGGCTAACCATTGCATCCATCTTTTTTCTATTGCTTTACTTGTTATCCCCTATTTTAACGCCATTTGTATTAGGTGCTCTACTCGCCTATCTTGGTGATCCCTTAGCAGACAAATTAGAAGCTAAAAAAATATCCCGAACTGTTTCTGTCGCTATCGTATTCAGCTCAATTATTTTAATGATGCTGATTATCTTTCTGCTGGTTATTCCCGTTTTTGAAACACAATTATCAAAACTATTTGTAAAATTACCGAGTTATATCGATTCGGCGATGACACTGTTGCAACCACAATTGCGGGACATATTTGGTGTCGACACCTCCGTGATGGAAGTTGAGCAAATTAAAACAGCACTTACAGAACATTTGGGACAAACAGGCGGCCTTATCAAAAGCATCGTGAAAACACTGTCACACTCCAGTATTGTAGTACTTGGCTGGCTAACGACTATTGTGCTTACACCCGTTATTACATTTTACTTACTCAGAGACTGGGACAAGCTGGTTGACTATATTCAAGACCTACTCCCACGCAATGTAGAGCCTGTGATTTCTCATCTAGCAAAAGAGTCCGACATGGTACTTGGTGCTTTTTTACGTGGACAGCTCACCGTCATGTTGGCACTCGGCACAATATACTCGATTGGTTTAGGTCTAGTCGGTGTGGAATTTGCCTTGCTGATTGGCATGTTGGCAGGCGTAGTTAGCTTTGTGCCTTACCTCGGTTTAATTATTGGCGTATTGGTCGCAGGAACTGCCGTAATACTCCAAACAGGGAATGTTGTTGACCTATTGCTGGTCTTTCTTGTTTTTGGTGTTGCTCAACTCATTGAAGCCGTCATGCTGACCCCTCTATTTGTTGGTGAACGCATTGGCTTACACCCCGTCACGGTAATTTTTGCTATACTGGCTGGTGGTCAACTATTTGGCTTCTTTGGAATATTACTTGCCCTACCCGTTGCCGCAATACTCGCTGTTATCATGCGGCATTTACATGACTCCTATAAAGAAAGTCATATTTATACCATCAAAACAGAAAAATAATGCAGCAACTGACCCTTGATATTTCCTTACGTGACGGATTCCAATTCGAATCTTTTTATACCAATCGAGACAATGCTGATGTTGTCAACTTATTGAAACTTATCGCCTTAGATAAAGAACAAGGTCAATTCTTTTTTTGGGGGAAAACACAAACAGGAAAATCACATCTCCTACAAGCGTGTTGCCAAAAAGCATCAATAACTGCTGGTATTAGCTATTTACCATTAAAATCATTATCACACTATGGCGTGGACTGTTTTAAAAATATATACAATGCCTCTCTAGTTGTTATTGACGATATAGACATCGTATTAGGTAAGCCAGAGTCGGAAGAAGCCTTATTTCATTTAATCAATGAAACTCGACAAAATAAGCAAACTTTATTGCTTAGTGCCAGTAATGGTCCCCGCCATTTAAATTGCAAACTCCCTGACCTTGCTTCACGGTTATTATGGGGGGCTAGTTACCAAGTACATGAGCTTTCTGATCAAGATAAATTTCTTGCACTACAATTAAGAGCAAGACAACGTGGCTTTGAGATACCAGACCATATTGTAGACTATCTGTATAAGCGTTACCCACGAGAGTTGGACACACTGATGGATATACTCAACAATATTGATAAAAAAAGTCTAAGCACAGGTAGAAAAATCACCCTACCGCTAATCAAAGATGCATTAAAGGAATAAACCATGGACGCAAAAGAATTAGTAGATCAACTACTGCATGCCGCAAAAGAATATGCTGAAAAAGGTCAAGCAATCGCTGAGGATAAGTTAGATATACCCAGCGAAGGTGAGGCAAGAAAGGCCAAGTTAGATGGTATAAAAAATGGGGCTATTATTGCTGGAGCTGCCGCATTACTACTCGGCACAAAAACAGGACGATCTGTTACAGGCACAGCTATTAAATTAGGTAGCCTTGCTGCTGTGGGAGGACTGGCTTACCAGACCTATCAAAGCTGGAAAAACAATAATGATGATAAAGACACTAGCCAAACAGCATCACTTGAAAGCAAGGCAAACACACCAGACTCTGCCAAAAGCCTCATCTTACTCAAATCCATTATTTCTGCTGCAAAAGCAGATGGACATATTTCTGATAGTGAACTAAAAACCATTCATACCGAACTGAGCAAATTAGAACTTGATTTGGATATTAATCACTTGATTCAAAATACACCTTCAGATCCAGAAGCCATCGCCACACTGGTTGACAACACTGAGTTTGCAGCAGAGGTTTATCTTATTTCTAGCTTAGTTATAGATCAATCGAATGATGCGGCCAAAGCCTATCTTGATGCACTCGTTACGGCTCTACACTTACCTAAAGAACTTATCCAAGCCTTGAACAGCATTGAGTAGCATTATCTCTCCTCATTATTGAGCTTATATAGATGTTCAGTTAAAAATTTCCCAACAATATTGGATCATACGAGCATAGCCAAGGCTATGACTCCTGAGGATTCGCCCCTCTGGTGAAGCTTGTAGTACCGCAAAATAGAATAAACGTAACTATGGATAAAAATGAAGCCTCTAAGCAATATACAGATAATTTCCAGCATCTCTTTCCTATTATTCTGTCGGCGAAAATACGCTCTAAAAATGAAGACTTTATTGTTAATGAAATCCCCTCAGTCGAGCCTGTTCACACAGGTGAACACGTTTGGCTAAAAATTCGCAAATCTGGAGAAAATACCGACTGGGTTGCGGGCTTATTGGCAAAAATCGCTGGCGTTAAGCGTAGAGATGTTAGCTATGCAGGCATGAAAGACCGCAATGCCATTACAACACAGTGGTTTAGCATCTATTTGCCAGGAAAAGCGGCTCCAAATTGGCAATCTCAATTGCCTGATAACATTGAGCTACTTGAAGAAACTCGGCATGAACGCAAGCTTCGTCGCGGCACATTAAAAGGTAATCAATTTCAAATCACGCTACGAAATTGCAACTACCTTAATGATGGCAGTCTTGAGAAAATCAAACAACGTATCGACCATATTCGTGAACAAGGGGTTCCTAATTATTTTGGCAATCAGCGTTTTGGTCGGAATTTTTACAATCTACATAAAGCCGAAATGTGGTTTACAGGTAAATTCAAACCCAAAAAACGTAATCTACAGGGTATCTATCTCTCCTCCGCACGCTCTTGGATATTTAATCAGATTTTATCTGAACGCATACGCCAAGGAACATGGAATCAAGCCATCAATGGCGATGTATTCATGTTAGAAGGTAGTCATAGTTGGTTTGCTGAAGCGTTAAGTGATGAAATCAAACAGCGTGTTGATGCAAAAAAACTACATCCTACAGGAGCACTCTGGGGAAAAGGCGATCTGGGTAGCCAACATGAAATGCAAATTATTGAGGAAAAAGTTGGACAGCAATATCATCATCTAATTCAAGGTCTATGTGACAACAAACTCAAACAAGAACGTCGTAGTTTACGACTTCCTGTTGATAGCATTGAGTGTAAAGTAATCAATAATCAAGACTTACTGCTCAATTTTTACCTTCCATCAGGCTCATACGCCACTTCAGTTTTACGAGAATTGACTATTTTTCAGCCATAATTTAGTCATAAATCATTCACAACAGTAATACCTTAGTAAAAAACAAGGTATTTATCTCAATAACAAAACAATAGTTTAGAGCACATTTGCCTTAAATTTTTAGTCCTTTACAATCCGCATCATCATTCATAAGCAATTTCTAATATAGACAGTTAATGGAAATCAACTGTTTTTTTTATCAGCTGAGAATGCAAATAAAAGGTAGCTTCTTAATCCTAAATACCCATTCTTTGGCTATAGGTTAATAAGACTCCCTGAAGATAAATAAACTAGTGAGGACTAGAAAATGAAACACTTTACTGGAACGATTTTAACATTAATATTGAGTTTTCTGATAACCGCAACAGCGGAAGCTGGTCAATCTTGTGCAACACATAACGCTTCAGACATCAAAGCAAGAGCATCCGAATATCAAACAACAATAAATAAATACTCAAAAAAATATGGCGTTGACAGTCGCATTGTTACTGCCATTATCACAACCGAATCTTGCTTTAAGACAAAGGCTCGCTCTCACAAAAACGCTGTCGGCTTGATGCAACTTATGCCAAAAACAGCCAAACGCTGGGGTGTTAGTAACCGCCGCAGTGTAGATCAAAATATCCGTGGTGGTACTCGCTACATTGCCCATCTAATCAAACGCTTTAACGGTGACATCAAACTAGCTGTTGCTGCTTATAATGCAGGTGAAGGTAATGTTGATAAGTATCATGGTATCCCTCCTTTCAAAAACACACGTAAATATGTAAAAAATGTTGTGCTTGTATATTCAAAGCTCGGTGGTTATAAACTGCGTGTAAAAGTAAAACAATCTAAACGCTACCGTAAAAAAAGCCAGCTAAGAGAAAACGAAAGAAAAAAGAAAGTCAGTAAACTAGATTTTTCTTTTTATACAACAACACTAACCACTATCAAAAAGTTAGTACCACAAGGCTAATCAATAAAGTCTACATAGTAGAGCCTTCTCACTCTTGATGCTCATACGGTTTTCAAGCAGATAAATTCCAACAGCCTATACATATAGGCTGTTGGAAGACTCAAAACCAAAAACTTAACGTCTTTTACGACCAAAAGAGAAGCCTTTACGCTTTCTTTGTACTGTACGAGGTTGTGGTTTTGCCCTCTGTTGTACACTAGGCTTCGGACGAGGTTTCGCTTTTTGAGTTACTGCCGCCGCAGGACGTGTACTAGCTTGGCGGTTCTGTTGGAAATTTCTATTTCCCGATAGCTTATTCGCCAACATTCCACCTATTAATGCACCCGCAGCTGAGGCAAGCACCATTTCTCCCAGCCCCATACCTGCTGATGCTTCAGCTGATGCTTCTTGAGTCAATGCAGATGTACCCGCTTCAACTTTTGCCGCTTCTGCTTCTGCGAGTGCTTTTAATTCATCATTGCTTAGAATAACTTCTGAACCGTCTAATTTTTTAAGTACAGCACGTGTGTCACCGTTTGTCTCATGCTTTTCAGCTAACACATATTTATCAGGATCTGCGGACGTTTGCTCTATCACCAAGAAATAGTTTTGCTCTTGTAAATCACCTTGCAAGGTTTCCATGCCATTGCTTGATTGCTGTTCTGCATCTTGTGAGCCACCACAACCTTGTAAACCGACTGCAACTAAAATGCTAAAACCAAACACCATTGATTTTACAACATACTTTTTTTCTAACTGTGCCATTGTGAATCCATAATTGATAAAAACGTCCTGAAGTCTAAAGACAAGTCAGGTGGATGTAAATTTTTCAAATAGTAATTTAGCAAGCCTTTTTAAGACAACCATTTAAGTCATGCCGGCTCTTAAAATAAACCATTTATAACCAAGCCATCACGCAAGGTTTGTAAGTTTTTCTACACACTGTAAAATGCCGTTTTGCTCAGATATACAGAATCATGACGACAACATCTCCGATTAGAGAAATTCCCTATAATTACACTTCATTTTCCGATCGTGAAATCGTACTCCGTTTATTAGGTGAACGAGCTTGGGAAATTTTAGAGAAGTTACGCAACGCCCGTAATACAGGTGTTTCAGCTCATATGTTGCTAGAAATGTTGGGTGATATGTGGATGGCTTCTCGCAATCCGTATATCCAAGATGATTTGCTCAGTGGGCATAAACAAATTGATTCTTTAAATCAATCACTGCAAGAGAGAATCTGCCGGATTGAAGAACGAGCAGAGGGAAACCCTCATACACTGGAATTAATTAGCCTTACTAAGCAAGCCGTTAAAAAATTCTCAGACTGGTTCCCAAAACATAAGAAATTACGCAAAAAAGCTAAAAAGAAGTTTAGAGACTTAACTGACAAAAATAATATTTTATTCGATGGTTTATCACGTGTTTCTCATGTCACCGATGCAACAGACTGGCGGGTCGAGCTACCCTTTGTTGTATTGACCCCTGACACTGAAGATGAAATTGCAGCATTAGTCCAATGTTGTATTGAGCTAGGTTTAACCGTGATACCGCGTGGTGGCGGTACAGGATACACCGGTGGTGCTATTCCATTGAGTTGTCGCTCCGCCGTTATCAATACCGAAAAGCTCGAATTTATTGGCTCTGTTCAACAGCGTAACGATATTAGTGCCGATAGCAAAAGCGTATCGACAGTAAAAACAGGGGCTGGAGTTGTCACTAAACGGGTATCTGAATTAGCACAAAAACATAACTTGGTTTTTGCAGTTGACCCCACCTCACAAGATGCCTCAACCATCGGCGGCAATGTCTCGATGAATGCAGGTGGGAAAAAAGCCGTATTATGGGGAACCACGTTGGATAACTTAGTTTCTTGGAGAATGGTAACACCCGATGCAGAATGGTTAGAGGTAAAGCGTATTAACCATAACCTTGGAAAAATCCATGAAGCGGAAACGGTTGAGTTCCAAGTCACCCGCTTTGCACAAGACGGCAAAAGCCAACAAGGTGAGATAGAAACACTGAGCTATAAAGGCTCTTATTTCCGTAAAGAAGGCTTAGGTAAAGACGTAACCAACAAATTTTTAGGTGGCTTACCCGGCATTCAAAAGGAAGGGTGCGATGGACTCATTACATCAGCCGAATTTATTTTACACAAAATGCCAGAACAAATTCGTACTGTTTGCTTAGAGTTTTACGGTACTGATTTACATGAAGCTGTACCTGCTATTGTTGAAATCAAAGATGCCTTGGACAACAACCCAGATGTCCTACTTTCTGGCTTAGAGCATTTAGACGAACGCTATGTTAAAGCAGTAAAGTATACGCCCAAAGGAGCACGCGGCAACTTGCCTAAAATGGTTTTAATTGCCGATATCGTTGGCGATGATGATAATAAAGTTGCCGCAGCAGCATCCAACGTTATCCAACTGGCTAATCAGCGTAATGCCGAAGGTTTTGTTGCTATTAGCCCTGAAGCAAGGCGATTATTCTGGCTTGATCGTGCCAGAACTGCAGCTATTGCCGCACACACCAACGCCTTTAAAATTAATGAAGATGTGGTGATTCCTCTGCACAACTTAGCAGCCTATAGTGAAGGCATTGAGCGGATCAATGTTCGGCAATCCATGCTGAATAAAGTACGCACTATTGATGCCATGTTAGCGTGTTTACAAGGCTCTCACCCTGAATTAAAACAAATCGCTAATTATGAAGATAGCCAAGAAAACGATGATATTTTGCAATCAAAAATCAACAACGCAGTTGAGCATTTGCAAACGATAAAAAATCGCTGGAATACCATTTTAGAAAATTTTGATAGCCCTGCTTCAGAATGTTCAGAGCTACTCACCGATGCTGAACAAACACTTATCCGAGCTGATGACAAATTAATCAATTTGCTATTACGCCGTGATCTACTTATTTCTTATCGCAAAGATGTTAAAGAGCGTTTACAACAAATATTTGTGGGTAATCGACTTAAACCGTTGCGGGATAATATCGTCAAAATACATAAAAAACACCGCTCCAGCCGTTTATTTATTGCTCTGCACATGCACGCGGGCGACGGGAATGTGCATACCAACATTCCCGTTAATTCACATAATTACGAAATGATGCACGAGGCCGAGGGGATTGTTGATGAGATTATGGCACTCACTCAAAAACTAGATGGTGTTATTTCAGGTGAGCATGGTATTGGTTTGACCAAAATGCAGTATTTAGAGCCTGAAGTTACTGAGTCTTTTGCGACATATAAGAATAAGGTCGATCCTAATGGACATTTCAATCGTGATAAACTCATGCCAAATTCTGGCTTGCAGGATGCCTATACGCCTTCTTTACGCTTAGTCGAACGTGAAACGATTCTGCTAGAGAATGATGAGTTAGGTGAACTAAATAATGACATCAAAGACTGTTTGCGTTGTGGCAAATGCAAACCCGTTTGCACCACCCATATCCCGCGAGCTAATTTACTCTACTCACCTCGTAATAAAATCTTAGCAACGGGCTTAAGCATTGAAGCATTTTTGTATGAAGAACAAGCCCATCGTGGGATTTCATTAAGCCACTTTGATGAGTTAAATGATATTGCAGATCATTGCACCATCTGCCACAAATGTTTATCTCCCTGCCCTGTCAACATCGATTTTGGTAATGTTAGCGTAAGAATGCGAAAGCTTTTGAAAGATCGCAAAAAGCGTAAAACCAATCTCGTCACTAAAGCATCGATGATGTTTTTGAATACCAAAAAACCAGCGACCATTAAAGCAGCTCATACCGCTATGGTTGATATAGGTTTTCGTGCCCAAAGTTTCGGACATTCATTATTTAA
>Ga0114931_10009031_pt1 | contig 11984 bp, 17 predicted proteins | sample 2SBtaG_FD_89579 | JGI IMG/M metagenome (GOLD analysis project Ga0114931, IMG submission 89579) | Deep subsurface microbial communities from Kolumbo volcano to uncover new lineages of life (NeLLi) - 2SBTROV14_V59a metaG | ecosystem: Environmental > Aquatic > Marine > Volcanic | place: Kolumbo...
AATATGATATCGTAAAGCCTGCTCTTGGTTTTTATCCAATTGATTGTGAGAATGCAAGTGTGGATGAGTTTGAATCAGAACTTGAAACTATAAGAAAAGCCAAACCTATTGCTATTGGTGAAGTCGGTCTTGACAAAAAACATGTAACTAATTTTGAAAAACAAATATTGTGTTTTGAAAAATTAATCTTACTTGCTAAAGAACTTGATATTCCTATTATTGTTCATTCTAGAAAAGCAGAGGTTGAATGCATAGAATTACTTGAAAAACATGATTGCAAAAAAGTTGTTATGCATATGTTTTCAGGAAAGAAAAGACTTGTTCAAAGAATTATAGAAAACAAATGGTATTTCTCAATTCCTGCAAACATTAGTAGAAGTGAACATTTCAAGATGATTGTAGACATGACCCCTCTAAGACAACTCTTAACTGAGACTGATTCTCCTCTAATGGCACCAGTGCTTGGTGAGCGAAATGAGCCAGCAAATGTTGCTGGAACAGTTGAAGAAATAGCCAAAATTAAAGCTATGGATAAAGAAGAAGTTGCAAACATTATTTTTTCTAACTACCAACAATTATTTCTGTAAAGAATTATAAATGATTATCAAATACCTTTGCTTGATGAATTACGAAGCAGAGCTATTTAAAGTTGCACCATGGACAAAAGATGTCATGACGGCTGCAAAGGATTTGAATAATAGTAGTATTATGAGAGGACGAAGTGGTTGGATAAAAAGAAGGATAGAAAATCCAGAGTCTATTTATGAACACTCCTGCAAAGTTGGCCTTGCAGCTCATTATTTACTTGGAAGTCCAAGTGCAGTATCAATCGCAGTAGTTCATGATTTGTCTGAAATATATGAGAAAGATTATCTTCCTGGAGAAATAAGTTCTGAAGAGAAAAGACAAAAAGAAATAAAGTCTATGAAAAAAGCTAGCGAACAACTGCCAAATGGTAAGCTTTGGTTTGGTGCTTGGATGACTTATGAATACAAAGCCGGAGAAGGAAAAGTTATTTATGAACTCGACAAGATGTGTCCAGTCATACAATCAATTGATTACTTACATCAGGGCAAGGGAGAAAATCTTGAGGAATTCTATCTAAATGCAAGAAACAAGATAACCACTCCAAAACTTATTGAATTGCTTGACATATTTTGGCTTGGTGGTAATAGACATAAGAATGTTTATAAGAATTATTTTAAGACACTTGAATCCATAAAATATTGAACCTAATTCTAACTCTTTAGAAAATTATATATACTTAAGAGTGAATAATTTATCTTATGAGAATTGAAATTGATACTAAAAAAGATTCTGTTGAAGATATTCAAAAAACTATTGAGTTCTTACAAAAATTTGTAAATGGGTCTGGATCTACTAGTTATAATTCAACTGGTGCGGATTTACCTTCATCTGATGGGGTCTTTAATATGTTTAATGATGACTCTCCAAGTTCAAGTGATTCAACTGCCAGTAATGACTCTGATTCATCTCCACAAACCATGACTTATGGCGAAACAGAAAAAAAAGATGATGATGAAGATGATAATCCTGGAATAATCATTGAGTACTAGGAAGTTTTTTAAATAAACAATTAATAAATAAATTTAATCTTAATTTTATTTTGAGGTGATTACAATAGCAAAATACAAAATTGAACATGATTTAAAAGGTTGCATCGCTTGTGGTGCTTGCGCAGCAGTATCTGATAATTGGTACATGACAGAAGTTGATGGTGAAGAAAAAGCACTATCTAAAGTTGAAGAGTTTGATGAATCAGATCTTGAGCATAATAAAGAAGCTGCAGAGTCCTGCCCTGTTGAAGTTATTCACATCATAAATAAAGAAACAGGCGACAAGGTTTTCTAATAATTTTTATAAACTTTAAATTCCAAAATTTTTTAAACTTTCTTTTATTCATTATTTCTTATGATAGCTTGGCTTTGTAAATGTGGTTTACAAATTAAGCAAGACAAAAAGCCTGATGAGTGTCTTTTGTGTAAAGGCCACAAATTTAAAAAAATTTCTTTACCAGATCCTTCTAAAGAAGATGAGGAAAACAAGAAGAAGTATGATGAAGTCATTGAAAAACTTGATGAGTATACAGAAAATTGTGAGCCTCAAACAATTAAGACTTTTTGTGAAAAATAGTTTCTTTAGAAAAAAATATTAGCATTAGATAATTTTAAAATTTATCTTGTTTTTAATTCTATGTTATCTTTATGCAAGAATACTAGTGTTGATGGTCTACCTTGAAGCACTCCATCATGAATTATTATATCAACTTTATTTCCAATTTCTTTGCTCATATCATCTACGCAGGTCATAAAATCTTCTCCGGTGACATTAGCAGATGTAGTGACTATAGGTATTTTCATCTGTTTTACAACGTCCATAAACCAATTATCTGGCATTCTTACACCAATTGTTTCTTTTCCAAGAGTCACACTTTCTGAAACTGCGGATTTGTTTTTTAGCTTCATTATTAGAGTGTATGGACCTGGAAGTTTTTCCATCCATTCTTTAGCTTTATCATTTACTTCACAGTTATCTTTAATCCATTTTAGTGAAGGTGCAATAACTGAGAATGGCATATCAAATCGGTCTTTTATATCTCTAACCTTATCAACCATTAAATCATTGGTTGCATCACAGCCTATTCCATAAATTGTATCTGTTGGATATATGAAGACTTGTTCTCTTAATCTCCTAGGCATAACTAGCCCTTTATTCAGAAACTCGTCCTTGTTTAACACATTCATAATACCTAAGAACGGGTGTTAATTTAAAAAATTAATCCTTCACGTCTAACACGTTGTTGCCAGTGGAAGTTTTCAAGGAAATCAACTTTGCTTTGGTATGAGTTCCAATCAATATATTTCGTCTTTCTAAATAACATCTTAATAACCTCTTACGTATCGTTCGAAATCTGATTTTTCATCAGGGAATATTAGTTCATGGCTCAGCACTATCTGGGCTATTCTTTCAGGATAATAATCATATCCTTTGGCTTGTTTTGTATTTATCATTTTATATCACCTCTATAATGTTTTATTCTTAGATCCATGCATCACTGTGTTGAAAATCGAATGAATCTACTTTTGTAGTTTTTCTTGTTAAATCAGATATTTGCTTGTAAAATAATTGTTCAATGAATTCGTTTGACATTTGTACATCACCTCGCTTTTCGCTTAACAAACATGATGATATTATCGCTTTAAATACGTGGCGCGAAGATGTCCAGTGGCAAATACGAAATATTTTCAGAATGCCTAAAATGGTTAAATTTATCGTTCTTAGAGGGTTTAATTTTGTCCAGTGAATAATAAAAATTTAAAAACAAACATAATAATAGTAATCCATGGTTATCAAATATGGTTTTGGAAAGGTCATATTATTCGGAGAGCATTTTGTCGTCTATGGACTTCCAGGTATCGCATCAAGAGTTGATAAGAATGTAACAGTCATTATAACAAAAACAAAAGGCGTATTTAAGATAAAAAACGCTTTTTTTGGTAATAAAAATGATGACGAGATAATCATCCAACTAATAAAAGCCATGTTTCCTGAGATTAAGTTAAAAGATATGACAATTTCAATATCTGGCGATATAATCCCTAAGTCTGGAATGGGTTACTCTGCAGCACTAAGTGTAGCACTTGCAAAAGCAATTGCAAACCATAAAGGAATTTCTATTAAAGATATTAATAAGATTGCATTTGAAGCAGAAAAGGTCTCTCATGGAAAACCATCAGGGATTGATAATAGCGCATCAACTTCGGACAAACCGATTTGGTTTGAGAACAAAACAGCTAAAGAGTTACACCTAAAAAAAGAAGTTATTTTTGTTGCAACATTTACTAACAAATTTTCATCTACAAAAGATTTGATTATAAAAACAAGGAAATTTTTGGATAATAACTTAGAAAGGTTTGAAGAAATAAAGGATTTATATCAATTAATTGTATTTGAAGCAAGACAAGCGTTAGAAAAGGATGAAATTGAAAAGTTATCAATTCTTATGAGAGAAAACCATGATTTGCTTAAAGAAATTGGTGCATCTTGTCCTGAAATTGAAGATACAATTAAAGAGTCATATGAACATGGAGCTATTGGTTCTAAACTAACAGGTGCGGGTGGTGGCGGATGGATTATATCCATAGTCAAAAATAAAGCTGATGCAGATGAATTAGTAGATTATTTTAATAGTATAGGAAAAGAATCATTTATAGTCAAGATTAAGTAGTAATAATTAATTATAGTCAGTTAGTTTTTTCTCAACAATTGTTGTGTTTCCACCAGCTCCAGTGCTCTTAGTTGTTTTTATGAATTTGTTCTCGCTTAACTTGTCTATTTTTCGCTGAAATGTTTTATAGCTTGATGTTCCACCATTTTTTTGGTATAACTCATATAATTCTCCTATTTTCTTGCCCGAGTGTTCTTTTACTAGTTCAAATATAGTTCTTGTTTCTTCTTCTAAGTCTTTACTATCTTTAATTGTGAATGCATCTATTTTTTCAAGTGCAATTTTTACGTCTTCTAATTCTATTTTTCTTTTTGCTTTGTCTTCTGCAGTGTAAGCGGCTTCTTTTAGAAGGAATAAACCTGTTCTAATATCTCTTAGCTCACCTACTTTTTTAGCCACTAATTCAAATGCATCGTCAGCCCATACACCATCAGGAAATGCATATCCAAGTCTTGTTTTTAGAATTGAAACTGTTTCTTCTGGAGAGTATTGTTTAAACTCTATTTGTTCAGGTGTTAGTCTTGATCTTACTCGCTCATCTAAGTCTGAGAGCCATTTTTTATAATTAGTTATTAGTATGATTGATTTTCGATATATTTGTTCTAATAAATTGTATAAAAAGTCTGTATCTTCTACTTTATCTACTTCGTCAAATACAAATACGGCACTATAATTAGTATCATTTAGTATTCTTGCAATTACCCCAAATAATTCTGTTGTGTTCTTGTTTTGTACAAATCTAAAACCTATCTGTTCACATATTGAAACTGCAATTTTGTAACTGGTGTTTTGCTGCCAACAATTTATGTATACTACTTTTATCTCATCAGTCTTGTCTTCAAGCTCTCTAATAACATGTTTTGCAGCCAGAGTCTTTCCAACACCTGGTTTTCCATGCATAAACATGTTTCGTCCATTTCTGTTTGAAAATAAAGGTTTTATGACTAAAGCTATTGCTTCCTGTTCTTTCTCCCTGTGAGGAATAATCTTTGGTATGAAATCATAGTCTAGTGCGTGCTCATTTTTTATGAGTGATTCATCGTGAGAAAGTATTTTATCAAATGTACCCATATTTTTTTAGAGCACAAACCACTTTATATAATTTTTGTAAGAATTTAGAAAAAAAAGTTAGAAAAAAAATTGAAATTATTCAGTCATTAATACTTGCTTTTTACTTACTTCTTAAACATCTTTATGATGTTTTTTGACTCAGTTTTCATTGCATCGCCAAATCCAATTCCAAGTGCGATAGCAAGTGCGAGTACAAGTCCGCCTAAGATAATTAAGTAAGTTGTTTCAGCAATAACTATGTTTATTCCTATTTGTTTTAATGCTATATCAAGCACAAATAGTATAATTATTACTCTTACAAGTCCACCCCAAAAATGAACCCATTTGAATTTATGTGATTCAATAGCTGTCTCTGCGATGTCTGCAAGTATCAAACCCGAGTAGAATATTAGCACACCCGAGATAAGACTTGGTAGCCAGTTTGCAAGGTTGTATAACCATTGTGATAGTGATCCTAAACTAATCATTGCTGCCGCGGGCATCAAGAATAATACTACAATATACCACTTTACTGCTAGTGCAAGAATACCCGAAACACTTAAGTGTCCGATTGCATGGTGTCTTTCATGTTTTTCGACCCAGTCGTCAAGTCCTGCTTTTAGCAAAGAGCCTTTAATTATTCCTTCGAATAGTACTCCTAAGAAGTATCCTATTAGTAGAAGAATTACTGCTCCAAATAGTTCTGGAAGTAGTGTTATGAATTGTTTCCATAAAGTACCAAGAACTTGCATTAATGACAATCCTGTCAATTCTAAATATGTTACCAAATTTATCACCCCTTTTGATTACCCCTTAAAATAATCAGTTTATACTAAATCAGAATAAATAGTATATAAATCTTTCTATTAAAATCGTCTAAACAGCCTCTAAAAAGTACGACTTTAAGCAAATACATAAATGAAGATAAATATTATTTAGTATTAAAAAATAGTCTTAGAACTCATCCAAAAGTCATCTTCTAAACATTAGTTTTTTTAACAATAAAGATTATAAACAAGCCATTTGGTATTCTCGTTGAAAATGAATAATTGTGTTTTTTGTAATCGACCAGCAACAATCAGAAATAGTCAGCGTTTCGCAGTTTGTAGAGAACATAAAAACCAAGAAATGCCTGAATTAAATTGTGTTTGTGGAGAGATGTTATCAATAAAAGAAAGTAAATATGGACCATTTTTTCTGTGTCCAAGTTGCGGACCAATTTCTTTAAAAAAAGCTTTGAGTGTGAATAAAGTTGAATTCAAAAAGTCCGAGCCAAGAATAATAACTATGCGTTCAGATGAAATTTAATCAAATTTCATGTTTTAAACATAGGTTTAAATACAACTAGTTATTCCTCGCTGACATGAACTTAGGAACATTAGCTGATGAAGAGATAATCAGAGGCAGGGACATTCAAGATGTTTCTTTTCAAATACTAGAAAAGATTTCAAAAGAGAATCCTAATATAAATGCTTTTTTCTACGAATTTATAGCTGCAGTTAATTATGAAAACCATATTGGTTCAATTAATATTCCGCAAAAAACTAAAGCAGGAAGAAAAACTTTTAGCCAAGAAACTTTAACAAATAAAATTATTGACCATGCGACAAACGGCTATAAAAGACATGAAGTGTTTGTTGAAGATTTGTTTTCTCCAACCAGACTTACTGAAGTTTTGAATAAGCCAATGCTAATTGTTCCTCTAATAAATGGTTTAGTAAATTCAAATTCTTATCTTATAACCCCTGCAATAAAAGATGAAGAAGAAATTAATCTTTTGGAGACAAAACAAGACTTGTACATATTAGGGTTCTCATTTTTACTTTCAAACATACCTATAATAAACAATAGAATTATTAACAGAGTTGACAATATTGATAAAGAAATAAACTATATTAAACAAAACCCAATTTATTCTGAAGTTAAAACTTATAACACAGAGGATATTTCTTTATTAAAAGCACATATTTCTAGATTTTAAAAACATTTAACACAGATTATGTTTATTCTTGAAACCATAGAAAGTTATATAAAAGAAAACACCAAGTTATAGACTTATAATAATTATTTCAATAAAGAGGTGTACATCATGAAGAAAGGTTCTTTGAACTTAAGTATTCAAGCAATAGTCATTCTAGTCATGGCAATGGCAATTCTAGGACTAGGACTTGGATTTATAAGAACACTAATAGGTCAAGGACAAGACCAATTCACAACAGCAATTGACAACGCACAACTAGAAAACCCAGCAAGCGCAGCTCAACCAATAACAGTTGACAGAAGTATCGAAGTTAAATCAGGAAAAAAAAGTCCACTAAGAGTTGGATTTTTTAATACTGAGTATACCGGACCATTCACACCTTCAATTTCAGGCTGTAATAAATTTGCTTCTACAGATACGATTCAACAAGATGTTGATACTGGAAAAGCTACTGGATATGAAATATTAGTTTCCACAACTGGTAGTGTTGGTACTGAACAAGTATGTACAATAGAAATCAAAACAGGAAGTACTATTGTTGCATCAAAACAATTTTATGCAAAGGTTGTATCATAGGTGATATAAATGAATAAAAAAGCATCATTAAATTTAAGTATTCAAGCAATAGTTATTTTAGTCATGGCAATGGCAGTATTAGGACTAGGACTTGGATTCATAAGAACACTAATAGGTCAAGGACAAGGTCAGTTTGAAACCGCAATCGACAACGCACAACTAGAAAACCCAGCAAGCGCATCACAACCAGTAACAGTTGACAGAAATGTCGAAGTAAAGCAAGGAGGAAGTGCAAAAATCAGATTTGGGTTCTATAATAATGGAGATACACAAACAACCTCTTGGACACCCTCATTAGAAGGGACAACTTGCATCGCCAACTTTGAACTTGAAACTGGTGCTCAAGACGTTAACATCGGGGAAGCAAAAGGTTATGAAGGTTTATTGACAATGAAAACATCAGGAACAACACTCGGACCAGGTGACCAAACCATATGTGCATTAACATTTACAGGTGCAGGCTCAAAGCAGTTCTATGTAACTGTCACATCTTAAGAGGTGACTATTATTATGAAACAACAAAAATCAAAGATTTTTGTGCTGCCAAAAAAAAATACAAAGCAATTATTATGAAACAACAAAAATCAAAGATTTTTGTGCTGCCAAAAAAAATACGAGGTGATTTTTTTGAAACGACATATGTCTAAGGATCAAGAATTTGAAATCATGAAAATGGTTTTTGATAAGTTTTTATGGGTTGGAACCTTTGTTATGGGTTTTGGTTTTTACAAGCTTATCACAATGACCATTGACTTATGGTATGGTTTTTCAATCATGATTGCAGGAGCTATTATTATGTTCTTGTTTATGTGGTTAATTGTTAAAGAATACCATTTCATGGCATAAATTTTTTTTATATCTTTTTTTATTAATTTTTTATACTAATACTGGTTAAAATGAAAGGTTTTGAATTATCAGCAAACATTCTTGTCGTCATAATTCTAGGTATTGTTTTGTTTGGTGCTGGTTTGTTTATCTTTGGTAAAATTGTAACAACTGGTCAACATGTTCAAAATGATGTTGATGCTCGAACTCAAGAACAATTAGAGCGTGCGATGGATGATGGCAGTCTTGTGGTTGTTCCTATTAATCGTGTGACTGTTGCTAGAGGCGAGTCTGCTCGTTTTGCTTTTGGATTCTATAATTCTTATAGCACTCAAGAATCTTTCACTATCAGTGTGACTGTCCCTTCTGGATGGAATACAGCAAATTTTGTTTCAAATTATAATGATATCAAAGCTAATGAGAAAGTGTCTGGCTTGATTTCTATCCAAGTCCCAAAAACTGCAAGCACAGGACAAAACCCAATTACCATTGAAGTTAAGCATGGCAGTTCGACTTATGGTTCTAAACAAAGAGTTTATGTTGTTGTCAAATAAGTTTTAAAAAGATAAAATTATTAATAACGTTATAGCTATTATTTAATTTAGCCCACTTGCTAAGTCTAAAAGTGCTTTTCTTGGGTCTTTTGCTTTGACTATTCCTGATGCTACTAGCACTCCTTTTGCCCCTAGTTCCACTGCTTTTTTTACATCTGCACCTGTCTTTACGCCTGCACCACATAATACTGGTATATTAGCTACTCGTTTGACTCTGGATATCGTATTCGTTATTATTTCTGGTTTTGCTGTACTAACTGAGATATCTCCTCCAATTAACTCGGGCGGTTCAACTGCTATTAAGTCTGGATTAAAAGCTGCAATTGCTTCAGCTGTTTTTGGGTCGTTTGCACAAATAATAGTTTTTAGTCCTACTTCTTTTGCTCTCTTAACACTTTGGCCTAATTGGTCTATTCTAAACCTGTCTTCTGAGTGGTTTAATATTGTTCCACTCGCACCATTTTCTTTTACTGCTTCTGCTAGGTTCATTCCTGTGTGTGCTCCTTGCGTTATTGGGTCTAGGTGTTCACTTAAAACTGGTATGCTTACTAGCTGACTTACATTACGTATATCTACTTCTTCTACGGCTATTGCTATTGATTTACTTGTCTCGTCTGCTACTTCTTGACATATCTTTGCTAGTTTCTCTGCTTCTTTGCCTGTTCCTTGAGCATATGCTTTAAAGTTCACTATGATTATCGGTAGTTTCATATTTTCCTCCAAAAAATGTTGGACACAAAAAAATTAATTTTTCGTAATCTCATTTTCTCCATACTTGTTTTTTTTTCTCTTCTATTTTTAGTCTTTCTCTTAATTCTTTTATTTTTTCTTCGCTGAGGTTTGGATCTTTATTAGTTACCTTTTCGTCTGGTTTTTCTCCCCATTCAACTTGTTTTTTGCTTGTGATTGTTCTTGGCAAACCTGATTTTTCGAGTTTTGCATAACATTTTGGACAATATTTCTTTCCTCCGGTTATTATAAGGCATTGTTCACATATCGGGTTTCCACACCAATTGCATGAGGTTACAGCTGCCATACCGTGTATTTCACATTTCATTTTTCAACCCCTCCCATAAACTATTATTATTTTTGTTGTTTATTTATTTTTCCTATTTATCTTCCATGAATAATATACTATAATTACAATCATTTATTAGAATTTAATCTTCTTTGTATTGTACATGCTAGTAATTATACAAAAAACACTGATAATAAGCATATTGCTCAAACTGTCAATGTCTTTAAGTTAACAAAAACTATATATTATCTATAATTGAATTTAATATAGTGCTTGGACGCATTGCTTTTTTAACTTCATCGTCATTTGGAAAATAATATCCACCAATATTAGTTGCTTTTCCTTCGACTGCTGCAATTTGAGCCAAAATCTCGTTTTCTTTAGCTTTTAATTGCTCAGCTACAGGTGTAAATTTAGCTTTTAATTCAGTATCTTTATCTTGTTTGGCTAAAGCATTTGCCCAATATTGTACTAAGAAAAAATGCGAACCGCGGTTGTCTAATTCTCCTGCTTTACGCGAAGGATTTTTACCATTATCAAGATATTTTGCTACTGCTGCATCAAGTGTTTCTGACAAAACTTTAGCTTTAGAATTTCCAAAAACAGTAGATAAATACTCCAGTGATGAAGCTAAGGCTAAGAATTCACCTAAAGAATCCCAACGTAAGTGACCCTCAGCTAAGAATTGTTGTACATGTTTTGGGGCTGAACCTCCTGCTCCGGTTTCAAATAAACCACCACCGTTTAACAATGGAACAATTGAAAGCATGCGTGCACTGGTTCCTAGCTCAATAATTGGGAATAAATCAGTTAAATAATCCCGAATAGCGTTTCCAGTTACTGAAACAGTGTCTTTACCTTTGCGAAAACGTTCTAAAGTAAAACGCATGGCATCATCAGGCTTCATAATACGAATGTCTAAACCTTTGGTATCATAATTCTGTAAATATTTGTTTACTTTTTTTATGATTTGAGCATCATGAGCTCGGTGTTCGTCTAACCAGAAAATAGTGGGTACTTTTGTTGCTCTAGCTCTGTTTACAGCTAATTTTACCCAATCTTGAATAGGAATATCCTTTGCACGGCTCATTCGCCAAATATCTCCAGCCTCAACATCATCTTGCATTAAAACATCGCCACTTTCAGTTACAACACGAACTCTTCCAGTTTCTTTGATAATGAAAGTTGTGGGGTGTGAACCATATTCTTCTGCTTTTTGTGCCATTAATCCTACATTTGATACATTACCCACTGTGGCTGGATTATAGGCTCCGTATTTGTTACAATCATCAAAGACGACTTGATACATTGTAGAATAACTTCTATCTGGAATAATACATTTTACGTCTTGTAAATTTCCTGCAGGATTCCACATTTTACCGCCATTGCGAATAACTACGGGCATAGAAGCATCTATAATTATGTCATTTGGTGCATGCAAATTGGTAATTCCTTTATCTGAATTTACCATGGCAATATCCGGACGTTGTTTATAAACCGCTTTTATATCAGCTATTATTTCATTTTTCTTTTCTTTGGGAAGCTTTTCTAGTCGCTTGTATAAATCAGCTAATCCATTATTGATATTTACACCTAATTCTTTAAATGTAGCGGCGTGTTTTTCAAAAACATCTTTAAAAAATACTTCAACAAAATAACCAAATATTACAGGGTCAGATATTTTCATCATGGTCGCTTTTAAGTGGACTGAAAACAAAATACCCTTTTTCT
>Ga0114931_10009032_pt1 | contig 11982 bp, 10 predicted proteins | sample 2SBtaG_FD_89579 | JGI IMG/M metagenome (GOLD analysis project Ga0114931, IMG submission 89579) | Deep subsurface microbial communities from Kolumbo volcano to uncover new lineages of life (NeLLi) - 2SBTROV14_V59a metaG | ecosystem: Environmental > Aquatic > Marine > Volcanic | place: Kolumbo...
ATCGGCGACGTCGTGAAGGGCGTGATCGAGGAGCAGCGCGAGACCATCGAGCAGCTCGAGGGCTACATCATCGGCTCGCGGTGAGCATGCTCCGACGATCGGGTCACGGACGCCCCGCTGCGTCCGAGTTCGACGAAACGCGCGCGTACGAGGTGCCATCATGAGCCGGCGCTCGCGAGCGTACCCCGGCCCCATCGTTCTCCAGCCACACAGCACCGACAAGGTGCGCCGCCGCCCGGCTCCGTCCGGGGGCAGCGGTGGGGAGGGCCACTCCGCGGATCGTCGTTGGAGCTCCGGGGCGAATCCAGCAAGATCCCCGAATGCATCCTTCTCGCCTTCGCGGGTACGCGGGCCTCTTGCTCGGGGCATGGGCGCTGGCCGCCCTCGGCTGGGAGGTGCGGGATCACCTCCGCCCGGAGCATTCGCCCATGGAGCGTGGTGTGCGAGCCGCGCGTGCACTCGGTTGCTGGGAGTGTCACCAGCAGGCCGAGCGCGCCTCTGGAGAGGCGGCGGCGCCCTCGCTCTTCGAGGGCAGCCGCGTCCCGGCGGCGATCGTGCGCCGGATCCGCGAGGCGGACTCCCACCAGTCCCTGTCGGTCGGCGAGAGAGACACCCGCGATCTCGCGGCCTGGATCGCGGTGGTGCAGCTCGAAGGGGATCGCGCCGGAAACCCATGCGCCGCGCGCAGCCCCGTGGGCGCCGCCGAACGGCTGGCCCGCCGCAACTGCTTCGGCTGCCACGGCGACCTGGGCCAGGGCGGCGCGCGCAACCCGGGTTCGCTGAAGGGGTACGTCCCCGGCTTCTTCGGGCGAGACTACGACCTGCTCACCGAGGGTGGCGACCCGGAGGTGGTGCGCGAGTGGATCCGCGACGGCGTCCCTGGCTTCTTCCACCGCGGTGTGTCGCCCCTGCGTCTGGGCGCCTGGTTCACGGCTCGCCAGCAGGTGAAGATGCCGGGCTATTCGCGGACGCTCGGGGGCGAAGAGATCGACGCGCTGGTCGCCTACCTGGCCTTGCTCCGCGGCCTCGGGCCTCTCGATGCCGAGGGCCTCGTCCGCTACCGCGCCCTGCGATCGCTCACCGGGCCGGGGCCGGCGAAGTAGCGAGCCGCACTCGCCCTCCCCCGCCCGGCACGATCATGGGACGACGCAGCCCGCCGGCGTGAGCGTGTCGATCCAGCTGTTCACCAGCGCCACGCCCTCGTCATGGACGATGGCCTTGGCGAGCTCGGGCATCTCCACCGCCGGGACGGCGGAGTCGAGCCTGAACGACAGGATCGATTCTGCGGCGGAGCCGGGCACGATGTCGAACGTGAGCCCGCCGGCGCCGGGCCCGGCCGCGATCGGCGACTTGCAGAAGCCGAGGTTGAAGCCCTCCGCCGTCTGGATGTTCAGCCACAGGCTGGTGAAGCCCGCGCGGCCATTCGGCCGGTGACAGTGGGCACAGTTGCTCTCGAGATAGGCGCGGGCCCGCTCGCCGAGTGTGCCGTCGGACGGATCGTTCCAGACCGGCAGGCGATCGACCGTTCCGAGCGCCGGCAAGCCGGTCAGGATGCCCGCCGTCTCCCACTCGGTCAGCTGGTTGGTGCCATTCACCGGGTCTGCCGGGTGCGGCCGGTTGAGGAGCCGGGCCTTCACACCGATCAGGTTCATGTCGTCCGCGATGCCCTTGTGGCAGCCCGCGCACTGATTGGTATCCGGCACGCCGTAGTCGATGACGCGGCCGACGCCGGGGCTGTCCGCGGGGTGCTGGAAGGTGACCTCGACGATCGCGCCTTCGGGCGTGTAGGTGGCCGTCGTCATGAGCCCGTCCCACAGGTACACGAGTGCGCGCCAGCCCGCGGCCCGGCGAATCAGCAGGCGCGTCTCCACGACCCGCTCGCCGCCCGCGGGCAGATCGAAGCCGAAGGTCTTGCTGATGATCGTCCCGATCGGGAAGTCGAAGACGGCCTCCGGGCGGTACGCCGCCGCCGCGCCCGGGGGAACGAAGACGAAGCGGTACTTGTTGGCATAGTCCGAGAAGAGCGGCGTCGTGAGCTCATACTCGAGGCCGGCTTCCACCACCGGGCCGCGCGGGTCGTTGCCCTGGAAGAGGTTGTAGTCCGACAGCAAGGGGCAGTTCGCCTCGAAGGCCGCCCAGTTGACGCCGGCCACGGCGGCGCTGCACAGCGCCTCGGTCTCCGCGGGCGTGAGCTGGCCCGCCAGCTCGGGGATCGGCGGGGGCTCGGGGATCTGGACGGGCGGGACCGTCGGGTGCGTGCAGTCGAACGAGTTCGCGTCGTAGTGGGTGCCGTCGGGCCCGAGGGCCATCGTGCCGAACACGTGCTGGGTGGCGATCTGTTCGGGCGTGTCGCCGTCGCGTGTGTTGTTGCGGACGCACATCTGGAGGTCGGGCAGGGGGAATCCGCTCGCATCGACGCGGCCCGGGAGGGGTGGGAACGGCGGACCGGCTACGGACTTGTCGGTCGGAGTGATGCCGTCCCAGAAGATGTGCGGGATCTTCTCCGGGTTGAACTGGAAGGCCACGACGTTCGCGACGACGCCGTCCGGACTCTGGCCGTTGTTCGACATCGCGTTATCGTGGACGTTGATCATCTCGGGCCAGGCATCGAAGCTCGGCGGGAACGGGAGGAAGCTCAGCTCGTAGCTGATCACACCGACGCCGACGCTCCGGTTGTCATGGATCTCGTTCCCGAAGATCTCGACGTCGTCCGTGGAGACGATCAGCATGCCGGTACCCGACGGAACGAGAGCCAGGAAGCCGTGGCCGAAGTTCACGGTGTTGTTGTCGAAGATCCAGTTGTCATGAACGCGGGTGCTGTGCCCCGCCTGGCTCAGCCCGGGCAGGTCGAAGACCAGGATGCCTGCGGCGTTCTCGGTGGCGACGTTGAAGTGAACATCCGCGCCGATCGAGTTCTCGATCTCGATCCCCGCGACGTTGCCATCCACGTAGTTGTATTGAACCAGGATGTTCGACGACTGACCGACGTAGATCGCCGCGTCTTCGGCGCCGCGCACGTGGCAGGCCTCGATCAGGACGTTCTGGCTCAGCACGGGGTAGATCCCGTAGGGGCCATTGTTCGGGTCGGCGACGCTGCTCCACTCCACCCGTACGCGCTTGGCCGTGAAGCCGTCGATGCCCACCGCCTTCACCCCGTCGCCTGGCGGGTCGAGGACCGCAAGGTCGTGGATCGTGAAGTGGTCGCCGGTGATCAGGATGCCTTCCGCGGCGTCGGAAGCCGAGAAGTCGAGGGTCGTCACAGCCATGCCCTGCCCGCGCACGATCACGTGCGAGGCCGTGACCGAGAGGCCTGCCGTGAAGGCGAAGTCTCCGACGCCGAACTCGAGAATGGTGCCCGGCTGCGCCAGGTTGAACGCCTGCCGGACCCGGACCTGGAAGTCCGCCGCCGGCTCCCCAGCGAGGGGAGACAGGTGGATGACCGTCCGGCCCGAAGGGTCGGGGAGGAAGACGCAGCTGGAAACCAGCAGCGATGTTGCCAGCAGGGCCAGGGCTCGAGAGAGGGAACGGTTCATGTTCGGTCCTCGCAGGGCTCGGGTGAATCGCTGCCAGCGTGCGGGCAGCCGCTGCTGGAGGCTTCGAGATACAGGCCCATGTAGGCCCGCAGCAGCTTCTTCATCTCCGTCGTCAGGGCGACGGACTCGGCTTCGGACCCGGCGCCGAGCACCAGGTGCTGGACAGCGTCGCCGGCCTGGATCACCACCCGCGCGATCCGCTCGACCTCGCGGCGGGGGCGGCCGCAGCCCGCGAGGGCCGGGTGTTGCGCCAGGGCGGCGGCGAGGCGCCGGTTCGACTCATCGACGAGGCTGTGGAGCTCGGGCGTGATCGCGAGCGCGTGAAAGAGCGCGGACGTGCGATCGTGACGCTGGTGGGCGGCCACGGTCCCGTCGACGACCGCATCGATTGCCTGCTCCCACGGGATGTCTGCGGTGGCGCCGAGGTTCGCCACCGTCGCGTCATCGATGTCGCGAAGCACCGCCCGACCGACCTCGGCCAGAATCGCCAACCGGTTGGGGAAGTATTGGTAGAGCGAGCCGACCGGCAGCCCGGCCCGCGCGGCAATGGCGGTGGTCGTAACGGCCTCGATCGGCCGGCTCTCCGCGAGCTCACGGGTGGCGGCCAGGATCTGACGGACGCGCGCCCGAGCCCGCGCCTGGGGGGGGCGCTTGCGGGGCGTCAGGGGCGGGGGGGCGGTGGGGGGCATAGGCCTCGGCGGCGGCTCGAATATGAATGAGTTTCATATACATGGAACCTCCCCGCACGTCAACCTCGGGCGCATGGAAGCAGAAAGGCAGAACCAGCGGGGGCGCGGCCTACCACGGGGCCGTCCGTCCTGCCCCGGCTTGCCGTCGTGGACGTCTGGATCGCGAGCCGACCCCGTGGGACGCCTGGCTCAGGCCACGTCCTCCCCGGCCTCCCGGGCCGGGGCTCGGAGCTGGCCGAGAGACTTGCGGCGGAGGTAGGCGTACTGCTCGAGCAGCGGCAGCTCCTTGGGGCAGACGTCTTGGCAGCCCATCAGGCCCAGGCAGCCGAACACGCCCTGGTCGTTGGACACGACCTCGAACCACTCGGCAGTGTCGCGACCGTCGCGCGGGTCAGCCATGAAGCGGGCGACGCGATTCAAGCCGGCTGCGCCCACGAAATCCTCGCGCACGTTCGCGACGCCGCAGCCGGCGATGCAGCAGCCGCACTCGATGCAGCGCTCTCCCTCGTAGATGGCCTGGGAGAGCTCGTCGTCCATGCGATCCTCGGGCGCAGCCGGATCGAACGGCGCCCTCTCGTGGATCCAGCCGCGGACCTTCTCGACCATGCCGCGGAACCAGGTGCCCGTATCGACGGAAAGATCTCCGATGAGCTTGAACACGGGGAGCGGTTGCAGACGGATCGTCTCCGAGAGCTCGGACGTCAGCGTCTTGCACGCGAGCGTGGGTCGGCCGTTCACGAGCATCCCGCAGGAGCCACAGACGGCCGAGCGACATGCGAAGTCGAACTGGAGGCTCGGGTCGTGCTCTTCGCGGATCTGGTTGAGCGCGACGAACAGGGTCATGAACGGCGTCTCTTCGAGCTCGAAGGTCTGCATGCGCGGCTCGACGTCGGGCTCGTGCGGGTTGAAGCGGAATATCTCGAACCGAAGCGTGCGCCCAGCGTCCGAGTTTCCATTGTTCCGGGCCATCATTCGCTCCCGTGCTCCGGCGAGGCGTGGTGCTCGAAGTCCTGCCACGCGCCCCATTGCATGCGGGCACCGAGCGGCTCCTGCGTCGGCAGCGCGCCCTCGGAGCGCCAGGCCGCTTCGACTGCGTGGTTGTAGGCCTCGATGGGCGTCTGCATCTCGAGGTGCTTGCTCTTGCCGTACCCGCGGTCGCCGGGCGGGAGATCGAGCAGCCCGACGGGCTCCCAGCTGAGGGACGGCGCCCCAGTCTCGTGCGACCAACGCGCCAGGGTCCGATTCAGCCAACGTGAGTCGTCCCGTTCCGGGTGATCGAGCCGCGAGTGGGCGCCGCGGCTCTCCGTTCGCTCGAGTGCTCCCAGCGCCGTGATCCAGGCCAGCCGGGCCATCCCTTCGATCCGCAGCGCGAAGCAGAGCTCCGGGTTCATGCCGGGTGCACGGCTGCGGAGCGCAGCACCGTCCACCCGGGCCAGCTGGGCTTCGATCTCCTTGCAGGCCTGCTCGAGCTCGTCGCCGTTGCGGAAGACTCCGACCTTGTGATTGAGGGTCTCTGCGATGGAGTCTCGGATGGCGTAGATGCTCGGGCCGTCGGTCCGGGCGAGCCAGCCTTCGATACGTCGCTGTGCGTCGGCCAGGAACGACTCGGCCACCGCCGTGTCGGCCGCGAGGCTCGCCTTTCCGGCGAACTCCGCCACGTGCCGCCCGATGAAACGGCCGGCGACGACCGTCTCGGCGAGGCTGTTTCCGCCGAGCCGATTGAAGCCGTGCATGTCCCAGCAGGCGGCTTCGCCCACGGCGAACAGGCCCGCGAGCCCGTAGGCCTGGCCTTCCTTGTTCACCCGGATTCCGCCCATCGAGTAGTGCTGGATGGGCCGTACGGGAATCAGCTCACGCGCCGGGTCGATCCCGTTGAAGTCGCGGCAGATCTCCCAGATCTCGCGCAGCTTGGTCCGTAGGTGGTGCTCGCCGACATGCCGCATGTCGAGCCAGAGGTGGGCCCCAGCCGGACTGTCGACGCCGCGCCCTTCGCGGATCTCGTTCATCATGTGTCGCGAGACCACGTCGCGGCTGGCAAGCTCCTGCTTTTCCGGCTCGGCGCGCACCATGAAGCGTTCGCCCTCGTCGTTCAGGAGATAGCCGCCGTCGCCACGGCACCCTTCGGTGATGAGGATGCCGCTCGGAACGAGGCCCGTGGGATGGAACTGCACGGCCTCCATGTTCCCGAGCGGGACCTCCCCGGTCTCGAGCGCGATCGAGGCCCCGGTGCCCTCGTTGATCGTGGCGTTGGTCGTGTAGCGGCCGTAGATGCGGCCGTAGCCACCCGTTGCGATCACGGTGGCCTTGGCGAGCCAGGCACCCAGCTGGCCGGTGCGCAGGCAGCGGGTCACGGCTCCCCAGCAGCGGCCGGCATCGTGAACCAAGGAGACGGCCTCGATCCGGTCGATGACGCGGATGCCGAGACGAACGATCTCTCCGTCCACGGCATAGAGGAGCGCGTGGCCGGTGCCAGCCGAGGCGTAGCAGGCGCGCCACTTGGCCGTGCCACCGAAGTCCCGGTGCATGATCAGACCCGCGTTCTCCTCACGATCCTCAAGATCGACGCGCTGCCCCTTGATGAAGTAGGTGTTCTTGCCGGGGCGGACGCGAGTCCAGGGGACGCCCCAGTGCGCCAGCTCGCGGACGGCCACGGGCGCCTCTTCGGCGAAGATGCGGGCGACCTCCTGGTCCGCGCCCCAGTCCGAGCCGCGCACCGTGTCGAGGAAGTGGAGCGTCGGATCGTCACCCTCGGCCTTCAAGCAGTTGCCGAGTGCCGCCTGCATCCCGCCTTGGGCCGCGCAGCTGTGGCTCCGTCGCGGCGGGACGAGCGAGAGCAACGTCACGTCGAGGCCGGCCAGGGCGTTCTCGATCGCGCAGCGCTCGCCGGCGAGGCCGCCTCCGATCACCAGGACATCGGTCGTTCGCAGGTCCATCCGCTACTCCCCGATCCAGCCGGCGAACGGCGGCGCCATCCACCCCGCGAGCACAACCAACGTGACGGCTCCGAGGCCGAGGAAGAACACGAGCAGCGCGCGCTCGATCCGGCGCAGCGTCGGGCGACCGAGTCGCGCTCCGATGCCCCACTTCACGGCGAAGCGGTAGAGCCCGACGCTGGCGTGGAACTCGACACACAGCAGCAGGATGGCGTAGAGGATCCAGAGGCCTCCTCCGACGCGCGCGGTCGTCGTCGCGGCCTCGATCCTGCGATGCTCGCTGAAGATCGGCGTCAGCACATCGACCGTGACGAGCACGATGTGAAAGCTCCCGAGCACGAGCATGGTCATGCCGGTCCAGACCTGGGCCAACCACAAGGAGGACTCGATGTGGGGGCGGTAGGGTCCGCTCGCGGCTCGCAGCGAGAACGTGACCTGGCGCAGCGCCCGGCGTTCGCGAATCTGGGCCGGGATCTTACGGCTGGCCAGCGCGGCGTGGAGCACGAACAACACCATGACACCGAGGACCGTGGGCTGGGCGATGTAGACCCGTTCGAGGCCCGAGGCCAGCCAGTTGAAACCCCGCTCGCCGGTCAGGATCGAGCCCACGAGGACCATGTGGCCCCACATGAAGAAGGCCAGCGCCACGCCCGAGAGCCCGCTTGCGAGCTCGTAGGCGACCTGCTGGCGTGCACTGGACAGGGCCGCGGAACGCGGCCTCGGAGCGTTCGGATCGATGGCTGTCACGGCCACAAGGTAGGCGGTAGCAGCGTTTCATCAAAGCTTCGGAGATGCAATTTTTTTGTAGGGTCCGTGGCCGTGCGGATCGGAGCGGAGAGGCGCCGGACGCCCTACGCTCCCACGTCGCTTTCCGCGGAGTTCCCATTGGTGGAGCTCGGGATCCCTCGTCCATCCCATCCGTATTCCCGACTGAACGGCGCACCCCGGTCAGAGGGGATCGGGCTTGGACCCGAACGTCGTTCTGCTTCACCGCACCAGCACGGGCTGGTCCTGCTCGCCCGCGTGATCAACGGTCCTCGCGAAGCCGATCGAGCAACCTGCGAAGTCGGGGCAGCGCCAGCCGGTCCTTCTCCCGGCCTGCAGCCTCCTTCGACCGAATGACGTCCGCGAGCGACGCCACCAGGATGTTGAGGCGCTCCGCCGCTTCGATCTCGAGCGCGTCACGGCGGAGGTCCGGAAAACCCTGCGTTCCGCTTGGGCAGAAAGTGACGTCTAGATCGCCCGCCTCCGTGGTCAGGTTGACGATCGAGTCGGGAGAGACGTTCCGGAAGAACTCGGCTGAACAGTCGAAGGCCAGGCCCTCCCGCTCGCCCTCGGTTCGGATCCGGGCCGCAAGACTTCGGAGCGCCCTCGCGAGGCGCTCGAGGTTCTCCGCCTCGCGATCCGGAACGATATCGAGGTCGACGGTGACTCCGACGTCGCCGTGCAGGACGGCCGCCATTCCGCCGATGAGAACGAACCGCACCTCTTCCTCCGCCAACGCGGAGAGCATCCTTTCCGGGTCGAAGTCGCGACTAGCCATGGGCAGCGACCTCGCGCCGCCCGCGCTGGACGAAGCGCGCAACCCGGGTTGCATCGGCCAGCCGTTCCGCGGGGCTTCGACGCAGCGTGCGCTCGAACATCGAGTCCGTACCCGGGTCCGGCTCCGAGAGCGAGAGCGTGGCTTCGAGCCCCGCCGCTCGAACGAGGCGCTCGACCATCTCCGCTGAGGGAGAACGCGCTCCGGATTCGATCCGACCCACCGTGGACTTGGGGACACCCGCCCGCTCGGCCAATTGCGCCTGGGTGAGACCCGCCCGGCGTCGAGCCTCCCGGACGATGCTCGATATCTGCATCTCACTACGATAGCCAATTGGCTACCAATCGGGCGCCCGCGGGCTCGGATCGATTCGGGATACACGCGGGATAGACGTTTCAGGAGATCTGACCCTTGCGTTTCCGGGAGCTTACAGCGAGAGGCTGGGCTTTCGAGTGCCGTCCACCCCGCCATGAGTGGCTGGATTCGCAGCGGAACTCACAGGTTCCCGGGCCTCGAAAGACCGCTTCTTCGGACGATCCGCCTTCGAGCTTCGCTGGGCGAGCGAGGGGCCAGCGATCCAGCCGAACGATTCCTTTGCCACAGATTGCGTTCGGCGACCACTCCGACGCCATGAAGAACTGGAGTTCGTCTTTCCGATCTCAGGCGCATCGGCTCGGGGGCGTCCTCCCCCTCCTCCTTCTCCTCGGCGCCGTGCCGGCGAGCGCCTTCCAGGTCGACTGGACCGGCACGCTCGTGCAGGTCGACGCGGACACCGGTGGCGGGCTCTTCGCCGGAACGGGTCTCGGCGACGGGTTCTCGGGCTCCTTCGTCTACGGAAATACCTGCGGCGCGGGCTGCTCCGCGGTGATCGATCCCCATGAGACCAGCTACGCGTTCGCTTCGGGAACCGCCTTCAGCAGCTTCCTGACCAACGGAACCGATACCCTCACCGTCTTCGACGCGATCGTGAGCATCGAGAACGACTCGCCGCTCGACGCCCAGGATGCGGCGCTGGTGAGCGGGCTGCTCGGAATGCCCGTCGCCGTGGGCACGCTCTTCGACGCATTCACGTTGGAGGCCCAGACGAGCGACGTCGCCTTCGACTCCGCTGACAATCTCACCCAAGGAGGCGTCCTCGAGGTCGTCCTGGCCTCGTTCGACACCACGCTCTTCAGCGACACCTCCTTCCACGCGGAGCCACCCGCGATAGGCAGCGTGGACTTCGCCTTCTTCTTCGTCGAAGAGGCCGATTCAGGTGCGACTCTCTACGACGTCGCCGGCGCGCTCGCGCAGGCGGTTCCGGAACCGGGTGCCAGCCTGCTCCTCACGCCGCTCTGCGCTTTCGGGCTCGCCCGGCCCCGCCGGGCCTGGCTGCGCTCGGAACCAACGACCTCCAGGCCGCCCAGCAGTTCTACGATGCGCTGCTCGGAGAGCTGCGGATAGGCGAAAGAAACGGTCTTCCGAGGTCCGGAAACTTCCGTTCGGTCCGATCCCCGGGAGATCTCAGGCTGGAGCGACCGTAGACGGCGCCCCCAACGACGCGCGCGCCACCACGCCGGGCGCGAGGGTGTCAGCGCTTCACCGCGACGATGCGCCAGTTGAGGTCGGCGATCTTGGCCTTCTCGGCGTCTGTCCAAGCTTGCCCGCCCGTTTGAAGGAGCTCTAGCGCCTCCTCGACCCACGGCGGCACGACACCGACCCTCTCGAGCGCTCGGACGACTCTTCGGCCCATCAAGATCAAATCACGCTTCTGCTCGCAGAGCGGCCAAGCCTCGCTCTTCGAAGGTGCCGAGACGAGAATGTCGAAGCCTGCTTCATCTAGCGCCGAGCAGACATCGGCGGGATACATCGACTGTGTGGCGGCCAGGGTCGGCAGGTACTTCTTGTGGAGCGCCACGTGCTCTTCATCGTTCCAGTCGAAGTAGGGGGTGAGGAGATACTCCGAACAGGCGTAGCGCGCGCCGGGCCTCAACACCCGATACATCTCCAGCGCATGGTCGAGCAGCTCTTCCTTCTTGAAGAATGGCCAGACCGCCTGGAAGGAGAAACACCCGTCGAAGGTTTCGGAATCGTAGTCGAGCGGCTCGTGGTGATTTCCAACCTTGAAGTGGAGCCGGTCGTGCATGCCGCACTCGGCGGCCCAGTCGATCGCGTTCTCGACCTGATTGGGGTCGATGTTGTAGCCCGAAACCTGGCCACCGGTCAGTGTGGCGAGATGGTGCGCGATCCGACCTCGTCCGCAGCCCATATCGAGGAGGTGGCAAAACTCGGGCTTTTCGAGTTCCAGCTCCTTCAACACGGCCTGTTCACACAGCAGCTGGTTGTCGTACAAGCCCTTCGAATCGTCCAGCATCGGGGGGATGTAGAGCTTCTCGAGGTCGAAGACCGACAGCAGGTTGTTCAGGACCTTGTAGTAGGCCGCAACGGCCTTCGTCTCGTCCTCGGTGGTGGTCTCCTCGCCTGCCTGCATGCCCTGGAGGAACTTGTACGCGTCGACACAACCCCGCTTGTCCTCTTTGGATAGCGTCGCGAGCCGCTTCAGCCCGATGAGCGCGGTCTTCAATCTGTACCAATCCACTTTGAGCAACCTCGGGGTAGCGTGTCAGAAACTGCGCGGCTCGGAAGATTGAATCCGCAGGTTGGGGGAGAGCGTAGATTCTCTCGGTTGAGACCGGGCTCGGCAAGGGGGCGGGCGTCCGGTAGGCACCCTCATGGCTGGTGGTGCCAGGAGGTTGTGCGGGATCAACCGCTTGGGGGCCTGGTTGCGGGTGGGCCGTTCGGGCTGTTGCTTCGTTGTAGCTTCTTCGCGCACGAACGGGGTGACGAGCGGCGAACCGTTTGGACATCGTTCACCCTAGACGGCGACGCGCTTGACCCCGACCTCGACGATCCGGGTTCCCGATACGGCCAGGACCTCGAGCTCGTAGCCCGGCAGCGGCAGCTTTTCGCCCTCCCGCGCGGGACGGCCCAGGGAGTTGAACAGCAGCCCCGAGAGCGAGTCGCCGGGCTCCGCCGGCACCTCCCAGCCCGTCTCGCGATTGAAGTCCGCGACCTTCACGCGGCCCAAGGCGTGGTACTGGTCTTCCTCGATCCTTCGGACGGTGAGCAGCTCCTCCTTGTCGAACTCGTCGCGGATCTCGCCGACGAGCTCTTCGAGCACGTCCTCCTGGGTCAGCAGCCCGAGCGTTCGCCCGAACTCGTCCTTCACCACGGCCACGTGGCTGAAGGCGTGCTGCATGTCCGAAAGCAGCTGCAGGATGGGCTTGCGTGGCGGAACGCGCAGCACG
>Ga0114931_10009033_pt1 | contig 11982 bp, 9 predicted proteins | sample 2SBtaG_FD_89579 | JGI IMG/M metagenome (GOLD analysis project Ga0114931, IMG submission 89579) | Deep subsurface microbial communities from Kolumbo volcano to uncover new lineages of life (NeLLi) - 2SBTROV14_V59a metaG | ecosystem: Environmental > Aquatic > Marine > Volcanic | place: Kolumbo...
CAGACCCGGCCCAGGCCCCCACACTCCCCGGATCGACCAGATCGCCGGCACAGCGCCGGAGAAGCACCTGCCGGGCCGCCCCCGGATCAGGGGCCCCCGATGTCCGCATCTGGCCAATGATGCAGCGCGAACAGGACATTCGCGCCCGCGCGCGCCAGCGCCGCCCGCTGGTCACCCCGCGAACCCCGTCCGGATCGGATCTCCAGGTCGCTAGCCCGAGCGACCTGGCCGGCCCTCGAACCACACACGCAGGAGGCCACCCCCCGGCAGGCGCGCGCGTATTCTACACGAATTCCCCTTTGGATCGAGCCATGCCTTCAGGTTGCGGCACGAACGAGGCGCCGCGGCGCAATCCGGCCATCGTCGAGGACCTCGCCCACCCCGATGAACCGCTGCTCCGGACCGGTGATGCGGACCCAGCCTCGAGTCGGGGCGTGGGGGACCAGAACCGCCTGCCCGCGCTTCAGGTAATAGGCACTGTCGCCGTTCAGACGGACGCTCGGCCAATCCCGCAAGGCGGCCTCCATGGGGATGACGATTCCGTCCAGCGCCTCCTGCCCGGCCGACGCGAGCTCCCGAAGCTCGGCGAGCGTGCGCATTTCCGCCTCGTGGAAAGGGCCGGCGCCCACCCGGCGCAGCCGCTTGACGTGGGCACCACAGCCAAGCGCCTCGCCAATGTCCTCGGCAAGCGTTCGAATATAAGTGCCCTTCGAGCAGCTCACATAGATCGAGATCGCCTCCGGCTCGACCTGCCGGAGCACGAGCTCGTAGATCGCGACCCTGCGCGGGGCACGCTCCACCACGACGCCCTGATGAGCGAGCTTGTACAGGCGCTGACCTCGATGCTTGAGAGCCGAGTGCATGGGCGGCACCTGCATCTGCTCTCCCCGGAACTGCTCGAGGACCGATTCGATCCGGGCCTCCCGATACCCCAAAACCGGCCGCTCCGCGAGGATTGCGCCCTCGGCATCCCCGGTACTCGTTCGAACACCGAGCGCGAGAGTCGTTTCGTAGCGCTTGTCCGCATTCAACAGGAATCCCGAGAGCTTCGTCGCTTCCCCGAGGCAGATGGGCAGCATCCCCGAGGCGAGTCGATCCAGACTTCCGGTATGCCCGGCCTTTCGAGCATCGAAAAGCCTCTTCACCGCCTGAAGCGCGTCGTTCGAACCGATTTCGATCGGTTTATCGAGCAGAACGATCCCGTGGATACCTCGCCCGCGCCGCCGTCGTGCCAACCTGCCTCCTCGCTCTCGGTGCAATGTTTCCAGGGAGCCCCGGGGCGGCCCCGTGTCATCAGGATTTCGCCGATCCATCGAGCAGCGACTCAATTCGCTCCGCCCGCTCCGGAGTGGGGTCGAGCTCGAAGCGAAGGGCGGGCACCGCTCGAATGTTGAGCTTCGCGGCCAGCCGGCGGCGGAGAAAAGGCGCCGCGTGGCGAACCCCGGCCAGCGACGTGTCCGCCGGCGAACGTGCCGTTCCTGGTGGCGCTTCCCGCGCTCTGTCGAGAGCCACCGGGGCGAACACGAAGATCTTGGCATAACCGAGATCGCGACTGACCTCGACCCCCGACACCACGATCCCTCGTACCCGCGGATCGGACACTTCGGTCAACAGCAGCTCCCCGAGAATTTTCTTGATCTGCTCGGAAAGCCGTCTCGTACGCGAGAATTCTCGTGGCACCTTCTATCTCACCACCGCCTTCGCAAGGGCGCCTGGGCCCGGCCGCCGCGCGAACATGGCCAGCGGCCGGCCGAGCGTGGCACTCGCCTTGAGAAGCCGATCTAGAGGGTCCGCTCTACCTGGACCCGCTCGAAGACCTCGATGAGGTCTCCGGTCTTTACGTCGTTGTAGTTGCGAACCCCGATCCCACATTCCATGCCCATCTTCACCTCACCTACGTCCTCGGTGAATCGGCGAAGAGACTCGAGCTCGCCCTCGTAGATGACGACCTGGTCACGTAATACCCTGATCCGATTGTGCCGCTTGACCGCGCCTTCCACGACCATGCAACCGGCAATGGCACCGTAGCGACGCACCCGAAAGACCTCCCGAACCTCGGCAACTCCGACAATCTGCTCCTTGACATCGGGGGACAAAAGGCCGCTCAGGGCGTCGCGAACCGTATCGATCACGTCGTAGATGACGCTGAAGTAGTGCAGATCGACCCCTTCCTGCTCAATGAGCCGCCGGGCGCTGGCGTCGGCGCGAACGTTGAAACCGATCACGATCGCATGGGCGGCAATCGCGAGATTGACGTCCGTCTCGCTGATCCCACCGGTGCCGCCACCGACCACGTTTACCTTTGCCTCGTCAGTGGAGAGACTCACGAGGGCCTCGCGCAAGGCCCCGACCGAGCCCTGCACGTCGGCCTTGACCACGAGGTTGAGCGTGGCGACCTCACCTTGCTCCATCGCCGAGAATATGTTCTCTAGCTTTGCGGCCTGCTGCCGGGCGAGCTTCTGCTCCCGCGACTTGGCCTGGCGTAGCTCCGCTATCTCGCGGGCCTTGCGCTCATCGGAGACGACGAGCGCTTCGTCACCGGCCTCCGGTGGGCTCGAAAGCCCCAGCACCTCGACCGGCATCGACGGACCCGCGCTATCTACCCGGACCCCACGTTCGTCGAGCATCATCCGCACCCGTCCGAATTGCTGTCCAGCCAACAACATGTCTCCGCGCTTCAAGGTGCCCGACTGCACGAGGATAGTAGCGACCGGGCCCTGCCCTCGATCGAGTCGTGACTCGACGACAGCCCCTGATGCCGGCCCTTCGATCGGCGCCGAGAGCTCGAGAAGCTCCGCCTGCAATAGCACGGCGTCGAGCAGCGCCTCGACCCCCTCCCCGGTCATGGCCGAAACGTTCACGAAGATCGTGTCGCCGCCCCAGGCCTCGGGTATCACCTCCTTCACGGAGAGCTCCTGCATCACTCGGTCGGGGTTCGCATCCTCCCGGTCGATCTTGTTCACGGCCACGATGATGGGAACCCCCGCGGCCTTCGCATGCTGGATTGCCTCTTCTGTTTGAGGCATCACGCCATCATCCGCCGCCACCACGAGAATGACGACATCGGTAACTTTCGCGCCACGGGCGCGCATCGCGGTAAACGCCGCGTGCCCCGGGGTATCCAGGAAGGTGACGGCCCCCTTCGCCGTCTCGACGTGATACGCGCCAATATGCTGGGTGATCCCGCCGGCCTCGCCCTCGGTGACGTGCGAGGCCCTTATCCGGTCCAGAAGGGAGGTCTTTCCATGGTCGACGTGGCCCATGATGGTCACGACCGGTGCCCGTGGAAGCCGCTCGAGATCCTCCTGGGAGACGTTGAGGACTGCCTCCTCCAGCGCGTTCTCGTTGATGAGCCTCGCCTTGTGACCCATCTCTTCGACGACGATCGAAGCGGTGTCCTGGTCGATGTGCTGGTTGATGGTCACCATCGTCCCGAGGTTCATCAGCGTCTTGATGACCTCGGAAGCCTTGACCGACATCCGCTGCGCCAGGTCACCGACCGTGACCGTTTCGCCGATGGCGACTTCTCGTATGATCGGCGCGGTCGGCCGCTCGAAGCCGTGCTGCGCCGCCGCGCTGGCCAGAGCCGAGCCCTTGCCCATTCGGCGGCGCGAGCCACGCCGGCCCGAGCGATCGCCGCGAACGTGCAGCTCCTGCCGTCCGGGTCGCCGCCCCGGGTCTCGTTCCCCTCCGCCTCGCCGGTGACCACGCCCCCGGCGGGGATCGCCCTCCCGCGCGGGGACCGAGCCAGGCGCCGGTGCGCCGGGACGGGGAGCCGGCTTCGGGCGCCGTCCCGGCGCCGCGGGCGATGCTTCCGGGGGGCTTGCGCCCGTCTCCGATGCCGTCACACCCGCCTTCGAGGGAGCGGCTTGCCGGGCAGCAGCCTCTGCTTCCGGCCCCGGGCCGGGTTCGCCTCCCCCGACCGGCGGCGCCTGCACTGCCGCCGCTTCAGCCTCGGCGCGCTCCTTGGCCGCTCTGACCGCCTCTTCCGCCTCTTTCCGCCTGGCTGCCTCTTGCCGCTCCCGCTCTTCCTGCTCGGCCCTCAACTGGTCGCCGAGTGCCTGCTGGCGGTGTTTCGCCTCCTCGGCCAAATCACGCTTGGCCTCTTCCATGCGAGCCGTCCGTTCATCGACTTCCGGCGCCCTGGGGGAGGCCTTCGTCGGGGGGGCCTCACCCCCCGCTCCCTTGCGAACGAGGGCACGGCGCTTGCGCACCTCGACGGTCACGGTCTTTCTTCGGCTCGCCCCGGCACCGGATCCCGAGGGGACGCGCAGCTCGCTGACCGACTTCCGCTTCAGCGTGATCCGTTTACCGGTCTGGTCCGGTTCGCCGGATTTGCCGTGCGCCCGGCGCAGATAGGTGAGCAGCTGCGCCTTATCGGCGTCGTTGAGCCGCTCCTCCGCCCCCGAGTGAGGCAGTCCGGCCTCGGTTAGCTGGGTGAGCAGCCGCTCGATCGGGGTGTTGACGGACTCCGCGAACTCTCTGATGCTGACTTCGGCCATACGCTACCTCTCCGCTCACTCGTCCTCGGCGAACCAGGCCGCCCGCGCCGCCATGATCAACTCACCGGCACGCCCCTCCTCGATTCCGGCCAGCTCGACCAGCTCGTCGGTAGCCAGATCGGCAAGATCGTCCCGAGTGCGCACGCCGGACAACGCCAGCTTCTCCGCCAGCCCCGGGTCCATCCCATTGGTTTCCAGAAGATCTTCGCTCGGCGGACCTCCTCCGTGCTCCTCGCTCGCGATCTCTCGCGTCAGAAGGATATCCTGAGCCCGAGCGCGCAACGCGTCGACCAGATCATCATCGAACTCGTCGATCCTCTGCAGCTCCTCGACGGCAACGTACGCAATTTCTTCGATCGTCGTAAAGCCCTCTTCGGCCAGGATCCGAGCGATCTCGTCGTCGACATCCATCTCTGCCATGAATTGGCCAACGATTCCCTCGTTCTCCGCCTCGTGCTTCTCTGCCGCCTGGGTTTGGGTCATGACATTGAGCATCCAACCCGTCAGGTGACTGGCCAGACGCACATTTTGCCCACCCCGGCCGATGGCCTGTGACAGCTGCTCCTCGGCCACCGCCACGTCCATCGAATGCGAATCCTCGTCCACCACGATGGCCAGCACCTCTGCCGGCGACATGGCGTTGATGACGTACTGCGCTGGATTCTCGTCCCACGGAATGATGTCGACACGTTCCCCGGAGAGCTCGTTCGAAACGGCTTGCACCCGGGATCCGCGCATACCGACGCAGGCCCCGACCGGGTCGATTCGCGGCTCGTGGCTGCGGACGCCAATCTTGGCACGCGAACCGGGGTCGCGGGCCGCCCCCATGATCTCGATAGCGCCTTCACCAATCTCTGGCACCTCGATCCGGAACAGCTCGATGAGAAGCTCCGGGGCAGTTCGGCTCACGAAGAGCTGCGGCCCTCTCGACTCCGAGCGCACCTCCCTCAGATAGCCGCGCACCCGATCCCCCGGGCGCACCGACTCCCGTGGGATGACGTCCTCCCGAGGGACGAACGCCTCCGCGTTGCCCCCGAGGTCCAGAATGACATTACCTCGATCGGCTCGCTTCACGACACCCGTGATCAGCTCGCCGACCCGGCCCATGTAGGCCTCTACGACCTGTGCCCGCTCCGCCTCGCGGACCTTCTGGACGATGACCTGCTTGGCGGTCTGGGCGGCAATTCTGCCGAACGGCACCGAGTCCATCGGCTCCTCGATATACGCCCCGATCTCGATTCCCGGCTCCCGCATCCGGGCCTGGCTGATCCGGATGTGCCGTTCGGGGTTGAACTCGAAAGGCTCTTCTTCTTCCTCCTCCTCGCCCGCGGTATCGCTGGAGACGCTCGGTACGTCGGCGTCCTCGTCGGGGACGACCTCCCAGCGTCTGAAAGTGCTGTACTCACCGGTTCCCCGGTCGATCGAAACACGTACGCCGATATCCTCGAGGTGGCGTTTCTTCGTCGCGCTGGCGAGCGCTGCCTCGATCGCTTCCAGAATGATATCCGCGTCGACGCCTTTCTCGTTCGAAACCGCCTCGACAACCGCCAAGATCTCTTTAGACATGTCCCATCCCGCGCCACAATTGCGCCGAACTCTCCACGAAAACCCGAGAGCTTATCAGCTCCGGCCGCTCATCGATCCTCGAACTCGTTCCGGAGTCGTTCCGGAGTGCTCGTCGAGCGTTTCCGGTGTTCTCTCCGGCTCGTCCTCGTATCGTCCCGCCTCTTCGTCCCGCCGGTGTCCGGTCCTTCGCCCGGCGGGCCCCTGGGCGAGCCCCTGTTGTCATCGAAACGAGGCTCGGGCCCGCGCTCCGCGACTACCAGCGCGGCACGAGCCGTGCGCTCGCTATCGCATCCAGCGAAAGCGTTCGCGGTGTCCCGTCCTCGCCGCATAGCGTGATACGGTCAGGTATCGCCACCTCGGCAATGACACCTTGTATCGCCGCCTGTCCACCGCCGACGAACTCTATCCGGACCGTCTCGCCGGCACACTGCTCGAAGTGCCGGAGACCGAATAGCGGCCGATCCGACCCCGGGGAGGAAACCTCGAGAGAGTACTGCCCGGGAATCGGATCTTCGACGTCGAGCAGGCCGCTCGCCTGCTCGCTCACGAGCGCGCAGTCCTCGAGACCCACCCCTTCTTCGGCCCGCCGATCGATGTACAGGCGCAGCACGCTCCGCTTGCCGGCCTCGACGAACTCGACCCCGAGGAGCTCGTAGCCGAGCTTGTCGATGATCGGCTCGAGGAGGGACGCGAGGTGCCGGTGGCGCCGCGCCCCGGCGATCCAGCACTCTGGATCGCCGGAAGGGGATGGATCCGCTAGGGTAGATCCCGCTCCATCGTTACCGGTCATCATGACGAGATCGCATTCCTCCGTCGCCCGCCCTGGCCCTGGCCACGATCGACTTTCCGATCGCGCCTCACAAATTAAAAAGTGGGCGCGGAGCCCACTGTCGTCAACTCGTTATACAGGCAGCACGCCATTTTAACTTTTTTCCGCTGAAACGCCACGTTTTACAGACCACGTGTCCACCCAGAGCGCGTAAAGAGCGCTCGTCCCGCGGCGGTCGGGCGGCACACCCCGCTCATCCGTCGAGCCGCCCGATGATGGAAACGCTGCTCACGTTCATGTGGGGGAAGCCCCCGAGATTGTGAGTCAGACCGATGCGGGGCTCGGGGAGCTGCCGGTCGCCGGCCCGACTCTGGAGCTGGAGATACATCTCGTAGAGCATGCGCAGCCCCGATGCGCCGATGGGATGCCCGAAGCACTTCAAGCCGCCGTCGATCTGGCAGGGCACCTCCCCGCCGGCGTCGAACACCCCGTCGAGCACGTCGAAGCAAGCCCGGCCCTCCCTCGAGAGCCCGAGATCCTCCATCGTCACGAGCTCGGTGATCGAGAAGCAGTCGTGCACCTCGGTCATGCTGATCTCGTTGCGCGGATCCGTGATCCCCGCTTCCTCGTACGCCTTTCCGCTCGCGACCCGCGTCGTCTTCACGTAGGAGCCGTCCCAGGAATTGTGGCTCGCCTCGGTGCCGTTCGAGACCGCCAGCTGCATCGCCTTCACCGAGACGATCGGGTCCGGAGAGAGACGGCGTGCGATCTCCGGGGTGCAGACAATGGCGGCGGCGGCGCCGTCGCTCACGCCGCAGCAATCGAACAGCCCGATCGGCTCCGAGATCATCGGTGCGTTCAGCACCTGGTCCATAGAGACCGCCTTGCGCAAGTGCGCCTTGGGGTTCTTCACCCCGTTTGCGTGGCTCTTCACCGAGACATGGGCCATGGCTCGTTTGAGGTCGCCCTTGTCGACGCCATGCACCCCCCGGTAGCCGGCGGCGAGCTGGGCGAACGCCCCGGGAGCGGAGAGATTCGGCCAGTACATGTCGTTGCGCACCCCGTTGGACAGCGGCGGCAGGCCGCCGAAGCCGGTGTCCTTCAGCTTCTCGCACCCGAGCGCCAGAGCGATGTCACAGGCCCCCGAGGCGACCGCGTACACGGCGCCTCGAAACGCCTCGGTGCCGCTGGCGCAGTAGTTCTCCACCCGGGTGACGGGGATGTAGGGCAATCTGAGCGCGACCGCGAGCGGTACGCCGCTCGGTCCCACGTTGACCGACTCGAAGGCGGTCGCCAGCCAGGCAGCCTCGATCCTGTCCTTTTCGATACCGGCATCGGCGATGCACTCCTCGAAGGCCTCGATCATCAAGTCCTGAGCCTCGGCGTCCCATCGCTCGCCAAAAGTGGAGCAGCCCATGCCGAGAATCGCAACCTTGTCTCGTATACCCTGACTCATCGTCTCACCCTCAGAATGCGTGAACGCAGAATTCGTGAACGCACCGCACAGCACCTAGAACGGAGCGCCAGACGCTCGGGGCAAAGCGCGGGAGCGCAGGACAGCCCCGCAACGCGCCGCGACCCTTGACGGGGATCCCGTCGGACTCACTCACCGGGGGCATACGCGATTCCCTTACCGCCTCCCGGTGAGCTGCTATTCGCCGACGATATACATTCCGCCGGCGATTGACCAGCCTCGCCGGCGCCGAAGAATCCGGTTTGCCACGTCTCCGGCGCCCCGTGAGCCCTCTCGGGTTCACCCGCTTCGAGACAAGCCTGAATCCGTCGCCTCGACCAGCGCATCGAGCAGCTGCGCGGGGCTCCGATCCGGCACCGCGAGCACCGTCTCGACGAGCTCTTCCGCTCCCGAGCGCCCGAGCCCCGCCAAAAGCCTCGTCGACTTCCCGCGGATCGCCTGGTGCCGGCCGGCATTGGAGGCCGCGCCGGACGGGTCCTCGAAGAACACCCGTTCCACCCCCTGGCCGCCGGTGCGCTCCACCCAACCACAAAAATGGGCGGGATAAAGCTCGTCGAGCGCCGGGTCGTGCACCTGCTCGATACGCCGGTAAAGCGCCAGGGTGCGCGGGTCGCGAAGCGCCTCGAGACCGAACTGCTCAGGCAGTACCTGGCCGTGTGCGAGCGCCGTGGCCACACAGAACCGGGCATTCATCTGCGCGCTCAGGACAGAGCCGGGCTCGTAGTCGAACCCGCATTGCACTTCCACCACCTTCGCGAGCCCGATGCGGAACCGTTCCCCCGGAGCGGGAACCGCGCGGGCACGTAGGGCGAGAGCGGCATCCACATGGGGATGGAGGCTCCCGCAGCAAGAGTAGGGCTTGAACGCGGTGCCGAGCAGGGCCCAACGGGCTCCGAGCCCCTCGGTCAGAGCCTGCGGATCCGGCGAATCGGCGAACGCGCTCAGCAGTCCGCCGTCTTCCGCCTCGTAGATCTGTCCGGGACCGGTGAATCCCCTCGCCGCGAGCTCGGCCGCCATGACGCCCGCCCTGGCGGCAGCACCTGCGTGAAAACGCTTGCTCATCGCCCCGTCGGTGGTAAACGCGAACACGCCGGCAGACTGGGTGCCGGCGAGCCCCAGCGCCCAGCCGATGTGCTCGGCATCGAGCCCCATCAACACCCCGGCGGCAGCGGCCGCACCGAGCGGGCCGGTGACCCCGGTCAGGTGCCAGCCTCGCAGGCGGGCCGCGCTCGGACCGAGCGCCTGACTGGTGCGGATCATGATCTCGTAGCCGCAGGCCACGGCAGCAAGCAGATCGTCTCCCGTAGCCGAATACGGCTCGGCTATCGCCAACGCGGCCGGCACCACCACCGCTCCCGGATGGATCTTCGCTGGATGGTAGTCGTCGAGCTCGAACGCATGCGCGGCCACGCCGTTCACGAATGCCGCATCACTCGGCCGAAGATGCCCCTTCGCCTCGCCCCAGAGACGGGCCGCCTGGCCGGGAGCGACCGCACCGCCCTCCATAGCCCACTCCCGAACAATCCGAGACCACTGGAGCCGTTGGCCGAACAGTCCGCAAGCGAGGGTGTCGAGAAGCGCGTGGCGAAGACTCTCCTCGACCTTGGGGGGAAGACGAGCGCCGCCGGACCCGAACCCGGCCGCCCACTCGGACAGACAAGCCGAGCAGCCCCGCCCGGGCGGCATCAGTTCCCGCCCACCGCGAACTCCGCGGAGAAGCGCCCGGCGCGGCGTCCGAACACGGAGCCGCTCATCAGCCCGCTGCCCCCCGGGTAGTTCTCGTAGAAGATCCCCCCAACCAGCTCTCCGGCGGCGTACAGACCCGGGATCGCGCGTTCGGTGAGATCCTGCACCTCGTTGCGCGCGTTGATCTTCAGCCCCCCGAACGTGAACGTGATCCCGGTGGTCGTCACGTAGGCGACGTACGGGGGCCGGTCGATGGGCTGCGCCCAGTTCGTCTTGTCCGGGTCGAGCCCACGGGTGCGCAGACCGTCGAGCACGGCCGGATTGAACCGCCCCGGCTGGCAGGCGGCGTTGAACTCCCGAATAGTCCGGCCGAGCCGCTCGGGATCGATCTCGAGCTCGGCGGCCAGGGCCTCGATCGAATTCGCCTCGGCCTTCGTAACCTGGCGGATCCGATACTCGTCTCGCAGCATTCCGACGGTCTTCTGATCGAAGATCTGAACCGCGGTGCGATGAGGCTCGGACATGATGGCACGACCGAATCGCACGTAGGTGAGATTGCGGTAGTCCTCGCCCTCGTCGACGAATCGCTCCCCGTCCAGGTTGACCATGATGCCAAGCGGGTAGGAATGCTTCTGGAAGTTGTCGAGCACGGCGCGGTCTCCGAATGGTGGAGCGCTGATATCCCACCCCACGGAATGACACCCCGACCAGTTGCCGAACGGCAAGGCCCCGATCTCGAGGGCCATTCGGATCCCGTCCCCGGTGTTGTGCCGAGTTCCGCGCACCCGGCACAGGTCCCAGCCCTGTCCCAGGTAACGGACCCGCCACTCCGGATTCGCCTCGAATCCGCCGCACGCAAGAACCACCGCCCGACAGGCCAGGTCCCGATACCCCTCCGCGGTCCGTACCCGCACACCGGTAATCCGGGCCGAATCGTCCTGGCGGAGCGCGGTGGCCCCGGTACCGTAGCGGATCTCGATCCCGAGCCGACCCGCTCGCTTCAGCAGGAACTCGACGAGACCGGCGCCCCCGCCTACCGCCTCGATGTTGACTCCCCCGTAGAACCGATGCTTGCCGTCCACCTCGAAGGACTGGCGGCCGTACATCGGAATGAAACGCACACCGTTTTCCCGCAGCCAGCGCATGGTATCCCGGGAGTGATCGATGAGGGTCCAGGCGAGATCCTCGTCCGCCTGATGGCGGGTAACCTTCATGATCTGCTCGTAGAAGAACTCGCGGTCGTGGGGCGGTAGGTCGATACGACTACGCTCCTCCCCGGTGAGATCCGGAAGGATGTCGCTGGCAACGTCGTCCAATCCTTCGTGGGCGAATCGAAAACCGCCGGCGGTGAAGTACGAGTTCCCGCCCTTCTCCTCCTCAGGCGCCTTCTCCAGCACGAGCACCCGGGCGCCTCGATCGTGGGCCGAGATGGCCGCGCACAGGGCCGCATTGCCGGCCCCGACCACGATGACGTCGAACTCCTCGCTCATCACGCTCCCCTTCTGCACCGGGCGCCCTCACCACGCTCTGCCGGGAGGGCGGCGAACGGATCTTGCACCGGGCGCCCGCCTCTCGCCAGAGCGAAAGAGCCCGGACCTCAGCGCTTGTCCGTCGCCGCTGTACGTCCCGCGATCCGACCGAAGACCGCTCCGGAAACGAGCCCGGAGCCGCCGGGATAATTGCCGTGAAAGAGACCACCCACCATCTCACCACAGGCGTAGAGCCCCGGGATCGGACGCCAGTCCGTTCCCATCACCCGGGCCTCCCGGTCTATCTTGAGACCCCCGAAGGTGAACGTGATGCCGCCGGTCGCAGAGTAAGCGAGAAAAGGCGGGGCATCGATCGGTAAGGCCCAGTTCGTCTTTTCCGGGGTGAGCCCTCGGGTGGACAGACCGTCCTTGCGAGACGGGTCGAAGCCGTCCGGATCGCAGGCTGCCCGATTGAAGGCCTCCAGGGTCTCGAGGGCCGCCGTCCGGTCGTCGAGA
>Ga0114931_10009034_pt1 | contig 11980 bp, 9 predicted proteins | sample 2SBtaG_FD_89579 | JGI IMG/M metagenome (GOLD analysis project Ga0114931, IMG submission 89579) | Deep subsurface microbial communities from Kolumbo volcano to uncover new lineages of life (NeLLi) - 2SBTROV14_V59a metaG | ecosystem: Environmental > Aquatic > Marine > Volcanic | place: Kolumbo...
ACAGCATCTTGCACGTATTACTGGATTAAATATCAGGCAAACGGATCAACGCAGTCAGGCCAATCTGGTTATTATGTTTTCGCGTGAAAAAAATATGCTAACTGATTTCATACGTGAAACAGGGATCAAAGCAACGCCGAGTGTCAGAAAATTGGCCCGACAAAGTGTTTGTTTATCGAACATGCGCTTCAATCCGATGGGTGATATTAATCATGCAACGGTAATGATTCCCGTTGATAGGGCGAGGGAAAGAGCAAAATTACTGACTTGTATTGTTGAAGAACTCAGTGAGGTCATGGGTTTACCTAATGATTCGGAGAGCGTTTATCCTTCTATATTTAATGATAAATCCTATCATGAATTATTGACAGGATTGGACTATCTGATGTTGAAAATGCTTTACGACAATAGAATTAAAGCTGGTATGGACAAACAGCAGGCGGAACCCATTTTGAAAAAGATTGTACGTGAATACCAACAAAAAAATATTGTGCAGACTGCCGAACTAAAAGTGATGGAAGGTGAGCTTTATCCGTTGTTTTATTAATCCTCAGACGGGTGCTGCACAACAAAAGTACCCAGAGATATCCATAGAGAAGGTACAGGCAGCACCGCTCTTAATGATCATAAAGTACAACCAACACCCTTAAAAATGCAAGCGTGAAAGGATGAGCCGGCGAAGGGGCGGTGCAGAGCAATAGCAATCCTCATGATGCGCTTCGTTCCTCAGCACAGTCTATCGCATAACTTTCACGCTAAAAAATTGCGCAATGCCAGCTCCAGCTTATGGTTCCTATCGCCCGCTATTGACCTATCCGGTTATTAGCCTGACTTTCTCCGTACTGAATGCTTCAAGCCGTGCTTAAAATTTTGATCACGGCTTTTTTGTATTAACGAAATTATTCCTGCAGTTCTGAATGTAATGCCCTGAATTCTTCAGTCAGTTTGTGGCTGGGAGCATAATGTACCAAGGGTTTGGAATGGCTGTGGGATTCCCGGACTTTTACCGATGGGGAAATGCGACTATTCAACACCGGATGGCCTTCAGACATCAGTTCCTCAACCAATTGCCGGGGCAGATTGGCCTGGGCCTGATATTGGTTGACGATGATACCTTCGATTTCCAGATTTTCATTATGGTCAGCTTTCACTTCGCTTAGGGTTTGCATTAATGTGTAAAGGGACTCGCGTGAAAATAGATCACAGTCAAAGGGAATTAAACATTTTTCAGCGGCAATCAATGCAGACTGGCTGTAAAAATTTAAAATAGGGGGTGTATCCATATAAATTTCATCAAAATCTTCCAGTCTGTCTAATGCTTCCCTTAATTTAAAAATTTTATAGCGCGATTCCAGCTTGCTTTGTAATGGATCCATTTCGGCGTGGGCCGGTATTATAAATAGATTCGGGAAGGGGGTTTCATGAATGATGTCATCCAGGCCGGAATCTTGCGCCCCGAATAATCCTAAACTAAGGCTGTTTCTGAAGAAACGGGTAATGGTTTGGTAAGAATCACTGATTTTTTCACCCAGCAAATATTGCGTGGTGTTGCTTTGAATATCCAGGTCCAGAACTAACGTTTTTTTTCCTTCTACAGCACTGATGGCCGCAAGATTACAGGTAATGGTTGATTTACCGACGCCGCCTTTTTGATTAAAGATAACCCTGCGCATACTTTTCCCCTTTAATTCAAATGGATTAGTTATGAAGCGGTCCGGGAATAGAGGGCTTTCCGTCGCAACGGCGTCTATTTCCGAACCGCCTCCTAGCGCATTATAAGCCTTGACACAGTAATATCAACTACGCCGGTAAGTTTTACCTGCACATTTAGGGCAGGCAGGAATTTCACTGGTGGTTTTAAAGTTTATAGCCGTGCCGCACTGCTCACAAATCAGCGTTCCAGGCGCGGTGATTTCGCCACTAAGATAGATATTACTCACTTTTGCGGCCTGTTCAAGTTTAGCCAGCTCAATTCGGGTTTTATCGGCCACACTCATAAACGCGTCTATGGCAAAATTTTCAATTAACTGAATGTCGAATTTTAACCATTCGGATAATGAATCTTCGTCATCGGTTTTCTGCTCTTCAGCCGCCAAAGCTTGTGCGGCATCCTCAATGTCCCGCTGGACGAAATCTGCGACTTTATGGATTTCATCTTGTGTCAAACCGCCAATTTCGCTTACTTTTTCGCGCGCGGCCTCCAGTCCTCTGGCCAGCGTTTTTGACGCGTCACCCAGGTCTTCATGAAGATATGTAACCATATCGTTATAGGCTTTAACCAACTTATTTTCACTCATAAATTCAACTCCTATCAGATGAGACTTTCGATTTACCTTGCTGTCCTGTATTCTACTGCTTTTGATCGTAAAAAGACGAGCAGGAGATGGAAGAAAATTACAAGCCTTTGACAATTGAACAACAAATACAATCCCAATGGGAAGCAGCGGGTGGTTTCGACGCTGAGGATTTTTCTGAACGGGAAAAATATTATTGTTTATCCATGTTTCCTTATCCTAGTGGAAAATTGCATATGGGGCATGTGAGAAACTATACAATCGGTGATGTAATCAGTCGTTTTCAACGGATGCAGGGCAAGAATGTTCTGCAGCCTATGGGATGGGATGCTTTCGGCTTGCCGGCCGAAAATGCGGCCATGCAGCACGGTGTGCACCCGGCTGACTGGACCTATGAAAATATCGCTTATATGCGAAGTCAGTTAAAGCGTTTGGGTTTCGGTTATGATTGGAATAGAGAGCTTGCTACCTGTGATCCAGATTATTACCGCTGGGAACAATGGTTTTTTCTTAAGCAGCTGGAAAAAGGCCTGGTTTATAAAAAAACCGCGCCGGTTAATTGGTGTCCTCATGATCTGACCGTGCTGGCAAACGAGCAGGTCATTGATGGCTGCTGCTGGCGCTGCGATACCCCTGTAGAAAGAAAACAGATCTCTCAGTGGTTTATGAAAATCACGGCCTATGCCGATGAATTATTAACGGCATTGGAAAATCTGCCGGGCTGGCCAGAGCAGGTCAGAACCATGCAGAACAACTGGATAGGACGTTCTGAAGGTGTGGAGATGGATTTCTCTGTGCCAGAGTTGCAGGAATCGCTGCGTGTTTATACAACCCGGCCCGATACCTTGATGGGGGTCACCTATGTTGCAGTTGCTCCAGGGCATGCTTTGGCAACAGCAGCTGAACAACGCAATGGCGTCGAGTTTGCGCAACAACTGGCGGCACTGAAGCGTACCGAAATTTCAGAAGAAGCCATGGAGACAATGGAAAAAGTTGGCCTCAATTCCGGCTTTGTCGCCCTTCATCCTATTACTGGTGAGAAGGTTCCGGTCTGGATTGCCAACTTTGTACTGATGGGCTATGGTACCGGTGCGGTGATGTCTGTGCCAGCGCATGATCAACGGGATTTTGAATTTGCGCAGAAGTATGGCATACCGGTAAAGCAAGTGATATTTGCAACGGATGACAGTGATGATGACTGTTCCAGGCAGGCTTTCGTAGAAAAAGGCATTTTAAGAAATTCCGGAGAATTCGATGGATTGACTTCCGGTCAGGCATTTTCGGCGATTGCCGGAAAATTAGAACAGCAAGGTAAAGGGCAAATTAAAACCAATTATCGCTTGCATGATTGGGGCGTTTCCAGACAGCGTTACTGGGGAGCGCCGATTCCCGTCATTTATTGTGAAATTTGCGGTACGGTCCCGGTTCCTTATGAGCAATTGCCCGTTGAATTACCCAAAGATGTAACGCTTGATGACGCCGGTTCTCCCCTGGTTAATCATACGGCCTTTGTAAACACCGACTGTCCGCGTTGTGGTAAAGCCGCTAAACGGGAAACGGATACCTTTGATACTTTTATGGAATCGTCCTGGTATTTTGCCCGCTTTACATCGGCTAAAGCGGGCGCAATGGTAGATGCCTGCGCCGATTACTGGCTGCCGGTGGATCAATATATTGGCGGCATCGAGCACGCGATATTACATTTGCTCTATGCGCGTTTTTATACCAAATTGATGCGCGATGAAGGGCTGTTGCTTAGTGCAGAACCGTTTAAAAATTTATTGACCCAGGGCATGGTGCTAAAAGACGGATCAAAAATGTCCAAATCAAAAGGCAATACCGTTGACCCGCAGGGCTTAATCGATCAATACGGCGCAGATACGGTGCGCCTGTTCATTATGTTTGCCGCCCCCCCGGAACAATCGTTGGAGTGGTCCGACAGCGGTGTTGAAGGGGCTTACAGGTTTTTGAAGCGGCTATGGCGGCAAGTCTGGAAACATGTGCAAAAGGGTGCTGCGAATACGGCCATCGATATAGCGCAATTGACAACTTCGCAACAGGCAGTTCGCCGCCAGGTTCATCAAACGATAAAAAAAGTCAGTGATGATATCGGTCGCCGGCATACCTTTAACACCGCCATTGCCGCCAATATGGAATTACTCAATGTGTTGGTGAAATTTGACGAAGAGACGACGAATGCAGCAGCTGTACGGCAGGAGGCGCTGGAATCAATTGTACTGATGCTGGCGCCCATGGTGCCACATATCTGTGAACAGTTATGGCATGATCTGGGGCATCAACAAAATATTGTAAAGGCAGGCTGGCCCGGGGTCGATGAACTGGCTTTACGGGAAGATACCCTGCATATGGTTGTTCAGGTCAATGGCAAGTTGCGGGGAAAAATTTCAGTTTCCGTGGATGCGGAAAAGCCAACGATTGAAGCAATGGCGCTTAACGATGAACATGTGCAGGGTTTTATTGCCGGAAAACCCATCAAAAAAATTATTGTTGTGCCCAGGAAACTGATTAATATTGTGGTGTGAATAACTGTAAAATGCAATCGTTACACAATGGCTTGATTTTATGTTGTGCTGTTCTTTTTCTCAGCGCTTGCGGGTATCAGCTGCGTCAATCGGTGGAATTACCCGATGAAATGAAAAAAATGTATGTTCAGAATGGTTCCGCGCCGTTGCGTAAACGCATACGAAAAGTCGTTAAATCATCCTCCGCCAATCTGGCGAAAACGCCTGAAGACGCCGGCATGATCGTCAATATTCTGGAAGAAGATATGCGCCGCAATGTTTTGTCGCTAAGTTCGACAGGAAAAGCCATTGAGTATGAGCTCTATTATACATTGGCTTTTGAACTGATTGATGAGCAAGGAAAAATTGTTTTGCCCAGGCAGACCATTGAGGTCAGCAGAGATTATTTTAACGATCAGTCGGGTGAAACTGTTTTGGGAAAAGCCAGTGAAGAAGGCGTGATCAGGGAGGAAATGTATAAATATGCGGTTCGATCAATTGTAGACAGGGCCAGAAGCGTCTTTAAGGGGCCGGTTACAAGGTAATATCAAGCCCTTTTTGAAGGGGGTTTTAGAATTATGCGTCTTAGACCTGAACGACTGAATGCGTCACTTAAAAAAACGCTTGCACCGGTTTATTTGATCAGTGGCGATGAGCCGCTGCAAATTCAGGAAGCAGCGGATGCTATCAGGTCCGCTGCTTATAAGGCCGGCTATGATAATCGCGAAGTGTTTAGTGTTGACGCCGGATTTTCCTGGCACGCCTGGCTGCAAGCGGCCAATGCTGGATCCATTTTTGCCGAGCGTAAAATCATCGATTTGCGTATTCCCTCGGGCAAGCCGGGTGCCGAAGGGTCTAAAGCTTTGCTCAGTTATTGTGAACGATTACCGGATGACACCCTATTATTAATAACCACCGGAAAACTGCCCACATCGGCGAAGACCGCCAAGTGGGTGCAACGCCTGGAAAAAACCGGCGTTTTTATCCAGGCCTGGCCGTTGCAGGGCGGTCAATTAATAGAATGGTTGCAACAACGCTTGAAACAGAAGGGAATGCAGGCGAATCAAACCTTGCTGCAGGTTCTGGCGGATAGAATTGAAGGCAATCTGTCGGCGGCGGCACAGGAAGTGGAAAAACTCTATGTTTTATTTGGCCCCGGCAAGCTGGACACACAGGCAGTATTGGACACAGTCAGCGATAATTCCCGGTATGATGTTTTTGTATTGATAGACAACGTTTTATCCGCTCAGGCAGATAGAAGTATAAAAATCTTTCACGGACTCAAAGCGGAAGGTATTGCCGCTCCAGTTATGTTATGGGCGTTAACGCGTGAAGTTCGCCTGTTGGCTGCGGTAAAGCAACAGCTTAAGCAGGGTTTGCAGCGTAACACTGTTTTCAGAAAAAATAATATCTGGGAAAAGCGTCAGCCATTGGTTAATAGTGCTTTGCAGCGGTTGACGGTACAGCATTTACACCAAGCTATACTGTTGAGTGCGGTGACGGACCGGCAAATTAAAGGCGAAGCGAAAGGCGATGGTTGGGAAACCCTGATGAAAATCTGCCTGTTGCTTTCTGGAGCTGATCTTAGGGTAGAAAAAGTATAAATCTGGCGCCGCCAACGTTCAAACTGCTGTGATTATCATTTAGAATAAGCCCTTTTTTATGGCCATTGCCATGCATTTCAGCAATGATGGCAACGAAGTACAAACCGAGCCCCGTGCTGCCGGTATGATAATCTATTTGCATATTTTTAGCCCTGGGAGGCATGTTAAGAAAAGCCTCGGGATAACCTTCGCCATCATCTTCAATACTGAAAGCAACATATTCATCCTGCCGGTAGGCGGAAAGTAAAATGCGTTTATGCGCATAGCGTTGGGCATTGTTAAGGATGGTGCCTATGGCATTGCAAATTAATGCGGCATCACAAAAACAGTACAAATCTTCAGGGCAGGCGGTCTCCAGTTGAATATTGTTGAGCGCTAACAGATCGGCCTGTTGTGCGACTATCTCATTTAGGATATCCAGTGTGGAGTGCTCATCAATACTGATTTGAAAACGTTTACGGTCAATTTTATACAGAATAAGCAGCTGCATGAGACTGTTATTCATTCTGTTGGCTTCATACTCAAGTTGTATGAAATCATTTTTTCCCGCCAGTTCCTGATGTTGCGTCGCCAACTCAGCAATCAGCGCACGGATAGCACCCAGAGAATTTTTAATGTCGTGAACCGAGGAGGCCAAAATTGCAGGGAAATCAATTTTTGAATCTGGCTTTTCAGTCATGCGCACTGGTTTTTGCGTTGTGATTAAGCAGCAATTTGTTGAACTCCATTCTGATATTGCCGATTTTTTCCCGGGCGCTGCCTAATTTAACCGCCCGATCAATATAGTGTTGAATTTGCGCCAGTTTTTTCAGGCTGCTGCCATTTGCTTTGCTATCGTGGAGTAGAATTTTTAGCATATTCAGAATGATAGTCTTGTTATCGGGCATTTTTTCAATCGCTTTTTCAAGCAGATTGATCGCCTGTTGCAGATCACCCTGTTTAAAGAGACTGACCCCCCGGTTATTGATATCAACAAGCGTCTGACGGGTTTTCTTAATCAGGCTGTCGGCGTGGTTATCCATGCCCAGACTTTGGTGCATTGCCTTAATTTCAGCTATGAACTCATCATCATCAATATTGTTTTTAACCAGGTTGTTGAGGATGGCATCGGCTTTATCGGCATCATCGTTGATATAACAGGCCTTCGCCATATCGATATTTAAGTCTTTAGGCACCAGATTAGCCATTTTTGTATGCAGCTCAAAGGCTCGCCGGTAGGCTTGTTCGGACAATTCTTTTTCATTTATTTTCAGGTAGATTTCCGTTTCCAGCGTTGCTGACCGTAATTCGGCTTCGGGATCATTTGGAAACGCCTGACGCATATTGTCAAGCACCTTAAGGGCCTCAATTTCAGTACCAGTCTTATGGTGGATTTTTGCTAATCCGGAAAAATCAGCAGGAGCTTTGAAAACAGAGTTTTTGCCCAGTTTAATAACGGTTTCATAGGCGTTTTTTGCAACATCCGTATTGCCGTTACGCTCAGCGATTACGGCCAGATGTTTTTGACGAAGAATAGCCTGTGGTGAAAGATCCACGGCGGCATGCAAGATTTCCTGAGCGTCGGCGGACTCATCGGCGGCTTCATAGGTTCTGGCCAGCCAGTCATAAGCTTCCATCATCATCGGGTTTTCGGCAATTACATTTTGAAACGTTTGTGTGGCATCAGGGATTTCTCCCTGCAATAAAAATATTTTTCCCAAACCCAAGCGGGCCCAATTGATTTCACGCTGTTCAAGTATTTCCTCATAAATAGTTTTAGCAGCAGAAAAATCACTCACAGTAATGGCCAATTCTGCGCGTAATTTCATTAATTGCGTGCGCATTTTTTTGCCGTTGGTCTGCAACAGTTTGTCACAATAAAAAATTGCCAGCGCCAGATTGCCACGCTCTAATTCGCGTTCAATATTTGCCAGCACTTTTTTGCGTTGAATATGTCGTTCCAGGCGGCTGTATAATTGCTGGGCGGTGAACGGTTTAGTCAGATAATCATCCGGTTTATTTTCCATTGCCCCCAAAACCATGCCGGGATCCTGCTCGGCCGTAACCATGATGAAGATGGCATTAAAGGGCAATAATTTACGAAAGCGGGCTTCTTCCAGTATTTGCAGGCCATTTTTTCCAGGACCCAGATTATAATCGCAAAGCACAATGTTGAAGCGTGTTTTCCCCATGGCGGTTATCGCTGCAGTGCCATTTTCTGCTTCAACGATAGCGTGGGCCTCCAGAGCGTACAGCATTTCCCGAATGGTTTTACGCATAACGGCATAATCTTCAATTAGGAGTATTTTTTTTGTTTTTAGCTTGAGCTTCATAAAGAATAATAATAACCCCGCTTTGGATTGTGTCCAGTTTACACTTGAAAAAAATCATACCGCCCCCAAATCTGCGATGATCATTAATCTTTTTAATTGGGTAATATAATGACTGTTGAAGCTAAAAAAGAGACTTTGGGCTTTGAAACCGAAGTCAAGCATCTTTTACATTTGATGATTCACTCTTTGTACAGCAACAAAGAAATATTCCTTAGAGAATTAATCTCTAATGCTTCTGATGCTGCGGATAAACTTCGGTTTGAAGCGCTATCGGATGATGGTTTGTACGAGGGCGACAGTGAGTTGAAAGTCCGGGTTGATTTTGATAAAGACAAACGCACGGTGAGCGTTTCTGATAATGGTATTGGAATGACGCGTGCAGAAGTTCAGGAACATATCGGCACCATTGCAAAATCAGGAACCAAGCAGTTTTTTGACGCCTTGACAGGCGATCAGGCTAAAGACAGTGAATTGATCGGTCAGTTCGGTGTCGGTTTTTATTCCAGCTTTATTGTCGCTGATAAAGTGACATTGACTACGCGCAAAGCCGGATCAGAGGAAGGTGTGCGCTGGGAGTCAAATGGCGAAGGTGAATACACACTGGAAAGCGTGGAAAAGGCCGGACGTGGAACAGAAATTGTGTTGCATTTAAAAGACGGTGAGGATGAATTCCTGGATGGTTTCCGGCTGCGGTCCACTATCAGAAAGTTCTCCGATCATATTTCTATTCCGGTCGTAATGGATAAGGAAATTCCGGCTGAAAAAGACGAAGATGGCAATGAAACCGCGCCTGCCAGAATTGAGGAGGAAACGGTTAATAGCGCTTCTGCGTTATGGACCAAAGCCAAAGATGAGATAGATGAAGCCGCCTATAATGAATTTTATAAACATGTAGGCCACGATTTTCAGGATCCGCTGGCTTATGTGCATAGCAAGGTTGAAGGCACCAACGAATATACGCTGCTGTTGTATATTCCAGGACGGGCGCCCTTTGATCTGTGGGACAGGGATGCCAAACATGGCGTTAAATTATATATCCGAAAAGTCTACATTACCGATGATGCCGAACAGTTAATGCCCCGCTATTTGCGTTTTATCCGCGGTGTTATCGATGCCGATTCCCTGCCTCTGAATATATCCCGGGAAATTTTGCAGCAGAGTAAACAGATTAACACCATCAAATCCGGTGCGGTGAAAAAAATACTGGGACTGATGGAAAATCTGGCTAAAAATGATGCTGAAAAATACACAACATTCTGGCAACAGTTCGGTACCGTGCTTAAAGAAGGGCCAATAGAAGATCATAAAAACAAGGACCGTATCGCCAAGCTGTTGCGTTTTTCTTCTACGCATACGGATAATGCGGCCCAGGATGTTTCGTTGGCCGATTATGTCAGCCGGATGCAGGAAGATCAGGAAAAAATTTATTTTGTGACCGCTGACAGCTTTGCCGCTGCCAAGAACAGCCCGCATCTGGAAATTTTCCGTAAAAAGGGCATTGAGGTGTTGCTGTTATCTGACCGGATCGATGAATGGCTGGTATCAAGCCTGACAGAATTCGACGGCAAACAACTGCAATCGGTTGCCAAAGGCGAGCTGGATATTGATAAACAGGATTCTGAAGCAAGCAAAAAAGAGCAGGAAGCAGCTGAAAAGGATTTTGAGTCGGTGTTGAAACAGATCCAGGAAGTGCTTAAAGACAAAGTCAGTGAAGTGCGTATCAGTCACCGGTTAACGAATTCCCCGGCTTGTCTGGTGGCTGCTGATTATGGCATGAGTCTGAATATGGAAAGAATTATGAAAGAGGCCGGTCAGGATTTGTCCATGATGGGCGGCGGCGGTAAACCGGTATTTGAAATTAATCCGGAACACGCACTGGTTATGCGGATGAAAGATGAACAGGATGATGAACGTTTCGCTGATCTGACCAATATCATTTTTGATCAGGCCATCTTGAGTGAGGGTGGACAACTGGAAGATCCTGCAGAATTTGTTCATAAATTGAATGGTTTATTGCAAGCGTTGTTAAAGTAGCTGGATCAGAGCTGCGCTGTATAAGGCAGTATGCATAAAGACAAAAGGCCGATTATATAATCGGCCTTTTTTTTAAACCTGAATCGGTGACTTCACTATGGTACAGGGTGCAAGTTATTGATTCCACAGCGGTTAAAAAATACCCACTTATTCAATGGGTGCAGCTAAGGTTTTTAAATCCCCTCTGTAACCAATAGCTTGCACCCGGCTATCCGCGCATTGAAGTCACGGATTCAGGTTAAAATTTAGCTAAAAGATAAATCTGTTTGAGTCTTTAACAGATATTCACCTAATTCATTGTCCAGCTTGTCGAATTTTATCCCATAATAATGGTGAGTTATTTTTCTGCAACGGTCAATTTCAGCGGCGAGGGTAAATTTCTCACCATCATCAAATTCAAAAAGGACAGCGATATTGCGTTTGGACTTTAATGCCTGATGGACAAATATTTGCACACTTCTAAACGTTAATTTTCTAAACTTGGCGGAGATTTTTTGGCCATCCATAAGCAGGGAAATTTGCTTTAAACTTTCTTCCTTTGTTTGCAGCACCGGCTTGACTTTCGTAAAGTTTAAATTATAGCGATAGTCGGGCACGGGTTTGTGCCAGATGGTTTTAGCGTTAAGAGCAAAATTCCTGCCATCTTTAAATTCCAAAAAAACACGTAAACTTTTATTGTTCGCGATATTTAACAAACAGGAAACCTGGACGCCTTTAGAGCTGATATCTATGAGTTTTGTTGGCAATAACTTATGGAAGTGGATTAAACGGTAGTTTGCCAAAGAAACGGCAATGTCCTTGCGTATAAAGCGGGTGGCAATTCGATTATTTGCGATTTTATCCGGCGGCGGGCGGGCATCTAATTTCGATTTTTTTTCAGTAAAGTCTGACATTCATACAAGTTTTTTATGATAATAGTGGGAAAGTGGCCGCCTAATCTTCCCCGTTTATTAAGAGGGAGGAAATAGTTAAGGCACTTTTTCGTGCAATTTTCACAGCGGGTCCAAGCATTATGATAGTGGATGAGTTTAATACTAACCCGGATTGTATAATTTTCAATCGGAAAACAAGTCCGGGTTCTAATTTTTTAAATTTTTTTAGCGATTCAGCTTTAAGCATTTTGAAAAGCCGCGGGTTTATAAAGATGATGAGTGCAAAGCGCATCATTGGCGATCGGTGCTCCGTCTTCGCCGGTCGGTCCTTTATCACTTTGA
>Ga0114931_10009035_pt1 | contig 11980 bp, 1 predicted proteins | sample 2SBtaG_FD_89579 | JGI IMG/M metagenome (GOLD analysis project Ga0114931, IMG submission 89579) | Deep subsurface microbial communities from Kolumbo volcano to uncover new lineages of life (NeLLi) - 2SBTROV14_V59a metaG | ecosystem: Environmental > Aquatic > Marine > Volcanic | place: Kolumbo...
AGGTCGTATTCAAAGACGCGTCGCGCGGCGTGCTGATGCCGCGCGATACGTTCCTGACGCTTTGGCGCGCAGCGCGCCACCGTGCCGAGTCCCAGCGGACCGGACCGGTAGAAATCATCCCGACGCAAGCAACCTACGAGGGACAGTTGGCAGCCCACGCGTTGCGGATCACCGGCCACATTCAAATCGCCAAGCTGCGGACGGGCCGGCAAGTGCTGGCTTTGCCGTTCGGCGGAGTGGCGATCGAGTCGGTACGGATCGACGGCCACGCGGCGCGGTGCGGCCGGCTCGATGCGACCACGCTAGGCCTGCTGCTCGATAAGCCAGGTCGTTTCGAGTTGGAACTGGAGATGTCGGCGCCGCTGGCGCGCAAGGAGGGGGACGTGGCGACAACGCTTCGACTGCCGCCCGTACCAGCCTCCGAACTGACGATCCAGTTGGCGGCCGGCAAGCGTCTGCAGGTCGGCGATACCGTTCTGGCGGCCGACGAAACGCGCGCCGACCGGCAGACCTATCGGCTCGCGGTCGGCGCGATGGGACGCGTCCCACTCGCGATCTCCGATCGCTCCGCCGGCGGGAACCGCGCGCCGCTGGTGCTCGCGTCCAGTCGCTCGATCGACCGGGTGGAACCAGCCGGGCTCCGCTGGCAAATCGACCTCGATTTGAACGTCTATGCCCGCCCGATCGAAACGTTCCACCTGGAGGTTCCAAAGTTGGTTGAGATCGCGGAGATCAAGGCGCCGGAACTCGCGCATTGGACTCTGGAGGTCCGGCCCGACGGTGGCCGAGTTGTAACCCTCACGTTCCGGCGACCGTTTCTCGGTTCCCGTGTGGTGCGGTTGCTTGGCTTGGGCGCCGTTCCGCCGGACGCCGAATGGCACGCCCCGGTGCTCAAGGTGCGGGAAGCCGCCGCGCATGTCGGACGCGTCCTCGTGTATTCGGCGCCTTCGTTGCGGGTCGAGGTCGGACCACTGATCGGGATTCGGCCGCAACGTCCATCGCTGGCGGGTGCCCCGAGCCCCGTCACAACGCCGGCCACGCCGGGGCAGACCCGGCCGCGTGCCGGCGGCGAATCGACCCGCAACGCCCCGACGACAGCCGGCGTCAAGCCGCCGTCGCCACCACACGGCAAGTCCCCCACGCCGGCCTCCCCGTCATCCCGACCGCCGGCAACGCCATTGCCATTGGCGTTCGCCTTCTGGGATGCGGATTTCCAACTGCCATTGCGGGTAACACCGCGGCGCCGCACGGTGCAGGTATCGATCGCCACTTTGGTTGACATCGCCGCCGGGGGCCTGACGCTGCACAGCAGCGTGACGCTTGCATCGCGGCACGCGCCGGTGTTTGCCGTCCAACTGCGGTTGCCCGCCCACTGGGACGTAACGCGCCTGCTTGCCGCCGGCCAAGGCTTGGATTGGGATCAGGTGGCACCGACCGGCACGAACGGCGCGAATCCGTCGCTCTTCCAGACCCTACGTCTGGAATTGCCCCAGCCGTTGCGACCGGGACGCTCACTCGATATCGAACTGACCGCTGAAAGACATTTTGACAAGTGGCTATCGGGTGATAACGCGTATCGAGAACTACCGCTGCCGGAAGTACGTTTGGTCGGCGCGGACGAGTTGGAAGGGACCATTCTGGTCGAGGCCCCCGCGGACATCGAACTGCGCGTAAACGACCTGTCTCCGGACTTGCAACCGGTTGCCGCCGATCGTTCCAGCGATGGTTCCAACGGCGCGACCGGTACCGCTTTGCAGTACCGGTACCAGGACGAGGCCCACGTTCAAGGCACGCTCAAAGTTCGCGCGAAACCGGCCAAGGTATCGGCCGAGACACTTGCTTTCGTGCGTCTCGATCACGGCAAACTCGATGTGCACTATGAACTGGCACTGCACATCGAGCATGGCAAGATCCGTGCGTTCGGATTTTCATTGCCGGCGGCCGTTGGTGAGAAGATCCAGATCGTACCGTTGGACGCGACCGTACGCGTCATTGAGCAGCGGCATGTGCCGCGCGCGGGACCGGCCGGGACCCGTGCAACGGCGGCGCTGTGGCACGTGGTCCTGGACCGACCCGTGACTGGCGACTTGACACTGGCCGTGAACTTCAGCACGACGTCGCTTGCGCCGAACGCCAGGCCGGACGATTCCGCCGCGCCGGCGCATCCGCCGGCGCCCGGAGCCAGGCCGGTCACCGTGCCCGTCCTGGCCCTCCGAGACATTGCCAGACAGAGCGGGATCGTGGCCCTGGAAGCGGCCAGCGACCAACAGATCAACTACCAACCCAAGAATCTTCGCGACTTGGATCCCGCCGATGTTCCACCCGCCCGGTCGTACGTGCCGAGCCAGCGGATCGTGGCGGCCTATCAGTACCAACGACTTCCGTATCGTCTGACGCTCTCGGCCACTCGGCATGCGTCCATGTCGGTCCTCAGTGCATTATGCGAGTCGGCCGATATTGTCAGCGTTGCCGACCGAGACGGCCATGTGCGGCACCAGGCACGGTTCTGGTTGCGTGCCGCGAACCTGCAAGCGGTCCCCGTGACCCTGCCGGAACATGCCGACCTCTGGACCGTGATGCTGGACGGCGAACCGGTCGAGGTCCAGCGTCAGAAACAACGAACGTACATGGTACCTTTGCCGCCGAATCGGATGGACTCGGCGCGGAACGTCCGCGAATTGTCGCTGCTGTACGAGACGCGCAGTTCTATCCCGCGTGGGTACGGTCTGGCGGAACGCTTGTGGCCTTGGCAACTCGCCGAACAGGCGCCCAAGATCGCGATGACCACCCTGGGCACGACCTGGCACGTTTACCCGCCGGACGGAACGGATCTGGTGGCGACCCATGGCGATTTTCATCCCGTAAACCGCCTCACACGCCCGACGCTGGCAAGCCGGCTTACGGAGACGATTGTCGACCACAGCAAGATCGGATGGAGTTGGAAGTTGAGCAGCCTCGTATTGGCCGCGGTCATAATCGGCCTGTTCGCTCTGCTCAACACAAGCCGCGGATGTGCAACCAACCTGACGCAGTTGATCGTCGTCGTCGCGGTCATTGGAATCCTGATTTCCTTGCTCTTGCCGGCCACGCAATCCGCGCGCGAGGCGGCACGTCGCATGCAGTGCAGCAACAACCTGAAACAAATCGGTTTGGCGCTGCACAATTACCACGACGTCTACAAACAGTTTCCGCCCGCCACGATCGGACCGTACAATGTGCCGAGGGAACGCCAGTTCAGCTGGATCGTGGCCATTCTGCCGTTCCTGGAACAGCAGAATCTCTACGACGCCCTCCGGTTGGATCTTCCCTGGGACCATCCGCAGAATGCCGCCGTCTTGCAGACGGCGTTGCCGGCGGTAACCTGTCCGTCCAATATCGCTCCCTCCACGACGCAGGAAGGCTTCACCAGAACATGCTATGTCGCGGTCACCGGCGCCGATTCAACTACGGGTCCGGGCGGCGCGCGCGGCGTGATCGGCTTGAAGTCCGGACTGCGCATGCAAGACATCGCCGATGGGACAAGCAATACGCTGATGGTGGCCGAGGTTACCGACGGTGGTCCGTGGTTCGCCGGCGGCACGGGCACCGCCCGTCGAATCGACTACTGGATTAACAACAAGACATGGAGCAACCATCCCAGCGGCGGTAACGTGCTCTTCGCCGACGGATCGGTGCATTTCCTAAGTGTGAATACGGACCCGCGCAAACTCCGGCAGATGGCTACGGCCCAGGCCGGCGACCCCGCCTACGATTCGGACACCGAACAATCCGCCATGCCAGCAGCCCCAAGGCCGCCACTGCCCGAAAAGCCGAGTGTCGCGGAGCCTGGTGCGGACCGTACCGCCGTGGAGAAGTCCGCGCCCGAAGAGGAGTCGGAGCTGGCACCCGTCCAGCCCAAGCAAGACGCCCGCGCCGCGCGCAACCAACCGGCGGCGCGCCCGGCACGCGGCGAACGCGCGAATCTGTCATTACGTGTCGCCTTGGAACCGCACGGCGCGCAAGCCGTGCGGTTCCGGCGTGAGGAAGGCCCGGGACACCTGGTGCTGGAACTGCAAGACGCGACATTCGCCGAGACTTTGCGGTGGTTCCTGGTCGTGGCGCTCGTGTTGGGAGCCTGGCTGGGGCGGCGAATTTCCGGCCCACGCCGGACGATCATGGTCGTCGCCGGCTTGGCGCTGTCGATCGGTTTGGTGGGCTTGATCCCACTGGTCTGGACGCCCGTGCTCGACGGATTGTTGCTCGGCTCGTTGGCCGCCGGCTGCGTGTGGGCCCTGCCGTACCTGCTGGCGGCGCTGAAGAATCGTCTATCCGGCACGATCGGTAACTCCGGATCCGAGGCGGTCTCCACGACGGTTTCCACGGTCTTGGCGATCGTCGTGGCCGTCGGCGCCGGGCTGCTGTCCGCGGCCGGCGCGGCCGAACCCGCGCCCACCACGCCTCCGCCCGCGGCACCGCCAACGGCCGGCCCCAAGACGGACACGCCATCCAACCTAAGGCGGGTGACCCGCGACCCACAAGGGAGTACGCCCTCCTTCGGTCGCGCTCCCGTTGTTCACTTGGAAACCAGCGCGCACGGTGCGCGCATGTGGCAGCCTAAGAATCTCACCTTATTCATCCCCTACGATCCGGACACGGGCCAGCCACTGCGGAATCGGCGGGCTTTCCTGCCATACGACCAGTACCTTCGGCTGTGGCGCCAGGCGCATCCGGCGCCGCAAGATCACCTGCCAACGAAAGCTCGGGACATGGTCAGCTACGCCGAGTACTCCGGGCTACTGGAAAACAACGTGGCACGTTTTGACGGTCGCCTCGTGATCCATCATGCCGATGACGAATGGACCCGGGTCCCCTTGCCATTGGGCGACGTCACGCTCGAAAACGTGGAACTCGACGGACGTCCGGCGGCGGTAGCCGGGGGACAGCTCGCCGTGTATCTCCAAACCGCGGGCTGGCACGTTGTCGATGCTCGGTTCAACGTCCCGGTCGAGCGTCTGGGAGCCACGGGGCAACTCACGATGCCGCTGCACGGCGTTGCCGCGGGACGGTTCCTGTTCGCGCTGCCGGCCGCGGACCTGGATGTGCAGGTCAGTGGTGCACCGGGCGGCTGGCGCCGACTGGCCAACATGGACGACAGCGCGCGCAACAACAAGGAACCCGCGCCCACCCCCCCGGGCGTGGCGAACGCGGCACCCTTGGGCCGCGTTGTGTGCGTCCCGCTGGGCACCGGCGGCGCGCTGTCCATCCGTTGGCAACCGCACCGGACCACCGCCCGCGCGGGCGCGCTGGTCAGCGTCGAGCAAACCTTGCTAGCCGAAGTGCGCGACGCGGGCCTGTTTGTGCGCGGTACGCTCCACTATCAAGTCCAACAAGGAACGCTGCGCGAGATGACGCTGCGGGTCCCGGCGAACTTGACGATTCAGAACGTTGCGGGGTCTGCTGTGGCGGGTTGGTCGATCACGCCGGATCGCGAACCGGCCGCGGCCGGCGCCCGGTTGCTGCACATCACGTTGAAATCCCAATTGGCGACGGGCGTGGATGTGTGTGTTGACGGCTTCCGGCGCCGGCCGGATGCGGCCGAAACGATGGACTTGCCGGCGCTTGAACCGCTGGGCGTGGTCCGCGAAACGGGGCGCGTGGCGCTCGGCTGTGCCGACCAGTTTCAAGTGCGCGTGGCGCGCGCGGAAGGACTCACGCAGATCAATCACCTGGGTCTGAAACTCCCGGTTGGATCATCTGCAGGCTGTACACTGTTTTCGGCGTACCGCTATAACGCGCGGCCGTGGCAGTTGCAGCTGCGCGTGACGCGCACGCAGCCGCATATCGCGGTCGCTGCCCGTACGGCGGTGGTCGTCGCCGCGCGGCAAGTGACACTGCGAAGCCTGCTTAAGATCCACGTCGCGGACGCGCCGGTTCCGTCCTTGCGACTGCGGCTGCCTGCCAAGTTGCGGGTCTCCCAAGTCCGGATTCCGCCGGGCGAGGATTGGTTCATCGAACGTGACGACTCGTTTCAGCACTTGAAAATCGATCTGAATCCACCGCTCCTCGGCGATCTGGAATTGGCCATCCGGGGTTCGTACGTGCGCGCCGACCAAAATGAGTTCACGGTTCCCGCGGCAACGCTGGAGAAGGTTCCGACCCAGCGTGGTCAACTGGCGATCTACGTGGATGACGACCTGGAAGCCGTGTTGCTGAGTAATGGCGGCGCCCAATCGATCGATCCGGCCCGGTTGGACCGTGTGTTGCGGCCGGCCGGCGACCAGTCCGTGCAGTACGCCTTCAGCTACGCATCACCACCGCGCGACGTGCGACTGCGGCTGACGCCAGCGCCGTCGCGTGTGACCGGCGACGTGATTACCGTGGTCAGCGTGCGGGAAGGCGGCATCGCGTACGTCGGCAATGTCGACTACAAGATCCGGCAGGCGGGCCGTGCCCGGTTTCGTATCGCCACGCCCGCCTGGCTCGGCGACGACGTCGAAATACGTGGCATGCATGTGCGGCAAGTGCAGTCCCAGGCAAAGGACAAACAACGCATTTGGGAGATCGAACTGCAGCAACCGGTCCGCGGCACGTATCGGCTGCAATTGCTCCAGACCTTGCCGTTGCCCGACGATGGGGCCGTCATGGCCGCCGTCATTCGGCCTCTCGATGTCGAACGGTCGCGGCGCCACGTGGTCCTCGAGAACCTGACTCCCGACGAGATCACGGTCACGACGACGCACGGCATGACCGTGATACCAATCAGCGCCGTGCCCGAGCCTTTGACAAAAGACGTTCGGCAGCAGGCGGTCGCCGCCTATCGAGTTACCGCGGATGACGCCAGAATGGTCTGGCAGCGCCGCGTACGCGAGCAGGAATCCGGCTTGACGGCCAGTATCAACCTGGCGGATTTGACGACGGTGATTCATGCCGATGGACACTTTCAGACGCGGGCCGCCTACAATATCCGCAACTTCACGCTGCAGTTTCTGGAGCTCGAACTACCGACCGATAGCCAGGTCTGGTCCGTGCACGTCTCCGAACAACCGGCGCGGGCGGCGAAGCTGGAACGTAACGGCCGTTTGCTGACCCTCCTGCCACTCGAAAAAACGTCCGCCGGGGACTTTTCGTCCAAGGTTGTCTTGATCTACTCGGGCTACCTCGGAGCCCCGCTGACCCGCTGGACGCATGTCACGCCGCCTGCCCCCCGTATTGTCAGTGACGTGCCCGTGTCGCGGACGTTGTGGACCCTGTTGTTGCCCAGCGAATACCGCGTCCGGCTACTGGACGGCGAGAGTAACGTGGAGGAAGTAGAAGCAGCCTATCAACAACAGGAACGTAAGCTGTCGTTCCTGGATGAACTGCGCCAAATGGTGCGGGTCGCCAGCTCGACCCGAAAGTCCGGCGCCGGTTTCAAAGCGCGGCACAATCTCAAACAGGTCGGTTCCGCACTCCAGAACTACGCGCGTCAGAGCGTGGCGGTCGAGACACGGAATGCCGCGGACGTTCAGCAGCAGGCACAGCAGATCAAGGCCGATATCCAGCGTCTCGAGGCAGCGAAATCCGGGTCCGGACGCGCGGACAAGGGTGTCGACTCCTACTTCCAGACCCTGCCGGGCATTCGCGATCTCGATCGGCTCGATACTGAGTTGGACCGGAGCTTCGAGGCGCTGTCCACGTTGCCGGCGGCCGACACGGCGCAAGCGGAGGTGGCCGGTGCACTGGTGAAGCCGCATGCGCCGGCGCCCGCGCGCCCGCGGCAACAACGAGGCCAGCTGCGCGAACAGGCCGGCGAACAACTCGAGCGTTTGCAGACACTACAACGGGCGGCACATGGCCGGCCGCAACCGGGCAAGCCCAACGCACCGACGGTTGAATTCGCCCCACGCGGTAAGTCCCTCGCCGGGGGGCTGCTTGGTGGGCGTGGCCTGGGCGGCGATTTGGAGGGGGCTAACATCCGGGAGAACGCACGCCAAGGGTCGAAGTCGGCCGCCGGAACCGCCGCGTTGTCGCTCGACCTGGACCTGGCCATGGCCGGTACCGCGTACCATTTTCGTAAACTCCATGGCGATCCGCGCCTGACGATCAGCGTTCGCAACGAGAGTCTGACTCGATTGGCACTCGCCCTGCTGTGGGCGGCCTTGTGCCTGGTCGTGGCTGGTGTCGCGATCCACGGCCTGCGCCGTCCCAACGGCGCCGCTTTCGCATCCCGCGCCTGGCCTTGGTTCGCCGCGCTGGCCGGGACCACCCGGCTTTTCCTGCTGCCAGCCGGCGTTTTCGGCTGCGCCCTGCTGGTGACCAGCTTGTGCGTGCTGATCGCCCGCTCTCGGCGCCGTGAACCGCAGCCGGCGGAACAACCACTGACCGCGGACACCGATCCGCAGTCAGGCATCGTTTTCATGGACTGAGAACCGGTCCAACAGCAAATACCAGACACCCAACAAATTGGCGGTCCGGAGCGGGTCAAACGCGGGCCAACCATGATCGGCCACAAAAGGCTAGACGCGGCCTGTGGATTAGGTGCGAGATTTCTGTCCGCAGTGCATGCGAGTGCACCACGAACTCGGCACATTGTCGCGTGTTTGGCAAACCAACGCTTTCCAGGGGCTCACGCCACCTGGCGAGCATGCTTGGCTAAACTACGCCGCGGATCCTTGGGGGTCTGGAATGGCTTGGTGGGCCGGCAATTCCGGTGCGCGGCACTATTGGTCGAGCAAACGCGTGGCTGCCGGGCGTTCGGCATGGGACGCAACGGATTCTGATGGTCGGTGGCTCGGCGCGCTGGTCGACCGCGTTTGACGCCGTTGGATGCGTTTCTGGATGTCTGTTTCGATCGGGCCAAAAACGGCCTCGTGCCGTTTCAGTGACGTCTCCAACGCGGCCAACATGCGTTTGGCCGTAAAATAGTTCATGACGATGCGGTGGTCGATCACAATGGCCTCCTTGGGGACGCCGATCGGTTGCGCGTTCAGGCCAAAGTCGATGATCAGTTCCTCGGGTGAACCCGTCACGCGCACGAAATTCGCGTAGGTCGGTTTTGCCCTGCTCGCATCGATGCGGATGCGAGCGCCTGGCTTGGTCACGGCGCCTTGATTTTGCGCAGCGCCCGCGCCCCCACCCAAGGCAAAAAGAGGTAACGAGCCCAACAATACCACCATCAGTTGAACGTTTTTCATGATTCGGGATCCTCTCCATGTGTCAGAAAACAGCGATTCACGATGAGTCGGCCCATGCCGCCACGACCGTCGAAAAACCCGTCACGCCGCCGAGCAAGGAATCCATGTCCAGGATCTCATCTTCCGCCGAGCCGTTCACGGGTAACCGATATCCACAATCCTACCCGCACTACCGTCAAAAGACAGCGTCCGGCAAAAAGAAATGCGCACTTTCATATTCTTGCCGCCAGATGTTCTTGCCCCCTCTTCCCACGCCGACGCACGACCACGGATCCGCGAAGAAGATTTGGCAAGAATATTCCGTGGCAAGAACATTGAGATTGGTTGGGGCGAGTCGACCCGAACTCAACATACCAGATGCGCGACGGGCGTGGTCGATGCGCTCATCAGGGACCACTCCGTGGCTTGACGGCAACGATGATCTTGGGCGTCCGATCAGCCGGCGTCTGGTCGCTCCAGATGAACCATGTCGCATCTTCGAGCGTTGCGTGCCCTGGTTGGATGTGCAGCCTTTGCAGACGCACCGGGACCTTGTCCAAATGGTACGAAAAAGGCAACCCAGTCTCCGGATCGCAGGCGTTGTTTTTCACCGACCCCAAAGCCAACGCGTCCAGTGCGGGTGGCCACCGATGATGCGTCAATCGCCACGCCTCCAATGCCAACGCAATTCGACTCATGCGCCGTGCGGTCTCCACATGGACTATGGTGTCGAGGATTTTGTCCGTCGGCATCCGCCAAATTTCTCCGGCCAATGTCGTGTACCGCCACTGCCATATCTTCTGATAACGAAGCGCACGGGCCGTCGGAGTCGCAATTACCCGATGCGGGTTTCGGAGCATGCCGATTGGTTGATTTTGCTGGAGCATCTCAAGAATCCGCCGGACGTCGTCCTGAAACAGGCAGGTCTCCTGGTTCACAAGTCGCACGAGCCGCGCGGATTCCCAGGGCATGCCAAGATTGATCCAGCGATGAAGCACGTGCAACGCGCGGATCGGCATGTATTGGAGTGAACGCTCCTCGCCCGCCGCGAATGCCAGGGCCCGATAATAGCGGTTTTCAGCCCAGCGGCGATTGTAGAGCGGCAGTGTCTGTTGCAGCCGTTCGAGTCGCTCCAACGCGGCGCGGATCCGCTCCGGAGTCTGGCCCGGGAGCCGCGCCCAATAGGTCATCCGAAACAGAACGGTGGCCTCGGCATGCCAACCGCCTGGCAGCGGATTCGGGTTCGCCGTGTCGGCCGACCCCGCGCGTGCATGGCGTACCACGTGCAGGATGTCGAAATAGCGGTCCAATGCCTGGTCCAGCTTGCCGCCGGATTCCAGCCGCCGTGCCGACACGAGCAGCAGCTTGAGCATCCGACTCCGCCCCTGGAAATCCAGTCCGCCCAACCCTCGATCGGCATGCCGATCCGCGATGGCATTGCGGGGCTCGATGAATTCGCGTACTCGACTTGCCTCGACGGCCGTTTCGAGCGAATGCGCGTTGCTGTTCAGCCACTCAAGTTCGGCATCCGTCAACGGCCCGCGCAACATGCATTGATCGGGATGCTCAATCCCGGCCACGACCAGCCAATCACCTTGTTCGGGATCTGGAAACGGTGAAATCGACGCGGCGGCTTCGCGGTACAAAGCGATGGCACGCGTATATCCGGTCCGCTCGGCCGGTGTGGCGACGCGTGGCGGCGAGCCCGGCTCCACGTACGGAATTTCGGTCCAACGGAACACGGCAAACGCCGCGCACAGCACCAAGCCGGGAACAACCAACCAAGCCACCGCGCGGCGGCGAACACGCCAACCCGTCCGCTCGACTAGCCAGTCGTTCGCGGACCGCCAACTGGCGCCAAACAAAATGAGCGGAACCGGTATAATCGCCCACATGCCTACGCGCAGTTGCAGCATGATCAGCGTCCAAAACGCCAACAAACCGGTCGTCATCAGCGTCAGCACGCCGGCCACAATCACACTGCGCATGCGTAACGACCAGTATTGGCCGGCCGAATAAGCCAAACACTCCCAGAAAAGACAGTAGAACAAGAAGACAGGCACAGCTAAGTTCGGAGAGGCGTAGGGATCGACGTAATACGAGATGTGCACGACGCGCGCCAAATAGATCGCGAAGACACCGAGCCAAATAATCGCCAATGTGACGAACAACAAGATGCTGCCCCAGAATATCTGGCGGTTTATCCAGACGGCCGAGCCTGACGCGCCATGCTGCGCTAGGAAGCGGTATTGATGCCGGCGCTGGTCGTCGCGAAAGACACTGAGCCCCAATTGCCCGCCGATCAGGACAAGCGGAATGATGAGACTCTGCAACCATCGGTCGGGAGGACGAATCGTGTAGATGAACAGTGCGGCACCCACGTAGATCAGGCCCGTGTACGTCAGCGTGCGGCGACTCGCGCGAAACTGCTGCCAGAATAGTCGCAGCCAGGTCGGATAACGGATGTCGTCTTGTAACCGCCCTCGTTCCGACGACTCGGCAGCCCGCACGGAACGGCCCGCCGCGCGTCGTTCACAAAGCCAACGTCGGGCGACGAGCCCGTCCACGATCAAGAGACCGGCGATCAGGCCAAGCCGGTCTGGCCATGGCACGATAACAAATAACCAGCGCAAATGATCGGCCAGTGAAACGTTGACAATCCGCGGCAGTGTGCCAAGCACAATCGCGGTCACCTGCAGAAACAAGAACGCCGCGAGCCCTGCCATGATGGCGGCACGAAGAGGGCGCGCTGAAAGCAGCGAAAACAACATCCCCCACGCCAGCAGCTCGAGACTGGCGACCCCGGCCTGCAGTGCCAACTCGCTCGAAAGATCGAACTGCCATGGCGG
>Ga0114931_10009036_pt1 | contig 11979 bp, 11 predicted proteins | sample 2SBtaG_FD_89579 | JGI IMG/M metagenome (GOLD analysis project Ga0114931, IMG submission 89579) | Deep subsurface microbial communities from Kolumbo volcano to uncover new lineages of life (NeLLi) - 2SBTROV14_V59a metaG | ecosystem: Environmental > Aquatic > Marine > Volcanic | place: Kolumbo...
CATTGGTCATTGAGGCTTGGTCATTGGTCATTTGAAGCCGCTTCACCAAGTTTCGCCAAACTGACCCACTACCAAATGGTAAAGGTTGTGCCAGATAATGGTGTGCATTGCCCTCCCTACGGTATCTCCTGCGGCACGGGCAGCTTGTCGACGAACTCGAGCGATTTCTCGATGAGAATCTCGCCGGTCATCTCGCCCAACGACGTTCTTGAGACATAGTCGTAGCGCGGAAAACTATTGAAATCGACTTTCGTGAGAATGTAGCCGAACGCATCGTTGGTGAGCCCAAAGAGGAGATTGTGCTTGCCGTGCATTTTTCGTTTGAGGTAGAAACCTATGTTCGGTAGCGCTTCGCCAGGAATGGTCAGGATCTGTGCATTGCCCAAATTGACCACATTGATTCTTGCCGTCACGCTTTTGTCGTCGTTGAGCGGGTAGTCTAATGGCGACCCCATGATAATCATTTGCATGAGCAACGATTCGACGGGAATGCGGATGTCGATGGCGTCGCAAAATAATTTTGGTTTTTTTTGCACCGGGGCCTGCTTGACAATTCGCAGCGCTTCGTCGGCCATCGTGCCGCCTATTCGCAGGCACTCTTCCCAAGTCCGGCTGTCGCTCCAATGTCCGCTGCCATCGCCTTTGGGCTCGTCGAGATTTCGATTGTCAGCCGTGACCATACCACCCTGGGCGCCATTCATAAACATTGCCAAGCCGTCGGTCTGTGCTTCGATTCGCTGGCACATGGGCCCAATCACATCGGGGCTAACGAAACCGGCACCGCTACCGAGCACTTCTGGGTGGGTCGCGTAGTTCACGAGTGTGACAATCGTCTTTCCGTCGTTATCGATGGCTTGAATCACACTCATGCGACGATCGTAGAGTTGAGGAGCATAGTAGTTATAGGCAATTCGCCCCTTGGCCTTGTCGGTGCCTATCTTGATCGAGGCGGGCAGCAAATTGTCGAACGCCTCCTGAATCGCCTCGGCCGCCTGTTGGCAAACAAAGTCGATGTATTTTAGGTCTCCTGTGTGCCCCCCCTTGCCATCGGGAAAGGCATAGCAGTCTGGTGCGCTATGCGTATGGGTTGAGCCGATGAGAATATTTCGAGCCGGGATCTGCGTCACTTCTTCTCGTACACGATCGCCCAGGACCTTCGGGAAGCCGAGCAAATCCAATCCGACGATCGCGACACGTGTATCGCCTTGCTGCAAAACCATGGCCCGCGCGGTAAGCTCGCCCCGTTTTCCCTTCACAGGGGACGGTGTGCCGACACCTCCGGAGATGGGCAGTAGCGGATCAGGCGTGATGATGCGCATCGCGGCACCTACCTGTAACGCATCGGCAGCCTCAGCCAATGGGGCAAATAGAAAGCTGAAAATAAGAGCGACAAACAGAAAAAGTAGTTTCATCATTCACTCGCTAAGTTGACGGGGAGTTACGTTTCGGACGGACTATTACTCGTACTGCCACTTGGTAATCCAGGGATCGTTCGTTCGCCGCTGAAATGCACGGAGTTTTTCTTTCATTTCTGCCAATAGCTTACTGGAACTCGGGCTGTCGGCCAAATTATTTCCCTCGTAAGGATCGTTTTCGAGGTCGTACAGCTCAAATTCTGGACGTTGAATATAACTGCCGACTGTCCACGCGCCAAAAGGGGCGTCCAGGCCTAGCTTGTACTGTTTCTGCCAAGTAGGTGAGACCCACAGGTCAGAAGCAAACGGAAATGGCAATGGGAAGGCGATGTTCCAAATCAACTTATACCGACGCGTACGGACTGCGCGCATCGGATAGTACATCTGGATTTCATGGAACGTGTGCGAAGCATACACTTCGTCCCAACCCTGGGCATGTTCGGCTGCGAGCAGCGGCAAAAACGAACGGCCGTGAAACTCTCCGGGGTGAGTGTATTTGGTCTGTTGGGTGCCTGCTTGAGGCGTAGCGACTTTCTCAAGAATCGCAGGTCGCACCTTGTTTTGGCCCGGCACGAGTGCGCCTGCAAAATCGAGAATTGTGGGTGTAATATCTGTCCAACTGATCATCGCGTCATTCGATATGCCACGCCGGGCGTTCAGCGGATTGCGGACGATGCACGGCGATCGGAGGCCTCCATCGTAAACCGTTGTCTTCGCACCAGGCATCGCAATGCCGTGATCCGAAATGAAAACGATGAGGGTATCGTCCCAATGCCCTGCTTGTTTGAGAATCTCGAACAAGCGGCCCAATCCCTGATCAATGCGCGAAACTGCTTGATAATATTGGGCAAGCTCTGCACGACAAGTTGGCGTGTCGGGCAAGAAACCTGGAACGAGTACTTTGTCAGGATCGTAGACAACCTCTTCAATCCCAGGATAACCCTTGTCGCCCGGTTGTGGATTGCCAAACCGGTTTGGTTGGTTCGGCAGCTCCTTCGCCAAGCGATTGCTCCGATGAGGATCTGAAGTGCAGAGGTAGAGGAAAAAAGGTTGGTCACTCGGGTCTTCAATCAACTCGCGACTATTGTTTGCCATCACGACGGGGCTTCGCGAGGAACCTGGAATGACGTTTTCGAATTGGTAGACCGACTCGGGTGCAAGATGATATTTTCCGCAGCGGGCGGTCCGATAGCCGGCTTCACTTAGCAGCACCGGCAGGCTGACGATATTTGTGTAGCTGCTGAATTTATGAAAATCGTGCTGATGGCCATAGTGTCCGTTGGCATGGTTATGGAGTCCGGTCAGAATGACCGATCGGCTGGCCGAACAACTGGCGGTGGTACAGAATGCGTGCGTAAACAAAGTTCCGTCCTTGGCGAGCGCATCCATGTTTGGCGTCTTGATCACCGGGTTTCCATAACAGCCAGCATCGAGGCTTTGGTCGTCGGTGATGTACAAGACGATATTTTTTTCTGCCGCAACGGCAAGCGAACAAACTAGTACATTCGCAATAAGCACCAGCAGATACCATTTTCTTTTCATGGCAACTTTTCTCGGAGTTTGAAGTTCTATGTATCAGGACAATTGCTAAGTCGATTTTTTGAACCGCCAAGTGCGCCAAGAAAAAGGAAGCAGGGGCAGGAAAACCGCTTGTTTCTTTCCTTGGCGTCCTTGGCGGTTTTTCTGACTTTGCAATTCTCCTGCACATTGAAGCCTCCTGCTTGACGCACGGAGGTATTGTAGCGGAAAATATGCTTGCTTGTCCCACCCTTGTGGCTGTAGACTGCAGGCATAGGATTCGAGCATGCAAATGCTTTCCAATTCCTTCGATCACTGCCGCTCCGCCCCCAATGCGAAATTTTTTCTAGCGGACTCTTTTTTCAACTTACTTTCTCCCATCGGAGGGTTTTCAAATGAAATTGCATACCACGGCACGGCTCTTGATGTCTGTTCTGTTCCTATTGCTTGGCGTGGCTGCAGCATCTAAGGCTAGCGCCATTCCTGCGGTTCAAGGTATCGATTTTCAACCCGTTGGTGTCCATGTGAGTCGTTTGCGCGAAGCGCTGGACTACCTTGGCGAACCCTTGTCTGTCGAAGCATCGGCACTACTCGATCAGGCAGTCAAAGAGAAAGACCAGGACAAGGCGCTCAAGTTAGTTCAAGATGTGCTCGACCCGCTCTGCCTGATCGATGTTCAGATCAATCCTGAATCGCGAGTCAAAGTGCAAGCGGGTCCCGCTTCGCCTCGATTAGAACAGAACGGCTGGAGCGTTTTCCTCGTAAAAGTACGTAACGAGGCCGGCGTCACTTCACCGCTAAAAGTCGAGAGCAAGCAGGCAGAATCGGTTCGTAATGAATCGTTTGCTAAGATTCGAGACCTGTGGCTCGACCTGGATATGTTCGGGGGTCGACCTTTAGCAAAAGACTTAAGCGGCGAGGGGTTGGAGTATCGTATCATCCAGCTCTACAGTCGCGACGCCGGTCAGCGCTCGGCCGTGCTGTCTTTCGATGTAGGACAGGGGACGCAAGATCTGGGTTTCCGTAGCGACATCACGATCGTATTTGGTTGCGAGAGTGCCCGCGAAGTTACGATCCGTGTACGAGACGAAAATCAGCAGCCCACGACCGCTTCGTTTGTCATCCGCGACGCGCAAGATCGCATTTATCCGGCCCGTTCGAAACGGCTAGCACCCGATTTCGGTTTTCACCCCCAAATTTACCGCGCCGATGGAGAGACCGTGTTGCTACCTCAGGGGAAGTTCACCGTCACCTGCCGACGTGGCCCCGAATACTACGAGCAGACGCAGGAACTCGAAGTAGGCGACGAGCCTGTCACGCTTTCATTTGACTTGGAACGTTGGGTCGATCCGGCAGCCCAGGGTTGGTGGTCTGGGGATCACCATATCCATGCGGCGGGCTGCTCTCATTACTCAAAACCGACCGAAGGTGTCCTTGCACCTGACATGATGCGACACTGCTTGGGCGAAGATCTCAAGATCGGTTGCAATCTTACTTGGGGCCCATGCTTCGACTATCAAAAGCAGTTTTTCACCGGCAAGGACGATCCTGTTTCGGTTTATCCGTATTTGCTTCACTACGATGTGGAAGTGAGTGGGTTTGGTTCGCACAAGTCAGGCCACCTCTGTTTGCTTCGGCTCACGCAACAGATTCCTGAAGGGGGCGATTCGAATAAGCACTGGCCGACGCTTTGCCTGAATACTTTGAGGTGGGCCAAGAAACAGGGTGCCGTGGTCGGCCCTGCTCATTCCGGCTGGGGGCTTGCCGTGGAGGGAAGAGAGCTGCCCAATTATCAAGTTCCCCCGTTCGACGGGATCGGGGCGAACGAATATATCGTAGATGTGACTCACATGGTCGAGGGCCCCAATAAAACCCGTGTGCCGGCCGTCGATTTTCTTTCGGCCGTCGACACGCCCTACACTTGGGAATTGAACATTTGGTACCACACGCTCAATTGCGGCTTCCGTACGCGATTGAGTGGCGAAACTGATTTTCCTTGCATTTATGGCGAACGAGTTGGGCTGGGTCGGTCGTATGTCAAGCTCGACGGACAACTGAATTACAAAGCTTGGTGCGAAGGTGTGCGGCAGGGACGTACTTACGTTTCGGATGGTCGTAGCCACATTATCGATTTCCAACTAGGCGGCACCGAAGTGGGCGTCGCGGGCAGCGAACTGGTGTTGGCTGCACCCAAAACCGTCAAAGCAACAGCCACGATCGCTGCGCTGCTGAGCGAAACCGTGGAAGAAGGAATCAAAGATCGTCCCTACGCTGATAAACCATACTGGCATCTTGAAAGAGCTCGCATTGATGGGACACGCGAAGTACCGGTCGAGCTAATCGTGAACGGAGAATCCGTCGCAAAAAAAACGATCGTTGCCGATGGGAGTGCTCAAGAAGTTAGCTTCGATGTCCCGCTGGAGAAGAGCAGTTGGGTAGCGCTGCGGATTGAAGCGTCGTCGCATACCAATCCAGTCTTTGTGCTCGTGGGTGACCAACCGATCCACCCCTCGAAACGGAGCGCCGAGTGGTGTTTGGCAGGGGTGGAGCGTTGTTGGAGCCAGAAGGAACGGTTTATCGCCGAGGCCGAGATGGAAGACGCAATTGCGGCCTACGACCATGCGAGAGAAGTCTACCGCCGGATTGTCGCCGAGAGCAATTAGCCGGGCCTTTGTGCTGGAAAACGGTAAGGCGAGTGATTGATGCGGCGTGGCCGCCGCCGCTAACGGCCTGTTACGTGGGGGCATTGCGACAACGGTACGCGTCGATTGGTAAGCTACCTTAAATCGACGTCTCTCCGCACTGTTGGCGGAAACGTTCGATGTCTTTCATGTCTCCCATCACGATGACCGTGTCCTGGGCGCTAAAGACGTAGTGTGCTCCCGGGTTGAAAACCATGTTGCCGTCGGCCTGCTTCACGGCCAAAACAAGTACCCCATGTAATTGTCTCGTTGCATTTTCAGTTACGGTCGAACCCACAAGACGACTTGAAGCATTGATCGCGATTTCGTCCATTTCCACATCATTGAAATCTGATTTGGCGAGCAGCTCTAATAGGTCTGCCGTCGAAGGCCTGGTGATGATGCGAGACATCTGTGTAGCGCCAGTGACAGCCGGCATGACAACGCGATTGGCGCCCGCTTGACGTAGTTTCCTCTCGGTCGAGGGGAGCTCGGCGCGTGCGATGATTTGGATATCTGGATTGAAATCGCGAGCTGTAAGCGTGATAAAAACATTGGCGGCATCATTGGGAAGCACCGTCACCACAGCTTTGGCCCGTTTCAAACCGGCTCCTGCCAGGATAGCTTCCTCCATCGAGTCGCCATTGATCGCAAGAAATTGTTGCTGATCCGCCTCGCTGACTCGAGCCGAATCGCTGTCGATAACAACCAACGAACGTCCCTTGCGGCGCAAGTCTTGGTCAAGCATTTCTCCCATTCGGCCAAACCCACAAACGATGACGTGTCCCGACAGCCGTTGAATTTCGCGAGTGGTTCGACTTTGCCCCAAGGCAGCTTGTAGTTCTCCTTCAAGCATGAGCTGTATAAGACCTCCCACTGTGTAAAAGGCGGCAGACATCCCGAGGACAATCACCAGCACCGAAAACATTTGCATATGGCTGGGTAGTGTACTGTGCTCGGCGTAGCCCACGCTTGAGACGGTGACCACCACGATCCAGATCGCATGGATCCAGTCGTAATCTCCGAGATAATGATAGCCTAGCACCGCGAGGACGAAAATCGAGACCAATACGAGGGCGCCTCGGCGAATTCGTCTTAACGGAGTATGCATATTCGATGGATTGAGTGTGCAAGATACTCGCCAATCGTAGCAGCAAAGCTTGGCTGGCGGCAAGCTGACTGCAAAAGATGAAATCTGTCGTTTCAATTCATCTTTAGAAACGTCTACAATAATTGCATGTCAGAATTTCTTGAGGCTGCCTGGAAGGTGTTGCTCGAATTGGCTCCCTGGCTACTGCTCGGGGCCATGGTTGCTGGGGTTCTGCATGCGCTGCTACCGAAAGATTTTCTTGAGCGACAGTTCTCGGGCCGGTGGGGAGTGCTCAAAGCGGTCGTCCTCGGTGTGCCTTTGCCCTTATGCTCGTGCGGCGTGATCCCCGTCGGATTGAGCTTGAAAAAGGGAGGCGGCAGCGATGTGGCAACCGTTGCGTTTTTGATCAGCACCCCGCAAACTGGGGTGGATTCGATCTTTGTCAGCGCCTCGATGCTGGGCTGGCCTTTCGCACTGTTCAAAGTTTTTAGTGCGGCGGTAACCGGAGTGGTTGGCGGCCTGCTTACCAACACGGCACAACAAGAAATACCTGCTAGCGAACCTGTCCATCGGCAGCAGCCAGCTGTGGCACAAAACCGTTTCCGCGCTTTCGCCGACCATGGCATCGAAATGCTGCAATCGATCTGGCGCTGGTTGGTGTTCGGCATCGCTATCTCGGCAGCAATCGAGGTGTTCGTCCCTGCCAGCGCTTTTACCTCGCTGCAAGGGTATGGCGGACTGGCCGCGATGCTTGTCACTCTGGTGATTTCACTCCCGCTTTACGTATGTGCGACTGCCTCGGTTCCGATTGCCGCAGCGCTAGTAGCAAGTGGCCTCCCCACAGGTGCTGCCCTCGTTTTTCTCATGGCAGGTCCGGCGACCAATGTTGCCACGCTCGGCGCTGTCTACCGCACGTTGGGCAAGCGGCCGCTCTCGATTTATCTTGCCACCGTTGTATTCGGCAGTATTGCCTGTGGTTGGGCCTTTGAGGCCGTGATCGACGCCAACATGCCAGCTAGCTCCCACGAGCACAACTCGACGACCTGGTGGAGCCTAGCAAGCGCCGCTATTTTGCTCGCTCTGTTCGGAAAGTTTGCCTGGCACGACTTGGCAAACCTGATGAGGAAACGAGCCGTACAACGGCCACAGGAAGGCCCCGCCGCCGTCGAGCTGGCCGTCAGAGGCATGACCTGCAACAACTGTGTCTCCAAACTTGAATCAACACTCAGGAGCGATGCAAACGTCGACTCCGCCGTTGTCTCGTTAAGCGACGAGCACGTGGAAGTCTACGGCGACATCAGTGAGGAGCGAGTTCGCCAACTCGTGCGACAGGCGGGTTTTCAGCCAGATTGACCACCTCACGCAACTACTTCCAAACTCATTTCTGGGGAACGTCTGCGTCTCGCAATTGCTCGTGGCAGTGTACACAGCTGAGCGTTAATTGGTTAAAACCAAGGACTACGCCCTCGATGTTTTTCTTTTCTGCCTGCTGCTGGATTTTTGCCGTAGCAAATTCAAAAACGCGGAGTTGAGTGCTGTAGTCCGGGCTACGCTTTCTCACAAAACCCTCGATCTTGTTGAGTGTGCTGAGAGTCTCCGCGCTCTCAGCAATGGCCTGAAAATCTGCCGAAGCGAGTCCGGCAAAGATTTTTTGCGATTCCTTCAGTTTCGCAGTCATCCAGAAATCAAACGATTGTGACGCTTCGGACACACGCGGAGCCAGCGGTTCTTTCTGGTCTTGCGCCAAACTCCAGCCTCCTCCTACGACCAACAGCATTAAAAGCCCCGCTATCGTTACTCTCATGGGTCACTCCTTTCTTGATGAACATGTACGCCCCAAGCAGAGGCAGCAAAGCCTATGCCAACGTGATGCAAGGCAAAGAAGTAAAAATGGCGGGCAGCGCCCACCCTACTACTACAGCGCAGAGCTGAACCACGACGACACAACGAGCACAACAAAATAGACCTGCTTTTCTCGTCTTGTCGCCAAGTCCAAGAATATCAAGATGCCAAAGGTCTTGTTTCCTTGTGGAATCGTTTCCTAAACTCGGAATTCCAGTACGAGCTCAATGTGGCCTACAAGTGTTACGTCGTGGCCGTGGTGTCGTCGTGGTCATCTTGACCCTGCGCTGTAGTATTACGAACCATGACCTCCAGGGGAAGCCCGTACTTTTTGGAATTCGTCTCGCTAGAAGCTTCGCCTCACGATTCCATCTCCTGAATCGGCAAATCACGTCGAGAACAGGTGTGCCGCGGTGCACACCGCGTGCTGTTTGGCACACTTTATTGGTAGGGAGTGCGATGCCAAATCCTATAAATGAGATTGCACTCGGCAAAATGAAACGGCACCGCAATTGCTCTCTCTAGCTAACGGTGTGAGTTGTCTTTGAACTGCGAACACCGTGGTCGTGTCTTTAGTCTATGGGGGCCTTGGGCCGTTAGGAGCTTGAGATGAATGTTAATTTAGTACTTTGTCCTGTCGACTTCTCCGAGCCAGGCAATGCGGCTCTTCACTTTGCTTCGGTCTTAGCGAGTGAGGCGGGTGCACGTCTCTTGATCGTCCATGTCGAAGAAACCCTACCTGAATATCCCGCTGATATCGACGGCTTTGGCATGGGCGTGGCCGAGAGCAACCGGAAACGTTCAGCTGATCAGCTTGCCAGCATCCAACCTACGATCAAGGGGGTGGAGTTCGAGCAGCGGATTCTCAAGGGGGTTCCTGGACGAGAAATACTCCGATTCGCTGAGAAAGAAAAAGTTGATTTGATTGTCATGGGAACCCATGGCAGAAGGGGTTTGTCGCGACTGTTAATGGGCAGCGTGGCAGAGTGGGTCGTGCGGCGGGCAAAATGTCCCGTCTTGACGGTCCGACAACCTGTAGTCACTCCTGAGGAGGCGCATGCGGCTCAAAGCAGTGCGGCAAGCCAATGACGATACGCGTTGAACAGACATCGAACTTGCGAGTGGCCGATGTGATGAGCCAAGGGGCTATTTCGGTCTCGGTCAACTCAACGATGGCGGAAGCGGCTGATGTGCTCCGCAGCCAAGGCGTGAGCGGAGTGCAGTGGTGGATGAGATGGGCCATTGTGTCGGTATCCTCAGTACCACAGATTTTGCAGAGCGATTTCAAAACGAGCACCCTGCTTCCCTCGGTACTGAGGAGGATAGTAGTTACACAATTACCCCCCCCAAGTCCAATGCCCCTATGCGTGTTGAGCGATTCAAAGAAAACAGCGTGCGGCAGCATATGCACTCAGCAGTTCAAACTGTCAGTGCAGATACGTCGGTTATCAAGGCTGCCAAAATCATGATCGGTGAGCACATCCACCGACTCGTAGTGCTTGACGAGACCTCGCGTCCTGTTGGCATGGCAAGCTCACTTGATCTCTTGAAAGCGTTGGAGTAAGAACTCAGTAGTCATTTGGCAACTTCAGACACTATTTCGCTTCTAGCGGAGGAGGAACTCTTATGAGCTGGTTCGAGGGAAAAAAAGTAGTCGTCCCAATCGATTTTGGTGAACTATCGCAAAAAGCAGTGGATGAAGCACTTGAAATGGCTCTTCGTCCGACAGATATCCACGTCGTGCATGTGGCGCCCGATCTGCTGGCCATGACTCCGCCGGTTGGGTGGGCTGATATCGACGACACCAAGCGAGCAGCGAATATCGAAGCTACGTTTAGAAAGCAATTCAGCGATAGCAAATACCATGGAATCTCGTTCAAAGTATTGTTCGGCAACCCTGGTCACGACATTGCACGGTATGCTGAAGAGGTTGGCGCGAACGTAATCGTGATGCCTTCGCACGGTCGATCTGGGTTGAAACACCTAATGTTAGGATCGGTCGCCGAACGTGTGCTTCGCTTTGCCCATTGTCCTGTGCTTGTACTTCGCCATTAGTCTCCACGAGGCAACCGCCATGATACGCAGAATTCTCGTTGGGTTAGGCGACAGGTCGCATGCTGCTTCCGCAACACACGTAGCGATTGAGCTAGCTCGCCAAAACCAAGCCGAGCTGACTGGAGTTTGTGTGTTTGATGCCGAACGAGCGGGTCACACAGGGCCGGTTCCTGTTGGGGCGAGCGACTTAGCCCAGGAGTTGCGTGAGCAACACCTGATCGAGACGCAGCGAGTTATCGACAGCGTGTCGCGACAATTTGAGAAAGTCTGCGAACATTCAGGGATCCCCTACCGACTCGTCCAAGACAAAGGTAATCCATTCCAAAGCTTGATTGGCTTTGCTAGATATCACGACCTGATTGTCTGTGACGCACAGCATCTCTTCGAACATGGCGTCGTCGAAGAACCCCCAGCCGAGCTGGCGAGGTTGGTTGCTGCAGGAGTTCGCCCGCTACTCGCGGTAACCGAACACCCGCTTCGTGTTTTGCGCACTTTGGTTGCCTACAGCGGCTCGATGGAGTCGGCAAACGCATTGCGGCAATTTGTTCAACTGCGGCTTTGGCATGATACGAAGATACGGATCGTGACCTTCAAACTCCGTCGGGGCGGCGAAGAGCGACTGCTCGCCGACGCTGCAGATTACTGCGTCGCACACGATTACGACGTAACTACTGAGTTGGTTCCCGAGCCAGCCAAGTTCAACATTTTGCCCTACGCACAGCAATGGGATGCCGATCTGATCGTGATGGGAAACAGCAACAAGCGTTTGCTGCTGCGACGAATTTTCGGCGAAACGATGCTACACACCGTGAAACATGCAGATCGACCTCTATTTCTAGCCCAATAACGTGAGGAGACAGACCGATGCTTCAAGGCAACTGGACTTTGGTAAGTGGCGAGCTGGAAGGTGCGGCAATACCAGAAGAGGAACTTGCGAAGTACAGCTTGGTGATTACGGGCAACCAGCATCATGTGAAATGGTCGAATTCGGTTTTGGATGGCACCCATACGATCGACGAGTCTCGGTCTCCAATAGCTATCGATTCAATCGACTCGGCGGGGCTATTTGAGGGGATGCGATTAGAAGGAATTCTAGAATCAAGCGGCGATGAGTTTTCTATCTGCTTCGCAGCGCCAGGTGAACCACGCCCTACCGAATTTACGACACAAAATGGAAAAGCAATCATTCTGCATAAATGGAAACGGCAGCATTAGACGAGCGGCAGATGAAAACTTACCAATCGGAACCCGACGCGTCATCGAGGGATGCAGCAGAGAGCGGCTTATCCCTCGCTGACGCGTCGGGTTATGAAGGCAAATTCCTAGCTCGCATTAGAAGTGGCGCAAGACGCATACGCACGGATTGCTAGAGAGGCTA
>Ga0114931_10009037_pt1 | contig 11979 bp, 10 predicted proteins | sample 2SBtaG_FD_89579 | JGI IMG/M metagenome (GOLD analysis project Ga0114931, IMG submission 89579) | Deep subsurface microbial communities from Kolumbo volcano to uncover new lineages of life (NeLLi) - 2SBTROV14_V59a metaG | ecosystem: Environmental > Aquatic > Marine > Volcanic | place: Kolumbo...
CGAGCATCTTGATGCTGGTGCCACCGATGTCGACCGCAAGCGTGGTCATGTTTCAGAGCCCCTGTTCGTTCGATAGTACTCGATCAGCTGGCGCGTGGAACCATCGTGCTGGCCCTCCGCGCCGCGCAGCTCGGGGAGAACGGCCTTGGCCAACTGCTTGCCGAGCTCGACCCCCCACTGATCAAAGCTGTAGATGTTCCAAATCACGCCCTGCACGAAGATCTTGTGCTCATAGAGCGCGATCAATCGACCGAGCGATCGCGGCGTGATTTTTTCAACCATGAAGGTGTTGCTCGGACGGTTCCCGGGAAAGGTCTTGTGCGGAACGAGCGCTGCAATCCGGTCCTCGGAAGCCCCGGCGTTTTGCAGCTCCTCGCGCGCTTGATCCGCGGTCTTCCCGCGCATCAGTGCTTCGCTTTGAGCGATGCAATTGGCCACGAGGATGTCGTGGTGCCGGCCCATCGGGTTGTGGCTCCGGGCAGGCACGATGAAGTCACAGGGAACCATGCGGGTCCCTTGATGCAAAAGCTGAAAGAATGCGTGCTGAGCGTTGGTGCCCGGCTCTCCCCAGACGATCGGTCCGGTCGTATAATTGACGATGATCGCGCCGTCGCGAGAGGCGCTCTTGCCGTTACTCTCCATGTCGGCCTGCTGAAGATATGCGGGGAAGCGATGCAGGTACTGGTCATACGGCAAGACCGCATGTGAGGTGACTCCAAAAAAATTTTGATACCAGATCCCGAGCACGGCCATCATCACGGGAATGTTTTCGTGGAAGGGCGCTGCTCGAAAGTGCTCGTCGGCTTCGTAAGCGCCGGCGAGTAGCTCTTCGAACTGGTCCATGCCGATGACGATCGCGATCGAAAGCCCGATGGCGGACCAGAGCGAGTACCGGCCGCCCACCCAGTCCCATAGCTCGAACATGTTCGCAGGGTCGATTCCGAATTCCATGACGGCGTGGCGGTTCGTCGAAAGCGCTACGAAGTGCTTGGCTACGGCGTCCTCGGTCCCCAGGCGCTCGACGAACCACTGCCGCGCGGACCGGGCGTTGGTGAGCGTCTCCTGGGTGGTGAAGGTCTTGGAGGCGACGATGAACAGCGTCGTTTCCGGCTGCACCTCGCGCAGAACCTCGGCCAGATGAGTGCCATCTACGTTCGAGACGAAGTGAGCGCGTAGTCCCTGCTTCCAGTAAGGGCGCAGTGCGTCGGCCACCATCGCCGGACCAAGGTCAGAACCGCCTATGCCGATGTTGACGACGTCGGTGATGGCCCGTCCGCTGTACCCGGTCCATGCACCTTCCCGCACCGAGGTCGCGAACGCGCGCATCTGCGAAAGCACCCGCCGCACATCGGGCATCACGTCCGCGCCGTCGACGGCCAATGGACGATCGCTGCGGTTGCGAAGCGCCGTATGCAGGACCGCCCTGCCCTCGGTCTCGTTGATCGCATCACCGGAGAACATACGTGTAATCCAATCATGCACCGCACATTCCTCGCAGAGTCGTGTGAGCAGCGAGATGGTTTGGTCTGTAACGCGGTTCTTCGAGAAGTCGAAAAGAAGGTCGCCCAGGGTGAGCGAGAAGCGCCTAGCGCGCTCCGGGTCGTCGCGGAAGAGGTCGCGCATCTGGAGGTCCTCGACCTCGTCGTGGTGCACATGCAACGCCTTCCAGGCAGCAGTCCGTGTTGGGTCGATCATCGACCCATCCTAACCCCGTAGGCCGTGCAAAGCATCGCCTACGGGGTGCGAAACGGAAGAATTAGGCGAGGAGCGGCGCCAGAACCAGCGCGATGATGCTCATGAGCTTCACGAGGATATTGAGCGACGGACCGGCGGTGTCTTTGAAGGGGTCGCCAACGGTGTCACCGACCACGGCAGCGTTGTGCGCGTCGCTGCCCTTCGGATGGAGCGAGCCGTCCGTCATCTTGAAGCCTCCGCCTTCGAACGACTTCTTCGCGTTGTCCCAAGCGCCACCAGCGTTGGCCATGAAAAGAGCCATGACGACGCCCGATACCGTAACCCCAGCGAGCAAGCCGCCAAGCGGCTCGGGACCCATGAGAAACCCGACGAGGACCGGGGTGAAAATGGCGAGGGCGCCCGGTGCGACCATACGCCTGAGGGAAGCTTCGGTGGAGATCTTCACGCAGCGTGCCGTGTCCGGCTTCGCCTTGCCCTCGAGCAGCCCCGAGATCTCGCGGAACTGGCGGCGGACCTCTTCAATCATGTCCATGGCCGCGATTCCGACCGCCTTCATCGCCATCGAAGAGAAGAGGAAGGGGAGCATGCCGCCGAGAAACAGACCAGCCATGACGAGCGGCTTGGAGATGTCGATGCCAGTGATGCCGGCCGTTTGCGCAAACGCTGCGAAGAGCGCGAGCGCCGTCATGGCCGCCGAGCCGATGGCGAAGCCCTTGCCGATCTCCGCGGTGGTATTGCCGACTGCGTCCAACTTGTCCGTGCGTTCCCGAACCTCGGGCGCCTGATGGCTCATCTCGGCAATGCCGCCGGCGTTGTCCGCAACGGGTCCATATGCGTCGACCGCCAGCTGGATGCCCGTGGTGGAGAGCATGCCGAGTGCAGCAATAGCTACGCCGTACAAGCCCGCAACCTGGGCTGCAATGACTACACCGAAGGCGATGACGATGATCGGCATGGCGGTCGACTGCATGCCCACGCCCAGACCCGCGATGATATTCGTTGCCGTGCCGGTCTTGCTTTGCTCAGCGATACTATTGACCGGCGCCTTGTCCATCGATGTGTAGTACGAAGTAATGAGACCAACCGCGACGCCAGCGCCCAAGCCGGCGACGGTCGCCCAGCCCACGTTGGTCCAGGTCACTAACTGGCCGTGCAGATTCGTTGCGCCGCTTTCCGGCCATAGGACCTTCGCTATGCCGAAGGTTACGACGGCCATGACGCCAGCAGCGCCGAACGCGCCCATGTCGAGCGCGCGCTGCGGGTTGCCGCCTTCTTTGGTCCGGACGAAGAATGTGCCCACGATCGAGCAGACGATGCCGGCCGCTGCGATAACCAACGGTATGATGACCGGGCCCACGCTCTGGCCGTTCTTCACGGCGTCGAAGCCGAGCCCGAGCACCATCGTGCCGATGATCGCCCCCACGAAGGACTCGAACAAGTCGGCGCCCATGCCGGCGACGTCGCCGACGTTATCTCCGACGTTGTCCGCGATGACCGCAGGGTTACGGGGATCGTCCTCTGGAAGACCGGACTCGACCTTGCCGACCAGGTCGGCGCCGACGTCGGCCGCCTTGGTGTAGATGCCGCCACCGACACGTGCGAAAAGCGCGATCGAAGAGGCGCCCATCGAGAACCCGGTGATGACGTTGACGGTTCGAGCGAGGTCCCAGCCGAACGCATGAGTGAAGAGGAGGTAAAGCGTGCCAAGACCGAGCGTGGCAAGGCCAACGACGGTCATGCCCATGACCGTGCCGCCTGAAAATGCCACGCCGAGCGCTGGGGCCAGGCCAATGCGGGCCGCCGCTGTGGTGCGCACGTTGGCGTTGGTCGCAACCTTCATCCCGGCCCAGCCCGCCGTAGCCGACAAAGTCGCGCCGGTGATGAAGGACGCCGCGATCTGCCAGCCGCGTTCTGGATCGCCAAAATAGGCGATGCCCAGAACCGAGCCGATGATCAGCACGAAGACCGCCAGGACGCGATACTCGGCGCGCAGGAACGCCAAGGCGCCTTCTTGAATCTGGCCCGCGATGTCGACCATGTTGGCGTCGCCGGGATCCTGTTGAGAAACCCAACTCGCCTTCATACAGGCGAAGAGGAGGGCGAGCAGGCCCGCTGCGGGAGCCGCGTAAATCAGATTTTGCATATGCGCTGAACCTCTATTCGAGCCCGACCCCGGTTGATCACTGGCGGGCGGCGCGTTTCTACAAGATTTGAAAATTAGGTCAAATGCAGGGGGTGCGATTCGGTCAGGCCGCTGGAATTACTAGGCAATCAGCTTGCTCGCGCTTCAGCGATGGCCTGCTTGGCTGCAGCGAAGTCCGACGGACCCCGCACACTGACCCGCCCGGCTCTCTTGTCGATTCGGACCAAGAGGCCACTCAACACCCTGCCAGGACCCACTTCCACGAACAGGGAAACCCCGTCATCGATCATTCGGCGCACGCTTTCCTCCCACAGAACCGGCCGGCTCACCTGACGAATCAGCGCGACCTTGGCAGCCGACGCGCGGGTCACTGGCTTGGCGTCTACATTGACATACACCGGCACACGGGGATCCGAAAACGCGCTCCGTTCGATGTCCTGCCGCAGGCGCGCTTCGGCAGGCTCCATCAGGGTCGAATGGAACGGCGCGCTCACCGGCAGGGTACTGGCGCGCGCGCCCGCATCTTTGAGCTTCGTTCCCGCCTCACTCACCGCCGCCGCCTCTCCAGCGATCACGATTTGCTGTGGTGAGTTGTAATTCACCGCCTCGACGAGCCCCGGAACCTCTGCGCAGATGCGCTCCACCAACGTGCGATCGGCTTTGAGCACGGCTGCCATGGCTCCTTCACCATAAGGCACCGCCTCTTGCATGTACTGACCGCGCTTGCGCACGAGCCGCACCGCTTCGGCAAGCCCGATGGTGCCCGCCGCAACGTGCGCGGAGTACTCGCCGAGACTGTGACCAGCCACGACATCGAACGGCGCATCGAGCGCGCGGAGGATCGCGATCGACGCCGTCAGAACCGCTGGCTGAGTATTCGCAGTGAGCTTGAGCTCCTCTTCAGGACCTTCGAAGCAGAGTTGCGACAACTCTTCGCCAAGCGCCTCGTCGGCTTCTTCGAATACTGCACGGGCGGCGTCCGACGCCTCGAACGCTTCGCGTCCCATGCCGACCTTTTGGCTGCCCTGGCCGGGAAAAACGAATGCGACCTTGCCCATCGCCTGCCTGCATAGCACGATCAAGAAAGGGGTTCGCTTGAAAGAAGAGCCAAACGCCGAGGATCGAGAGCACCTGAGCGCGCTATCTACAGGACACTACGTTTTGTCCGGTCTCACCCTGCTCAGCATGATACCCATCGTCGTTGCCGCGATGGCCGGCACCAGCACTTTAGATCGTATCAGCAGTGACCTATCCATGGCGATGGGCAATATGCCGGGTCAGCCAGGCGTCAGCCCATTTGGCGCAACGCCCGGCGCCATGATTCCCGATCTAGGCCACCTCATCACCACCCTCACCATTCTGTTCTCGATATTGACGGTCGTGGCCGCCGTTCATCTGTTCGTCGTCGGCTGGCAAATGCGGCAGCGACAGTGGTGGACCTTCTGTTACCTCACCGGATGGGGCGAGTGCATCATGTTTCCGTTCGGAACGATCCTCGGCATATTCACGATTATCGTGTTAGCACGCCCTTCGGTGAAACGGCTCTTTGGCGTGCGTTGAAACCGGGGGCGATTGACAAGCGCGCGGCCGAGCCGTAGCCCATGAGCTTGAGCGGAGGCTAATCCATGGTTGAAGCTGGGATCTTGGAAGAACGGATTCGTCAGGGTCTGGGCGATGTCTCCCACCTCGTGGTGCGGGACCTCACCGGCACCCAGGATCACTGGGAAGCATTGATCGTATCAGAGGCTTTTGCGGGCAAAACCCCGATCGAACAGCATCAATTGGTCTATGCGGCGCTGGGCGAGTTGATGGCCGGTCCGGTTCATGCACTTGCGCTCAAGACCTACTCGCCCGAGAGTTGGGCTAGGCAAGAGGAATAGATGATGGACGACACCTTGCAAAAACGCATTCAGGGGATCATCGACAGCAACGATGTCGTGCTCTTCATGAAGGGTACCAAGCATTTTCCACAGTGCGGCTTTTCGGCGACCCTGGTCGAGGTGTTGCGCCGCTCCGGCTCCGACTTTCAGGACGTGAATGTCCTCGAAGATCCGGCTATCCGGCAAGGGATCAAGGAGTTCACCAACTGGCCAACGATCCCGCAGCTTTACGTCCGCGGCAAGTTCGTAGGCGGCTGCGACATCGTGCGCGAAATGTACGAGAAGGGTGAACTGGACGCCGTGCTTTCTGCTAAAGAACGCTGAGGCGTCGACCCCATGACAGAGCTGCTTGGCGGCAAATACGAAGTCTTGGAGCTCGCGGGCGAAGGCGGGATGGCCAAGGTGTATCGAGGGCAGACGCACGGGGTCGCCGGCTTCACACGGCCAGTCGCAATCAAGCGTGTCCTTGCACCATTGAGCCAGAACCCAGAGTTCCTCAAGATGTTCGTCGAGGAGGCGCGCGTCGTCTCGGAGTTGGACCACCCGAACATCGCGCAGATCCACGACTTCGACCGCGACCGCACCGGCGAGTATTACTTGGTCCTCGAATGGGTCGAAGGCCTGACGCTCCGCGAGTGGAGCCAAGGATATCGGGAACACGGCAATCACACACCCTGGAGTCTCACGGCGGCCATTGGAATCGAGGTCCTCGAAGCCCTACACGCCGCGCACGCACGCAAGGACACCCAGGGAAGACCCGCGCCGATTTTTCACCGAGACGTGACCCCGCAAAACGTGATGGTGAGCAACTGCGGCGTCGTAAAGCTGACCGATTTCTGCCTGGCGCGAGCCATGGATCGAAGCTCGATCACGAAACCCGGATTCGTGAAAGGGAAGATCTCCTATCTGGCCCCCGAGCTGACGTACGAGGCAGAACCGAGCGTCCAAACGGACCTATTCAGTGTCGGAGTGGTGCTTTGGGAAGTCCTTGCGAGCGAAAAGCTCTTCAAGGGCGAAGATCCACTCGCGCTCGTGGGCACGATCCGAGACACGGAAGTCCCCGACTTGGGGAAGTTTCGCGACGACCTTCCCGAACGCTTGCTGGAAATCATCCGCAAAGCGCTCCGCCGTAATCCGGTCGAGCGATACGGGTCGAGCAGAGACATGGCGCGCGCGCTCGCAGCCCTTCTACGCGCAACCGAGGAAGTCACGGACTCTCACGTGATCGCACAAAGCGTGCATTGGGCACGGGAGCAACTGGAACGGTCGCGCCCGAGTGAGCCCGCGACGAAGCCGTTCGCTGCGGGAGACGCCCTGGCCAAAGCAGGTCCCGCCGACGAAACCGTGCCCGACACGAGCATCCCGCTGACTCGCCGGAAGTGAAAAGACGGCTGTCCCCGTTTTAGAGGAGGTTGACTCCGAGGCCGGCAGCGATGGAGAGGATGACGAAAGGGGGGGTCAGGCCGATGACGGCGGCGATCATGTAGTCGCGGAAGCTAACGCCGGACATGGCGAGTGTGTAGTTCACCGGAGGGATCGCCCAGAGGAAGAGGCGGATCATGATCATCGAGCGAAGGGGCCGTTGCTCGAGGTGATCGAAGGGTTTTTGAAGGAACGGTCGCTTGATGTCCTTCAGGGGCTGACCGCCAATGGTGCGCACCACGACAAACGAAACGGCAACGGAAATCGTGGCAGCGATCACCGACGCGAGCGACCCCCAAAACGGGCCATACGCGAGCCCCGATACCATGACGAAGACGAAGCCCGGAATATAGAGCAGCTGACCTACGCAAAAAGTCAGCACGAAAACGGCAAAGCCGCCGATTCCAGCTGCCTGCATGGATTGACGAATTCCCTCGACGGTGAGCTCGTCACTCAAACCGGTCATGCGCCCGATCACGTAAGCGCCGAGGAGAAACACGCCCAGCAGGGCAAGGCGAACCCAAGTGTTGTTCACGGGCTACCGTAGTACAGAGCCCTCGGGAGAACAAAACGGAAGTCCTGTGGACGGCGCGAGGCGCTGGCTCGACCGATATACATCGGTGCGGATCTCACGGGGCCAGCAGCGTATCAAACGGAGTCCGTGTAACCCGGTTCGAGCCATCGAGGGAGTTGATGTCGATGCGGCTCAAGTCTACGCGGGGCGAAAAAATGGCCTGGTGAAACGAATCGACCACACGCTGAATGTAGCTATCCCCTGTTTCATCTTCTTCGACGTTCGTCTTACTGCACCCCCAGGCGGCTCCGGTGCGGCCGAACAAGCAGATGCGACCACCGTCAACTTGAATGCGAAGACCCTCGCTCGAGCGCTCGAAACGCGGCGAACGCATGACTGCCTTTGCTAGGGCACGGTCGATTTCGGCGTTACTCGACCGCACCTCGACCGGAAGCGCCCACCCCAACCGACGGAACAGCCCGGGATCGATGGCGAGGACTTCTTCGTAGAGCGCCGTGGATTCGCGTGGATCCGATAGTGACTTTGCGAGGACGGCGCGAACGCGTTCTCGCAGGAGGGCATCTCCCGGTTGCAGGCCATCGAGAGCGCGCCGAGCATATTCGATCGCCTCTTCATAGTCCTGCTGCGCCAGCGAAACCTCTGCGAGCACAGCATCATAGTACGCGGCGGCGCCTTGTCTCAGATCCTCGTCGCGGACTGGCTCCACCGCTGCCCTGACCACGCCTGGGCCCAATACGTCGATGAGCTCCCCTAAGAGCCATGGCGGCATCACCGCGCTGCGTGCGGTACCGATTGCAAACGTTCCGACCAGCCGGGCTTCGTCGTCGAGGAACCGAGCCGCCTGCCGTGCGCTCATCCACGCCTCAAATCGCAACCACAGAGCCTGAGCATGCGCCCACCAGCGCAAATAGAACGGCTTGGCCACTGCCCGCTCTACCGTCATGTCTGCCAACATCAATCGCGCTTGCCGGTCCAGAAGCGCGACGATGCTCCGATCTTGCTTTGGATCACGACTATTGTGCGCGCGTCGGTCTGGCAGAACCGAAGCTTTGTCAGTAATTCGCAATGCCTCGTCGGGCCTTCCCATCAGCAATAGAAAGGCGGCTAGCGAGCGCCGCGCTTCATTGCGATCGGAGTCACGCACGTGTGCAGGCCGAACCGCACGATGACGAGGCACCTCCCTGAGTGCGGACAAGGCTTCGGCAAAGCGCCCGGCCCTCATGTAGAGATCGGCGAGCTCGAGCCATGGATTCCCGTACCATGAAAGGCCGCTCTTCGAGGCCTCCGTCAAGAGACGCTCGGCCTCATCGAACCGAAACACCGACCTGGCAGCCTCCGCGTAGTTGCCGAGGTCGACCGGTGTCGCGCTGCCGAAATGGCTGCGCTCGTATTCGACGGCGTCGGCACACGCGGCATAGCTCTTCACATCGTCGCCGGCTTCGAATTCGATCGCGCACAATGCGTTCTTGGCCCGTTCGATTTGATAAGGGTCCCCGGTCGCCAAACCGTCCTCCGCCGCCATACGCGCTGCGTCGAATTGGCGCTTCTTCATGAGGGGCCAAGCGAGCTCAGCCTTGAGCTGAGGAGCATAGAGATCGTTGTAGCGATGCATGAACGCAAGCTGCTGGTCGTAGTGTTCGAGATCGCCATGCGCGCGCGCGAGCGCAAGCAAGATGCGTGCATGCCATCGCCAGGGCTGACTCGGAGTGGGTCGCGTGCCTTCCCGGGCCTCGAACAGCTCGAGCGCGTGTATTTCGTAAAAGAGCGCTTTCGGGAAGTTGGCCTCGCCGTAGTGTTGCGCGGTGCCCAATACGAGATTTGCGACGTAGGAGGTCGGGTGGCCCTTCAGGTATTTCTCGGCCTCTTCGCGAGCCTTCACGTAATGCTCGCGCTCTACCAAGCCCCACAGGACTAGCTCCTCTGGCTCTGCTTGTTCGCCTTCGAGCGCGATAGGCGCCGCCATCGAGTCTGCCACGGCCGGCGACGCACGGACAATCGCAGCCAACAGAACGACAGCAAACCAGGTCGAGCATGGCTGGCGCATCATCACCCGCGACGCAGGCTTGCCCGGGCAAGCTCCTCAATCTCCACAGCAGTGGCTTCGGCGATCAAGCCGTCGACGTCTTCCACACCAGGAGCGCACTCGAGCCGGTGCTTGAACACATAAGGAGCCAAGACTTCGACGTCTTCTGGCGACACGAAGTCCCGTCCATGGATCACGGCGCGCGCCTGCAGAGCCGGCAACATCAGGACGAGCGCACGGGTTGACGCGCCTTGAAGGACACGTGTGTCGCTTCGCAGCAGACGCGCGAGATCGACCAGCGCCTCTTTGACGACGGGTGCAACGTGAACGGCAGCCCGCGTTTGGCGCCGCGCCGCCAGAATCTCCGCGCGGGTCACGCCCGCATGATCGCGGGCCACGTCGAGGCTTGCTCGTGGATACTGGTCCAGTACCTCCAGCTCGGACATGCGGTCGATGTGCTTCATTTCGATCTTGAAGAGGAAGCGGTCGAGCTGCGGAGTCGGTAGCGGATACGTGCCCGCTAGGTCGAGGGGGTTCTGCGTCGCGATGACGAAAAAGAGGTCGTCAAGCGCATAGGACTCATTGTCGACCGTGACCTGTTTTTCAGCCATCGCTTCGAGCATGGCCGCCTGTACTTTGGGTGAGGTGCGGTTGATCTCGTCCGCCAGCACGATGTGCGCGAACACCGGGCCGCGTCGAAATGCAAAGTGGCTCGTCTCGACGTCGAAGATGTTCGTGCCGGTGATGTCACTCGGCAGCAGGTCGGGGGTGAACTGGATACGTCGAAACGCTGCGACCCCGCTCGCATCGTCGCCCTCCTCGACCGCGTTACCGAGCGCGCGCGCCAGAGTTGTCTTGCCCGAGCCTGGATAATCTTCGAGAAGCACGTGACCATCGGCGAGAAGGGCGATGAGCACCAACTCGACCACGTCGTCCCGCCCTCTAATGGCCGCCCTCAAGCGGGCCCCAAGCCGTTCCGCCACTTCCCGCGCGCCGGTCAGGGTCTCTTCGATGGGTGACTCAATCGCTTGCTGCATCTCAGCTCCGAGCTTCGTTGTGGAAGGATGGCATCATTTTGACCGTAACCAAGACCAGGGAGTGATTAACCCCAAGCAGCGCTTCCAAAGCGGGAATCTATCGCGAATGTCACGCTGGAGGTGTGCCGCCACGTCACGCAGCTGGCGTGGATCGAGCTCATGCCCGCCGAATGCAGCGGCGAGATGGACGCTCGTCAATGGTCCGAAGGAGGGCAAGCGATCGCGAGTGCGGTGCGCAAACGACTCTCGTGATTCGCCGCGTTGTCTGCGAATCGAGACCTCGCCGATGCGATCGAGCTCAGCCCGGTAGAGCACCCTCGGAAGTGCAGCGGCGCGGGCCCAACTCGGTGCAAGCCTGCGCCACGCCTTCACGGAATAGAGCAATGCAACAACACAGGCGAGAAGCACCAAGGACCAGGTTCCAGCCGTCAACGTTGCGCGCCGCACGAGCTCTTTGATCTTCGGAAGGTCCGTCGCGGAGAGCGGGATCGGCGATGCTCCTCGCGCAAGCTCTCCGAGGAGTCGCTGCAGATCGGCATCCATCGCCTGTTCGGGTGGATCGAGTGCGCGCTCCGGATACACATCCAGCACGACCCAGCCAAAAGCGTCAATGTAAATCTCTGGCCACGCGTGCGACGCAGCGCCGGACAGGAGAAGAGAGGAGCCACCCTGACGCGCCGACTCGCTAACTGCGTAGCCCGTGGCCACGCGGGCAGGCACGCCTAGCGTTCGCATTAGATAAGTCGCCGCGTGAGCGAAGTGCACGCAATAGCCCGTTCTATCGCCGAACAGGAAGCTCGCCGTGGGATCCTCCGCGTCGCTGTGCTTGTTGGTCAAGCTGTAGATGCCCTCCCGCCCGAGCCATTCGGTGATCGCGAAGGCCTTGGCAATCGGATTGTCCGCGAGCCGGTCCGGCAATCCTGCCGCGATCTTGCCCGCAAGCTCCGCGTATCTGGGATCGGGTGGCGCCTCGGTGTAGTGTGCCCATTGCTCCTTGGACCAGTTGGGTGAGCCTAGACGACCGTCGAGCATCGAGGCGTAATCCGCGGTGAGCACACTGGATGTCACGCGGTAGACACGCCGGAATCGATTGGGCGAGGGGTTTTGTAACGGCTCGACCGCGACGGGAGCCTCGAGCGCGAAGGGCTGGGTATGCTCTGCCATCAGCGCGATCGTGGTGTCGATCGGCCTCCGATTCTCGTTTGCCGGCGGAGCGTCGTCGATCTCGGTGGGACGTGTCGGGA
>Ga0114931_10009038_pt1 | contig 11979 bp, 14 predicted proteins | sample 2SBtaG_FD_89579 | JGI IMG/M metagenome (GOLD analysis project Ga0114931, IMG submission 89579) | Deep subsurface microbial communities from Kolumbo volcano to uncover new lineages of life (NeLLi) - 2SBTROV14_V59a metaG | ecosystem: Environmental > Aquatic > Marine > Volcanic | place: Kolumbo...
ACTGCAAGCACCCGGGACGTAGCAACTCCTGTCCCCAAAAATTCAGGTCAAATCGGTGTTTTTTCAGGGACGGCTGACTATTCAGGAACTCATGTGCCTGCTTCGAGCCAGTTACAGAGCGCTTTGCCTTCTTCTGGTGTGCGTGGCGTTTACTTTCATCGGCATTGGTTTGCGGCTGGTTTTTTTTCGCGATGAGCCGGCGCGCCGCCGTTACATCGTGCGTTTCACCCGCCACTGGGCGCGCTGTTTCTGTTTCTTTCTGAATATCCGCGTCCGCGTGACCGGCGGGGGCAAGCTGCCGGCCAACGCCTTGATCGTCGCCAACCATGTCGGCAGTCCGGACATCTTTGTTCTCGGGTCCCGGTTCGAGACTTTTTTCGTTTCCAAGGAGGAGGTGCGCGGCTGGCCGCTGGTGGGTTTTCTGACCGGGCTGGGCGACACGATTTTCGTGAACCGAAGCCGGCGGCGGCAGGTGGCCGCCACCATCGCCGAAATGCAAAACCGCCTGGCCGACGGTTTTTCGGTGGCGCTGTTTCCCGAGGGCGGAGCCACCGACGGCGCGGAGGTCATCCCTTTCAAATCGTCGCACTTCCAGGCCGCCGTTCTCGCCGGGCGTCCCGTGCTGCCCGTCATGATTCATTACCTGAACGGCGGCACGCCGTCGGTCGCCTGCTGGTATAACAAAAATTTTTTTTCGCACATGCTGGCGCTTTTGCGAAACGCAAGACTGGAAGTCCGGATGCACATACTTCCGCCGGTCGCTTGCGGAGAGGACCGCCGGTTCCTGGCGGAGGAAAGCCGCCGCCGGATCCGCCAGGCTAAAACATCGATTCCTGGCCGTCCGGACGGGTGGGCGTGATGCCGAAATGCGCGAAGGCGGCGGCGGTGGCGGTGCGGCCGCGCGGCGTGCGGTTGATGAAGCCCGACTGAATCAGGAACGGTTCGTACACATCCTCGATCGTGTCTTTCTCCTCGCTGATGGAGGCGGCCAGAGTCTCCAGGCCCACCGGCCCCCCCTTGAATTTTTCGATGAGGGCGAGCAGGAGCTTGTGGTCCATTTTGTCCAGGCCCTTGTGGTCCACCTCCAGCATACGCAGAGCCTGGTCCGCCACGTCGCGGTCGATCACCCCGCCGGCCTTCACCTGGGCGTAGTCGCGCACCCGGCGCAGCAAGCGGTTGGAGATGCGCGGCGTCCCCCGGGACCGGCGGGCAATTTCGCGCGCCCCCTCCGGCGTGACCTGAATTTCCAATATGGCCGCCGAGCGTTGAATGATGACCTCCAGCTCGCCAGCGCTGTAATAGTCGAGCCGGTGCACGATGCCGAACCGGTTGCGCAGAGGCGAAGTCAGCAAACCGGCGCGCGTCGTCGCGCCGATCAGCGTGAACGGCGGCAGGTCGATCTTGATCGACCGGGCGCTCGGCCCCTGGCCGATGATCAGGTCCAGCTTGAAGTCCTCCATCGCCGGATAGAGAATCTCCTCGATGATGCGCGGCAGACGGTGAATTTCATCGATGAACAACACCTCGCCGCGCGCCAGGTTGGTGAGCAGGGCCGCCAGGTCGCCTTGTTTTTCCAGAACCGGGCCGGAGGTGCTCCGCAGGCTGCTGCCCATTTCCACGGCGATGATGTTGGCCAGCGTCGTTTTGCCCAGCCCCGGCGGTCCGTAAAATAGGGCATGATCCAGCGATTCCTTGCGTTGCTTGGCGGCGGAAATAAAAATGCCCAGGTTCTCCTTGACCTTTTCCTGGCCGACATACTCCGTGAAGGCCGTCGGCCGCAGGTTCGCCTCGAATTGAAACTCCTCCTCGTCGGCGTTGGCTTCCGGGCCTATTTCTCTTGCGTCTTCCATGGATTAAAAACTCGTCACAACAGTTTCAGGCATTCCCGGATCAAACGTTCCAGGTCCATCCCTTCCCGGTCGGCCACGGCGTTTAAGGCTTTTTCCGCCTGATGTTTTTTGTATCCCAGGTTGGCCAGCGCCGACAGAGTGTCCGCCCGCACCGGGTCGTCCGCCGCCGCCGGCGCGGCGGAATTCGCGGGTGCCAGGTCCATCAGGTCCTTTAATCTATCCTTCATCTCCAGGGCCAGCCGTTCGGCGGTTTTTCCGCCGACGCCGGGGATGGCGGTCAACCGGACGAGGTCCTTGTTCATGATGGCGGCGGTGAAATCCTCCACCGGCATACCGGACAAAATGGAGACCGCCAGTTTCGGCCCCACCTTGGAAATGCCGATCAGTTTTTCGAACACCCGTTGTTCCAGCTCCGTGGCGAATCCGAACAGCTTCAGTTCCTCTTCGCGGATGTGCGTGTGGATGTTCAGCGAAATGCGCGCCCCCGTATCGGGCAGGCCGTAATAAGTCGGCAGAGTGATGAAGACCCGGTAGCCCACGCCGTTGACATCGACGATCACCGAAACCGGCGATTTTTTTATCAAGTTGCCTTGCAGGTGTGCGATCATAACCGGTTTTCGCCGTTCAAGCCCGCTGCCGGCTTTGCGTGTTGGCCGTATGGATGTGGCAAATGGCGATGGCGAGCGCGTCGGAGGCGTCCAGGGGCTGAGGCGGTTTCTCAAGAGCCAGCAGGCGGACGACCATGCCCTGCACCTGCTCCTTGGCGGCGCGGCCGTATCCCGCCACCGATTGCTTGACCTCCAGCGGACTGTATTCGCCGATCGGTTTGTTTTCGTTGGCGGCCGCCAGAAGAACGACGCCGCGGGTTTGCCCCAGCTTCAGCGCCGATTTCGCGTTGACGGCAAAAAACAGATCCTCCACCGCCACCGTGTCCGGCCGGTATTGCCGCAGCAGGCGGACCAACTCATCGTAAATGGTTTTCAAGCGCCCGCGAAAGGTTCCTTCGTCCGGCAGCGGATGCCTCCCCACTGCACGGCGCTCAGCTTGCCGCCGGTTTCATCGACGATGCCGTAGCCCGTGCACAAGCTTCCTGGGTCGATTCCCATCACGCGCATGGTTTCGCTTGCCGGGAGAGGAGGTTGGTAAATGAAATAGCGGGGGCCGTTACAAATCCTTTTCGAGCGCGGCCATCACCTCGTCGGGGATGTCAAAGTTGGAGTAAGCTTTTTGTACGTCGTCGTGATCTTCCAGGGCGTCTATCAGGCGCAACAGGGCCTTGCCGTCCTTTTCATCGACCTTGACCGTGTTTTGCGGAATGCGCGTCAGCTCGGCGAGCGCCATTTTAATTCCCTTGTCCTCCAGGGCCTTGCGCACCGGCTCGAAATTTTCCAGGGAGGTGACGATTTCAAACTGCTCGCCCTCGCGTTTCATGTCGTCGGCGCCCGCTTCCAGCGCCAGTTCCAGCAGTTCGTCCTCGCCGATCTCGCTGGTGTCGACGAGGATCAGGCCCTTTTGCTGGAAGATCCAGGCGACGCAGCCGTTGGCCCCCAGGTTGCCGCCGCGTTTGTTGAAGATGGCGCGGATTTCCCCCACCGAACGGTTTTTGTTATCGGTCAGAACTTCCACGAAAACCGCGACGCCGCCGGGGCCGTAGCCTTCGTAAGCGATCTCTTCGTATTGCACGCCTTCCAACTCGCCGGTGCCTTTTTTAATGGCGCGGGTGATGTTGTCCGCCGGCATATTTGCCTGTTTGGCGGCGGCGACCGAATGCCGCAGGCGCGGGTTGCCGTCGATGTCGCCTCCGCCCATGCGCGCCGCCACGGTGATCTCCTTGATCAGTTTCGTGAACAACTTGCCGCGTTTGGCGTCCGTCGCGCCCTTCTTGTGCTTGATGCTGGCCCACTTGGAATGTCCGGACATAGTTCCCTTTCAAACAACATGTTATCTTCGGGGCCAATCTAACATAGATGGTTTCGGCAAGTAAACTCAAATGTTTGGGCCGCACCCGCCGGCTCATGGTACCATTTGGGAATGACCGCGGAATCGCAACAGATCGAAATTACCGTGTCCGGCAAGCCCGTCCGCGCCGCGCCGGGAGAGACCATCATGCACGCCATGTGGGCCGCCGGCATGGCCGGGGAAATTCAAACCGGCTGTATCGGCGGCGTGTGCGGAGCCTGCACCGTCACCCTGCGCTTTGCCGACGGCAGGCCGGGCGGCGCCGATCTTGCCTGCATGCGCCCGGTGGCAGCCGGGATGCAGGTTTTCCCTTACCCCGTGGAACCCATGAAAACCCCGCCGCCGCAAGCGCACCCCACCGCCGATAAACTGCGCGCCGCGTTTCCGACTCTCGACCGCTGCACGAAATGCGAAAGCTGCACCAGCGCCTGCCCCATGTCCATTCCCGTCATGGACGCCGTACTGCGTATGCAAAAAGGAGAGTTTGAATCGGTGGCGGAAGACTTCACCACGTGTATCCATTGCGGTCTGTGCCGGTTCGTTTGCGAAGACCGCGTCAAACCCAACGACATGGGAATGTGGTTGCGGCGCTCCCTGGGGATGAGCCGGGATTATCCGTCGCTTGAGCCGCCGCCGGCTGGCGACGCTGCCAATCTCGGTCCGCAATGGGATTACCTGTTGCCGGGCGATGCGGCGGAAACCCTGCGCCGTGCCAGGGCTTTTCGCAACACCGGGAAGACAGGCGAATGAAAGATTGGGCGAAAGACTCTTTGCGCCGCGTTTCCCGGACCCGGCAGGCGCGTGCAGACCAGCCGCCCCCCGTCCTGGAGGACGCGGCAACCGAGGCCCTGTTGCGGGAGTTTCATCCCGACCATGTGGGCCGCGGGCGGCCTGTGGGCCTGGGCGCCAATGCCGGCGGCCGGCCGTTCCCCCCGGAGTTGGCGGACCTCCTGGAAGCCGACGGCCCCCTGCCCGAAAATTTTGCACCTGCCGCCGATCTGGAAACCGATGTCCTGATTATCGGCGGCGGCGGCGCGGGCGTATCCGCCGCGCTGGAGCTGGAAGAGTCAGGCCTGAGCGTGCACCTCGTCACCAAGTTGCGCCTGGGCGATTCCAACACCGTCATGGCCGAGGGAGGCATCCAGTCGCCCTTGGGCCAGGGCGATTCGGCGGCGCGCCATTTTGCCGACGCCTATGTCGGCGGGCACGGCAACAACGACACCGGCTTGCTGCGTATCCTGTGCGAAGCCGCGCCCGATGCCATCCGCCGGCTGGCCCGGCTGGGCTGCCTGTTCGATCAAAACCCCGACGGCACCTTCCGCCTGCGAAAAGGCGGCGGCACCTCCATCCCGCGAATCCTGACGTGCCGCGATTATACCGGCTTGGAGATCATGCGCGTCCTGCGCGACGCCCTGCGCCAGGGAACCACCCACTTGTTGGAACGCCACGCCGCCGTCGAATTGACCGACGACGGCCAGGGACAAGTCACCGGAGCCGTCATCTGGAACAGCGCCACCGGCAAACTGCTGACCGTATCGGCGCGCGCCGTTTTGCTGGCCACCGGCGGCAGCGGCCAGCTTCGCTTGCAGGGCTTTCCCACCAGCAATCATTTGGGCGCCACCGGCGACGGCTTGGTTCTCGCCTACCGGCAGGGCTGCCGGCTGGTTCATATGGACAGCTTTCAATACCATCCGTCCGGCGCCTGTTATCCCGAGGCCCTGGCGGGCCAGTTGCTCACCGAGTCCATACGCGCCATCGGCGCGCAGTTGTTGAATATTGAGGGTGTCCGGTTCGTTGACGAAATGACGTACCGCGATGTGGTGGCGGCGGCGATTCTCCGGGAATGCCGCGCCGGACGCGGCGTCAACACCCCGGCCGGGCGGGTCGGCGTCTGGCTGGACACGCCGCTGATCGATATCAAACAAGGCTCCGGAACCCTGCACCGCCAGCTTCCCGGTTTGATGCACCGCTTTGCGCGCTACGGCATCGACCCCGCCGAACAGCCGCTTCTGGTCTACCCGACGCTGCATTACCAGAACGGCGGCGTTAAAATCGACGGCCAATGCCGCACCGGGGCCGCCGGCTTGTGGGCCGCGGGCGAGGTCACCGGTGGACTGCACGGCACCAACCGCCTGATGGGAAACTCCCTGCTGGACATCCTCGTCTTCGGGCAGCGGGCGGCCCGGTCCATGCGCGGCAGCCTGCCGCGGCGCGCGCCCGTAACCCTGGCCGCTCTGGCGCGGCACAGGGAAAACTTGCACCAACTCCCCCGGCGGCCCGCAATAACCGCGCCGAAACTCTATCCCGACGACTGTGGATTAAAAATAAAGATTCAGGACTGACCCGGCGTGCAGGCTTAAAACCCGGCGTGCTTGGGAGTGCGCGGGAAGGGGATGACGTCGCGGATGTTTTCCATGCCGGTGACAAACTGCACCAGCCGCTCAAACCCCAGCCCGAAACCGGAATGCGGCGCCGAACCGAACAGCCGCAGCTCCAGATACCACCAGTAATCCTTGGGATCGAATCCCTTGCGTTGCAGCCGTTGGCTCAAGGTGGCGTAATCGTCCTCGCGCTGGCTGCCGCCGATGATCTCCCCCAGCCGCGGCACCAGCACGTCCATGGCGCGCACCGTCTCGCCGCACTCATTGACTTTCATGTAAAACGGTTTGATCGCTTCCGGATAATCGTAGACGATGACCGGTTTTTTGAAGACCTTTTCAGTCAAGTGGCGTTCGTGTTCCGCTTGTAGCGTGCATCCCCATTCCACGGCGTAAACAAACTCTTCATCGGCTTTTCCCAGAATGTGGATCGCCTCCGAATACGGGATCCGTTCGAAGCGGTTTTCGGCAACCTGCCGCAGCCTGTCGATCACGGTTTTGTCGATGCGGTCATTGAAGAATTGCAAATCCTCGGCGCAGTTTTCCAGAACGTCCGTGGCGAGGAACTTGATAAACGCCTCGGCCAGGTCCATATCGTCGTCCAGGTCGTAGAACGCCATTTCCGGTTCGATCATCCAGAACTCCGCCAGATGCCGGCTGGTGTTGGAGTTTTCGGCGCGGAAGGTGGGACCGAAGGTGTAGACTTCGCTGAGCGCCAGGGCGTAAATTTCCCCTTCCAGCTGGCCGCTGACCGTCAGGCCGGCTTTTTGCCCGAAAAAATCCTGGGCGTAGTCCACCCCGTCCTCCGCCCGGGGCGGGTCGGCCAGGTTCAGCGTGGTCACCTGAAACATCTCGCCGGCGCCCTCGCAGTCGCTGGTGGTGATGATGGGCGTGTGCAGATAAACGAATCCGCGGTCGTTGAAGAACCGGTGCACGGCATAAGCCAGGCGGTTGCGGACGCGCATGACGGCGCCGATGGTATTGGTCCGCGGCCGCAAATGCGCGATCTGCCGCAGAAACTCGAAGGAATGGCGCTTCTTCTGCAACGGATACTTCTCCGCGTCGGCGGTGCCGTAAACCGTGAGGTCGCGGACCCGGATTTCGACGTTTTGCCCCTTGCCCTGGGATTTCACCAGGTCGCCGCGCACGGCAACACAGCTTCCGGTGGTCAGCCGCGCCGCCACCGGGCCGTAGCAGGGCAGGGCGTGATCGACCACGGCCTGGAGGTTGCCCAGGCACGACCCGTCGTTGATTTCGAGAAACGAGAAGCCGCCCTTGGAGTCGCGTTTGGTGCGCACCCAACCCTTGACCAGCACGTCCGGCCTCTCTGCCGCGGCCGCCAGCAGCGCTTTGATTTTTTCCCGCTTGTCTTTTTCCATAGAGTCTCATCCAGGCAAAGCCGCCGCTCCCCACGGATTGCCGGTCGCCTCTATCCCCGGCATTCCCTGATGGCTTGGCAGACAAAATCGATTTCCGCGTCCGTCAGCCCGCCGGCGGAAGGCAGGTACAGGCCTTTTTGACACAACGCTTCCGCCACCGGAAATTCCTGTCCCTCAAAATGATTATAATAGACCGGCTGCAAATGGATGGGAATAAAAAAGGTGCGCGTTTCGATGCCGCGTTGGGCGAGGCGCAGGCGCAACTCGTCGCGGCCGATGCCGAACGCCTCCTCGACGAGCAGGCCGTACATCCAGAACACGTTTTTAATGCCCTCGGTAACCGGCGGCAGGGTCAAGCCTTCCACGTCCTTCAAGGCGGAGGAATAGCGCCCGGCGTGGCGGATGCGCCGGTTGACCAGGTCGTCGAACTGCTCCACCTGGGCCAAACCCACCGCCGCCGCCATGTTGGTCATGCGGAAATTGAACGCCACGTACTTGTGCCAGAAGTGACGCTCGCGGGAGAACGAATGGTCCCGCAGGTTGGCGGCTTTTTCGTAAAACTCCTTGTCGTTGGTGGTGATCATGCCGCCCTCGCCGGTGGTGATGATCTTGTTGGCATAAAAACTGAAACAGGCGGCGTCGCCGAGGCCGCCGATTTTTCTTCCCTTGTATTCCGCGCCATGAGCTTCGGCGGCGTCTTCCAAAACGAACAGCCCGTGCTTGTCCGCCAGGCGTTGGATGGGGTCCATGTCGCAGGGATGGCCGTAGGTGTGCATGACCATGATGGCCTTGGTCTTGTCGCTGATTTTTTCCTCGATCTTTGCCGCGTCCATGTTCCAGGTGCCGCGTTCGGAATCGACCAGCACCGGCCAGGCGCCGGTATGGCGGACCGTGTTGGCGGAGGCGATCATGGTGAAGGTGGGGACAATCACCTCATCTCCCGGCCCCACCCCCATGATGGTCAGCGCCAGATGCAGGGCGGTTGTGCCGCTGGTCGTCGCCACCCCGTAGCGGGCGCCGCAGACCCGGGCGAACTCCCGTTCAAAGTCGACGATAAACCGTCCGGCGGACGATATCCAGTTGGTGCGCAGGCATTGCTCGACGTAGCGGGCCTCGTTGCCGTTCAAAAACGGTTCGCAGACCGGGATGACCCGGCCGCGGTCCGCCGAAACCCCTTTTCCCGGCACCGGCAGGTCCGGTTCGGAGCCGGGGATGATCGCCATTTTCCTGCCAAGGTCCAGTTCGGCGGGTTAAATCAAGCTTTTTTTTCGTGAAGGCATTCGGAACTCTCCATGATCCGTGAAAGGTTTAAAAGACGGGACGGCATGGTTCCTTTAACATTTCCCGGCAAAGGACTTGGAAACTTTTACCACAGTTTTGCATTTTATCACAAGACTCCTTGGCGGGTCGGCGGCGCGCACCCGCGCCATGCCGCGGCTTGCCGGACCGCTCCCCGCGGACCTTTCCATTGACAACCCCCCGGATTTCCGTTATTTTAATCCCAAAGCAAGCAATAACAATGTTGTCTTTGGACCAGGCAGGATGCGCGCAAAAGGCCGTCGGGGGACAATGCTAACGAAAGAGACGATACTGCATGTATCCAATCGGGTACTTTCTGGCCGCGACGGCCAAGATACTGGAAATCGGTCTTGAATTGTACATGTGGGTCATCATTATCCGGGCGTTGCTTTCCTGGGTGAATCCGGACCCCCATAATCCCATTGTCCAGTTCTTGTACAGCATCACGGAGCCGGTCATGTACCGCGTGCGGCAAATCCTGCCGATGTCCGGAATGGGAATCGATTTTTCCCCCATCGTGGTGATTCTGGCCATCATATTTCTCCAGACGTTTCTGGTGAACACCCTGGCCCGGCTGGCCATGCAATTCCAATAATGAACCGATGCGTTTCACTCATCTTGACATCCTGGAACAATGCTTCCATGAAAAATTCCGGGGCTACAGCAAGCAGGAGGTAGACACCTTTCTGCAATTGATCGCCGACGATTTCAAGGACATGGAAGAGGAAATCGAAAACTTCAAAACCGCAATCGGCCGCAAGGACGAACGGATTCGGGAATTGCAGCAGACGCAGAGCGAAAAATCGAACGGCAGCGGCCCTCTGGGCGGCGTTTCACCCGAAGTGATCGGGGACAAGGCGCGGCGCATCATCCTGTTTGCCCGCGAAAAAGCCGAACAACAAAAGAAAAAAGCGGATCAGGAACTGGTTCAGCTTCAGGGCGAGATCCAAAAACTGAAAAACGAAAAAAAACGATTAGTGCAAACCCTCAAAGCCGGCGCCAAAAGCTGCCTCCAATCCCTCCAGGAAAAAACCAACGCCGCAACCCCCGGCAATGCCTCTCGAAATAAAAACAGTTAAAGGCGGCATTCAATTCGCCGCCGCCATTCAACCCCGTTCATCGAAAAACCAGGTTGTCGGCCTGCACAACAACGCCTTGAAAATCCGGCTGACCTCGCCACCCGTGGATGGCGCGGCCAACCGTTCCTGCATCAAATTTTTGGCGAAACATCTTGGCATCAGTCCTTCCAGGGTGTCCATCGCCACGGGCTTGACCGGCAAAAATAAAATCATCCGCATCGAGGGCATGACCGAGCGGTCTTTTGTCGCCAAATTGCAATCGTCTCTTCCATCCTCCACCGAAAAAGGTTAAACGCACCATGGTAAAAACCATCGAATACGTTGACGGCGTGGTCCGCATGATCGACCAGACCAAACTGCCGCAGGAAGAAGTTTACGTCGATTGCCGCACGATTGATGACGTGGGGCGGGCCATTGCCGGCATGATCATCCGCGGCGCCCCGGCCATCGGCGTTGCGGCGGCCATGGGCATCAGCCTGGGCGCGGCATCGATCCGGGCGCGGGATTTCGATTCCTTTTACAGCCAACTGGAAGCCATGGGCGATCAACTGGCGCTTTCCCGGCCCACGGCGGTCAACCTGGCCTGGGCCATCGAAAAAATGAAAACCGTTGCCCGGGAAAACCGGCGCCTCGGCATCCCCGACCTGAAAAACAAACTGCAACAGGAGTCCTTGCGGATTTGCGAGGAGGACATCGCCGCCAACCGGGCCATCGGCTCGCACGGGCAAACCCTGCTCAAGGCGGGCGACACCGTCCTCACCCACTGCAACGCCGGGGCGCTGGCCACGGCGGGGTTCGGCACGGCCCTGGGCGTCATCCGCGCCGCCTGTGACGCCGGCAAGCGGATCAAGGTTCTGGCGAACGAAACCCGCCCTTTCCTGCAGGGCGCCCGCCTGACGGCATGGGAGTTGGCGCAGGACCGGATTCCCGTGAAACTGATCACCGACAGCATGTGCGGTTTTTTCATGAAAAAACAGGAAGTCGACGCCGTGGTTGTGGGGGCCGACCGCATCGCCGCCAACGGCGACGTCGCCAATAAAATCGGCACCTACATGGTCGCCGTTCTGGCCGCGCAAAACCGCATTCCCTTTTACGTTGCCGCGCCTGTTTCCACACTGGACCTGTCTCTGCCGGCGGGAGACGACATTCCCATAGAAGAACGCGGTACCGAGGAAGTGGTGCGCATCAACGGCAAACGCATCGCCCCGGAAGGCATCGAAGTCGCCCATCCGGCGTTCGACGTGACCCCCCATGACCTGGTCGCCGCCATCATTACCGAAAAAGGCATCGCCCGGCCGCCCTATAACGAATCCCTGCGGCAACTCGCGGACCGGCCGTGAAAGCCATGGTGCTGGCAGCCGGCTACGGCGCCCGCCTTCGCCCCCTGACCGAAACCCTGCCCAAGCCTATGTTTCCGGTCATGAACCGGCCGATGCTGGAGCATACCTTTAGCCTGCTCCGTGCCAACGGCATGACCGACGTTGTCGCCAACCTGCATCATCTTCCGGAGAAGGTGACGGATTATTTCGGCGACGGCGCATCTTTCGGCGTGCGCCTGCGTTATTCCCTGGAAGAAACCCTCCTCGGCACCGCCGGCGGCATCAAGGCCGCGCAACCGCTGCTCGAAGAGGCGGAGGATGAAAACGATTTTCTGGTGATCAACAGCGACATCCTGACGGACATCGATTTGCGGCGCGTCGTCGAATTTCACCGGCGCAAACGGGCTGTCCTGACGCTGGTGTTGAGGCGTGCGGCCAATCCGGAGCAGTTTGAGCGCATCGAAACCGGAGCGGACGGGCGCATCATCCGTTTCCCCGGCGTCGCCGCCGCGCCGGTCTCCGAAAAAACGATGATGTTCACCGGAATACAAATCATGAGTCCGGAACTATTTGCCCGCATTCCCTCCACCGGCTTTTGCGGAACCACGGAGAGCGTGTTTCCGGAAATGATCCGCCAGGGCCTGGCCGTTTACGGTTATCCCCACACCGGTTACTGGAGCGACGTGGGGCAGCGGCACAGCTACCTGCAAACCCAC
>Ga0114931_10009039_pt1 | contig 11978 bp, 11 predicted proteins | sample 2SBtaG_FD_89579 | JGI IMG/M metagenome (GOLD analysis project Ga0114931, IMG submission 89579) | Deep subsurface microbial communities from Kolumbo volcano to uncover new lineages of life (NeLLi) - 2SBTROV14_V59a metaG | ecosystem: Environmental > Aquatic > Marine > Volcanic | place: Kolumbo...
CCAAAATCTTCGCGTTAAAACGTTTTTCAACACCTCATTTCTAATTTTTGGTTTGACTATGGATGCATCAAAAGAACATGCGGCGTATCAGCAAATCATCAGTCATTTAAGCCGGCTTGAAGCGCGCATTGCCCGGCTCGAAAAAAAATTGGATGTTGAGACGGAGGCGGCATTACCGGAAAACACACTGCCGCCGCTGATCCCAACAGATGTGGCAGACAAAGCGGATACATTAGAATTTCACATTGGGGAATATTGGTTCGCTAAGGTGGGCATTGTTGTCTTTGCCGTGGGCATCGCGTTTTTGCTGACGCTGCCTTACGAAAATTTACCGCCGATCCTGCCAAGCGCATTGGGCTATGGAATTGTCGCAATCGTTTGCGCGCTGTCTTACTATTTGCGCCGTTCATCCGCTTATCTGTCGCGTTACTTATTGGGCGGGGCGATGGTGCTGTTTTACTTTACCACCATGCGGCTGCATTTTTTTAGCCCGGAACCGGCGGTGAGCAGCCGCGTTCCCGAAACCGTGTTTTTGCTCATCGTCGTCGGTGTCAATTTGATCATCGCTACCCGCCGCGCATCTGTTTATTTGGTCGGCCTAAGCCTGACAATGGGATACATCACCGCGTTGATCAGTGAAAATCCATACTTCATATTCACGCTTATTACTTTGCTTTCGGCATTAGTCGTTTACTTCAGGCTAAAATATCACTGGCAAAATCTGCTCATTTATGGCATCGCATTGACATATCTCACGCATTGCCTGTGGTTTTTAAATAATCCCTTTTTGAGTAAAACCGTCGCGCTAATTTCCACGCCGCAAATGAATATTCTTTTCATTTTGGCGTATGCATTCATTTTTGCAATGGGCAATTATTTTCGTAATAAAAACTCACCGGAAAACAGCACGCTGATTGTCAGCACATTTTTAAACTGTACCGGCGCTTACGGGCTATTTTTATTCGAAACGCTTTTCCGTTTTGAGCAACATTTTACCGGCTTTCACCTCCTCGCTTCGATTCTTTTTTTAAGCCTCGCGGTTGCGTTTTGGATCCGCGAAAAAAGCCGCTTTTCCACCTTCTTTTACGCCATGCTGGGCTACGGCGCGTTGAGCGTTGCCATCATCAGTCAATTCGAAAAACCGGATTATTTCATCTGGTTGAGCTGGCAAAGCATCGTGGTTATCAGCACGGCGATTTGGTTTCGCTCAAAATTTATCATTTTTGCCAACTTTTTTATTTACGCCGTCATTTTTATCGCATACCTGTTAATTGCGGGTAAGGTAAGCGCCATCAGCTTAAGCTTTGGCGTGGTTGCGCTGTTAAGCGCGCGGATTCTCAATTGGCAAAAACACCGGCTCGAACTAAAAACAGAGTTTATGAGAAATGCCTATTTGATTTTTGCACTTTTCATATTCCCCTACGCGCTCTACCATTTTGTGCCGGGGCGTTTTGTCAGCCTGTCGTGGGTGGGGGTAACGTTGTTGTATTATGCACTTAGCCTTATTTTGCACAATAAAAAATATCGCTGGTTGGCCCTGGCAACTCTTCTCATTACCGTTCTCCGCGTTTTTCTGGTGGATACAACCAACGTGGAACCGGTTTACCGCGTCATTTCTTTTTTAGCGTTGGGGATCGTGCTGATTATTATATCTGTTTTGTATGCGCGGGTGCGGGCAAAAAATATTAGCAGCGAAAAATCGGGGGGAAAATGACAAAATCTATCCAAAAATAATGACGCCGAAAAGATAATTGGTGTAATACAATCGGATAGCGCGAAAAAATGCGACATTCATACCCCACAGCGACATAGATGTCTCACAGCCCTAATCTATTAGAAATAATCGAGTTATATGAAATCGCCGCCAAATACGAGGCACGAATGTCTCTTTACGATTTTGGCACATCAAAACAAGCCAACGCTAACCTCAATAATAACAAGGAAATATATCAAACAGGTATTTTGGCACGAAACCTGTTATTGCACAATCCTGTGAACGATATAAGCTCAAATTGCTCCTGAGTTAAACTCTGAAATCATTACAGAAACATATATGGTGAAAGATATCGTTTAGAAATCAGAGGAGATTAAAAAAATGAAACTCGCACCTTTTGCTTTGCTTTTTGTGTTTTTTGGCTTTGCGGCAGCGCAGGACAACACCTGTATCGAGTGCCACAAAGAAGTGACGCCCAACATCGTTACCGACTGGCAGTTGAGCAAACACGCCCAGGCGGAAGACGTGGTCGATTGCGCCACCTGCCACGGCGATGAGCATCAAACCCGCGAGGATTTTGCAAAAGTTGAAATTCCCACGCCGGAAACCTGTGCGGATTGCCACGACGAACAAGTGGCACAATTTAAAAAAGGAAAACATGCCGCGGCCTGGGCAGCCCTGAACGCCATGCCCACCACCCACGGGCTGCCGACCGGACTCATCGAAGGCATGAAGGGATGCGGCGGCTGCCATAAAATCGGGCTAAAAACCGAAGCAGACATCAAAAAACTGAAGGAAAACGGCGGCGGATTTGGGTTGGCTTCCTGCGACGCCTGTCATACCCGCCATACTTTTTCCGTGGAAGAAGCAAAGCAGCCGCAAGCGTGTCAATCCTGCCACATGGGTTTTGATCATGCGCAATGGGAAATGTACACATCGTCAAAACACGGCGTTCGTTATTTGCTGAAACAGAGCAAAATTTTGCCGGAAAGCGCCTCCGCGCCCACCTGCCAAACCTGTCACATGCAGGAAGGAAATCATGAAGTCCGCACGGCCTGGGGCTTTTTAGCGGTGCGCCTGCCCCTGCCGGAAGATGAGCAATGGAAAAATGACCAGGTTACCATTTTGCAGGCATTGGGCGTGCTTGATCCCGAAGGCAATCCCACCGGACGGCTGGATGTCGTTAAAGCAGCTGATGTGGCCCGACTGACCCAGGAAGATTGGGACCGGGAACGCAATAAAATGATCGCAACCTGCGGGGATTGTCATTCGGAAAATTTTGCCAAAGCAGAGTTGGAAAAAGGCGATCAGCTCATCCGGGAAGCGGATCATTTGCTGGCGGAAGCCATCCGGATTGTGGCAGGGTTGTATAAAGACGGCGTATTGAAAAAGGCTGAAAATTACCAATACGAATTTCCCGATTTACTGACCTTTCACGATGCGCCGACGCTCATCGAACAGCGGCTCTTTTTGATGCATCTGGAACACCGCATGAGAACTTTCCAGGGCGCTTTTCACAACAGCCCCGATTACTCCCTCTGGTATGGCTGGAGCGAAATGACGCGCGATTTGTCCGAAATAAAAGCGATGGCGGAAGAGCTGCGCCGGAGACATGCGGAAAAATAGCGAACTCAAATATTCGCACAATCAAAGAGAGAAATCGATGATGACTGTTTTTAAATATTTAGCGATTCTGCTTTTGTTAGTGTTGATGCAACCGGCGATTGCGCAGATCCGGGTTTCCGGTTCGCTGCAATCGTCACTGTATTCGCTGGAAACGCAGCCGGCCGGCAGCCAGAGCAATTTTTACCAGGGCATGCAATTAAAAGTGTCTCCCGCCGGCAACCCGGATGTCTATCTCAGCACCTATTTTCGGGTCGCAAAGGTGAAAGATGTCGATTGGGATGAGCAGTTTTACAATCTCTATCTCAACTGGAAAATCGCCAAAAAGCGCTTGCAATTCCGCCTGGGTCGGCAATTTTTGTACGACGGCGTTATCAACGGCACAATGGACGGTTTGTTGGTAACAGTTCAACCCACCCAAAAGCTAAATCTAAAGGCATTTGCCGGGCTGGAAACCCCGTTTAACCGGGATTTTCAAACCGTGAATTCGGACAGCAACGCCATCGGCGGGTACGCGAGTTACCGTTTTTCCCGCGGTTTCAACGCAAATGTGAGCTATTTCCGCCGCGAGCGCAACGATCAGACGGTTTGGCAAATTATTGGCGCTGCGCTGCATGGCGTTTACAAAGATAATTTGTATTACCAGGCGCAAATTGATCACAACCTGGAATCCGGGGAAATCCAGGGCATGCGCTACCGCCTGAATTATTATTACCAAAACTGGTCTTTCAGCGGAGAATTTAACAATCAAAAACCGCGAATTTTTGAGGATTCATTTTTCAGGATTTTTGAGCAGGAAGCCTTCAACCAGATTCGCGGCGGCGTCACTTACCGGATCAATCAATACCAGGTGGGGTTGCAATATTTGCTGACGTCTTACGAGAAAGATGAAACCCACCAGTTGATTGCAAATTTGGGGAATCGCTGGGGATTGGTCGGGTTGGTTTTTCAGGACGGCTATGCCGGTGATAATATTGGTATTTACGGCGACGTTCGCTACCCGGTTATCCCGCAATTAACGGTCAAATTGTATAGCAGTTATTACAATTTTCAACGCCATTTGGTGGAGATTGACGAAAACGCCACGGCCTTTTCCGGCGGATTTGATTTTCGCCCGGTGAAATTTTTGTCAATACAGGCGGAGGTTCAGGAAAGCATCAATTCGTTTTATGACAACGACCTGAGAGGGCTTTTCCGGCTGCTGTATTTTTTCAAAAAGTAGCAAATAGCGCGAATGAAATTTTTGGTAAATAAATGAAGAAAGAATCATCACGCATGTCAACATACAAAATTCTGCTTATCATTATTGTATTTTGCGGGTTTTCGGGCGTTGGACTGGCGCGGGAAAATGCGTATTCTGATACGACAAAATTTTCGCACAAACAACACGTCATCGAAGAAGAACTGGAGTGCGCCGACTGCCATTCCAACGTGGAAAACAGCATTAGCGGGCTGGATAACCTGATGCCGGAGCGGGAAGTTTGCCTGGACTGCCACGAGGAAGACGAACTCAAAAATTTTCAATCATTTGCGCCGATCACCCGGTTTAGCGAAAAATTCTCTCACAAAAAGCATTTGACCAGCGGGGAAGATTGCCAATCCTGCCACGGCGCGGTGGTCGAACCAACGGCTGCGCCCGCGGACATCATTCCCGGGATGACCAAGTGCATGGATTGCCATGAGTCAAAAATTGTTTCGGTGACCGCCAACACCTGTCGAACCTGCCACACCGCTTCGGAAAATTTGAAGCCGCTCAGCCACACCTTTAATTTTGAGCATAATCATTCCGACCAAGCGCGAATGGCTGCCGGCGAAATGTCAACAAACAAAAATTGCATGGTTTGTCACAAACAAAATTTCTGCCAGGATTGTCACGAAGGTGATAATTTAGCGCGGTTTTCTCATCCCCTGAACTATGAATTTACGCACGCGTTGTCCGCGCAAAATAAAGAACGGGATTGCGCCGTGTGTCATACGGAGCGTTCATTTTGTGTGAGTTGTCACCGGGACAACAACGTGCTGCCGCGCAGTCACACGGTTGGCTGGGTCAATCAAATCCCCAACGACGGCGGCCGGCACAGCGTTGAAGCAGAAGTTGATTTGGAATCGTGTATTGCCTGCCATGAACAAGACGCGCAGGCGATTTGCCAGCCATGCCACGCAAACTAAACCGGGTAAAATTGCAATGAAAAAGTTGTTACTTTTCGGATATATATTTGTCGCTTCCGTCATTTTGTTGAATGCCTGTTTGGATGAAAAGGATGCCGTCAGCGTGTCAACGCATCCCGAATCCTGGGCCGAGGAAGACGCGCCGGATTTTCACGGAAATGCCATTCTGTCGAAAAGCCTGAGCCTGGAAAGCTGCCAAAGCTGCCACGGCGAAAATTATTTAGGCGGGAGCGCAAAAACATCCTGTTTTTCATCGGAATGCCACGCGATTTTTCCGCATCCCGATGGCTTTGCGGATATGAATTCCGCAAATTTTCACGAAGGATTTATCGCGGAAAATTTGCAGTGGGACATTTTAGCCTGCCAAAAATGCCACGGCGCCGATTACGCCGGCGATGGGTTTGAACAAAAAAATTGCCTGACCTGCCACACCAGCCCGGACGGACCGGAAGCGTGCAACACCTGTCACGGGAGCGCGGAAAACAATGCGCCGCCGTTGGATTTGCAGAACAATACCGCGACAACTGCGCTCGGCGTTGGCGCGCATCAGCCGCATTTGAGCGATTCCACCTGGACGATGAATATTTTCGGTAAATGCAGCACCTGCCATGTGGAACCGGAAAATTACAGCGATCCCGGTCACGTGGATAATTCACCCCACGCGGAGTTGACTTTTAGCGATCTGGCAACATTTAACGGCAAGTTGAGCCCGATTTGGCGCCGGGAAGACGGCTCGTGCAGCGATGCGTATTGCCACGGCGGTTTTGAATTCCGCCAGGATGAAAGCGACAATGCCTGGGGATACCTGGATTCTCTCATCACCGGGAATAATCCAACCATGCTCTGGCAATCCGTGGGAACCGGGCAGGCGGCGTGCGGCACCTGCCACGATTTACCGCCGAAAGGCCATATTCCACAGGCAACGTGCGAGGGCTGCCACGGGCGTGTCGTCGATGTGGATTTTAATATTATTGACAAAAGTTTGCACATCAATGGCGAAGTGGAACTGTTTTGAGAAAGCTGATCGCTTAAACCTGAAATGAAAAGTCGGAGGATACAGGGATGAAGCTGAAATATATGATCGGATTGGCGGTGATATTGGTATTTGCCGTTTTTGCCGGCGTTAATTTTCGACAAACGCTAACGACTTATGTTTCGATAGACAAAGCCAAAGCAAAAGGCACGACCGTGCAAATCAAAGGACCGCGGGTTGTCAATTCGGAGCATTACAACGCTGCAACCCGGACGTTTAATTTCCAATTGACTGACGAACACGGTGACCCGTTTCCGGTTGTTTATAACGGCGTAAAACCTTCAAATTTTGAGCGGGCCACTCACGTTGTAGCAAAAGGTCGCTTTCAAAACGGCGTCTTTCATGCGAATGAAGTGCTGATCAAATGTCCGTCAAAATACGAAACAGAGACAGCGCCGGTTAACGCGCAATGAAAAAAACCGGAGACGCAAATGTGCGCTTCCGGCTTCACAGCATCAAATTTGTTGCAGAGGTATCTGCTTTAAAAAATTATTGGTTACATTAAGAAACGGCTGCGCGACTCAGCTATGCGCGATGGCATAGCGGGAAAAATGATACAGCTCCACCGTGATCGTCTTGTTTATTTTATCCACCCATCCGCCGGCAAACTCCCACAACCGGGTTTCCTCATTGAAATAATAGACCCCTAATTTGTCTTCATCCACGCCGTTTAAATCGGCGATGGCGTACGAAGCAATAAATGTTACCGGCTTTTTAAAGGTCGTGCGATGCGGGGAAAACCGGTAGGTAAGCATATCGTGATCGATGTAAAAATCCGGCTCAATATCGACTTCCACCGTCGCATCTTCCGGCAGGGCATTTTGGGGAATCCACAGGGTCGATACCATTTTATTTCCCAGTCCGAATTGGATAATGCCTTCCTGGTCGGCAGCGATATATTTTTGAACCTGGTTTTGATGATTTGAAAAAGACTTCACCAGCAGGTTGCCCACAGCCTCAGGATCAACCTTGAGCAGGTGAATCTCTCCGGTAGTGGAAGGCGTGTATAAATCTTCTTTCGGGTGGGCGGTTTCCCGGTTTAACTGCTGAGAGCAACTTAAAAAACCCAGCCACAAAACCATTACCAGCCCTTCAAGGGTCAAAACACCCAACATTGTTTTTTTCATCCCTGAAACTCACTTCTGTTTAATTCAACATTCCTGTTTATTCCATCATTCTATATCGGCGTGTTTTTGGAAATCTGAAATGCTCAGAGAATGTCATTTGTTCACCCCATTTGGGCGTACACCGTTCGCCCGAATAAGGTAGGCGAATGCCATTCGCCCCTACTTTTCAATCGGGAACAACAAATCCAGATTCGTGAACTGAAACAGGTTGTGGATATAATCGGTCATACCTTTCACCCTCATGCGCCTGCCGCCGGACATCACTTTTCGATAAAACAACAGCAGCCGCCCGATGCCCGAACTGCAAATGAGCTGCATCTGGGAAAAGTCGAAAATGACTTCCTGAAAGGGCTGATCCATCAGCGATTGCAGGTGATCCTTAAATGCCGGGGTGTTGTGATCATCCACTGCCCCAATAATTGCCACATACAGGGCGTTGTCTTTTCGGGTGTATTGGAACATCATGTTATTACTCCTTTTCTCGAAGACATTTATTATTGCGCTTCCGGTTTACATTTCTCTTTTTGCGCTAACGGTGGCTGCGTGCCAGGGCATAGCGTGAAAAATGGTGCACGTAGATGTCCATAAAGTGTTTTTTAAAATTGATATCGTCCGGCACCTGGGGAATATAGTTCCCGTCATCATCGATGTAATAAAGGTCTGCCTTGTCAACGCCCAACTGGTTATAATGCAGCCTGATACGCGCCGGTGTTAGAAAAGTGGAGCCATGCGGCCCAAAGGTAAAAAGCAGTTCACCGTTTTCCTCATCATAATCCACTTGCATGGTGATGGTCACATCGCTTCCCCAAGGAATCGAATCCGGCGGTACCAGCGCGCCGTCGTTCACGTGAAAATTCGAGCCGGTGCCGCGTCCGATCATAAGGGTGCCGCCTTTGTAAAAATTGCTGCCCGGCAAAAATTTAAATACTTTTGAGGCAATGATGGGATATTGTTGCCCGGGCCGACGGCTGCTTTGGCGGCCTTTCAACAAGCTCTGCTGAGTTGCCGGGCTGTTTTGTGTTGAAAGACTTTCCGGAGCCTGCATGGGTGAAACCGGGTCACTATTTTCGCAACCCATTAGGGCGACAGCGAATGCCAGAAAAACTGCCAACAAAACTTTTCGGATAATTTCGTTCTTTTTGATTTTCGTTTTCATCATTTCCTCGCGTTGTATCGTTTTGGTTTATTTTCAGTTTTTTTTATTCCCGGAAGAATCAATCCGCTGCCAATGCATAGCGAGAAAAGTGATCGAGATAGAGATACATTCTTTTGTTCTGAATATCAATCTGGTCGGGGTTCTGCAACACATAATCGCCGTTGTCATTAATGTAGTAAAGATTTGCCACGTCAATTCCCAGGTCCGCCCAATCCAGGACAACCATGGCGCGCGGGGAAAACTGGCATCCGTGCGGACCAAATTCAATTGTCAACTCATTACGCCCCGTATTGGGTCTTTCACAAGTCACTGTAATGTTTACATCATCTCCGAAGGGGATATCAGATGGCGGCGTTAAAGCATCGGTGCCTAAAGAAAAAGAGATACCATTATCCAATGTGATGGAACCGCTGCCATAGGTACCGTTACGTTTTAAAGAGAATATTTTGGAACCAACCAGCGGATATTGAAGCTGGCTGCTGCCGCCACCGCCGCGGCCTTTGTTTAAAGATACGCCTGTTACGCCATCAACCGGCTGCTGAGCCACGTTTACTGCCTCCGGCCCATTGACACTGGCATTTTCATTACAGCCCGTCAGAGCAAAGATTAACGAAAAAGAAAATATGAGTGTAAAAACAGTGCGGAAAAATCTTTTGAGTTGCTTCATGGCAACCTCCGTGTTGGTTAACGTTTGTGTAAAGTGATATTGTTTCATTTTTAACTTCCTTGTTTACCGTTCCGTTTTTACTAATTACAAAGCCTGTGCCAGAAAATAAAAACATTCACAAAGCCATCAAAATCAATCGTTTATAAGACTTTATATGGCATCAATAAAATTGGCGCATTTGAAACACCCGGCTGAACTCAGCCAACCGGCCGGTTGATTTCAGCCAGAAACGTAGGGGCGAATTGAATTCACCCAACGGTGGAGCGCTACGCAAGTGGTGGCTCTCGCTATGAAGCGTTGGAAAGCGAACAAGGTAGGGGCGAACGGCCGTTCGCCCCTACCTCGTTCGACAATTATCCTTTTCCTCGTTTCAACTATTCCTGATGCCCGCCTGCCACGAGTAGATAATAAATGACAACGATTCTCGGTGAATATCGAGAATAAAAAAAACGGTCGCCTGTAACAGACGACCGTTGGTGAGGTAGTGGGAGGATCAAATTGTTTAACTCCATGCCAGGGCATAGCGGGAAAAGTGAGGAATCCGGGCATTCTTCACGACAATCTTGCCGGCAGCCACATCCACCGTAACTTCATCACTGGGGATGGGCTCCCACTCGCCGGTCTGCTCATTTACATAGAAGATATTAATCGTTGCCGGGTTAACACCGCTCAGATCAACATTCTTAGCGGTAATACTCAGGTATGCCGCCGGGGTAAAAACCGTTCCCGAAGGTCCGAATTTCATATCGATATTGCCGCCGATAATCTGGTTGTCCATGCTCATGCTCAACTCAATTGATTCACTGACAGAGCCGGGCTCGGCATAAAATGTGACCGAAATACTGGGTTGAGTCGTGTCCACGTTACTTCCCCAAAAGGAGTAATTGGAGTTCAACATTAAAAGCCCGCCCCAGCTTTTGGAAAACCAGCCGGTTTTTTCAATAACTTTATTCAACGATTGTGATTTATCTCCCCAGGTAATGAATTTCAACTCGTTTTTGGGTGATGCCGTGGGTTCACTCAAACCGTTTGCCGCCAGTGGTGAACTCTGCTCACATCCCATAAACACCATGCTCGCCAAAAAGATCGTTAAAACTACCGTGATGATACGTCCCTGTAAATTTTTCATTTCTCTGCTTCCTTTCTGATTAAAATTGATGTTTTGTTTTAACATTTGCTTTGATTTCGCTTTGATCAATCCGCTGCCAGGGCATAGCGGGAGAAGTGCGGCAATTGAGCATTGATCACCCGGATGATCCCCGAAATTACATCGACAATGATTTGATCTCTGGGCATGGGTTCCCACTGTCCGGTTTCCTGGTTATCGTAGAAAATATCTATGGCATTGGGATCAACACCCGTAAAATCTACCCCGTGCGCTTCAATATTGAGGATTGCCGGGGTGTTGAATACGGTGCCATGGGGCGAAAAGGTCATTGCCACGCCACCGACCAATTCAGTCGTTTCCAGGTTGACTTCGATTTCCACATCCGCATCCACAGCGCCCGGCAGAATATCCAGGGAAACCTCTGCAAAAGAAAGTTCCGTAGCAGCAATTACCGGCGCCAGATCGTTTATCTTTGCCAATCCTGTGGAACCGATGATACTGCCAACGCCCGTTGATTGATCGACAATGCCGATTCTTCCGTTTTTGGTGCCATAATAAAGCTGACCGTCATCACCAAAACATAAACCGCGAACATACCGCTGTCCAACTTTACCCAGTGCCATTACTGATCCGCTGGCAACATCCGTAACTTTGAGCCTGGCATACTGACCGCCGACACTGTATAGCGACTGACCGTCCGGACTAAACGCCATGTCACCGGAATTTTGAAGGTTCTGAGTCAGGTTGGTATAAAGCGTCCATACTCCGCTGGTAATATCGATGGTGTAGAGCTTATTGGTATCATACGATTTGACGCCGAAGAGCGTGCCATCCGGTCGAAAAGCCAACTTTTTTGCCGGCTTGAAGCTTGAGCCGCCCGGTAGAATGGCATTCGTATTGGTCTCGGGATCCATGACGCCCACCTGGTAAACGCCATTGACCAGTTCACTGCCCAAATAATAAATCTTGCCATTCTCCGGATGCAGTGCGATTGCCCCGGAGGAAAACGCCAATTGCCCCACTAACACCGGGTTATCCGGGTTCGCAGGATCCACTTTATAGACATTGTAAGGGGCGCTCAGGTTAACGGCATACATGCTATTCGCTTCTGCGCCGGAGGCCGTGCCATGCTTCAAATGGAGGTTTCCGCCCTGGGTTTTGGTTACCCATTTTTTTGACCTTTTCTTTTTGTTTAAGGTGTTTGTAGTATGCTTTAATTTCAAAAAATTGAGCTGTTTTTGAGCCGCAGGTTTTTCGATATTGGAAATACTTGCAGACACCGGATCGCTGTTTTCACAGCTAAAAAACATCAGGCTAAACGCCAGGGAAAAAAGCAGAATAAAAACAGTGCGGGAAAATCTCTTGAGTTGTTTCATGACAA
>Ga0114931_10009040_pt1 | contig 11978 bp, 11 predicted proteins | sample 2SBtaG_FD_89579 | JGI IMG/M metagenome (GOLD analysis project Ga0114931, IMG submission 89579) | Deep subsurface microbial communities from Kolumbo volcano to uncover new lineages of life (NeLLi) - 2SBTROV14_V59a metaG | ecosystem: Environmental > Aquatic > Marine > Volcanic | place: Kolumbo...
CCTTGCCAACTCGCACCTCGCCGACTTCCGCCGTCGATCCGAGGTGCGTGCCGCCGCAGGGTTGCAGGTAGACACCTTCGATCTCGAGCAGGCGAACTTTGCCGGCGCCACTGGGCGGCTTGACGGACATCGTGCGCACAAGTTCCGGCTGTGCCTCGAGTTCCGCCTGCGTAATCCAGCGGCAGCTGACGGAGTGATCTTCGGCAACCAGTGCCCGAATGGCTGCAGTCACCTGTTCCTTGTCGACAGGTTCCTCCATGTCGAAGTCCAGCCGGCTTTTGGCCGCCGAAATATTGCCGCCGGTGACGCCATACTGGAGGACCGAACCGAGCAGGTGTAACGCCGTGTGCATGCGCATATGCAGGTAACGCCGGTCCCAGTCGAGCGTTGCCGTGACCGCGCTACCGGGAGCCGGCAGCGTGGCGCCTTCCGCCACGATATGGCGTATCGCGCCGTCTTCCCCGTAGCGTGTGTCGATGATTGCAGCGCTGCCGCCGTCCCATCGAACGCTTCCGGTGTCGCCGGGCTGGCCACCGCCCATTGCGTAAAACACGGTACGATCGAGAATAATCGCGCCGTCTCCCGATGCCGTAACCGTCGCTTCGCATTCCTTAAGGTACGAATCGTCTCTAAATAGTTGTTCAGTCATCGCGTACTCCAAAGACGAACCCCGAATGTACTCTATAATCGCCGCATCGGCACCCGCCATACGACGACTCCTATATGACTGAATCTCCGGCTTTTGGCAAGGCAGGGAGCGGCCGCTTTTTTATCAAGATGCACGGCTTGCGGAATCATTTCGTTATCGTCGATGCGCGCAACGAGCCCTACCGGCCGGAGCGCGAGGAAGTGATTCGCATTTGCGACCCGCAGACGGGCGTCGGCGGTGACCAGCTCATCATCGTCGAGCCGCCGGCGAGCGACGGCGCCGCGGCATTCATGCGCATACACAATGTCGACGGGCGCGAGGTGGAGGCCTGCGGTAACGCCACCCGCTGCGTCGCCTGGTTGCTCCTGGAAGAAGCCGGCGCCGATACAGTTATGCTCGAAACGCCCGCCGGTCGGATCGACTGCAAACGAACGGGCAAACTCGAAGTCAGCTGTACGATGGGCCGGGTCAGCATGGACTGGCGAGAGATTCCGCTGAGCCGCGAGACCGACACCTGCCACGTAGAACTCGGGGCCGGTTCGCTGCAGGACGGTATCGCCCTGAATATCGGTAACCCGCACATCGTCTTCTTTGTCGACGACGTCGACGAGATCGATCTGCGGGCACACGCGCCCGCAATCCAGGAAAACGAGCTGTTCCCGGAACAGGTCAATGTCGGCATCGCGCAGCTCGAGTCCGGGGATCATCTGCGCAGCAAAGTCTTCGAGCGCGGCGCAGGCCTGACGGCGGCTTGCGGCAGTGGCGCATGCGTCGCTGCCTATGCGGCACTGGCTCGGGGCCTGACTGACAAAAGGACGCTGACCGTCAGTATGCCGGCCGGCGATGTGTCGATCGAGATCAGCGGCGATGGCGTCGCCACGATGACCGGACCTGTTGCGTTCTGCTTCTCGGGATATCTGTAGGGCCTGTGAGCGGCTGTTCCGAGGAAGACGAAGAGTTTCACCGGGAGGTTTGACATATTCCCGGGCGATTGCCCGGCAGTGTGGAACCGTTTCGCTCGTCACATCGTGTCAGGAATAACGGAACCTGAAGCAATCGGAGATACCACATGAGTATTCACGAGAGTCGACAAAGGCATCAAGCGGATGCTGCCGGCAGGAAATACTGCGTTCAGCTCTATGCCGAAAACGGCTCGCTGTGCAAAGAATATTACCTGGATGCCAACAAACACCATTTGCCGGACCTGGCAGCTGCAGAGCGCTTCCTGCAGCAGACGCTTACGCCGAGTGAAGTCGACCAGCACGTGTCAGTGAGCAGCGGCGACATGCTGCACGACACGACAATCGTGCAGTTCAAGCTCAGCAAATCACGCCGAACCTGATCGCTGTCAGGCAATAAAACCCGCTACAAGGAAGCCGACGGCGGAAATCGCTGCCGCGAGCAGCGCGTATGGAAGTTGCGTCCTGACGTGATCGATGTGGTCGGTGGCGGACGCCATTGACGCAACCACGGTCGTATCACTGATGGGTGAGGCGTGGTCGCCGAAAATCGCGCCGGAAATCGCCGCGCCGAGCAACAGCGGCATCGACAGGCCGAGCGTCTCCGAGACAGGTACGGCGATCGGGATCATGATAGCGAAAGTACCCCAGCTCGAGCCGACCGAGAACGCGATAAAGGCAGACACGAGGAACACCAGCGGCGCCAGCAAGGGACCCGGCAGCGTATCGCCGACAAAGTTTGCGATATAGATACCGGTGCCGAGTTCCATGGCGACATCGCCGAGCGCCAGTGCGAACAGCAGGATCGTCGCAATCGGCAGTAAACCAGCGGCGCCCTTCATGAACAACTTCATCAGATCGTGGACAGAATGCTCTCCGTGAATGAAATTCATGATCCAGCTGACGACCAGCGCCACAATAACTGCCCACAGGACAGACTCGGAACCGGAACCTTCGATCAGGTTGCCCTCGCCGGTGATGTAAAGTCCAACAGGCATCATCATGATCATTGCGACGATCGGCACCACCATCAGCGCTGCCGACGGTATATGACCCGGTTCGTCCACGACCAACTCGTCGGAGATATCTACCATCGGCGTCGCGTCAGGCCACAAAATTTGGCCACCCCTGGTACGTTCCTCGGCTTTTTTCATAGGGCCGATATTGAAGTCTTTCCAGATCACGACGCCGGACAGGACGATCGCGGCGATCGCGTAGAAGTTGAACGGAATCGACTGGATGAACGCCTCGAGTGGATTTTCGACGCCGGTCGAGGCAATCAAACCGATGATGACGGCGCCCCAGGCGTTCAACGGAATCATTACGCACACTGGCGCCGATGTCGCGTCGATGAGGTAGGCGAGTTTTTCCCTGGATATCTTGTAGCGATCGAACAGCGGCCGGCTGACCGAACCGGCGACCAGCAGCGTGATATTCGATTCGATGAATATCACCAGCCCCGTCACCCACGCCAGAATTTGTGCACGTGATCCGTTGTGAACCCAGCGGCGTGTCTCCAGGAAGTGCACGAACCCGCGCACGCCGCCCGTATGTTCAATCGTGGCAATCAGCGAGCCGATGATCAGCGTAAATATGACAACTCGAGTGTCGCCGGGGTCCGTGAAGACATTGATGATGCCGTCAATGCTTGCAGTCGCGCCAGTCAACGGATTGAACCCGCTGAGTAGTGTGTAGCCCATCCAGATGCCCGCGAACAGCGACAGGATCACCTGCTTTGTCCGAATAGCGAGAATGATCGCGATGATCGGTGGCAATATGGAATACCAGCTCGGATCAGCCATGTTGTTGTTATCCTCTTCAGCCGGGGCCGACTGCTAGTCGGGCTTGCTTATCCGTAGCGTATCAGAACAATGGAGCAGAATTCACCGGGGAGCGGCAAAGGCGAAGGTCATGAATGAAAATATTCGACACATCCTGGGAGAAATCGCCAGACTCGAGGAAGAGTTGGCTACCCGGATACAGGAGCAGCAGGAACAACTTCATTACCGGATCGAAGGTTCGAAAGTCCGATTCGAGAAAAACCTGCGGCGCATTCACCATGAGATGAAGACCGGCATCATTACCTGGTTGCGCGGCAGCGAATGGCGCAACGTCGTCTCTGCACCGTTTATCTATTCGATGATCGTGCCTTTCGTGATCCTGGACCTGTTCCTGTTTGTCTACCAGGCGACCTGTTTTCCGCTGTACCGCATCCCGAAGGTCAGGCGCGCGAACTATATCGTCGTAGACCGCCACAACCTCGGTTACCTGAACGCGATCGAGAAAATCAATTGTGTCTATTGCGGCTATGCTGACGGGTTGCTCGCCTACGCACGGCAGATCGTGTCGCGCACCGAGATGTACTGGTGCCCGATCAAGCATGCGAGAAAGGTGCTCGATCCTCACCGGTGCTACCCGAAGTTTGCAGACTTCGGCGAGTGCGAGGCGTACGAGAACCACCTGGCGGTCATGCGCGAGCACATCCGGGAATCCACCCAGCCGGTTGATTACGGGTAGATACGATACTCGTATTGCGGCACGACAACGTCGTAATGTGGCTGCAGGAAAGCGACGATATCGATCAGTTCCTGCACGGTCATGTAGCCGTTGTAGACCGGCATTTTCGATGTTTTACCATCGGTCGATATCCGGTCGATCGGATAGCCCTTGGCCAGCTTGTGAGACGGGTTGATGATCGCGGTCACGAGCTGTCCATAGGTCTTTACCCGGGAGACTTTCCCACCGAGCTCGACAAAAGGTGGATCGGCAAGCGCGACCGTTGGCAGTTCCTCGCCGGCGACCATATGGCATTCATTGCAATGCAAATAGATGAACGCTTCCTTGCCGTTCAGTGCGTTGCCCTCGGGCAGGCTGAAACCCGTCTCAGACATTCGATCGACTTCGCAGGCGGAAATTCCGGCGATTGCGAACAGGAAGATAATCAAAAATCCGTTCATGTGTGTCATATCTATCACCATTTAACGGTCCTGTTTCATGATTATGAGCGACTTCAGCGCCTGGCTCGATCAGGGAAAACCGCAGTGGTCGCGTATTTGCCGCAGCCTCTGCAATGCTGCGGCCCGACATTGAGACAAAGGGGAAAACCTATGCAGCGTAAGACCACTGGCGCCATGACGGCGTTTGCCATCACATCCATACTGTCCGTCCAGGTGTTTGCCGATGCGACGCCCGAAGATGCGGCCGAATACCGGGCATCCGTGATGACTGCCATGGGCGGGCACATGGGCGCGGCGTCGAAGATCGTGCGCGGGCTGATCGCAGACGACGGGCACCTGGCAGCGCACGCCCGTGGGCTGGCATTGGTTGCGGCGGAACTGGAGCGGGTGTTTCCGCAAGGATCGAACGTGGGTGATTCCGAAGCGTTGCCGCTGATATGGGAAGAGCCGGAAGCGTTTGCCAAAGCGATTTCCAGGGTGCAGAAAGCGACTGTGGACTTTGTCACTGTCGCCGACAGCGGTGACAAGGAAGCGATCGGGCCCGCGTTTCGTAGAGTTGGCAAGGCCTGTGGCGGGTGCCATGACAAATTTCGTGTTGACGACGACTAGCCTTACCACGATTCTGGGGGCCGCCACCTTGCTGGCGGCCCTTTCTGCTTTTGCAGCAAATGATTCGATTGCACGCGGCGAATACCTGGTCTACGCGGGTGGTTGTATCAGTTGTCATACCGAGGATCGCGATAACGCCGTCCCGCTCGCCGGCGGCCGTGCCCTGGAAACACCGTTCGGCACATTTTACCCGCCGAACATTACGCCCGACGTGGCAACAGGCATTGGCAGCTGGTCCGACGAGGATTTTCTCAACGCGCTCTGGGAAGGCGTCAGCCCCGAAGGCAAGGACTACTTTCCGGCATTCCCGTACACCTCTTACACGGGCGTGAGCCGCGAGGATCTGCTGGCGATAAAGGCTTACCTTTTCAGCCTCGACCCTGTCGCGAAGGAGAGTCCCGACCATGAGTTGAAGTGGTATATCTCGACCCGCCTTGCCGCCGGCGCCTGGAAAGCGCTCAACTTCGAGCCGGCAAGATTCGAGCCGGATCGGTTGCGGGACCCGCAATGGAACCGCGGCGCCTACCTCGTTCGTCACCTGGGACATTGCGGCGAGTGCCATACGCCGCGGAGCGTCACCGGCGTCCTCGAGACCGGGCGTGAATTCTCCGGCAGCAAGCTCGGTGAGGAGAAGGTCCCCAACATTTCGCCAGATCGCGCCGCGGGCATCGGCCGCTGGTCAGAGAGCGACATCGAATACTTTCTCGACATCGGCATGCTGCCGGACGGCGATTTCGCGGGCAGCTCAATGGTCGACGTCATCGAGGACAATACCAGCCACCTGACGCGTGACGACCGGCGCTCGATCGCGCACTACCTGAAATCCGTGCCACCGCAGCCATCGCCCGGGGATTAAAACGGCTTCTTTTCCAGGCGACGAAATCCCGCATTCCCGGGTGAAATCCTCCTGAAATTCGCCTAGCATTCCGGCCTGGTTCGGGCGCAACTCACTTTTTCACGGAGATCACCTGTCATGTTGCGATATGTCTTGCTTGCAATTGTATTGTCCGTTCCCGCGAATGCGGCACAGGCACAGGGAGAAGCGGCCGTGCCGGATAGCCCCTGGTCGGGCGCCTTGTCCGTCGGCTTCCTCAGTACCTCCGGTAATTCGGATGCCAGCAGCTACAATGCAACGTTCGGCATCGGATACGTCACCGGGAACTGGAAGCATTCCCTGGATGCAGCGATGAACGGCGCGGACGAGGGTCAGCAGACGACCGCCGAATCCTACCAGGCCGGCTGGAAGTCCGAGTACAACTTCACGGAGCAGGACTTCATTTTCGGTACCGCGGATTGGCGCAAGGATCGCTTCAGCGGGGTCGAGCAGCAGCTGACGCAGGCCGTGGGTTATGGGCGCCGGTTGATCGAAACGGAAAAACACCTGCTCAACATCGGCCTCGGCGCGGGCCACCGTAGTGCCGATCTTGCCGATGGCAGCAGCGAGAATGGCTTCATCGGCCGCGGTAATCTCGAATACAACTGGAAACTCAGCGAGACTTCCGGTTTCGACCAGAACTTCGTCGTCGAAACAGGTTCCGACAATACCTATTTCGAATCGGTCAGTGCCGTGCGCGCGAGGTTGCTTGGCGACTTCGCGCTCGTACTTTCCTATACGATCAGGCACAACTCCAACGTACCGGCCGGTAGCGAGAAGACCGACCGCTTGAGCGCCATCTCTGTCGAATACGCGTTTTAAAACGCGACGGCGGCACCATCCTCGGCCCGCGGGTCCGACGCACCTGAGAGGATGCCGGTTTCCGGATCGCGGTACACGCCCATTGCCGCACCGATAGAACCTGTTTCACGGATGATGTGGCCGCGCTGCTCATAAAGTTTCACGGTGTCTGCAGAAAAGAATCCCGATTCCATCGACGTGCGATCCGGTAGCCACTGGTGATGAATTCGTGGTGCGGAGATGGCGCGCGCAATATTCATGCCGTGATCGATGACATTGAGAATGGTCTGCAGCGTCGTATTGATAATAGTGCGGCCGCCGGGCGAGCCGGTGGCAAACAGTGGCACCCCGTCTTTGGCGACGATCGTCGGCGTCATGCTCGACAGCATGCGCTGCCCGGGCCGGATCTGGTTGGCTTCCGTTCCGATCGACCCGGTCTCGTCAGTGACGCCGGGGCGTGCATTGAAGTCTCCCATTTCATTGTTTAGCAGGAAGCCGGCGCCTGCAACGACCATCTTGCTGCCGTAGCCTTGCTCGAGGGTATAGGTCATGGAGACCATGTTGCCGTCCTTGTCCACGACGGAGAAATGCGTGGTCTGCATGCTTTCATAAATTTGTGCAAAGCGCGCGGGATCGCTTTTTGAGGCGGCGTCCATGAGGATCGTCGCGCGCTGTTTTTCAGCGTGCGCTTTCGACGTCAGCATCGGGATCGGCTGCTCCTCGTTGAAGTCGGAGTCACCAAGGTACCTGGCACGGTCGGCGTAGGCACGGCGCATCGCCTCGGTCAGGAGGTGCAGGTACAGCGCGGAGTTGTGGCCGATCGCCTTGAGGTCGTAGCCCTCGAGGATATTCAGCATTTGCACGAGGACGATCCCGCCGGAACTCGGTGGTGGCATGCTGACGATGTCATAGCCGCGGTAGGTGCCGCGAATCGGCTCACGCTCTTTCGCTTCGTACCGGGCGAGGTCCTCCAGCGTGATGATGCCGCCGTTGTTCGCCATGAAATCCGCAATCAAGCGGGCTGTCCTGCCCTTGTAAAAGCCGTCTTTGCCATGCTCCTGGATAAGCTCGAGCGTTGCCGCGAGGTCCGGCTGTTTCCAGGTGTCGCCGGGCTGGTAAAAGGAACCATCGGCTTTCAGGAAAACCTTTGCCGAGCTGGGGTAACGCTGCCACCAGTTGTTGTTTCTCTTGAAGGAGTCGTGCAGGTACCAGCTCAGGGCCATGCCGTTGCGGGCGAGATCGATGGCCGGCTGCAACAGTTCGGCCCACTGCATCGATCCGAATCGCTGGTGTGCCAGCTCGAGGCCGGCGACTGTTCCGGGAACCCCGATGGCGAGAATGCCATCATGGTTGGAATTGTCGCGAATGTTGCCATCCTCATCGAGATACATCGTCTTCGTCGCAGCAAGCGGTGCCCTCTCGCGGAAATCGAAGGCCGTCGCCTCTCCGTCAGCACCGTGATAAATCATGAAACCGCCGCCGCCGATGTTGCCCGCCGACGGCCAGGCGACCTCCAGGGCAAACGCGGTGGCAATCGCGGCGTCGACGGCATTACCGCCTTTTTTCATGATATCGACACCAACTTCGGATGCGATGCGCGACGATGATGCAACCACCCCGTTTTTACCGCGTACGGGATGCAGGCTGGTCGCCCCGGCGGTAACAGAACTTGCGATAAAGATCGTTGCAAACGCCGCTGCGAGGAAATGACGAAGACGAATTGGTTTCACGGGTGACTGCTTCCTTATGGGACCAGGGCCCGGGTCAGAGCCCTTTTTGGACGCGTACAGTTTAGAATCAACAGCCCCCGTTGCAAGCAGGATTGAGTGTTTTTCCGCATGACTGAACCGAATGTATTTTCACTTGTCCCGGTATTCGTAACACTGGTCGTTGCCCTGGCGGCCAGGAACGTGCTGGTCGGTTTGTTCACCGGGGTTTTGAGCGGCGTTGTGATGCTTGCGGACACCTCGGCGTTGCTGTTCGTGCCGACGCTGGTGCGAAATTACATCGTTCCACAAGTCGCGGACACGTACAACGCCAGCGTCCTCGTCCTGCTGGGTTTCATCGGCGGATTCGTCAAGCTGATCGAAGTCTCTGGCGGTGGCACTGCATTTGCGCGGCTGGCGAGCAAATGGGTCTCCGGCAAGGCGCGTGCTCAGCTCGGCGCCTGGGCCGGCGGCGTCATGATTTTCTTTTCCGACCTGGGTACGCCCCTGATCGTCGGCCCGGTCTTCCAGCCGTTGATCGATCGCTTGCGTGTCTCCCGGCAGAAGCTCGCATTCATTCTGGATTCGACCTCGTCGCCGGTTGCGATCCTGATCCCGTTCATCGGCTGGGGCGTTTTCATCATGAGCGTCATTGCCGATGCATTTGCGGCGAACGGTGTGCAGACATCGGAGTGGGATGCATTTGTTGCGGCGATTCCGTTCCAGCTTTATGCCTGGCTCGCGGTCATGATGGTGCCGGCCCTGGCGATGCTGCGTTTCGACTACGCGTCCATGGCCAGGGCAGAAGCGGCCGTGAGCCTGTCGGCGGACAACTTCGAGGCGTGCGACGATGGCAAGGCGAAGCCGATTCTCGTCTGGTTGCCATTACTGGTCCTCGGCGTAACCCTGTTCGCCACGCTTAATCACCATGGCTTTCCGTTCGCGCAGGTGGCTGGCTCGGACTTCCGTGCAGGACTTGCGGCGGCATATTTTCTGGCTGCGGTGGCGATCGTGTTGTTGATGGTTTACACGGGTGTCAGCCCGCTGATGCGAATTTTCAGCGATTACATCGAGGGCATGTCCGGCATGATGCCGATCGCCGCGACCCTGGTCCTGGCGTGGACGCTGGGGACGGTAAGCGAGTCACTGGGGACAGGCACCTATGTTGCCGAACTGGCACGCGGGGGATTGCCGGGCAGCCTGCTGCCTGCGATGACTTTCCTGCTGGCCGGCGTCATATCTTTCGCCACCGGTTCGTCCTGGGGAACGATCATCATCATGATGCCGCTGGCGGTCCCCGCTGCGCTGGCAACCGGCGCGCTGATGCCGGTCGTTATCGGCGCCGTGCTGTCCGGCGGTCTTTTCGGCGACCACTCGTCTCCGGTTTCCGAAACGACAATCCTGTCGTCGACAGGGGCCGGCATCACGCCGCTCCAACACTTCCGGACGCAGCTGCCGTACGCGTTGACGAATGGCCTGATTGCACTCGGCGGTTTCCTCATCGCCGGTTATAGCGGGTTTGCCTGGATCGCGGCAGCGATGGTCCTGGCTCAGTTCATCGTCCTGTGGCTGATACGACGGCATTGCAGCACTGCGGTTGCCACTGGCTGAAGCTGGAAGCGATAACTTAACGAAGGCGGATTTCGTCACATGTCAGACGCTGAAAGAAAAGAGGTTCCTGAAAGCTGGATCGACCGCATCGAGCTTGGCATCGCGGCGATACTGCAGGTCGGCCTTTTTCTGGTCACAGTCGGTGCCGTGATCGAAGGGCACTGGCTCGACGCTTTCAATGGCACCATCGTCCTTTTACTGACCTTCGCGCCCGCCTTGCTCGAGCGGCGGCTGCGGGTGCCGCTGCCGGTCGAACTGACGCTCGTGACCAGCGTTTTCCTGTATGCGAGCTTTGCGCTCGGTGAAATACGCGATTTTTACGAAAAGATCTGGTGGTGGGATCTCGCCCTGCACGGGCTGTCGGCGCTGACCGCGGGCATCATCGGCTTCCTGAGCATCTATGTCTTTTACATGACGCTTCGCGTTCGCATCGCCGCGGGCTGGATCGCGACGATCACGTTTGCGATCGCGGTGTCCATCGGCACGCTGTGGGAGATCTTCGAGTTTCTCATGGACTGGTTTTTCGGCTTCAACATGCAGAAGTCGGGCCTGGTCGACACGATGACAGACCTGATGATCGATGCGGCAGGTGCAGCAATTGCAGCGGCAATCGGATATTTTTACGTGTATAAAGAAGACAGCCTCCTCGGCCGCCGCCTGATACGCGCCGTGGCCCTGCACAAGAAAAATCCTGACAAGCAATCCTGAGAGGATAAACAACCATGAATACCCGTTTGTTCGGCAGTGCTGCCGCCCTGTTCTGCACAGGCGTTTCCATGCAGGCGTTTGCTGACGAGATTCGAGACGATCTCGCTGCCACCGTCTCGGCGGAGCGGATCGAGGCGGACATACAGAAACTCGTCAGTTTCGGCACCCGCCACACGCTGTCGGAAACGGCGTCGGACAGCCGCGGTATCGGCGCCGCACGCCGCTGGATCGAAAGCGAGTTTCGCAGGATTTCCAGAGACTGCGGCGGCTGCCTCGAAGTCGTGACGGTCTCGGATATCGTCGCCGGCGAACGGCGTATTCCCGAGCCGACGGAAGTCGTCAGTGTGCTGGCCATCCAGCGTGGCACGCTCGATCCCGATCGCATGGTCATGATGTCCGGCGATATTGATTCACGCGTGAGCGACCCTATGGACGCGACCTCCGATTCGCCAGGTGCCAATGACAACGCAAGCGGCATGGCCGGCACGATCGAGGCGGCGCGGGTGCTGTCGAAGCACCGCTTCCCCGGCACCATTGTGTACGCAGGCCTGTCGGGCGAGGAACAGGGTCTGTTTGGCGGCAAGATCGTCGCCCGCTATGCGCTCGACCATGGCTGGCGCATCAAGGCGGTGCTCAATAACGACATGATCGGCAATATCAGCGGCATCGACGGCGTGACCGACAACACGACGGCAAGAGTCTTCTCGGAAGGCACGCGTGTCGTGGAAACCGCAGAAGAGGCGCGCATCCGCCGTTTCAGCGGCGGCGAGGTTGATTCGCCCTCCAGAAACATTGCGCGCTATGTCGACCGCATGGCCGATCAGTTCATGCCGAATCTAGACGTCATGATGGTCTACCGGCTCGATCGCTTCGGCCGCGGCGGCCATCACCGTCCATTCAATGAGGTCGGTATCCCGGGCGTGCGCATCATGGAAACGCATGAAAACTACAATCGACAGCACCAGGACCTGCGTGTTGAGAACGGCATCAAATACGGTGACGTCATCGAGGGTGTCAATTTCGATTATGCAAGAAAACTGACGGCGCTCAATGTCGTTTCGCTCGCTGGCATGGCCTCGGCACCACCGTTCCCGGCCAATGTCG
>Ga0114931_10009041_pt1 | contig 11977 bp, 6 predicted proteins | sample 2SBtaG_FD_89579 | JGI IMG/M metagenome (GOLD analysis project Ga0114931, IMG submission 89579) | Deep subsurface microbial communities from Kolumbo volcano to uncover new lineages of life (NeLLi) - 2SBTROV14_V59a metaG | ecosystem: Environmental > Aquatic > Marine > Volcanic | place: Kolumbo...
TCGCCGAGCCCCCATGCTACCGCCAGCGGCACCACGGCGCCGAGGAAGTGCATGACCACGAAGGCAAACTTGTATGGGAGCACGGCTCGGTGCCCGAAGACGTAGTTGGCGCAGCGGTCACCGTAGTAGCTCCACGAGATCGCCGTGCTGATCGCGAAGAGCAGCACGGAAATCAACACGATGAAGTGACCCCAATCGCCGATCGGCGCGAGTCCCTCTCGAAACGCCACCATCGTCAGCGGCGCGGCGCTCTCCACCGCCAGCCCATACAGCGAAGTGTACGTCTCTCCGCTCGAGGAGACGGCCTCGCCCCGGTCCGGATGCACCGTGCCCGTGAAGGGATGGGTCATGGCCTTGTCCGTGAAGAGCTGCCCCACTCCGACCTCGTGCCACGACACCTGGGCGTCTCCCACCCCGTGGGCGACGTGCCGGCCGCCCTCGATGCGGATGTTGCCCGGCCGCTCGACTCCCACGTAGTTGCCCTCCTCGGTCAGCGCGGTGTAGGCGATGTCGCCCCCGCCCAACGTGATCTCCGTGGGAAAGCGCTCGGACCATACGCCGGTCATGATGATGACCAACCCGGTCATGGAGCAGATGACGATCGTGTCGATGAAGGGCTCCAGCAGCGCCACGACGCCCTCGGACACCGGCTCGTCCGTCTTCGCGGCAGCGTGCGCGATCGGGGCGGAGCCCTGCCCCGCCTCGTTCGAGAAGAGCCCCCTCCGCACGCCCCACATCAGCGTGAGCACGAAGACGCCCGCGCCGGTGCCGGCGATGCCGGCGGCCGGCTGGAAGGCCTGCGTAACGATGGTCACGAGCGAAGGGATGAACGCCTTGAAGTTGATGAGGATGATGAGCAGCGCGCCGCTGACGTAGACGGCGGCCATCAGCGGGGCGAGGAAGGCGGTGACACGGCCGATGCGCGTGATCCCTCCGAGGATGACCGCCGCCACCAGACCGGCGGTAAGGAGCCCGGTGATCCACACCGGGATGCCGAATGTCGTGACCACCGCGTCGGCCACCGTGTTCGCCTGCACACCGTTGCCGGTGAGGAATGCCGTGAAGCCCAGCATGACCGCGAAGAAGACGGCCATCGGCTTCCACTTCGGTCCCAGTCCCCGCTCGATGTAGTACATCGGCCCGCCGGACACCGCGCCCTCCCACTTGTGGCGCCCCCCCTCGGGGTCCACATCGCGATACTTCTGCGCCAGCGTGACCTCGGAGTACTTCGTGGCCATCCCGACGAAGGCGGTCACCCACATCCAGAACAGCGCACCCGGCCCGCCCCAGTGGATCGCGATGGCCACGCCGGCGATGTTGCCGATGCCCACGGTCGCGGACAGCGCCGTCGTGAGCGCCTGGAAGTGGCTCACGTCGCCGGGCTCGCTGGGATCGTCGTACTTGCCCGAGGTCACCGCGAAGCCGTGCGGCAGGTGACGAAGCTGGACGAAGCCGGTCCGGATCGTCAGGTAGAGACCCGTGCCCAGCAGGAGGATGACCATGTACGGGATCGTGTCGACCCCCACCGGAATCCCGAACTCGACCACGTAGTGGTTGAGAAAGTCGACCACGCCCTGAAGCCATTCCATGGACGGTTCCTGTTCATTTATGGAAAAGTGCGTGCCCGGCAGTCGGATCCGGACCCAAAGGCCCCAACAATGCCTTCACCGCGGCCTGCGGGCAAGCGGCACGCCGGTCGCCGTGGCCACGAGCGTGGCCGGGCCGGACGCCCCCTTTGTACCCGCCCGGCCGGACCACGCCGCTGCGCCCTGCCCGGCCATGCGCCCGCGTTCTGCCCGCCCATGTCATTGCGCTCTGCCTGCCCGTGGCATTGCGTCCTGCCCGCCCATGGCATTACGCCCTGCCCGCCCATGTCATTGCGCTCCACCCGCCCATGTCCCCGCCCCATGCTCGCCCACGCCCCTGGACGTGGCGCGCCGGCGTCATATCTTCTCATGTATATTGATGAATACGATGCCTTCGACCCCGATCGTGGAACGCCTCGGCGTGCTCAGCGACGAGACCCGCGTGCGCATCCTCTCCGTTCTGGCGAGGGGAGAGTTCACGGTGTCGGAGCTGCGCGCCGTGTTACAGCTTCCCCAGCCCCGGGTGAGCCACCATCTCAAGCTGCTGGCCGACGATGGCTGGGTGGACGTGCGCGCGGACGGACGCCGCCGTCACTACCGCGTCTCGGCCGACATGGACCCCCTGTCCCGCGAGCTGTGGCGCATCGTGCGAACGGACCTGGAGCGGCGGCGGGCCTTCGGTGCCGATGCCGAGCGGGCGGAGGCGGTGCAAGGCGAACGGCGCAGCCGGGCGGCGCAGTTCTTCGCCGGCGCGGCCGGGCGCTGGGACGATGTGCGCCACACGCTGTTCGGGCCGCGCGCCGGGATCCTTCCGCTCTTCGGGCTCCTCGACGCGCGGTGGACGGTGGGCGACCTGGGTACGGGCACGGGAGGGCTTCCGGCGCTCCTGGCTCCCCACGTCGCGCGCGTCATCGGCGTGGACCGCTCCCGGGAGATGCTCGAAGCCGCGCGGCGCCGGACGCAGGGCTATGACCACGTGGAGTATCGCGAGGGAGACCTCGAGGATCTACCGATCGGCGACGGCGAGCTGGATGTGGCGATCCTCTCGCTGGTACTCCACTACGTGGTCGACCCGCCCGACGTCCTCGCCGAGGCCCGGCGCACGCTCTGCCCAGGCGGGCACCTGATCATCGTCGACATGCGACCCCACGAGCGGGGCGCTACGTACGCGAAGGAGATGGGCCACATCTGGCCCGGCTTCGACATGCGCCAGATGGAGGAGTGGCTGCGCGACACCAGGTTCGGGCGCATCCAGATTCGCCCATTGCCCCCCGACCCCCAGGCAGAGGGCCCGCTCCTCTTCTTCGCGACGGCGGTGCGGCCCTGACCCGGCGCGGAGAAGCGGCGGGCACGCCGACGCGTGGTGATGCGCATCGCGGGGGGAAAGGGGAACGCCGACGGGCGGCACCCGAATGTGGGCCCGACGGTCCACCGCACGGAGAACACTTCACCGCAGCGAAAGAGAGACCATGAGCGACACCGCCGTACTGAGCGAGAACGTGGACATCACCGGCTCGGAGCGTCCCCCCTTCAAGGTCCGAGACCTTGCCCTGGCGGAGTGGGGCCGCAAGGAGATCCGCCTGGCCGAACAGGAGATGCCCGGCCTCATGGCCGCGCGGGAGGAGTTCGGCCCGGGCCAGCCGCTGGCGGGCATGCGCGTCGGGGGCTCACTCCACATGACGGTCCAGACCGCCGTGCTGATCGAGACGCTGGCCGACCTGGGCGCGGACGTGCGCTGGGCGTCGTGCAACATCTTCTCGACGCAGGACCACGCGGCGGCCGCGGTCGTGGTGGGTCGCGATGGCATCCCTGAGGACCCTCACGGCGTTCCGGTGTTCGCGTGGAAGGGCGAGACGCTCGAGGAGTACTGGTGGTGCACCGAGCAGATGCTCACCTGGCCGGACGGCGACGGGCCTGATCTCATCGTCGACGACGGCGGAGACGCTACGCTGCTCATCCACAAGGGCGTGGCGTTCGAGAGGGCCGGGGTCGTCCCGGACTTCGACCCCGAATCCGAGCCCGAGGAATGGGGTGTGGTCCTCGGCGTGCTGCGCCGTGCGATGGAGCGAGACCCGGGTAAGTGGCGGCGCGTGGCCGAGCGCGTGCGCGGGGTCTCCGAGGAGACGACCACGGGCGTGCATCGTCTCTACGAGATGGAGCAGGAGGGCACGCTGCTCTTCCCGGCGATCAACGTGAACGATTCGGTCACGAAATCGAAGTTCGACAACCTCTACGGGTGCCGGCACTCGGTCATCGACGGCCTCAACCGTGCCACGGACGTCATGCTCTCGGGCAAGATGGTGGTGGTGTGCGGCTACGGCGACGTCGGCAAAGGGTGCGCCCAGGCACTCAAGGGACAGGGCGCCCGGGTCATGGTCACGGAAATCGACCCCATCTGCGCGCTCCAGGCCGCGATGGAGGGCTACACGGTGGTCCGCCTCGACGACGTCGTGGACCGAGCCGACGTCTTCATCACCGCCACGGGCAACCGCGACGTCATCACGGCAAGCCACATGGCCCGGATGAAGGACAAGGCGATCATCGGCAACATCGGGCACTTCGACCATGAGATCGACATGGCCGGCCTCGCAAAGGTCCCGGGAATCCGCAAGGTCAACATCAAGCCACAGTACGACGAGTGGGTGTTTCCCGATGGCCACAGCGTGCTGGTCCTGGCGGAAGGCCGCCTCATGAACCTCGGGTGCGCCACGGGCCATCCGAGCTTCGTGATGTCGGCGAGCTTCACGAATCAGGTGCTGGCGCAGGTCGAGCTGGCCACGCGCTCCTCCGAGTACGAGCGGATGGTCTACGTCCTGCCCAAGCACCTGGACGAGAAGGTCGCGCGACTCCACCTCGACAAGCTGGGCGCCCGGCTGACCGAGCTCACCGACGAGCAGGCCGCCTACATCAACGTGCCGAAGAAGGGACCGTACAAGCCCGACTACTACCGGTACTGAGCGGGGCCGGCCCTCAGCCGGCCCTCAGCGCACCCAGAGCAACCGCAGCGCGAAGACCACGACCGCGGTCGTGACCACGCCGCGCACCCAGCGGTGGCCCTTGAGCACGGTCAGGTGGACCCCGAGCTGGCCGCCGAGGAAGTTCCCCACCGCCAGGACGAGGCCCAGCGTCCAGTCGACCTTGCCGCTGAGCGCGAACATTCCGAGCGCCAGCACCGTGAACGCGAGCACCAGAGGGATCTTCACGGCGTTGCCCCGTACGAGATCCAGCCCCCCGAGGGTCGTCGTCGCCAGGATCAGGAAGCCTACGCCGGCCTGGATGAATCCCCCGTAGAAGCCCACGCCCACGAAGGCCAGCATGAACGCCGTGCGCCCCTTCCACCCCTACGGTGGCGCTGCGCCGCCCTCGGGAAGCGGCCGGATCGGACGCCAGAGCGTCCACACCGCAACGACGAGGAGCACGACGGCCAGGATCCTCTGAAAGGAGGCATCGCCCACGGTCACGCCGGCCCAGGCACCGAAAAGCGCACCCGCCAACGCGGGGGGAACGGCGAGGCGGAGCCAGCGCGCGTCGACCAGGCCGCGTCTCTGGAAGCCCCACGTCGCGCCGACGTTCTGGATCAGGATCCCCACCCGATTCGTTCCGTTCGCGACCGTCGCCGGCAGACCCAGGAAGATCATCACCGGCAGCGTGAGCATCGAACCGCCGCCGGCGATGACGTTGAGCGTCCCGGCGACGAGGCCGACGAAAAAGAGGAGGGTGGCGGACGTGAAGGTGTGGCTCAAGGGATGGCTCCACAGGGTGGCGAAGGACCCGGCTTACGGTATCGGGCTCAGGCGCCTGGCGGCCCCGCCGCCCGGAGGCGACGGGGCCGCGCGTCGAGCCCCCGGCCCGAAGGCCCCGTGAGCCCGTCCGATCAGTACTTGATCTGGAAGCCCAGGTTGAAGCGCCGCGGCAGGCTCATGAAGACCTCCGCGTCGTCCGCATCGTGGTCCTTGTCGAAGCCGTTGAAACGGGAGTTGTCGGTGGCGTCCTGAATGTACTCGCTGTTGAACACGTTGAACACGTGCACGAACATCCGCACGTCCGCGGGCAGCCTTAGCGAGCCGGGCAGATCGTACCCGGCGTGAATGTTGAAGGTGGTGTAACCCGGCGCTTGCCAGCTCTGTGTACGGTCCGACGGGTCGGTCCGCGAGAAGGGATCGAAGGCTGCGTAATGGCGGTCGTACGTGCTCCCCTGAAGCTCGAGGTAGAAGCCCTCGGTCGGGAAGAGCGTGACCCCGTACATGAGCTGGGTCTGCGGTGCGTCACCCACCTTGAGGTCCTTCACGTAGTAGTCGTATGACTGCGATTCGCCGGTGCGGCTGTCGAGTCGAACGGTGCCGCTCGCGTCGTCCGTATAGCGCCAGTTCCCAACCGAGGCGCCGACGTCGAACCGGATCACCTCGGCGGGCCGGTACGCGAACGTCGCCTCCACGCCCTGGTGGAGCTGGTCCAGCCCGAGCAGGCTCACCAGAACGTCCGTGCCGTCCTCGAGCGTATAGCCGCGCGTGCGGGTCCGGTTGTTCCACTTCGTGTGGTACACGTTGAGACTCGCGGCCAGCGCCCGATCCAGCGAGCGGTAGTTGAGGCCCGCCTCGAATCCGAAGAACGACTCGTTCTTCGGATTCTGGTTGACGATGCCCGCGCGGTCGTCGATGACCGCGTCGAAGATCGGCAGCTTCGACACGTAGCCGAGGTTGGTGAAGACGCCGAGCTCGTCGGTCAGGTTCACCAGGCCGCCACCCTTCACCTGCCAGCCGACGATGTTGTTGGTCTCGGAGTGGAGCGGATTGCCGTCGCCGGCCTTCTTGAAGTAGTTGGTGTAGCCGTACTTGATGGTGGAGAGCCCGCCCATCCCGTACACCGTGAACTTACCCGTGGCGTACTCGCTCTGCACGAAGCCGCCCAGCCAGTCGACGGTGTTCGTAAAGTTGTAGTCCATCTTGTCGCCGAGTCCACGTTTTTGCTGATCACCGGTCCAGAAGTCGTTGTGGGTCTCCAGGTAGTACGGGCCCCCCAGCAGGTCACGCACTTCGCGGTAGTGCTCGATCTGCGCCGTCCTCCAGTCCAACCCCACCTCGACGGTCAGCGGCTCGGAAACCTGCTTCTTCAGCTTCGAAACGGCTCCGATCGTCCACTGGTTGTTCCGGCTGTTGCGCAGCACCCCCTTCGCGACACCGGCCTCCCGGTTCGCCGCGATCGTGGCGTCGTAGTCCACCACGCGGGTCGGGTTGGATGAATAATCCCACTTCATCTTGCCCTTGGTTCCCGTACCGCCCCCGTGGCCGCCCGAGTAGTAGGCCACGGTCGAGAGCGTGAGCCCGTCGGCCAGATAGGAGTACCAGTTCAGGTTGATCTGGGGCTTGTGGTAGAAGTTCTCGCGCTCGTTGATGTAGTTGGAGTCGTGACGGTCGAACGTGTGGCCGCCGACCGCCTGCTTGCCCTTGTACGAGCTCGACACCGGGCTGACGTTCTGGTTGTACTTGAGGCCGTCACGCGCCTGAGGATACTTCTCCAGCGCCTTCGGATCGTACGTCTTGAGGCTGCGCGCGAAGTCCGCGTCGAAGGCGCCGATGTTCTGCTTGTAGAGACGCTGGCCGTGGCGCTGCGGGGCGCCGATCGCGTACAGGTCGAAGCGATTGCGCCGGTTCACCTGGTACGTTGCGGCGATGTAGTACGCCCACGCGTCGGTCCATGCGCCGTCGATCTGCCCGTCCGCGGTCTTGCGGACGCCCGAGGCCATGAACGCGAACTTGTTGTGGATCATCCCGGTGGACGCGGCGAACGTCGACTTCAGGAAGCCGTCGTTGCCGGCCTCCTGCTTGAACGTCCAGCCCCTGCGCATCGCGGTCGGGTCGGTGATCACGTTGAGCGAACCGCCGATGGCGGCGGTGGCCAGGTTGACGGCCGAGAGGCCTCGCTGGAGCTGGATGGAGGCGGTGGCGTAGCCGACGCCGTCCCAGTTGGACCAGTAGACCCACCCGTTCTCCATGTCGTTGACCGGCACGCCGTTGATCATCACGGCCACGTTGCGCTGGTCGAAGCCGCGGACGTTGATGCGCGCGTCGCCCGCGCCGCCGCCCTGCTCCGTCGAGTAGACCGAGGGCGTCGTGTTGAGCACCGTGGGAATATCCCGTGAGCCCAACTGCTGCTCGATCTGGACCTTCTCGACGTCCGAGAACGCCACGGGCGTTTTCCGCTCGATCGCGCGGGACGCGAACACCTCCAACGCGTCGATGGCTATGGCCTCCTGGCTCAGCCGGAAGTCCAGGGTGACGGTCTGTCCGGTCTCCAGCCGGACATCATCGACGGTCTGCAGGCCGTAGCCGATCATCCGGGCCTCGACGCGGTAGGGGCCGCCCGGCCGGAGGCCCGGCACCGCGTAGCGGCCGTCCGCCTGGCTGAGGGAGCCGTACTGGACCCCGCTCACCTGGTTCGTGATGACCATCTGCACCCCTGACAGAGCTGCGCCGCTCTCGTCGGTGACGCGGCCTGTGATGGTCGCGGTCGACTGGGCGGCGAGGCTGCTCGTGGCCACCAGCGAGGCGGCCACGGCAAGCCAACGCAAACCATTCCTGAATCGCATAGGGTTTCTCCTCTCGGATGGAAGGGCGGGCGAGCGTCGCGGACGACGAATCATCCGCGACCGTGTGAAGAATCGTACCATCTCCCGTTCGATTTCAACGCAAACATTTGGCTACGGTTTCGTAACGCCGGCCGCGAGCCCAAGCGCCTTGTCATTCAAGGACTTCCAGCCCATCGGCATGGAGGCCGGCCACGGGCCGGTGGCGACGGTTCGGGGCCATGGCGGAAGGACCGGAGCGGAGGCCGCCGAAGCCGGGGTCCGGAGCACGGTCCACACGAACCCGGCCGACGCCCGCCACCATCCGTGGAAGGCCTCCCCACCCGGTGCCTCGACCTACAGGGCACACCACCCCCGAGCCGATGCGTTCGACCCGGCTACGCATGGCGGGCGCACAACCACCGCGCGTGTGTCGAGACGCAGACCGTGGCGCAGCAGCTTCAACGCGGACTCCTTGGCGCTCCACGTCAGCGTGGCGCGCAGCGCCTCCTCCGCCGGTGCCGCCGCCAGCACCCACGTCCGCTCCTCCGGCGTAAAGTAGTCGTCAAGAAAGCGGCGGCTCCGTGGCTCGATCCACTCCACGTCGCATCCCACGGCACCGGCGCCCGCCCTCGCCACGGCGAAGCCGACGCGGTGGCTGTGGCTCAGCGAGAGCGTCACCGGTACGGCGCCCGAGCCCGCCATGCCCCGTCGCAGATCGAGCACCTCCGGCGCTCCGTCCGGCGCGGCGAGCACCGCGAACTCGGCGAGGCCGGCGCCGTCGAGGCCCTCAATTCCTCGCAACGCGAGCTTCGCGACCCACCGGCCCAGGAGCCAGTCGATCCTGCGCTTGGGCAGACGCAACCCGTCGAGGACGCGCCGTTCCTCCGGACTCAGCCAGTCGCGACGCGCCGGCACGTCCTCGACGCGCGCGACGCCCAGGGCGAGCCGTGGGGCAGCCGGCGGACCCACTCCGGCCACGGAACATGCGTCGATGGCCGGCCTCGCCGCGGCCGCCCGGGCGATGACCCCATCCCCTCTCACGGGGCCAACGCCCTGAATGAGGAGGTGTCCACCGTGCCCGGCAGCGGAGCGGTGCGGTATCCCCGTAATCTGACCGCCACCCGGCCGTCCCGACCGGCGATATCGATGTCGAACCCCTCTCCTTGGTGCCTGGCGAGCGCCACGAAACGCTGTCGGTTTCCCGATCCGGTTCCGAACCACTCGACCCGGTCGACGTGGAACGGAAGGCCCAGGCGTCCGGTCTCCGCGATCTCCGCCAGCCCGGCGGTCTGGAATCCGAGCTCGACCAGTCGTGGCTGAAGCTCGGTAGGCCGGTCCGACGGCTCGTGCGCGGGCGGCAGATCCTCCGCCATGGCGCCGGCCAACTCGTTGCCATGCCTCCAGGCGCGCTCCATGACCTGGTACGCCGGCCCGTGGAAGTACACGTGGTAGATCGCGCCGCGCTCCACGCCGCCGTCGTCATTCCCGGGCACGTCACGCCGGGTTTCATCGTCACGGGGCGCGGCCGCGAGGCGGACCCGGCCCGTGAAGTGGGTGGTCACCTCCGGGGCTTCCCGCCCGTGCAGGGTGCGCGATCCGAGCACACGGCAGTCGGCCACGATGTCCCCTCCGTCGGGGCGGAAGCGCGCCATCACCGTAAGGGTGCGCGGGTCGTCCCGGTAGAACTTGAAGGGCGCGAGGAAGTCCACGTCCTCGATCGCGGCGACCGCCCTGTCGGGGAAGGCGAGGCGGGCGACCTCGGCCATGGCTTCGAGGCCCATCACGCCGGGCAGGACGGCGGTTCCATCGATGCGATGGTCCATCAGGAACGGCTGCCGCTCGGGATCCAGCGTGACATCGACGACCAGGCCGTCATGGACGCCGAAACGACGGATCCGATCCACCATCGGTCCCCGGGCGGGCGCGTCCCTTTCCTCCGGCGCGACGACCGCGAGCACGCCGAACCCGTCATCTTCCTGGATCATCCGTCCGAGCGCCTCGGCGATGACGACCTCGCCCCGCGCGCCCGCCGCGATCTCGCGCCGCACGACCGGGATTCCCGCCGCCGGAGGAAGCATATCGATGCCCGCCTGCCTCATCACCGCGGGAATCGATCCCCGCGAGGCCATACCGATGTCACTCCACGCCGTCCAGTCGATGACCAGCGCGCGGGTATCGGGTCGCGTGCCGCGGAGGCGTGATGCGGCGCGACAGAGGAAGTCGTTGGCCGCCGAGTAGTCGGTCTGCCCCGCGTTTCCAAAGCGACCCGCGATCGAGCCGAACGCCACCGTGCAACCGAGGGGAACGTCGCGCAGCGCCCTCATGAGGTTGCACCAACCCGCCACCTTTACCCCGAAGACTCTGCGGAACTCCTCGGGCGACTTGTCCGGCAGCGCCCGGCTGACCTCGAGGCCCGCCGCATGAATGAGAACGTCGACGCGGCCGTTCCGCTCCACGATCTCGCGCATCACCTTCGCGACGGCGACCTCGTCGAGAAGATCGACCGCCCGGTAGTACGCCGTGCCGCCGGCGGCTTGGACGGCCCCGATGGCCCTCCGCGCCGCATCCGCGCGCTCCAGACGCCCGAGTTCGTTCGTGACGGCGACCGGCGTCGCTCGCTCGCCCAGCGCGCGCAGGCGCTCGGCCAGGTCTCGCTTCAGGCCGTTGGGGTCGGTGTGGAGGCGGTCCAGGTCGGGGTCGGCGGGGTCGGGAGCGGGGGTCAGGTCCAGCAGCCAGAACGTGCCGCCCGAAGCGGCAGCGAGATCCGCCACGATAGCGGATACGATGCTTCCCGCCGCTCCGGTCACCACGTACACGCCCTCTTTGCGCCATGCTTCCGGCAGCTGGGGCACGGCGTCGAGTGGCCGTGGGTCCAGCGCCACGGTCCAGCGCAATCCGGCGGCGGCGTAGCCGACCTCGACCGGACCGCGGTCGTGTAGAACCTCGTCGAGGAGCAGCTCGGCCGGCGCCGCGGTCTTCCGCGAAGGCGCGAAGTCCACGACCTTGACCAGCGCCTCCGGGCGCTCGCGAGCGAGCGCCTTGGTGAAACCCGCGACCGCGCCACCCGCGGCGTCCGTCGCGCCGTCTTCGCCGTAGCCGTGCAACCCTCCGCACCGCGTGGCCGACACGAAGAAACGGTTGGCGCGGCCCAGATCGTCGTAGAGTGCCCGCGCGATTTCGTGGAGCCGGATCACACGGTGGTCCAGCGCGGCGCTGCGGCGCGCCGGATCCATGAGATCCTCATCGGAAACACGATCCAGCGCCGTAAGCCAGTAGACGCCGCGGAGCGCGTCTCTGCCCTCCCACGCCTCGATCCGCGGAAGCAGGGTCCCGGGCTCGGCGTCGTCTCCGAGGCTGAGGACCCGTACCCCTCGCTTCGCGAGCCTCGCCGCCAGCGCGCGGCCCACGCCTCCACGATCCATCACGATCACGACGCCGTCGCCGCGTTCCAACCCGACTCCGCTCGGTTCGAACCGCCGGGCAGCCGGGCGGAGTACGGGAACCGGTACGCGCCGAGGCACCGCCTGCGCCGCCTCCATCGAAGCCACCGGCCGGCCTGGGGTGGACGGCATCGCGGACAGCGCGGCCCCGTGTTGCGCCGCTGCGGGCGTCTGCGCCGCGGACGCCTCGTCTCCGGCCTCCGCCCCACCCGGCCTCAGATCCGGCCGCTTCTCATAGACGAACTCGATCGCGTGGCCCAGCGTCGGGTAGTCGCGCAGCGCCAGCTCCTCGTCTCGCTCGATCCCGTACGCCTCGCGGATCGCCGCGAACATCTCCGCCTGCTTCACCGTGTCGATCCCCAGATCCGCCTCCAGATCCAGGTCCA
>Ga0114931_10009042_pt1 | contig 11977 bp, 14 predicted proteins | sample 2SBtaG_FD_89579 | JGI IMG/M metagenome (GOLD analysis project Ga0114931, IMG submission 89579) | Deep subsurface microbial communities from Kolumbo volcano to uncover new lineages of life (NeLLi) - 2SBTROV14_V59a metaG | ecosystem: Environmental > Aquatic > Marine > Volcanic | place: Kolumbo...
CGCCGTAGCCGTTGGCGATCACCAGCCAGCGGTCGCCGCTCCCCGACACCCGGTAGACGATGCGCGTGCCGTCGAAGCTGTCCAGTGCCTTCTCTTGACTCACCGCGGCAAGCGTCGCAGGCGCGCGGGGCGTTGGCAACTGATTCCCCGGGGCGGTACAAGACGGCCATGACTCGGTACAACCCGCTCGAAGCACTGGCGCGGACCAAGCACACCTTCGGTGAGCACGGTGGCGTGAACATGTCGATCGAGGCCAGCACCACGTTCACCGTGATGTCGGCCGAGACCATGCCGGAGATCTTCGCCGGCCACCGCAACGCCTCGCACGACGGCTGCTACCTGTACGGCCGCCACTACAACCCCACGGTCTTCACCCTGGGGCGCGAGCTGGCGGCGATGGAAGCGATGGACATGGGCTACTGCACCGCCAGCGGCATGGCCGCGATCAGCGCGGCGATCTTGCAGCTGTGCTCCGCGGGCGATCACGTGGTGGCGAGCAACGCCATCTACGGCGGCACCTTTGCCCTGTTGCGCGAGTTCCTGCCGGCCAAGACCGGCATCACCACCACCTTCGTGCCCCCGGGCGACCTCGACGCGGTGGCCGCGGCGGTGACACCCAAAACCAAGGTGGTGTTCGCCGAGACCCTGTCCAACCCGACCCTGGTGGTCGCCGACATCGCCGGCCTGGCCGACGTCGCCCACGACAGCGGCGCGTCGCTGGTCATCGACAACACCTTCTGCCCGCTGATGGTGACGCCGGCCCTGCACGGCGCCGACGTGGTGGTGCACAGCCTGACCAAGTTCATCAACGGCGCGTCCGACATCATCGGCGGCGCCATCTGCTCCAGCGCCGACTTCGTCAACTCGATGATGGACGTGCAGAACGGCGCGCTCATGCTGCTCGGCCCGACCATGGACGCGCGCATCGCGTTCGAAATCTCGATGCGGCTGCCGCACCTGGGGCTGCGCATGGTCGAGCACAGCCGCCGCGCCCTGGACCTGACCCGGCGCCTCGAGGAGCTGGACGTGCCCGTGGTCTATCCCGGCCTCGAGTCTCATCCGGGCCATGCGCTGCTCGGCGGCATGCTCAACGACGGCTTCGGCTACGGCGGTTTGTTCTCCATCGACATGGGCACCCGCGAGCGCGCCGACACGTTGATGGAGTACCTGCAGAACCGCCACCGGTTCGGCTTCATGGCCGTCAGCCTCGGCTACGCCGAGACCCTGATGTCCTGCTCGGCCAGCAGCACCTCGAGCGAGCTGACCGAGGAGGAGCAGCGCGTCGCCGGCATCAGCCCCGGGTTGGTGCGCGTGTCGCTGGGCTACACCGGCAGCCTCGAGCAGCGCTGGGAGCAGCTGCTCGACGCGCTCCGCTACGTCGGCGCGCTGAAGTAGCTACCGCGCGAACGCGCCCAGGTCCGGCGCGCCGTCGTCCGGTCGTGGCGCGCCGCGCTGGTCGGGCACGTATTCGCGGTCGACCGGATAGGCCGCGGCCCCACGGGCGCCTGAGGGCTGGTCGGGGCCCGCAGGTCGTATTATGCTGGCTTCGTGTCGGGGGCGAGCGGCAAACCGCCGAAGAAGGAGTCGGAAGAGAAGACTCTCGATGGGGTATCGCCGGCGATTTCGCAGCTCTTGCGCAAGGTGCGGCTGGCGTGGCTGGAGCAGGTGGGGGGCCCCGGGGCACCCCGCGAGCTGGTGCTGCAAAATCCGGAGATGGTGATCGGGCGCTCGGAGGAGGCGGACATCTCCATCGGCAGCAAGCTGATCTCGCGCAAGCACGCGGTGTTCAACAAGAGCAGTACGTCGGTGCGCTGCCGCGATCTGGACAGCTCGAACGGGATGTTCCTCAACGGCACGCGGGTGCACGCGGCGGACCTGTACGAGGGAGACACGGTACAGATCGGGGACGTCACCCTGGTCTTTCACGAAGGGCAGTGATGGACGTCTACGTGCGCTTCTGGGGTACGCGCGGGTCGATCCCCGCGCCGGGTCATTCGACGCGGAAGTTCGGCGGCAACACGTCGTGCGTGGAGATTCGCATCGGCAACACGCTGCTGGTGTGCGACGCCGGCACCGGCATCCGCGAGCTGGGGCTGGACTTGCTCGAGCGCGGCGACGACGCGCTCGAGATGCACCTGTTCTTCAGCCACATGCACTGGGATCACATCCAGGGCTTTCCGTTCTTCGTGCCGGCGTATCAGCCGTCGAACACGCTGTACGTCTACGAGACGGCGCCGGGCGCGGACCGGGTGCAGCGGCTGCTGCACGGGCAGATGCAGTCGGATCACTTCCCGGTAGTGTTCACCGACCTCGGCGTGTTCATGGTCGCGCGGCACTTCGACAATCACCGCAAGTCGTCGTTCGGCGAGATCAAGGTGGCCTGCTTCGAGCAGAACCACCCGGGCACGAGCTACGCCTACGCGTTCGAGTGCGAGGGCAAGAAGGTCGTCTACGCCACGGACAACGAGATCGATCTGACGCTGGAGAACGGCGATCGCGTGGCCGATCACCCGGACGAGCTGCGGCGGCCACCGATCGAGTTCCTGCGCTTCATCGAGGGCGCGGACCTGCTCATCGCCGACGGCCAGTACACCGACGAGGAGTACCTGCAGAAGGTCGGCTGGGGACACGCGCGCGCCAACACGGTGGTCGACGCGGCGGTGCAGGCAGGGGTCGAGCAGTGCGCGGTGTTCCACCACGACCCGCTGCACAACGATCTCCGGCTCGAGCAGATCATGCACCAGGGGCGCCGCCGCGCCGAGGCGCACGGCGCCGGGCTGGCGCTGTTCGGGGCCCGCGAGGGGCTGGAGCTGAAGCTCTAAACACAAACGCCTGGATCGGGAGACAAATTTCGCCGCCCCTCCTGGGTGAGGGCGTTGCTTTCCACAATGACGCATTGTCAATGCGTCATTGTTTGGCTCCGGCTTATCTCCGGCTACATATCGTCGACGGCGCCGTTGGCCTTCTTCTTGTCGATGACCTTCTCGTCGGCCTGATCTTTTTTTCCCGACGGGTCCTCGGCATCGGTCGACTCCGCGTTGGTGTCCGGGGCGGGCGGCGCGGCCTGAGTGGCCGGCTCTTCCGGCGGCGGTGGTGGGGCCGCGTCGGCGTCGGCCGGGGCGGTCGCGGGGGCAGCCGCTGGCGTACCGGGGGCGGGCTTGGAGCCGCCGCAAGCGGCAAACGCGGCGAGGAGCAGGGCACTGAACGCGGTGCGTGCAAGCTTCATGGCCGCTCAGCCTAACAGAACCTCCGCCAGACGACGGCGGTGGTGGCGGGCATCGCCCAGCGTCGCGGCGCTCCACAGCGCGCGCTTCATGTAGAAGTGTGCGTCGCAGTCCCAGGTGAAGCCGAAACCGCCGTGTAGCTGAACCCCGCGGTCGGCCGCGTACGACAGCGCCTCTTCGGCGGCGGCCTTGGCCGCGCGGGCCAGTTGCTCGGCTGACTCGGGCGCGGTGTCGAGCGCTGCGGCGGCGCCGTAGGCGAGGCTGCGCGCCTTCTCGGTGGCGATCATGACGTCGACGATTGGGTGCTTGACCGCCTGGAACGATCCGATCGGTCGGCCGAACTGGACCCGCTCGATGGCGTAGTCGCGGGTGCGCTCGAGGATCGCCTGCGCGGCGCCGACCATCTCGGCGGCCAGCAGCGCCGCGCCGCGAAGGAGGATGTCGGCCCAGGCGGCGGCGCCGTCGCCGGCGTCGATCCGCGTGGCCGCGGCGCCGGCGAAGGTGACGCGCGCGCCGCGGCGCGTGGAGTCGACGCCGATCTCGGGCGCGACGGTGACACCGTCGGCGGCGCGGTCGACGGCGAACAGGCCGAGGTCGGCACCGTCGCGGGCGGCGGCGATGATGACGTCGGCGTCGGCGGCCCAGGCGACGTGGGTCTTGTCGCCGTCGAGCCGCCAGTCGTCGCCGTCGCGACGCGCGGAGGTGGCGACGTCGGCGGGGTTCCACGAGCCACCCGGCTCGGTCAGGGCAACGGTGCCGATGCGGCTGCCGTCGGCGAGCGCGGGCAACAGCCGGTGGGCGGCGTCGGTGCCGGCCCGGGTCAACGCGGTCGCCGCCAGGATCGACGACGACAGCGGCGCGGGCAGCAGGCAGCGACCGGTCTCCTCGAGCAGCAGCGCCAGCGCCAGGCTGTCCATGCCGGCGCCGCCGTGGGCGTCGTCCACGCCCAGCCCGACCCAGCCGAGCTCGGCCATCTCGCGGTACAGCGCCGGGTCGAAGCCGCGCGGGTCGTCGACCAGCCGGCGGACCTCGGTCAAGGGGCACTTCTCCTGCAGGAAGCGACGCGCGGTCTTGCGCAGGAGGTCATGGTCGGCGGTGACGCCGAAATCATCGGCAATGGACGGAGTTTTCATGGGGCTCCCGAGGCTGTGGTCACTTCTGTCTAGAAGCTGTTTGATTCCGAGCTGTTCGACTATAGGAACGTTACCCCTTCGGGAGTTCGACTATAGGAACGTTACCCCTTCGGGAGGCCGAGGGTGCGCTCGGCCAGGATGTTGCGCTGGATCTCGCTGGTGCCACCGCCGATGGTGAATCCGTAGGAGTTGAGGTAGCCGCGCGGCCACTCGGCGCCGTCGGGGGCGTGCGGATCGCCGACCCACAGCGCCGCCTCGGTGCCGAGGAGCTGGCAGGCCAGGCGGGTGGCGCGCTGGTTGAGCTCGGAGAAGACCAGCTTGTGCATCATCGCCAGGGCCATCGGGTTGTCGGCGGTGAGTGCGGCGATCTTGGAACGCTGGCCGCCCAGGCGGATCGCCTGCGCGTCGATCCACAGCGCTGCGAGCTGGTCGGCCAGCACCGGATCGTCGGCGGCCGGACGGCCGTCGCGCCGGGCCCGCTTGGCCAGCGCGATCAACCGATCGAACAGGCGCGCGTCCTCGGAGCGGTCGCGGCTGGACGAGTCGGAGGCGCCGCGCTCGAACAGCAGCGTGGTGATGGCGATGCGCCAGCCCTGGCCGAGCTGGCCCAGGAGCGACTCCCCGGGCATCGGCGCGTCGTCGAAGATGACCTGGTTGAAGCCGCCCTCGCGGGTCATCTTGACCAGCGGCTCGATGGTCACGCCGTCGGTGTCCATGGGAAACAGGAAGTAGGACAGGCCGTCGTACTTGCGCCCGGCGGCATCGGTGCGCGCCAGGAGGATCATCCACTTGGAGAAGTGGGCCAGGGTGGTCCACACCTTGTGACCGGTGACCCGCCAGCCGCCGTCGGGATCGGCGACGGCTCGGGTCTCCAGGCTGGCCAGATCCGATCCGGCCCCCGGCTCGCTGAAGCCCTGGCACCAGATCTCCTCGGCCGACAGCAGCGGGCGCAACAACTGCTGCTTCTGCGCCTCGGTGCCGTAGGTCAGGATCGTCGGCTCCGCCCACTGCAGGCCGATCAGGTTGACCATGAACGGCGCGCCGGCCCGGGCCAGCTCCTGGCTGACGATCGCCTGGCGCGCCGGATCGGTGCCCAGGCCGCCGTAGGCCTCGGGCACGCCAAAGCCGAGGTAGCCGGCCTCGTACACCTGCTGCTGCCAGTCGCGCAGGTATTCGAACTGCTGACGGGTTTCGACCTCGAGGAAGCTCTGCGGCAACAGGAAGTCCGGCCGGGCTGGCAGGTTCTCGGCCACCCAGGCGCGAACCTCAGCGCGGTACTCCTCCAGCTCCGGTGTTGCGTCGCGCTCGCGGCTCATGGCCGCGAGTATAGGGGCTGCCGGGGGCTGGTACCATTGTGGCGATGCCGAGCCAACGCCCACAGCCTCGGGCCCCCAAGCTCACGCGCAAAGAGGCCAAGGCGCGCACGCGCGAGAAGCTCATCTCCGCGGTGCTGGACCTGGTGCGCGAGGGCGGGCTGGCCAGCCTGACGACCACCAAGGTCACGCGTCGCGTGGGTGTCGCGCAGTCGATCTTCTACGACCACTTCGCCGACATGAACGACGCGTTGACCGCCGCGGCCGAGAGTGCCGCCGCGGTGGTCCGCGGCGCGTTGTCGGCCGGACGGGCCACCATCGACACGGCGTCGCCGTCGGGCGGCGTGCGCGCCACGTTCGCCGCCGCCATCGACGGGCTGGTCGCCGAGCCGGTGCTGTCGGAGCTGTTGCTTCGCTACCGCCGCGATCCGGTCTCACCGCTGGGCGCGTGCATCCGCCGCATCCTGGACGAGGCACGCACCGATCTGATCGCCGACATGGAGCGCCTCGGGCTGGGCGATCGGTTGCCGGCGATGGATCTCCACGCCGACATGTACATGGCCATGGCGCTGGCTGCGGTCGAGGGCATCCTCGACGGTCGCTTCGCCGAACGCGATGCGTGCCTCGACGTGCTCACCCGCATCACCGCGGCATCGCTGGCCGGCGGCGACTGAACGGCGGCGTCAGTCGATGGCGCCGTGCTCGCGGAGCATGCACTCGAGCCGCTCGGGGCTGCCGCCGCACTCGGCGATCTCCTCGGGGCCGAGGATCGGCGCGACGTGGTCGGCGGTCTCGCCCAGGATGCACGGCAGCTGGCCGGCGGCGGCGTTCCTGAGCGCGAACGTCAGCTGGTCGCGGTAGAGCCGCACCACCGGAACGCCAAGCCGATCGCGGGTTTCCCTCCACTCCGGCTTCTCCCACAGGCGGTGGGTGATGGCGCGGAGTGAGCAGCTCTCACCCTTGAACACCTTTCGCAGGTTCAGGCTGAAGTCTCCGCGGGCTCCGTGGTCGGAGTCGTAGACGAGCACGAGACGGTCGACCGACACGGCCGGGGACTTTACCATCGTCGGGCATGAGTGCCACCGGCGAGCCGCGGGAAGTGCCGATCACGCGGGGAATGATCAACCCGCTGGCCTGGTCGGCCGCCGACAAGTGCCTGTTCGTGGTCGCCATCATGCTGCCCGGGGTGGGGCTGTTCGCGTTGCTGGGCCATCTGGTCCCCGGCTGGGTGTACCTGCCGGAGACGATGCGCGGGCGCGCCTCGGCGCTGATCGACCGGCTCACGCTGCTGGCCGCGGTCATCTGGACCATCATGCTCGTGGCCGGGCTGTTGTTTCGCCGCCGGGCGCCGGAGAGCCGCGCGTACCAGGTGCTCACGGTGCTGCTCTACTCGCTGACCATCGCGCTGTTCGTGTGCGTGTCGGGCGGGTTCCACAGCGCCGGCTGGATCTTGTTTCTCGGCGGGGCGGTCGTCGGCTTTCTGCTGTTCGGCCAGCGGCTCACCTTCCTCGGCATCGGTCTGTTCGTGGTCGTCTTCGCCGGCGCGCTCGTCGCCAACTAGGCCGGCTACCTCGGCGACCTGCTCTACATCGCTCACCCGCCGTCGCCGGGCTCGGGCGCCTGGACGACCTGGCTGGTGCGCATGACCGTGAGCACGGTCTTTTTCGGCGGGCTGGTGCTGGCGCTGTGCGCGTGGGTCATCGCCCTGCTGCGCGATCGCGAGGCCCGGCTCGAGCATCTGTCCAAGACCGACGTGCTGACCGGGTTGTACAATCGCCGCCACTTCATGGAGCTGATCGAAGGCGAGCTGGTCCGGGCGCGCCGCTATCGCACGCCGCTGGCGGTGGTGATGGTCGACCTCGACCACTTCAAGGAGGTCAACGACGGGCGCGGTCACCAGGCCGGCGACCGCGTGCTGTCGGCAGTGGCCGGTGCGATGCGCGAGAGCGTGCGCGAGACCGACCTGGCCGCTCGCTACGGCGGAGAGGAGTTCGTCTTGTTACTGCCCAACACCAATCGCCAGGGCGCGTACGAGCTGGCCGAGCGCTGCCGCGAGGTGGTCGCCGACACCATGGTCGCCGACGCCGGCGGCCCGATCAAGGTGACCGCCAGCATGGGCGTCGCCAGCTATCCCGAGGACATCGCGGACGGCGGCGTCGACGCGCTGCTCGGCGTCGCCGACGATGCGCTCTACCGGGCCAAGGGCAGCGGGCGCAATCGGGTGGAGATGGCCGTTGTCGCGGGCGGTGCCGCGTGACCCCGCCGCAGCTCGATCACTGGCTCGGCGCCGCGCAGTGGACGGCGCTGCGTGTGGTGCTGTCGCGCCTGACCGGTACGCGGGAGGAGCGGACGCGCGTCGGCGGCGTGCCGATGCCGTACCTCGTGCGCGGGCGCGGCGAGACGGTGGTGCTCATCCACGGCTTCGGCGCCGACAAGGAGACGTGGATGTTGATGGTCCGCGAGTTGCCGCGGACCATGCGCGTCATCGTCCCCGATCTGCCCGGCTTCGGCGCCGCCGGCGAAGTGGCGCCGGAGCGCGCGACTGCCCGGGCGCAGGCGGCGGCGGTGCGCGGGTTCCTCGATCGGTTGGGGATCGCGCGCGCCCACCTGGTCGGCAACTCCATGGGTGGCGGCATCGCCCAGCGCGTCGCCGCCGACTACCCCGAACGGGTCGCGTCGCTCGTGCTGATCGGCTCGACCGGACCGGAGCGGGGAGAGAGCGAGTTCGATCGGGCGCTGGCCGCCGGCGACAACCGGCTGGTCCCGAGGACCGTCGATGACGCCGAGCAGATGCTGGCGATGGCGCTGACCACGCCGCCGCCGCTGCCGCGGGCGCTGCAGCGCTACGTCGCCGGGCAGCGGATTGCGGTGGCCGACCGGCTGGCCCGCTACTTCACCGCCTGGCACGAGGCGGGCCCGGCCGACGGTCTGCCCGACGAGGCCGCGCTGGCGCGCATCGACGCCCCGGCGCTGGTCATTCACGGCGCCCTCGATCGGATCATTCATCCCGGCGTCGGCGAGGCGCTGGCCGAGTACCTGCCACACGCCCGCCTCGAGCTGCTCGACGAGATCGGGCACATGCCTCAGGTCGAGTCGCCACGCCGGGTTGCGCGACTCACCCTGGCGCACATCCAGGCGTGCGTCGAGTCACGCTGAGGTCCCACCACCTCATGTATCGGCGCGGCGCGTCAGGATCTGCCATCGCGATCGTTGCATCGATCTGGCCCCCTCTCACGTATGATCGAGTCGGGTTTGCGCGAGGCTACGTCCATAGCCGAGGAGCGCGCCCTCGTCGACCGGGCCAATCTCGGCGACGAGCGCGCCCTCGAGGCTCTCTATCGCCGCCACCGCGACTGGGTGGTTGGCCTGGCTTGCCGCTTCACCGGCTCCAGAGACGACGCGCTCGACGTCCTGCAGGAGACCTTTCTCTATTTCTATTCGAAGTTTCCCGGCTTTACGCTGACCAGCAGCGTGCGCGGCTTCCTCTATCCGGTGGTCAAGCACAAGTCCATCAGCGTGCTCCGGCGGCGGCGCAAGCTGGTTGATCTGCAGGCCTATCGCGAGGGCCGCGACGCTCACGAGCTGCGCTGGTATCCGGCCGACCTGTCGAACAGCCAGCTGTCGCGGATGATCGGCGGGCTGCCCGAGGGACACCGCGAGGTGGTGTGGCTGCGATTCGGCCTCGACCTGCGCCTCGAGGAGATCGCCGATGCCCTGGGAATCCCTCTCGGCACGGTCAAGTCGCGGCTGCACAACGCGTTGAAATCGCTTCGCAGCGCCGCCGAGGATCCCGCGGTTCGAAAAACCGGGGATGCCGGGTGAACCTTTCCGCGGCGCGGTGCGCTACCGAGGACGGAGAGGTCTCGTGAGCGGCGCCCCATCCACAGATCCCTGTCCCGACGAGCTGACCCTGGAAGCGCTGGCGGCCGGCCAGGGCGACCCGGCGGTCCGCGCCCACGTCGCCGGCTGCTCGGCCTGCAGCGAGATGCTCGAGCTGATGGCCGAGCTCGGTCGCGAGCTGTCGGTGTCGCCGCCGCCGATCGAGGTGCCGGCGGCCCAGGACCGAGCGCTGCGTGCCGCCGCGGCCGCACGGGCTGCCGCGATTCGCCCGCGCCGGACCGGTCGCCGGGCCGCGGTCGTGGTCGCCGCCTGCGCCGCCGCGGTGCTGGCGCTGGTCGCCGTCCGCGGCCTGTTCACCGGCGAGCCGCCGCACCGGGTCGCCACCGGTGACATCGACGGCGACGGCCGCGTCGACGTGGTCGATGCCCTGGTGCTGGCGCGCGCCCTGGATCGGGGCGCGCCGATGCCGGGCCACTGTGACGTCGATCGCGACGGCACCGTCGATCGTGCCGACGTCGACGCCATCGCCGGCCTGGCGGTGTCGATCGGGCCGCGACCCGCGGCCCGGGAGCGCCAGCAGTGAAGCGCCGCCTGGCCGCCCTCGGCGGCGTGCTGGTGGTGCTGATGGTCTTCGTCCTGGCCGCCCGCGGCGCGCGCAGCGCCGGGCCGCCGGCGGTTCGCTTCCGCACCGTCGATGTCTACATCGAGTCGTCGCGCCCGCTGGCCGCCTACCAGGTGGCGATCCGGGTCGAGTCTGGCGACGCCACGTTCCTGTCGGTGGAGGGCGGCGAGCAGCCGTTCGCCGAGCCGCCGTACTACGATCCGGCCGCGCAGGGCGACGCGCGCATCGTCCTGGCTGCGCTCGACAGCCAGCGGACGCTGCCCGTGGGGCGTCACCGCGTGGCCACCCTGCACGTACGCGAGGCCGGGGTCGCGCGTTACGACATCGAGCTGGTCGCCGCCGCCGCCGCCGACGCAAAGCGGGTCGCGGCGCATGCCGAGCTCGAATCCCCCAAGGAGGCACCATGACACGCATCTCGGCACTGGTCGCAGTGATCGCCACGGGCGCATGCACGCGGGCTCCCAGCCCGGTCGTCGACACTCGCCCGCAGCGGATCACCGCGGCGGCCATCGAGGGCGTGGTCACCGATGGGCGCGGCGAGCCGATCTCCGGGGTCGCGGTCATGGCCAGCGCCGACAACGGGCGGTCGATGGCGATGACCGACGGCCGCGGGCGCTACGTCATCCGTCACCTGCAGCCGGGCGACTACGAGGTGCGCTTCGATCCCTGCCAGGCGGAGAGCACCGTCGAGCGAGTGTCACTGGGCGAAGGCCAGGAGGCGCGCTTGGACGCCACCCTGGGCCCGGCCGAGGCGCGGGTGACGACGCTGCCGACGCCGCACATCGCCGGCGGCTCGAGCGAGTCGCGGCTGTCGCCGCCGACTGCCGGCACCGGCAAGAACGCCGAGGCCCGGCGCAAGCTGCTGGCCGACGCCGCTCGCGACGCCGACGAGATCTGGATCATCGCCCGCGGCGGCCGCGGCGCGCCTGCCACTGCCGCGCGGCGGCGCTACGCGGCCGGCCTGATGTGCGCCTACGTCCCCACCAGCGGCAAGGACGTGCCGCTGCCGGTGGGCAAGACGGACGTCACCGCGCGCATCTCCGGGCACCTGGCCGCGGTCGACGTCGAGCAGTCGTACGTCAATCCGTTCAAGGAGAAGATCGAGGCGGTGTTCATGTTCCCGCTGCCCGAGTCGGCGGCGGTGGGCGAGTTCGTCATGACCATCGGCTCGCGACGCATTCGCGGCATCGTGCGCGATCGCGACGAGGCGCAGAAGATCTACGAAGAGGCGCGGGCGGCCGGCTACGTCGCCGCGCTGCTGACCCAGCAGCGGCCCAACGTCTTCACCCAGCGGGTGGCCAACATCGAGCCGGGCAACAAGATCGACGTATCACTGACCTACTACCACCTGCTGCCGTATCACGACGGCACCTACTCGTTCGTCTTCCCCACGGTGGTCGGCCCGCGCTACAGCCCACCCGGCACCCCCGGCGGCATCGGCGCGGTCTACCGCGGTGACGAGGGCCGATCGGGGCAGCCGAGCGAGGCCAGCTACCTGCGCGCGGGCACCCGCTCCAAGCGGCGCTTCTCGATGACTGTCGAGCTCGACGCCGGCGTCGCCATCGAGTCGATCGACAGCCCCAACTTCGCGGTCAAGAGCCAGACCATCTCGCCCACGCGCCGGCGCATCACCCTGGCCGGCGGCACCGCGCTGCCCAACAAGGACTACGTCCTGCGCTACAAGGTGGCGGGCGAGCGGATGAAGTCGGGCTTCATGGTCGCCAAGGGCAAGGGTGATCGCTACTTCAGCCTGGTCCTCCAGCCTCCGGAAGATCTGGCCGACCGCGATCGCGCGCCCATCGACATGGTGCTGGTGGTCGACCGCTCGGCGAGCATGGCCGGCGA
>Ga0114931_10009043_pt1 | contig 11977 bp, 12 predicted proteins | sample 2SBtaG_FD_89579 | JGI IMG/M metagenome (GOLD analysis project Ga0114931, IMG submission 89579) | Deep subsurface microbial communities from Kolumbo volcano to uncover new lineages of life (NeLLi) - 2SBTROV14_V59a metaG | ecosystem: Environmental > Aquatic > Marine > Volcanic | place: Kolumbo...
AATAGTTGCTTCACACGGAGGAATTACTGGCGTTGCGCCAGGAACAAAGATAATTATGTTAAAAGCTTGTAACTCATCGGGATTTTGTTCAGAGCTTAACTTGCAAAAATCAATAAATTGGTGCGTAAACAATGCAACAAAGTTTAACATAAGTGTAGTAAGTTTGAGTTTAGGTTCTGACACGCTTTACACAGATTACTGTAACGGTGACCTTTTAGCGAGTTCAATAAACAGTGCTGTAGCGCAAAATATTTCAGTGGTTGCAGCGACTGGAAACGATGGAAATTCTACAGGAATTTCTTCTCCGGCATGTATACAAAGCGTAATAAGAGCTGGTTCAACTACAAAAGCTGACGCAGTTTCGAGTTTTTCAAACAGTTGGTCACATAACTTACTTTTAGCTCCAGGGTCAAACATAAATTCAACTATGCTTCTTAGTCCATCTGGAGAAATATTAGGTCAATGTGGGACAGGAAACCCTTATTGCGTTTTAAGTGGAACTTCTATGGCAACCCCACACATTTCGGCTTCTATTGCAATTTTGAATGAATACTTAAAATTAAATTCAAGAGTTCAAACTCCTTCAGAACTTTTTTCAGATTTGAATGCTACTGGAAAACAAATTAATGACACAAGAAATGATTACAACTTTTCAAGAATTAATGTTTATTCGGCATTGAATTATATTGACGAAGAAAGTCCCAATGTTACAATTTCTTCACCTTCAAATGGAAATGCTTCAACAAACATAACTCAAGAGTTTAATTGCAATGCAACTGACTTGTCTTTAAGTAATGTAACCTTGAAAATTTGGAACTCAACTGGAAACTTAACTTATAATGAAACTAAAAGTTTAACGGGTTATTCAAATTCGTCAGTTTTTAGTGTTTCTAATTTGTCATATGGGAAATACGATTGGAATTGTTTTGTCGGGGACTCAAAAGGAAATGTCGGTTCCGGGACAAGTAATTACAGCTTAACTCTTTCAAAATACATTTTTTCTTTATCTCCAAAAAATAACACTTATACAAATCAAAATCAAACTTTTGTTTGTAATTCTTCATACACTTCAAGTGAATCACTTTCAAATATAACTTTTGAAATGCATAACTCGACTGGAAATTTGGTTTATAATGAAACCCAAAATATAAGTGGAACAAGTAATTCTACAACATTTAATTCAAACTTTACAAATGAAGGAAATTATTCATGGGACTGCTTTTTTTATACAAATTTGAGTACTAAAGTTGACTCTGGAAATTATTCTGTTTATTATGACATTTCAAATCCTCGAGTGAATTTAACCTCTCCAGAAAACTCTACAACTTACACTGGAACTCAAACAATTAATTTTAGGTACAATGCAACTGACAACATAAACATTTCAAACTGTAGCCTTTTATGGAATGGGGTGGTTTCAGATTCTAATACCAGTTTAGTGAATGGAAGTAATTTATTTAGTAAATCAGTATCTCCCGGAACTTCTAATTGGAGTGTAAACTGTTCAGACGCTGCAGGAAACTTTAATGCAAGCGAAACAAGACTTTTAAGAGTTAATTCTCCTCCCGTTGTTTCTTCTGGCGGTGGTGGAGGTGGAGGTTCTTCAGGAGGAAGTTCAGTAACTTACAGTCCTCCAGCACCAGAAAAGAAGAATATAACTGAAGGCTATGGAGTTTCTCTTAAAGAGGGTTATCCTGAAACTTTTAAATTGTCAAACAATGAAAGTCATTTAGTTTTTGCAACTAAAATTAATGAATCAAATAAAAGTGTACAAATAGTTGTTGAAAGTGAGCCCATAAATTTAACTTTAGAAGTTGGTGAAACAGCTTTACTTAATTTAACCTCTCCAGATTATTATGACTTATCTATTACTCTTAATTCAATTAACGTGGGATTTGCTAACCTAACTATTAAAGAAGTTCGAATTGGAAAGAGAACTTTTCACACATTTAACAAAACTAATTCAACAGAGGTGTCTACAAACAAAAAGTTTGATTTTAGTTCGCAATTGATTTATCTTTTATTTATAGTCATTGCTTTAGTAATACTTTCTCTCTGGAGATTTTTTGAACACAAAAAAGCAGTCAAAAAAGAAGAAGAAAAAATAAGAGATAGTTAAGTCTTTTTTAAAAAAAAGATTTAATTTTCTTTAAACCAATCTAACTTTTGGTTTCTTGGGAGTTGCTTTATTTCATATTCAAATTTACAAGCAGTTGATTTGTCTTTACAAGGTTTTGCACGCAAGAGTTCTTTGAAGCCTTTTTTAGCGACATATTTACTTCCTTTTCCTAAAGCGTGAACTTTCATTCGTTTTTCTAAATCGTTTGTTACTCCAGTGTAAAATGAGCCATCAGAACACTCTAAGAGATAAACAAACCATGTTTTTTCTTTTTCCATGAAAACTTATTAAAGAAAGAGGAATTAAAAAGATTATTAATTTTTATGTTTTCTAGTAAATTTTCTTATTACTTTCTCAGCGGGTTTTCCAAAGAAGCTGTAACCAATCTTGCTTGAATAAAAAATGTCTTTAGTAAAATCAGAATTGCCTGTTATCTATGGGAAAATTTCTTTTATTTGGGAAGACTTTTCATTTGACTTTAATACACCTTTAATGAAACGTTCATAACTTTCTTTTTGAATTTCTTTATAATTTGATTTTAATATATTACTCCAAAATGTGGAAATATTTTGTCTTACATAACTTTTTCTTTATCACAAGGTTTAAAAATAAAAATTGGTATGAAGAATTATCAATGCCCATGTAGTCTAATGGCTATGACGCTAGCCTGTCGCGCTGGAGACCCGGGTTCAATTCCCGGCGTGGGCGTCTTTGGTAGTAGTATATTTTATAAATACTACTTCCTTACTATTTTTATGAAAAGAGATGTCCATCACAAATTGAAATCTTTTGATAAGTGGGAAAGTTTAACCTCTAAAAAAGGTTATGTTGAAGATGGATTGACAAGAAAGAACTCTGAACACTTATTGAAGTATATAAATTATTTAAAAGAAAGGGGAAGGGAGAAGAGAACTCTTTATGAAAATAAAAATAAGATAAAGGCTATTATGCGATTATTTGAGAATGAAGGTTTTAATGATATTACTAAATTAAAAGAGAAAGATGTTCTAAACTTTTTTACTAAATGGAGAGAGGAAGGGCATAGTGATGATTATAGAAAAAGGTTTAAGGCTTTTTGGAATTACTGGATGAAAATTAATAGAAGAGAAGGGATAATGATTCAAGATATTATTCAAGATTTAGAAGTTAAACAAAGCAAAAGTATTTTTGTTTGGATTACAAAAGAAGATTTAAATTTAATTTGTGAAAAATTAGATTATGATTTTGAAGTCTTAACAAGATTTCTTTTTGATTCTCTAGCAAGATTTCCAAGTGAAGCTTTAAGTCTAAAGGTCGAAAATATAAAACAAAATAGTAAAGGAGAAGTCTGGGTGAATATCCCAGACGAAATATCTAAAACATTTGGAAGAAAATTTAATTTAGTTTATTGTGGGGATATGATTTTAAAATATATCCATAAAAGAGAATTAAAAGAAGAAGATTATTTATTTGAAAATATTTCTGCTGTTTATTATAATAGAAAACTTCAAGAAATATCTAGAAAAATTTGGGGTGATAAAAAGAATGAAGCAGGAGAGTATTATAAAAAATTAACTGGCTACGATTTTAGACATTCTGGAGCAATACATTTTAGACAATTATTTCAGAAGACAGGCCAAAGTTTAGATTCATTAAGGCATAGGGGGGGATGGTCTGATTTTAAAATAATCAACTACTATACAAAACTTTTAGGTCTTGATGGCCACATAAATAAAGAGAAAACTTTGTTACAAGAAGATAAAACAAAACTAGAAAAAGATTTAGAGGAACAAAAAAGTAAAACAAGAAAACAAGACCAAGAAATAAAAAAACTTAAACAATCTGTGACTGAACTTTTAGCTTTGGGTTATGTTGATAGAGCGAAAGAATATGTTAAAGAATCAGAAAAGGCTATTAAAAAAAAGTTAAGTAGAAAAAGAAATTAGTTTATTCATTTTTATTGTAATTATTAATTTAATAATTCTTTTCTTGGATCCATCTGTTCATAAATTGGTTAATTAAGGACAGCTCTTAATTACGACGATATAATATTCAACTATTTTTTAGTTTATCGTCGATAAAGTGCTTAATCCCCCTTATTTCTTTTAGATAGTATTTTATGGACAGCAGATTTTGAAACAAACTTCTGGTTTTTGTTCTTATCCCAATACCAAACACTTTGAGCAATCTCTCTTATGCTCATGATAGGTTTATCTCTCTTTAAATTAATAATCTCTTGAATTGTTTTTTTTGGAAGTGCAGACCTACCCCAAACATTTCCTTTATAGCTTTTAGTAACTTCTCCCGGTTTTTTAACAACTGCTAACTTAACCCTTTCACTTTTCTTTCTACTTTCTTCTTCTGCTACCTCTCCAGCTTGTTCAATTTGGAAATCCCATAAGGCTTTAAGGATCCCTTTTAATAAATTATTAAAAATAGGGTTATCCGATTTGGTGGATTGGATTAGATTATAAAAAGAAATAACAGAAGGCTCTTTAACAGAATAAACTTTTAGATTATGAATTTCAAACATAACTTTCATAAACTTAAAAAATTCCTTCCTATTCCTAAATGCTCGATCATATCGCCAGAGGATTATGTTTGCCTTTTCTTTAATTGCTAGTTCTTGGGCTTTCTCCCACAGAGGCCTCTTTGATTTTAATTTCCATGCAGAACCTTTTTCTTGGAAAGTTTCTATTACAGATAAATCCTTCTCTTTTGCAAAAGCTAAACAATCTTCTAATTGTAATTTTGGATTCTGTTCCTTTCCTTTTGTTGAAACCCTATTATAGATTATTGTTTTTTTCATCCTCTCAATTGATTATTTGGCTCTGATCCTTTATGCTAACCCTTAAAGAAATAGCAAAAGTCATATCAAAGCCCCCTCCCTTTTAGGTCTCTTCAGTTGATTTCCTTTCTCATATTGAGAAATACTAATATTCTCTTGCGCGTTGTGAGTTGTAGCCGATTCTTGTCTCTTACGCGCGTGTGATAGCCATTCATCTCCCGTTCTAGCGCTTACAACAAAGGCTTTGGCTAGCTTTGGAATGGTTATTTCTAAATTATTATAGAGTTTTAAGAATAAATCTTGCTTCAATCTTAATAAGACCTCCTGCGGATTAAGAGTTTCTTCTTCATTACGAAGCATATCTTCATATTTCAATTTCCTATAAAGCTCAATCTCTTTCTTTAGGTTGGGAAAGAAAACATAACTACTACTAAAAGCCCCAGAGAAATCCGGCTTATTGGCCTTATAATTCCAGTCCCTTTTCCCCTTCAAATATAATAGTTTCTTTTTAGTTGAACCATAGAAATCAAAAATACCTCTTCTAAAATCATCATGAAACTTAACATTAATTAAGAAGTGAGACCTTTGTAAAGAATAAAATCTAGGTAGCTCAAAGAAACTAGGAGTTATTATAATTAGTATTTGGTTTAATTGCCTACACTTACGAAAGTATTTTTTAATATGGTTTGTTGATTCCTTAGCCCAATGTTCTTTTAAATCATCACTCTCATCTAAAACTATAACTGAATATTTAGGAAGTTCAATACTTCTCTTTTCTAAATCTTCACTATTAAAAACCATATTATTACAAGTAAAAGTTAAATCTAAATTATGTATTTGATTAATTTTCCAAGTAAGATAAGATCCAACATGTGTTGCCATAGTTGATTTTCCATTCCCTACACTATCATTGCCTGCAACTATTCCTAAAAAGTGTAAGTCATCTGTAACTCTTCTAGCAAGTATATCTAAATTTTGAGCCAAGTATCCATCTAGATAAGCTCCGCTAGTTTTCTGATCTTTAAAACTTCCATAAGGGAATAAATTTTCTGCGTATTTCATTTTAATTTATTATTGATGTTCCTACATTCTTTTTATCTGGATTTCCAAGTCCATGTTTATCCATAAGTTCAGAAAGGAATATTCTATATTCAAAAATCATTTCAGATAATTGAACCCAATTTTTTTCAGAAAACATTTCCGAATATCTTCCATTATTATTAAGAGGTATATAAACAGGATTTTTTAATTGAAAGTTTATCAATCGCTGTCTCCCCCACAGTGCTTTTTTCTTTTCCCCCTCGCTTAATTTTGGATTTACAATTGTTAATAAATTATAAAGGTCTCCTAAAACTTTTTTATAGTTATACCGATTAGAATCTCTATCAAAAGATAAAGGAGCAATTAAATTCTCATCGATCCTTTTCTCTATTTCATGTATTCTAATCATTTGAAAAACGGCTTGATTATAACTTGCTTCTTTGGGAATGTTCAACTCTTCTGGTTTCATTTTTTCTTTTTTCTCCTCTCGTTTAATTTTTCAAGCAAATAAGGTTTTCTAGAAAACCTATTACACTTACAACATTTTATGTAATACTTTTTAGTTCGAAGATCAAAATAAACATAGAAATCATTTTCCTTAGAGCAATAGTTACAATGCTTTCTTATTTTCATATTAATTCTTTCCATTCTTCAGATCCTCCCTTTCTATAACTTTCAAAAAATGTTCTTCACACATCGGAATTAAAAAGATTAACCCACCAAGATCAATGGAGAAATATTCAGTTGCTAAATTATCACAATATTTTTCCATGCAAAGATCAGCACATTCCTTGTGACAATTATAATTAGTTATGTGATTCATTCTTGTTTTCTCCTTTTTTTAATTAAAGTCATTTCAAAAATTTCTCTTAAACTCATTTCAGGCAAATCTCTTAAGGAAACTCCAACCCTATTAAAATAAGTTAAATTGCAACTTTCTTTGTGTGTGAGTTCATATTTCATTTGAGTTCCTCCGCTACTTTAGAATAACAAGAATCACATAAAGGGACATTATTTATTGTGTGTGTGCTTGGTTTTTGACAATTATTACAAAAATTTAAAAAGTGTCCCTCTTCTGAATTTTGACCTATCAATTTGATACCTATCAATTTTGAGTCTTTTGGTAAAAATTCTATTTTTTTTGAAAGGGGAATTTCATCCAATTTGGTCTTTTTATACATTTTATACAAATTTTCTTTATTTTCAGCTTGGCAATAAGCCTGTAAGTGACCTGTCAAAGCCTGTAAGGTGATAGGGTCTAATAGCCTACTGATAGGCACATTGACAGGTCTAATCAAGTAAAACTTGGGATGAGACTCCTCCCAATAGGTATCAATTAGCCCTTCATTTTTTAATTTTTTAATATATTTGACTATTGTATTCACACTTATGCCCAGATTCTTTTGAAGTTCCGTTCTAATAACCCATTGTCTTTTGTTAGAAAAATTTCCAAATTCTTTTTCTATTTCTTCTGAATGAGAACCTTCTAAAGATTTGATTTTTTCTAACACATCATTTATTCTTGGGTCAAGTCCAGAATAGCTCACATTGAAGAAAGGAGTAAAAATTTTAAGGGCCGTTAAAAAGTCTGTGGGTTCTGCAACAATTATTTTTTCATTAATTACAATTCTTCTTTTTTGATATAACCAAGCAATAGCCTTTGTCAAACTCATTAATCTTTTCACATCCCGCTTTACTCTTTCCTTAGAAAAATCAAATAATTCTTTTATTTGCCCATCAGCAGTTTGAAACTTTCTATTGATTTCCCTAGCAAAAGGGATGACAACATCTAATTTAGAATTTAAGCCTCTTATACTTTCGGCAATCCAACTTTCTTTTTCTTTTAATTTACTTAAAATGGAGTTTATATCTGAAACTTTTGTAAGGGTATCCCCCACAACAGACCTATTTTTATTTTCACTTCCTCTAATAGAAATGGTTATATACCGAGTATCCAACTCTTCATCAATTTCTGTCTCTGTTGTTCCGTAGAACCCAGTTTTCTGGGGAACATTTATTTCTTTAGCTTCTCCTGTAATGTTGTCTTTTTTAAAAATTCTAATTCCATCTTCCATGACCTGTTTAAATGTTTCAGTGATTTCATTATTTGCCCCACCTTCGCGGTGTTTATTAATTTCGGTTATGATTAATCTTTTCCAAAATTGTAGTCTATCTTCCATTTCCGATTGAGTTATTCGTGTAGCAATTCCATTTTCTTCTGAAGGGAAGTGTTTTATAACTGAAAGTTGAAGATTTGTTTTGCCTGCAGAACTATTCCCTTTATGTGCAACAGAAACGTGGTCTTTTGGATTTGGAAGTTCGGAACTTGCTGCAACAATAAATGTTCCAAGTTTTTCTCTATCATCACCAATGTGATCTTTATCCAGTTCTTTAGAGATATTAATTAAAAGTTCTTTTTCTAAAAATCTTTTGTCAACTTCACATGGAAGTTTCTTTTTTTCTTGGGAATTTTTAACAAGATTTTTTTTAATTTCTGAAAGTTTTTCACGTAAAACTTTTATGCTAATTTTGTATTCCTTTTTGATTTTTTGTAGCTCAAAATCAACATCAATTTTATCTTTTAACTTTGAAATTTCTTTAAGAGCCGAATTTATTTCATTGCTTTGCTTGTTCTTTGGTTTTCTTTTTTTTTCATTTTCATTTTCTAAAATCTTATATGCCTTTGCATATTTTTTTCTTTCATTATTCTCCATTTACTTTCTCCTCCATCCTTTTTACAAATTCAATAATATTTCCTGAAGCTCCACAAGAAAAACAAAAGAATCTATTTTTCTCGTCATCAAATTTAAAAGAAGTTGGGTTTTTCGCTCCTTCATGAAAAGGACAAATACATCTCTTGTCAAAAGAAACTTCTAGATTATAACGAGATTGAGCAAGTTCTGAAATTACTAAAACAGGATATTGATTTTCTGCAAGAGGTTTTTTATTTTTTATTTTTAAAATTTTTTTTACATCTTCAAATTCTTTTAACTTTTCTTCAGTTTTTTTTCCAAGATTGTAAATTGCTCTTTCTAACGCCCACAAAACAAAAGTTGGGGAATATTCCTTAGTCATATTATAAACTTCTTGAATGTAAAGTCTTTGATTAAAATTCATTTTTTATCCCTCCCATTCTCCTCCTCTCTCCAAATTAAAGCAGAATCTACTCCCAAATGTTTTGCAATTTTAATTTTAATATCTAAAGGGGGGTTCCATAATCCCCAAGAAATAAAATAGTAATATTGTCTTGAAATTCCTGCCCTTAAATAAAATTCATGATTTGACCACCCCCTATTTCTAATTAGTGTTTGAAGTCTTTCTCTTAATAGGTCATTTTTTCGTTCTTTTACGCTTTTCTTGAGAAAAAAAGAGTTTTCTTGATTAGTCCTTAATGTAGGGGTTATTCCTATCTCTGAGTCTCTTTTAGAAGAATTTATTAATTCAAATTTGTTTTCCATTTTAGGATAAAATAGTAGTAATATTATTTTGTCTCCAGATATAGGTTTGAAATTTTGCGATAGAGAACCCATATCTCTTTTTTGTAATATTGTTTACTTTTTTGATTCCTCCTCTTTTTTATTAAGAATATTAAAATAGTCTTTTACTTTTTTTTTCTCTTCATCCCTTTTTTTCAATTTTATTTCCATTTCTATCAAATCCCTTTTTTTCAAGAAAGGATTACTTTTTATAAAATCAATTTTTTTAGTTATTTCCTCAGTTAATTTTAAAATTTGTTCATATGAAGTGAGGTTAATTTCATCATAAAATGTTTCAGAAGAAAGAAATCCCACATCATCTTTATTAGCATATCTCCCTCTAGTTTCTTTAAAATAAGTAAGGGCATCTTTTTTATCCGAAGGAGATGCTTTAAGAGTTAGAAGATCAAACCTTAAAAACTTTATAATCCTATAACTTAAATAATCATAACCAGAAAAATTTAGTTTTTTTGATCTTTTCTTGAAAATATCATCATGTTCTTTATTTAACATCATAGCAAAAACATCATAATCTCTTGATTTTTTCTCACCAAAAATCAACCTTAGTTTTCTATTTTTTCTTACTTTAATAAATGAATCAATTATTTTTTCTTCATCTAGCTTTAATCCTTCACGTTTTTTTTGACTTAGAGAAAAGATATATCTTTCTCCTATTAGAAATTTATTATTTCTTTCTAGATCAAAAATAATTTCTTGTTCTTCTCTCATAAAAGTAGAGAGGTCTTGGTTATATCTAATTTCGAGATATCTCTTAAAAACCTTCATTAATTTTTTTGGGAGGTAAACATTTTTTCTGATTAATTCTTTTTTTTTCATTTTATTTTAAAGCTCTTTTTCTTTATAAGTCTTTCTATTTTATAACATGATGTTATTAAATTATTAATTTTATAAAAAAATAGAAAATAAATACAATTTACTTTTATTAAACTCTAAAGAAGTTAAATTTAATGTTATTGATTACTACTATTTTATTTTTATAAAATTAATAATTTAATAAAACACCCTTTTTCAAAAAAAACTTAAAAAACAAAAATCGATCTTAATTAATAAATTTACTACTATTTTAACATTTTTTAATTAATTATTTAAACAAGATATTTTTTAATAATCAATGTTAGATGTGATAGGTATTGATTCAAGAAAATTCAGAAGAGAACATGGAGATAAAAGTTTTGAATCTGTTTTAGGAATTGCCGTTAGAACTAGAGATTTTCACAGCTTTAGAGAAAACTACGAAAAAATATTTGAGGAAATCTTTCAAGAACTAGGAATAGAAAAAGAATATTCTGTTTATTGTTATAATGATTTGAAAGACCATCCTAAATGTTGGGAAATAATAAATAAATTTGTTGAGAAGATTTCAAAGCATATCTATAAAACACACGTATTTTATAGTATGTTCTCCAGCAAAAAGTTTTCAGAAGTTAAAGTATATGGGAGATTAGCAAAAGAACAAAAATTAAAATTATCAAAACCTACTAGAACCTATAAGGAATTTGTGATAAAACATTTAACTAACATGTTTCCAATCGTTTGTGCTTGGAGATTAACTAAAAAATTTAATTCCAAGAATATTCAATTTCATTTAGATGCTTTTAGTGGTCATACTTGCGAAGCTTATGAAGAACTCCAAGAAGGAAATTATAAAACCGTTATTTATACTTCGGGGGATTGTTTAAACCCCCTCATCTCAACAGCAGATCTTTTAATCGCCTTACTCGATAAAAGATTAGAAGAAAGTAATAAATTATTGAATTACAATAATATAAGGCCGGCATTAAAAGAACTTGGAGAGGATGTTTTGGCTTTTCCAATTTCAAACACCCATTTATCAAAAATAACCCCTCTTGAGAAAAAACCTGTAACAATTGAAAAGTTTTTGTTAAGACCTGTTTTTTGGGTGTTCAAAGGAGATGATTTAATGGATTCAGGGGTATTAAAGAGATCAAAAACTTACCGCAACCTTCTAGACGTTGTTAGCACGAAAGGGGGATGTGTAAAACTATTCTCAAAGAAAGATGCTGAATATCTAAAAAAGGAAGATCATGGGGTTTTCTTCGATTCAGAAGGAGAAAGAATTGTGAATAATTATGCTAAAATTGGGAAAAAATTGATTAAAGAAAAGATTGATTTGTATGTAGAAAGTGAATAACGAAAACTATATAAACTATTTTTTAGTATTATTAATACGATATAACTAATAAGTTATGTCTATTACGTATAAAAAAATGATAACCCATTTATTCTTTACAAAATAAAAAGAGAATTAGATTGTAGAGGGTAATTTAGAATTAACTGAGCTTTTGAGGATTCTCTCAAGCCTTTTTTCTTTTTAATTAGTTATATTATTACTACCTCTTATGTCCGGCGTGGGCGTTTTCGACTTCTTATCTCTAATTAGTCCCTTTTGAAGGATTTATTGGCTTTTGATTTTGAAAGTTAACTTTTTATACTTCAAAATTCTTTTAAAGTTATGAATAAAAAGACTGAAAAAGAGGAAGGAATCTTTGCTGCTATTGCTGCTATTGCTGTTCTAGTGACGTCTATTTGGGG
>Ga0114931_10009044_pt1 | contig 11976 bp, 11 predicted proteins | sample 2SBtaG_FD_89579 | JGI IMG/M metagenome (GOLD analysis project Ga0114931, IMG submission 89579) | Deep subsurface microbial communities from Kolumbo volcano to uncover new lineages of life (NeLLi) - 2SBTROV14_V59a metaG | ecosystem: Environmental > Aquatic > Marine > Volcanic | place: Kolumbo...
ATCGGGCCAGTCGTCGGCGCGCAAGTGGCTTCAACGGGGCCCGGCGCAGAGCGCCGGGAGGGACTCGCGGCGGTCAGCAAGTTCGGTGATCCCTACGGCGTGCTTCAACGGGGCCCGGCGCAGAGCGCCGGGAGGGACTGGTCCTTCGGAAAGCGCGTGATCAAGCAGATCCTGAAGCCGGTCTGCGAGCGGTGGCAACGGCCATCCATTTTCACAGGAAACTTCGATGCCACCTCCCACTCGCGCAGCGCCAAGACCCGCTTCTTACCATGGTCGCGAGCGGTCCGCAGGACATCCCACGCCACCGGACCGCTCGCCTGGGATGTCAAAGACCACCCCATCAAAACACGCGCACGACCCGCTCGGGGTGCGTCAGGGCTCGGCCGACGGTGAACATCCGCCAGGAACGCTTCGACTCCGCCGAACCCAGCGGCACGAAGAGCACCTGGTTCTCGGCTCCATCGATCTCGTCCAACAATCGGGATCGCAGTCGCGCGAGCTGCACGTCCGACAAGATGCAGCGGAACACCGAGTACTGGAGATGGTCGCCGAAGCCGCGCATCACCTTGTACACCCGTCGCAGCCGCTTCGGGTCGCAGATGTCGTAGCAGACGATGTACAGCCGTGGCGCGCGGGTCATCGGATTCGGTACTCCGGGTACGCGTCGAGCTCCCCCAGCAGCACCTTGCCGAGGAGGCGCACTTGGACCTCGAGGATCCGTCGATAGGACAAGCGGGTGCCCAGCACCGGGTGCGTCGCCAGCTCGTCCAGCCGACGCTCGTAGGCCTGGATGAAGCGCTTGCGGCCCGCTTGGTGAAGTGAGACCCCGGTCGGCGTGACCCGGAAGTCACCCTCCTGCACGACGCCGTTGTTCACCGCACTGACGACCACCGAGTCCGCGATGACCGGCCGGAACTCCTCCATCAGGTCCAGAGCGAGGGCGGGCCGACCGGGCCGCGGCTGGTGCAGGAACCCGACGAAGGGGTCGAAGCCGACCGCGTGCAGCGTCGTCGTGATCTCGCGAGCCAGGCAAGCGTAGGCAAAGGAGAGAAGCGCGTTGACCCGGTCCCGCGGTGGACGCCGGTTGCGCCCGCCGAAGTCGAAGGCATCCGAGAGGTCCGCCTTGAGCATCCGACTGAAGTGGCGGAAGTACAGCCGAGCCGCCCCACCCTCCACGCCCATCAGGGCGTCCAGCGAGGTGGCGTGCCGCGCGGCGCGGCGAAGCTCCTTCATTCGGTGCAGCGGGTCGTCGGGCACGTCCACGCCGTTCCGCCGCAGGAAGACGCGCTGGTTGGCGATCTTGCTCCGCACGAAGGACCGCGCCAGGTTCAACGCATGCTCGCGATCGGCGGCGACACGATGCTGCGCGATCCGCGTGAGCACGTTGTGGCCCGACGCCGACGCGAACATGCCGAAGAACCATCCCCCATAGCTGTGCCAGGTCACGGCGATGTCGCGCTCCGCCAACTCCCGCAGCACGGGGGCGGTGATCGTGACGTTGCCGAGCACGCTCACCCGCGTGGTGTCCTCGAGTCGAGAACGCCCCACCACCGTGCCGGTCCGATCTCGGACGACCAGCTCGTCGTGGTCCTTGCCGATCTTCCCCCCGCGCAGCTGAACGTATAGCGGCACTCCGTCATCACGCGGCGGGATCAACGGACGAACCTCCCCCTAGCCGGTCTGCAGGCGATGCTGCTCGTCCGGCAGGCAGATCCCCACCAGGGAGCATCGCGGACACTTGGGAGAATCGACGAGCGGCGGCGGCAGGCGGCCCGCAGCGAGGAGGCGACGGGCCTCGTCCCGATACCGCAGCGTGACCTCGACGAGCGCATCGTCGATCGGCACCTCCACCCGCCGGCGCGCCCCGGCGAAGTAGAGGATACCGCGCTCGCAGCGGTAGCCATGCGCGCGCAGCAGCAGCGCTTGGCCACACACCTGCACCCGCTCCGGCTCCCAAGCCTGCTCTGGCGTCGGTGCGGGGTGCCCCTTCTTGTAGTCGATGGGCACGACCTCTCCGGCTTCGGCCTCGACCAGGTCGATGCGGCCGACCAGACCCAGACCCTCATCGCCCAGATACACGCTGCGCACGACCGCGGGCCGCTCGGGATCTTCGGCCGGATGCGGCAACGTCTGCCGGGTGCGCCGGTCGACCCTGCGGTGCACCGTCCGCCCGTTCACCGTGTCGGCACTGTCCGCCCACTCGTCGTTCATCCACTCCAGCGCGAACAGACGAGCGCAATAGGCGACCTCGTTGAGCATGCGGAGCGGCAAGAGCGGCACCCCGCGCCTCTCCTCGGCGGCTTCGGTCTGTGTGGGCATGGCTACCCCCTGGATGCCGCTACCCACCCCGCCTGACAGCGCGGGTCAGAACCCGCGTGACCGGCGTACGTCTCCGATCACGTCGGTGCGCCCAGGCGGCGAAGTCCGTCCTCGTGCTTGGCCCGCACGGCCTCCAACAGCTCGGGAGGTTCCCGCGGCACCGCGAGCCCCCCGAAGCCGGCCACCCACGCCGCGACCTCTGGCAGCCCCGCTGCATCCATGGTCATGCGCGCGGCTCCATCGGCGCGCTCCCGAACCCGCTGGCTCTCGTGGAACCGTCGCTCCCGCGGGATGTGCGCGACCTCCGCATCGAAGTCGATCACGAAGTGGTAGGTCGGCCCGTGGTACACGCCGAACCCCTTGCGCGCGAAGGCCGCCGCGTTGAACGCCGGATCCGGGTCGAAGGTCTCGTCCAACACCTCCGCACGCTCCATGCGGTGCACCGCGAAGGTCCGAATGTCCTGCGCCTTGTGACAGTAGGCGATGAGGTAGAGCTGGCCCGCGTGGTACCAGGTCGTATAGGGCTCGACGTCGCGCGCCTGCGGCTCGGCACCGGGCGAGGCGTAGACGATCCGGAGCACCTGCTCCTTCTCCAGCGCCTCCAGCAGCGCGTCGATCTGCCGCTCCCGTCCCTGGTAGCGCGCCGGCGCGAACAGGGTGGCCATCGCCGAACGCTGCAAGATCGCCAGGTACTTGCGGCCGGCCGGCGGCAACAGCGAGGCGAGCCGCCGCCGTAGCTCCTGGATGGGCGAGGCGAGCCAGCTCCCCTCGGCCGGCGCGAAGAGGTCCTCTGCGAGGGTGAGGGCCAGCAGCTCGGTCGGCTGGATGGGGAGTGACCAGGCGCCCTCCCCCTGCCGCAGCACGCGCCACCGACCGTCGTCGTCGACGAGCGGAAACCCCGCCTCGACGAGCTGGTGCAGGTCCCGGTACAGCGTCCGCTCGGTGCAGCGATCCTCGACGACCTCGAGCAACTCCCGGACGGGCAGCCCATAGCGTGCCCCTTCGAGAGCACGGAGGACGGACCACTGGCGCAGGATCTGGCGGCCACGACTCATGGTCTCGCGATTGTCCTAAGCCCATCCCGCGCCGTCAAGCCGGTGGCGCCTGTCACCTGTCCGCCCCCCGCGCCGCGGCCCACGCCTTCAGCAGCTCGTGCGTCTCCGCCCGCGCCCACGCCAGCCAGCTCGCCACGCGGTTCGGGTCCCCCTCGAAGCCCGCATCCCGCCACCGGGCCCACGCATCGGCCCCGCATCGCGGAACGACTGCTTCCACCCGCACCACTCCGAGCCGCCGTAGGCGCTCCCATCGATCTCCTCGATCCGGTCCGCGTGACCGAGCTCGACCAGGGGCCCCACCCAGCGCACCGCGAGACGATTCCACCGCGCCAGCACGGGCAGCCGGCGGTAGGTGGTTGACTACCGCAGGTAGGCGTTTGACAACCGCACCTACCGGCTGGCACGCCGCTCGGTGCTCGCTCACGAGTTGTGTCATGTGCTTCACGACAGCACGGAGCGGCACATTGTGAGCGTCGCCACTCGACAGTCCGAGGAGAGCGAGCCAGTCGAGCAACGGGCGAACGGCTTCGCGCCAGCGTTCCTTGCCCCACCAACGTGGCTAGGACTCGACCCGGGGGATCCCGCTCAAGTCGTTGATCAACTCGCGACCACCTGGCTGTTGAGCTGGGAAGGTGCCTGTTGGCACGCCAAGAACACGAAGCTCATCCCACCTGACGTTGCCGTGTCTCTTCGGCGTCCCAGAGACTGGCGGACTCCATATGCGACCGAGGAGGCCGTCATGAGAACCCCGATGGGAATGGTGGGATTAGAGGTCGAGCCCACCCCGCTCGTCGAGGGGCTCATCTCCGAGCTCGTCGCGCAAGCCGTGAGCGAGGGCGAGATCGGACGAGGTGGTGCGGAAGAGATTCTGACCATCCGATGACTCGATGGATGCTCGACGACGGGCCGTTCGGCATCCTGGCCCGCTACACCGAGCCATCATGGGACTGCTTTTGTATCCGCGGGGTCCCACACGCCACGATGAAGTTCGACCGCTGCGACGTGCTGTAGCGAGGAGCGGGTCCACTCCAAGAGGAAGCTCACGTCGTGGGGACTCGTTCGAGCCTCAGGCGACTAAGACGAGGCGCCCCTCGCCCGCGGCGATCCGCTTCCAGGCCAGCTCCGGGGTCACCACGAGGACGCAATCGCCGATGGCGAAGCGGGTCTCGCCGTGCAGCGGCAGCACCTCCTCGTCGCGGATCAGCACCGCCGTCTCCACGTCGGGGTCGAGGTCCGCGAACGCTTCGTGGCACGCTTCCCGGCCGAGGTAGGGGCTCCCCGCCTCGAGCCGGGCCATGGCGAGGACCTTATCGCCGGGGAGCTCGAGGGCGATCCCCGCCGCGAGCAACGCCACCAGGTCGAGGTGGTCGAGCGTCGCCTTGCAGGGGACCTGCTGCCGCTGCAGCAGCCGCAGGGCGAACTGCACGAGCTCCGCCTGGTGCGCCGACGAGTCGACGCGTCCGGGCACCTGGCCCTCGTACAGGCTCGGGTACGTCGCCTTGCCGGTGAGGAACAGCTGGACGAGGAAGCTCAGGGACACGGCTAGCGCGGCCGGCACGAGCAGCCCGTACCCGTCGGTCATCTCGGTGACCATCAACAGCGTCGCCAGGGGAACCCGCGCGGCGCCGCCGAACACCGCGGCCATCCCCACGACCACGAACGCGGCCGCCTGCACGTGGAACACGTGCGCCAGCGCGCCCCCGAGCATCGCCCCCACGAACAGGGTGGGCGCGAACACACCGCCGGACCCGCCGGAGGACACGGTCAGCGAGAAGGCGATCAGCTTGGCGAACGCGAGGATGATCAGCAGCTTCAGAGGTAGATCCCCGTTGATCGCGTGCTGGATCCACCCGTAGCCACCGCCCAGGACCTGCGGCAGCCAGAACGCCATGATCCCCACGCCGAGCGCGCCGATCACCGGCTTGATGTGGTCGGGGCCGGGGATCATCTTGAACAGGTCGCGCACCCGGTAGAACACCATCGGCACGATGGCCGCCATCACCCCGGAGGCCACGCCCAGCAGCGCATAGAACGAGTACTGGACGAAGGTGGTGGTCTCGATGGTGGGCACCCGGAAGAGGGGCCCGTACCCGACGAACAGCCCGTTCACCGCGTAGGCGACGATCGCGGACAGCAGGGTCAACAGGAGCGCCGGCGCCTGCACCTCCATGTTGCCGTACAGCACCTCGACGGCGAACACCGCCGCACCCACCGGCGAGCGGAAGATCGCCGACAGGCCCGCGGACATGCCCACCAGGGTCAGCAGGCGCCGATCCTCGTCGGGACGGCCCTCCAATCGGGCGTAGACGGACCCCACGCCGGCTGCGACCAGCGCGATGGGCCCCTCGCGGCCCGCCGCCCCGCCCGCACCGATGGTGATGGCGGAGGCAATGGCCTTCAGCGGCGGGACCCGAGCCCGGATGTTGCCCCGGTTGAAGTGGTAGGCGCGTACCGCGGTGTCGGTGCCGTGCCCCTCGGCCTCGGGGGCGAGGGCGTAGACGAGCACGCCCGAGATGAGCCCCGCGAGCACGATGGCGACGAGGACGAGCCACATCCCGTGCGGGCCGATGACCTGGCTCGTGTTGCCCCCCTCGATGGGGACCCCGGGCGGCGAATAGCCGCCGATGCCCTGCAGGAAGATGCGCTCCGACCAGTGCAGGAGCCACATGAAAACGCGGGCGCTCAGGGCCCCTACCACCCCCAGCACGACGGCATCGAAGACGAGTCGGCGCTGGCGGGTTCCGTTGCGGCGAACGGCGGGCCGGATGTGCTTTTGACTGACAGGTGTCACGATGTCCTTCCAGGACCATCAACGGACGAGGAGATTCGGAAGACGATGCCGAGCCGCTCCACAGGCGGTGTTGCGACGACCCAATAAGTGATCCGAACGCGGAGAGCGACTGTCACGCTCCTCTCTCCGGTCTCGACGACCCCTCGAGGGGGCCGAGGGTGCGATCTGCCGCCAGCCAGGCCCCTCGCCATCGGTCAGACGACCGGCTCGGAGGGTCGGGCCGCCGTCGACCTCGACCACGCGGCCGGAGAAGTACTGCAGCATCCTATTCGCCGGGGGGGATCAGGCGATAGAAGAGCGGGTCTCCGTGGACGTAGACCGGGCGGGAACCGATGAGATCCTCGACGACGCCGTCGCCGATGGCCGTAGAGAGCACGAGCGTCGGGTCGGAGAGGTCGACCGACCCGTCGTAGGCGGCGATCTCCGGCTCGGTGAGGACGCGCTGCCAGATCGCCAGGTGCGCGAGCGCCGCGTCGCTCTCCAGGTAGAGATCGTCGCGCTCGGTGCAAAAGGAGTAGTCGGGGTCGCACCACTGGCCGCCGAACACCAGCGGATTGGAATCGTCTCGGTCGTCCAGGGGCGACAGGTCCGCGGAGTCCACGTTCACGCCGTCGACGTACAGGTAGGCGGTGGTGTCGACGTTGTCGTACTGGATGACCAGGGTGTGCCAGTTGCCCTCGTCCAGCGTCACGCCCCCCTGGCCGGCGTTCATCTGCAGCGGCAGGAACAGTTGCGACACCTGTGGGTCGGGCTCGATGCGGACGTTGACCGAGAAGTCGCCCTCGCGGTCCTGGTAGGCGCTGCCACGGATCAACTGGTAGTGGAGCGACTGCGCGTCGACGGGGATCATGAACTTCTCGGCGAGGGCCCAGTCGCTGTCGTACATCCACCCGGGGAAGGCGCCGAAGTCGATCCACTGCTTGTTGGCCGCGTCGTCCTGGCGAAGCTCGACCGCGTAGCCGGAGTCGACGTCGTGGACGACGACCTCGCCCTGGCCCGCGGTACAGCCAGAGGCAGTCGCGGTGATCCACACCGACTGGTCGAAGTCGGGGATCTCGTCGTCGACGGGGTCGATGGTGACGTTCGCGCTGGACGCCCCCGCGAGGAGGGTCACCGGGGACTCGACCTGGAGCTCGCCCTCGTCCCCCGAGGTCAGCGCGACGGTGAGGTCGCTCTGCACCGGGGCGCCGGTGTGTACCGAAACCACGTCGGACAGCGAGCCGTCGGTCTCCCACACCTCCACGTCGGCGACGTCGACGGCGAGGGCGGACGGCTCGTCGTCCTGCACGACGATCTGGACCTGGTCGGACCACGAGCCCGCGCTCGCCGACAGCGTCACGGACTGGTCGAAGTCGAGCCATGCGTCGTCGATCACGGTGACGGGGAAGGTCGCGTGGTCGCTGCCGCTGGGGATGGTCACCGTGGACGGCACGGTCAGCTCGCTGGTGTCGGTGGTGCCGAGGTCGACCACGAGGTCGTAGGACAGGATGGGTCCGGTGGAGACGGTGGCCCACCCAGGCAGGCTTCCGTCCCCCTCGGTGAGGGTCGTGCTCGGAACCTCGATCTCGAAGTCGGCGGCGTCGTCGTCGGCCACCGGGACGAGGAGGTCCGCGCCGGTCAGCCCCGGGGCGCTCGCCGTCACCCGGGCGGACTCCGGCGGGTCCAGGGTGGTGTTGTCGACCAGGTTCAGCGCGACGTCCACGGTGGTCGCGCCGGCGGGCACGGTGATCGACGGCGCGACCTGCAGAAGGTCGGTGCGGTCGGAGTGCAGCGCCACCACCAGGTCCTGCGCGGGGGGCGCGCCGACGGTCACCCGGAGCGCGTCGGCGACCGCTCCGTCGCTCTCGGTGAGCCCGGTGACGAGGGCGTCGAGGGCCAGCGTGGCGGGCTCGTCGTCGAGGATGGTGATGGTCAGCGGAGCCGGCGTGTCGAGCAGGGACTCGGGGACGTCCGAGACCGTCACGTCGCGCGAGAAGTCGAGGACCGCGTTGTCCGGGACCGCCGCCAGGATGACGACCTGGTCGGCGCCCGCGGCCACCGTCGCGCTAGAGGGCAGCACGAGGGCGCCCGGCGGCTCCACGGACAGCGTGAAGGAGACCGCCTCGTCCAGCGACGCCGCGGCCTTCACCTGCAGCGCCACCGACTGGGCTCCCTCGCTCACCGAAGCCGGGCCGGTCAGGGTCACCGACCGCGGCTCGTTGTCCTCGACGGTGAAGTCGAAGGTGCGGGTCGGCAGGCCGGCCACGTCGACGGTGACGGTGACCGTGCGATCGGGCTGGATCGTGGCGTCGTCGCCGACCACGAGGCCGATGTCGAGCTTGACGCGGCCCGGTTCGAGGGTGACCTCGCCGGAGGTGGGCGCGACCAGGGCGTCGCCGGTGGTAAGGGTGACGTCGATGGGGTCCACGGCGGGCGCGTCCAGGGTGAGGGTCGCAGCGTCGGCGATGGTGCCCGCGCCCTCTTCCGCGTGGTCGATCGCCACCGTGAGCGTGTAGTCGGTCGGGTACTCGGGCTCGGGCTCGCCCGGGCAGCCGAGCAGGCTGGCGATCAGGAGGAAAAAGACCCATGGTGACATCATGGCAGCCTCCGCCCGCATCGGGTAGCAACCGGCGTGCCAAGCCGATTCTTGACCGAGCCAGGGGGTCAATGGACGGAGTGCCGCCGTGGCCGGGGCGGCGGGGTGTGCTGGAAGGCACACCCCGCCGGGCGAAATGCTCTGCCGCGCCCGTCGCGGTGGAATCCGGCGCGTCGGGGGCGTGATACGTTTCCCGGCCTCCCGGTACGGCCGGCGAGGAGGAGGAGGAGGATCGTCATGGAACAGGCCCGCGCAGACGCGGTGGCGCGGCGCGCCCTCGACGGCGTCGATGACACGATCGCAGTGCTCTCGGACTACCTCGCCATCCCCGCCATCTCCTGCGAGCCCGAGCACGCCGACGACGTGCGGGCGCTCGCGGCGAAGATCCGCGACGACCTGGAGGCGCTGGGGATGGACCGGGCGCGGGTCCACGAGCTTGTCGACGCGCTGCCCATCGTGGCGGCGGAGTGGCTGCACGCGGGGGCCGACAAGCCCACGGTGCTGGTCTATGGGCACCTCGACCTACAGCCGGTGCCCGAGCCGGAGTGGGTGACCCCACCGCACCAGGCCACGCGGCGGGGCGATCGCCTGTTCGCTCGCGGCGCGGCCGACGACATGGGGGGCTGGGTGTCGCACCTCGCCGCCATCCGCGCGTGGATCGAGGAGACGGGCGGCCTGCCCTGCAACCTGAAGCTGCTCATCGAGGGCGAGGAGGAGATCGGGTCTCCGAACCTCGAGCGGTACATGGACGCGTTCCCCGACGTGTTCGACTCCGACGTGATGATCCTCACCGACTGCGAGAACCCGTCGGTCGACGTGCCCGGGCTCACCGTCTCCCTGCGCGGGCTGGTCGATCTCGAGCTGACCTGCGAGGCGCTCGAGGCCGACGGGCACTCGGGGCTGTGGGGCAACATGGTCCCCGACGTCTCCACCGCGCTGTGCCGGCTCGTCGCGCGCGTGACCGACGACGACGGCCGGATGAAGGTCGGCCGGGTCGAGGTCCCCGAGGACTGGCGGCAGGCGGCGTGGGATGTGCCGCTGACCGACGAGGTGATCCGCACGGGTGCCCACCTGATGGACGGAGTGGACCCGATCCCCGACCGCGGCACGCCGCCGGCGGAGTGGCTGTGGCGCCAGCCCGCGGTCACCGTGGTCGCGACGACGCTGCCCACGCCCGACAAGAAGAAGAACGCGATCCGCCGCAAGGCCACCGCCAGCCTGTCGGTGCGTGTCCCCCCCGGGCGCACCCCCGCCGAGACGGCCGCGGAGCTGAAGGAGGTCCTGCTCGCCGACCCGCCGGGCGGGGTGAAGGTGTCGGTCACCGCGTCGGGCTGGCAGGCCGAGAGCTGGCTGTACGAGCCGAAGGGGCCCGCGTTCGCCGCGGCCGACCGCGCCTACGACAAGGCGTGGGGCTCGCCGCTCGTCCAGGTCGGCGTTGGCGGGTCGATCCCCTTCGTGGCCCTGTTCGGCCGCCGCTACGGCGATCTGCCGCTGATCCTCAACGGGGTGATGGACCCACAGACCACGGCCCACGGCCCCAACGAGAGCCTGCACCTCGGGCTGTTCCGCAAGGCCATCGCGGCCAACGTGCACCTGTACGCCGAGATCGGCGCCCTCGGGAAAGACGGGCTCTAGCAGGGCTCGGTCCGGCTTTCTCCCGAGACCTGCCAGGTGCCCGGTGATCGAGGACCACCACGCGGGCGCCCGCCGAACCAAGCAGTTCCGCCGCGCGGGTTCCGGCCGGCCCCGCTCCCACGATTCCCACGTCGGCCTCGTGGATCATCCTACCCCTCCCGGTGGAGCGACCCGCCGCGGCTTGCAAAGCCCCGTCACTGGCATGACCGTGTGCTCACATCTCACGACGTGACGCGACGGTAGCCGCCGGGTACGCCGCCCTTGGACAACACCACCTGCCAGAGCTGGATGTGCCTCGCCCGGAATGCGCCCGCGCACGAAAGCAGGTAGTAGGACCACATCCGGCGGAAGCGCTCGTCATAGCGGCTCGCCAGCGCCGGCCACGCCGCCGTCACGTTGTCGTGCCAGGCCAGGAGCGTCCGGTCGTAGTCGGGCCCGAAGCCGTGCCAGTCCTCCATCACGAACAAGCCTTCGATGGCGCGGCCGATCTGCGCGATGGACGGGAGCTTGCCGTTGGGGAAGATGTAGCGGTCGATCCACGGGCTTGGTGAGGAGCTAGAGCGGTTGGCCCCGATGGTATGGAGCAGAAAGAGCCCGCCCTCGGCGAGGCAGCGCTCAGCCACCTCGAAGTAGGTCCGGTAGTTGCGGGTGCCGACGTGTTCGATCATACCCACGCTGACGACGCGGTCGAAGGTGCCCTCCAGGTCCCGATAGTCCATGAGCCGGAGCTCCACCGGGAGCCCCTCGCAGAGCCGCCGGCCCAGCGCCACCTGTTCCTTCGACACGGTGATGCCCACGACCTCTACTCCATAGCGCTCGGCGGCGTACTTCCCGAATGCGCCCCATCCGCATCCGATGTCCAGGACGCGCATCCCCGGTTCGAGTCCGAGCTTGCAGCACAGGAGGTCGAGCTTGTTCTCCTGGGCTTCATCCAGCGAGTGCGCGCCTGCCCAGTAGCCGCAACTGTAGTTCATGCGCCGGTCCAGCATGGCGGAGAACAGGCCGTTCCCCAGGTCGTAGTGGCGCTCGCCGACCATGAAGGCGCGCCGGCGCGACTGGAGATTGGTGAGCATGGCGAGGGCCAGCCTCACCCGTGTGGGCCAGGCGTGCGCTACCTTGCCGTCCAGCTCCGCCCTGAGGATGCGGGCGATCATCTCGTCCAGTTGCTCCGCTTCCCACCACCCGTCCATGTAGGACTCACCCAACCCCAACTCCCCTTCGGCGAGCACTCGCCGGAAGAACCTCGGGTCCCTCACCTGGATGTCCCACGGGTCAGGTCCGTCGAGGGTCACGTCGGCGCCGGACAGGATGTCGTCGAGGAGTGCGCGGTCTGAATGCGTGTCCATATGCCGTCCTCCCGGTTCTCCTGGGTTGTCGTGTCCGCCGGGTTCCCCGGGGCAGCGGCCAGCCGCTCCGCCGCGGCGGTGGCCGTCGTCAGGACGGGGCACCACACGAGAGGAAAAGAAGCATTAGAGGCTGCCACTGGTAGACCTCCTACCGGCTTCCCGGCGCCGAAGCACCGATGGCCAGCAGGAGACCCCCTGTCGAACCGTGCGTGCGGTTTTCCCGCACACGGCTCACCGATGACCTCTTGAATCGCA
>Ga0114931_10009045_pt1 | contig 11975 bp, 8 predicted proteins | sample 2SBtaG_FD_89579 | JGI IMG/M metagenome (GOLD analysis project Ga0114931, IMG submission 89579) | Deep subsurface microbial communities from Kolumbo volcano to uncover new lineages of life (NeLLi) - 2SBTROV14_V59a metaG | ecosystem: Environmental > Aquatic > Marine > Volcanic | place: Kolumbo...
CCCTGTAGGTATCCGCTGCAATATTCCAGGCGTCTACAACCAGTATGGGGGTGGCACCAGCCCGGACCGCACCGTGGGCGCCAAACCCGCCTCCGCAAAAAAGATCAACAAACTTCATTTGGAGTTATCATTCGCAATTTCCACGTACGTATATCATTTACATGAAATTCTTTAACACCGAGTATACAAGCATATGGATTGTCGTATCAGCAGCCACTCAAAGCATACTCCAGGCTCATGGATGTCCTGAGCCCGGAACAACGTAGTCGATGCATGTCCCGTATCCGGGGTGAAAACACCAAGCCGGAGCTGATGCTGCGCAAAGCCCTCCGGGCAGCCGGTATGCGGTACAGACTAAAAAACAAACTTCCAGGGCGGCCAGACATTATCTTTCCCGGCAAAAGGGTTGCTGTATTTGTAGACGGCTGCTTCTGGCATCGGTGCCCGGAGCATTTCCAGGCTCCGTTGCGCAACGCCCTTTTCTGGGACGATAAGATTTCCCGGAACGAGAAACGTGACCGGAAAGTTGATGAACAGCTAAGTGCGATGGGCTGGCGCATCCTGCGTATTTGGGAGCACGAGGTGCGCGGTTCGCCCCAGGCATCGGTGTTGCGGATTCGGGAACTGATGGACAAAGAGCAGTAATCGCACCCCCCTGGTACGCGTGGCATATCTGCCTTCTTCGCTGAGGCCTTTTCTCAGTTTCTCTTCGCCTAATCACCTTTGTGATCCGATGCCACACCGCAGATTGCTCAAAAGTTTGTCAGTTCCGATAATCGTAAGGAGACTCCTCGCCCTGGATAGTGCAACATAGGCCAGTTCATCGGTCAATGCCTCGACAACAACCAGCACCACAACTGGGCTTTCAAGACCCTTGAACCGCAGGATTGTATCCACTGTAAGGGCAGGATCGCCTTTACACCCCCCTGACTCGCATACCGGATAGCTCCCCAGACAGCCATTATCGATGAGTTCGTTCAGGACTCGACGACTCGAAGTGAGGACCGCGATCGATTCGAGGGGCACCTTCTCATGACGTACAAGCCCGGTCACTATTTGTCTCACGGCGGACGGAATCCGGTCACGCTCCTCGACCAGCCACTCGGGTGCCGTACCTTGTGGCCCGATCGCCTGGACCGCAAACCCCTCATAGAATACCGCAGCCGTGTCGTGTATTGCCTTCGTGTTCCGCAGATTCCGCGTCAGGCGAATTGGCAGCAAGGACGCATCGCGGGGGAGGGAAGGCACACTGCCGTACACCCCCTGGTTGCTGTCAAAGAAGACGTAAAGACTGCTTTCCGTCCCGGGAGACAGAAGTGCGTCAACTGCCACCCACCAATGACTCTGAAAATCCTGGCCTTCGTCCACGATGATTGCATCAAAACGGATATCCCACCGCAATTCCGCAGAGTCCGCCAGCATTGAAGGATATATGTTGTCGAACAGCTGTTCTGAAGAATCACCTTCGGGAATTTCCAGCCCCGCTTTATGTGCAGCCCAGGTGCACAGGCCGTGGAAAGTTGTCACACGGACGGAGTCCTCTTTAAGCATATGGGAGACCTCTGTGGCGAGAGGTTTGTTGTAGCACACGAAAAGAGTTGACTGCTCCGCAGATGCACAGCGGCGGGCCTTCTAAACCGCGAGTATCGTTTTCCCTGTTCCAGCCGCACCAGCAATTGCTGCTCTTGGCAGGGCGTCAAGTGCGGAGAGTATATGGTATTGTTGAGTGGTCAGGTAATCCTGCACCCTGGCATCCTCCCGAAGTGAGGATGCAATTGCGGTTCCCAGCCTGAATGGGCTGGCGAGCAATCTTTCAAGTAACCGGATGCCATCCTTCCCGAGGGGTTCCTCCTTCGACGAGAAGGATTCAGTCACTCCCATGCGCTTCCTTACCCACTCAGGCAGCTTGCGTTCAAAACAATCCGCGAAACAAAATATGTCTCTCGGCATATCGGGTCCGAGATCAAATGACGGTGGCAGGCAGTCGGGCAGGATAACACCGTGCCGTGCTCTTATATAGCGTCCGTGCCATGCCTTGTCCTTTTTGAGTTTGCTTAGCAATTCATGCTTTGAACTTCTGGCTTGCGCAACCGGATTCTTGATGTTGTGTCGGCATTTGTACCGGTCAATTGAGCTCCAATGCTCTGTCTCTGGATTGTATTCGACACCACCGCCTTTGACTTCAATGGCCAGCATGCCAAGTTGCGGATGTACCACAACGAAATCGCATTCGCCATCGATCTCGCGTCCATCCCACGTCAAGCCGAGCCAGGGACGTGAATAGAACACTACAAAACTGTTGTCCAGGGAGGACGACAGCGCCTTGAATACCCGGACTTCTGATGATCGCAACTCATTGGAAACGATTTCGTCCGGCAGTTCCCGCGGCCACATCCTGGCCATTCAATCCCCCTTCAGATATGACGAAAAAATCCAATATCAGGCGCATCCGGTGTTCCCACGAGCATCGCGCGATCAAGCAGACTGTTGAACTCCTCACACGAGGTTTCCGGGGCCAGAAGACAGGCATGACAGGCGGCGAGCGACAATCCCTGAATTGTGGACATCGCACCTTCGATGCACAATGGATCTGAAGAACACCACTCCATTGCTTTGATTGCAGCATTGAACGTGGCGCCCAGCCGTTGCGGCATACCTTCGCGTTGCAGTCCCCCAAGTGTTCCATCTGCATCCGTGGTGGCTGTGTATATGAGAAGTGCAGCCATCCCTGAGGACTCATCGCCACACTCACTGACGTAAAGCCGTTCTCTTAGCGACGCGCTTGAGTAGCCACAGGAAAGCGTCAGTTGTCCCATCAATGCATGCGCTAAAGAATGCACCAGCAGCAGGCGAGCAGAGACAACTCTGGGAGGCCTGCCGGCGCCATACCGGTTTACCCATTCCGCAACAGCACGTTCATCAAGGATTCTGGCACGTTCAAGCACACTTGCCTGCCGCTCCCAAATTTCAACAGCGGAAGCATCCAACTGGATAAACACCCCTTCACCCCGTACCTCAATCGCTGGCAGCCACTCCAGATGACCGCGGGCAATCGGCGCAACATTGCTTTCTTCACCATCGGGGGGGTTGATCCGTGTGAACCCCCGAAGTGCCCGCACTTCCCGCAAGCGGACAACACGAACAATTTTCGCAATGAAACCGCTGAGATCGACAGGAACAGATTCAGGCCTCGTTTCAAATTCCCTGTCCGGCAGTCCTTCTCCGGCGATGGATAAAGTGAACTGACGGTATTCCTCATCCCGTATTTCCGCCCCACCATCGCACTCCAGTAGACGGACCCTGTTTTCAATCTCGCCAGCAAGCTGATCCGGTGTCAACTGCAACTCATCCAGCACAACCCGCAGCTCTCCCTGGGAAAGCATATGTATGAATTTAGCGCGATCTGACTTTTCAGTGTTCACCAGAGTGCCCCAAAACATGCCGAGAGCCTCCTGCAGCTGATCCGACCATGGAGGGATACTGAGAGCCGATTCCACAACAGGAAAATACAGATTGGATGCACCACGCTGCATGGCGCGGACAACCCCCGTACAGTCGCCAACTCGGGTACCAAGCCAGTGACTGTATCCCCGGCAGTTTTGTTTCTCCCAGGTTGACTGGTTGAACACCCCATCCATTGACCTTCGGGCACGACATTCAGGGCAGCTTACGAAGAGACCCGCCAGACCGGGTCCTTCGGATTTGAGCGATAGAAATCCCCTCTTCCTTGAACAGTCGGGCTTGTGGCTTACCCACCAGTGCCATGGAAAATCATCAAGATGCCCTTTATCGCAGGCCAGGACAAAACGCACGGGAATTACGTGAACAGGTTGTGTCCCGGGCTGCCTGTTGGTACATCTGGCGCAACGCCGCCCGGGTTTGCCTGGATCGTCGGCCCACTTTTCCACAAGAGCTATCCGATCGCATATGGGGCATTGCAGCCAGCGAGGGAAGCGAACCCCGATTAATCGCTTGCGATCATCCACCTTTCTGGAACCATGCCCACCCAGATTTTCCAGACTCACCGGTGGTAGCCTGAATCCTGCGACACCAAGTTTCTGCTGGAGACGTGGTTCCCGTGTGCTTTGGGGGTTGGCCAGCCCGGCCGGACCAAAATTACTATCCCACTCCTCAAGTCCTGCAATTACAACCGATATCGGAGCACCACCGGCCCGGAAGTCTACCACTGCCCCTGGTCCGAATGTGGATACCACTGCACTACGGCGTAACACACCGATGTCATTTGCCATGGTTGTCCTCCTGTGCCCCTTTATCGGGGTCTCTGAGCCCTGGGACCAGCTTGAACGGAGTGGCAGGTTCCACATTCCGCATGTTGTTGAGCGTCGGCCAGGCAGCCCCCTCATTCCAGCCCATCGTCCGTTTTGCTGCAGCCCGTTCAGCGCTTTGGAGCAGCGATTTTTGCGGAGTAAAGTCATTCCAGTACTGCACCGGGTCTCTTGCTTTCCAGATATCCAGCAATCGCAACAGATCTTTTTCCACATCAGTTTCAGATGCATCCACTTCCCTGGCCCTGGCCGAGATTTCTTCAATGATCTGCCTGACTGTACTGTCATTCGCCGCATCAATCCGGGGGGAGCCGAGCATGCCGGGCACAATATGCTGACACAGGGCTACAAGCACTGCATGCAGTGCCCGATCACGTGCGCGGGATGCAAACGGGGTAACACTGGTTGCCTCAACATCCCGGTAGAGTGTCGTGTGCCAAGTACGAAACGTCTCGAAATGCGAACGGTCCCTTGCCTTAGCGTTGTTCAGAACAGCAACCACAAGCCCCGGGACACGCCCTCTCCCGACACGGCTGGTGGCCTGTATGTACTCAGAAATCCCTTTGGGTTGTCCGTTCACGACCATCAATCCCAGGCGAGGTATATCAACACCGACACTCAACATGTTTGTAGCAAGCACGACATCCACTGTACCCGGCTGGTCTGCGGATATCTCCAGCATGTCGAGCATTTCCCGTATCTCTGCCTGAGTTCTTCTGGAAGTAAGTTCCTGAAGATGATCCAAACCTCTGGGACTCTCATTACGGCGTTCGGCAAGCATCCGTATGGAGTCCGTCACATCATCCTGCATCAGAACCAGAGCTCCACCCAGCTCCCGTAACGAATTGAAATATGAGACCAGGGTTCCGTAATGATCCCTGCTTGTGCTGTCAGAAAGAGAGCCGGCACTCTGTAACAGAGATGCAGTCACCGCCTGCAGGGTAAATTTAGCAGAACGCCCCGCCGTGGTCACAGCAGCGTACCTTCGTCCCGGTGACTGCGGTGTGACCGTTTCGACAACCGCAAACCCGGAATCATCAGAGTCCAGCCCCGGCGGCGGGAACTGACGCAGGTCTCGATTGAAGAGTGCCCGGACCTGATCGGACGCCCGACGTATTGTCGCTGTGGAGCCGATAATTTTAGGCTTGTGTCCGTCCCTTGTGAACATACGGTCTATAGCAACTTCATAAAGACCCGCAACAGTTCCCAACGGCCCGGAAATCAGGTGGAGTTCGTCCTGTATGACCAGATCCGGCGGAGATCCGGAATTCACTGCGAAAAGCTGATTGATCTCTTTCTTACGAACGATCTGTGCAAATTTGTCAATTGTACCTATGAGCAGAGTCGGTTGTTCCCGGAAGATATCATCATCCACAGTCCAGACGGGCAGATGTGACTGACCGTCGTGAAGTATGCATGCATCATTTGGACATCTCACAAAGACAGCTTTGTGACGATTGTTGGCCTCCCAGCACAGATCCACTCCGCACGCGGGACATGCCGCCAGTTGCCTGGGAGAAGAAACATCCATACTGCCCTGAAGAGACTGGCGGGCGTCTTCATAGCGGTTAGGGGTGGCATCACCTCCCACCCAGAGCCCGATTGAAAACGGAGTCTGCCCAAAATCCAACCCCTCGGGCACATCAGCCACACGTCCCCGTCTGATTGTCTCACAGGCGAGGACAACCGCGGCTGCTCGTGCAAACTGCTGCGTGGTAAGCAATCTCAAAGTGTATCGCATGACAGCGGAGACCCCGGATTCATCATCCCGCCCCAAAAGTCTGCGATGAAAGGCAGCAAAAGCAACAAGCCCCAGGTAAGCCTCCGTTTTGCCTCCTCCTGTGGGGAACCAGAGCAGGTCCATTATTCCTCTTTCCGGGTTATCCCGATGAGCCACCGATGGAATGGTGAGCAGGATGAATCCAAGCTGGAAGGGGCGCCATGTGAAGGGGCTCTGATCTGACTTGCCGCTGCTCCATGTATACTGAAGCCTCATGGCAATAAACGCGAGTCTGAGATACTGCCAGACTCTTTCATCACTGCCAACCAAGCTCGCTCCGGCCAGCATTCGGTCCTTGGCATCCCGGCACCGGCTCAGATTCTTCCTCGCTGCATCCTGCATGTCTGACGGCAGAGAATCGATTATTTGAGATTTAATATCCAGCCACTGTTCGTACGAATCGACTAATTCGTTCAGTCCTTTGCATAGCTGCTCACAATCCGCCGCTATCAACCATTCCAGTGAGAGAACCGGCCTGTCACCCGACAGGAGAGATTCAAACACACTGTGACCGACGCTGCTCACAGTCTCAACTATGACTGAGGGTATCCAGGCAGAACTGAGCCACGATGGCGTTGAACCATGATCGGGCTCATCCCAGCCCGCAGAACAGGTATGCCCCACCGCGAACTCCCTCGCGTTTCGGTACAAAAGCGCAAGGGATTTGTCCTCTTCATCAACAACAGCGCGACGTGAGGGTCTGGCAACAAACAGGGTTCCTTCAGCAGGTTCCACTCGTATTGCAGTCTGGAAAAGCGTAGCCTGCTCCCGACCTGCCCGTCCTTCTGCTGGATCGGGGAGAGAATCGTTCACAAGGGTGACAGTGACCAAGCGGTTGTCCTGCCAAGGTACAGAACGAATGTAAGTGCGCACACCATCCGGTGTTTCAACCTCTGTCAATACAGCAACAGGGGTGACAGTTTCATCAGGTTTGGCCAATAGGATATTCAAGGACTCCTGCGGGCAGTCCACTGGTCCTATCCGGATGTGATGAGCACGACGCTGCCAAAAGGACGTCTTGCCGAGCGAGGGATTCGCGGGATCCTTTAATACATCCATTTTGACGTATGTACCGAATGTGATTGTGATGAGGAACCTGGGGTCATGTGGAGGTGGTACATTGACAGCAAACGACACTCCTGCTACCGAGGGTCGCATCTGATTCGAAGGCGGCACCTGTTCCTCTTCAGGCGTCGGGCCTTCTGCATCTTCACTGACCCCGGCTGCAGCAAGCCGATCATCCTCTTCCCCGCCCATTCTCGACTGCTTTGGCCACAATATACCCGTAAGATACACATCAGACGGCTTTGCATCCTGAAGTTTTTCGAACTCTTCAAACGGCCCAATCAAATCCCTGGACAAACGCTCAAGTATTATATCCCTGTCCATATGTACCTCCAGGCGACCAGCACAGTTACCACTTCCTATACCTCTGGAACGGAAAACTTACAGTGGTAAAACCCACAACCAATGGTGCCAGCATTATGCCACTTGCAGACCAGGGTTGATGAAGGCTTCCCCGTTCGGTCGAGTCGTGAGTAAGAACAACTGAACAGACACCCACTACTGAAAGATGTGGTATTTTAAGCGGCGGGCGTGTTTTCCGAGATTCTGAACGACCGACCACCCGCCTGCCGATTTCGAACATATCCCTGTTCACCTGGCTGGCCAGATATGCGATCGGATCTCCATCACCCCTTTCAGGGATGACTGCATAGGCATACTTTTTATCGTGCTGTGACAACGCACATACAGGTAAAGGAATATCAAGTTGTCTCAGCTTCTGCTGGGCCTTATAGACATCAGAAGAATCTTGAAAGTACTGCCTGCCAGCAATCTCAGTTGCGCCAACATCAAATTCATGGCCGATCTCCACCTGCGCTCGTGGTCGACCACCCTCAGACTTCAGGCATCGGTATACTCTGCCCGACGACTCCAGACTTTGATAATATCGCCTATCCCCTTCCCCAACGAGCAGTTCGGTTTTCGCGCGAGTAGCCCCCACAAAGATGACTCTAGTCTCCTCGTCAAGATTGCTGCCTGCCGGCGAATCGCGCAAGGGCGGGAGCATCAGGTGCACGGCAGGCGCCTCGCGACCCTTCGATGCATGGATTGTCCCCAGGATTGGGCCGGAAGTACCGAAGTCTGGCAGGCAAAATTCAGCAGGCGGTCGTTTACGGCCCAAAACAGTGGTCAGTCTGGTCATATCCACAATATTTGCAGTCTTTCCCGCAAAACGCACCAGGGCTGCCCACGCCGCTTCTTCATCTCCGTGTTCACCCGGGATTGTGTCCCAGAGTGTGGAGAAGCGTTGTCGCGTAAGAATTGGTTCGACATGTTCAGCGAAGCATAGCGCTATCCACGGGCGGACGCAGATCGGCATTCCGGACATGCGAAGTCTGTGGGGTACACCACGTTGCCTGAGTTGTGACGAGGCAAATAGCGTCTCTCCGCGTCGACGGTACAGGATCAGAAGATCGTCGCGTTCGCGCAATTCGTCGCTGAACTCCTCATCTGGCTCACCATCAGCAAGCTGCTTGATAGTTTCTACCACCTCTCGGAGCTTGCTCGCGCTGTCTGCTTTTTCCTCGAGTACGCACTGACGGACATTTGTAAAAATCTTGAGAAGCCTCTCTGATTCAGTCCGAAAAATCTGGTTGAGTGAGAGATGATCAAAAGCATTGTCTGAACCGGCTTTACCCAATCGTTCCACGAGAGTTTCGGTACCTGTATGCCTGTCAACAACGTCGTCAGAAGAGAAGCCATAGATGGACTGTGCCTGGTCGGCAAAAATTGTAACGCCACATTCAGCGTGTAAATGCTTCAGGATTTCCTCGACCAGCTCTGCACGAATGCCTACGATGTCCTGGGCTTCGTCAATTATCAGATGCCTGATTGAACCAACGTACTCCTGGACTTCAGAGTCCTGGCGCAATCTGTCAGTGAATTGAGTAATGTTGGAATCGTATCCCCCATCCATCCGGACTTCTGGGTCAAATCCGGAATGCAGGCTCCACGCATGGGAGTCCAGCGTTGCAATCCGCACAGAATGCGCATCCTCTGGATCGTCCATGTACGTGGCAATGCGCTGTCTGAGTTCAGCAACAGCAGTACGTGTAAAACTGACAAGCCAGATATACGAAGGCTCACAGCCCTCAGTGTCAATAAGGTAAGCAACACGTGCGCAGGCAACTTCAGTTTTGCCCGTTCCGGGACCTGCATCGACGACAAGTCTGTCAGTTGGCAGGGCAGTGATGACGAGTTCCTGGTCGCTGTCCCACTGTTGCACCGTACTTTTACCTTCAGGATTTGAGTCCAGCATCACATTCTACAACTACCGTAATTTTCACCAAGTATAGCGTCGAACGACATGGTCCTTGGATTAAAAAACAGGCTTGAGAGATCTGTACGTTCATAACTGCAATTTCCACCTTCGTCTGTCTGAATAATGTCCACAGGAAATGCCAAGTGACTGGGTGATGCTAAAATGAGCTGTAAACGCCTTGAGGGTCATGCAACAGACGGTATTGAACAGACTCAAACGTGGTGAACTTGAATGGGTTCGGGTGTGCGCCGGGTCACACACGGCTTGGAGAATCTATTTGGATTCAAGTGCTTACGATGCACAAGACGTACTGTTTGTTTAGCCAGTCAAAAAACTATTCGAGGTGATTCAGAATGCGACACAATACCCACGATGCGGTGGACACGTGCGTGTCATTGCCGCGATAACTGACCCGGCGCTTATTGCCCGAATCCTCGCAAATTACCGTTGATATCGTAGCCACTTTGAGGGGCTCAAGGAGCCGGCAGGCTCGGTAATTCAGGCCGCTTCGAGCGGCTTACAAACTAAAGCCCCCAGCTTTGCCGGGGGATACTTAATCAACATATTCCAGCAGCTCACCCACCTGACAATTGAATAGCTTGCACAGTCGGTCTATTGCTTCGAGATCGACTCGGGTTCCGGTCTCTTTGTAAAGCAGTGTGATCGTGTTGCGGTGCAGGCCCGTTTCTCGAGCCACATCGGCAATTTTCATTTTATGTTCGCCCATCAGGCGGGACAGATGACAACGGATCATTTCAGGTCCCAAGTGCATTCTGTGCGTATATATTTCATTTTGAATGACATAATTGCTTGTTAAAAGTCTTTTTGCTAGTTATAATGCTATATAAGATGTAAAAATAACAGATTGGAGGTAATTATGGCGCTTGATATCGAAAAAGGACAGTTTCAAACAGGGAGGCGTCATCAACAACTTACCCTGGTCTATTCTGCTTGCCAGGCTTTGGACCAGCTTCTCGATCTCACATACGCTGAAGCCACTGATCCTGTAAGCCGGCAAACAATCAGCCAGATTACCTGCGCTCTCATGTGTCGTTTGTGGATTCCGCAAACTTCGACCATCGTCGGACTGCTTGGAGTTGGGCTGTCCAAATCCAACTATGAGGAATTGTCGAAATGGGTCGCCCAGGAAATGCAGGTTGTGGCGACTGAGAACATGCAGCAGACCTTCCAGATTCTTGAACGACGATTCCGTCAGACAGTTGATCAATTCCCAGAAGATTAGGCGCCATACAACCACCAATGAAATATGGGCGTGGCGATTAACACTGTCTTAAACCTTGCTCTGCTCCCCCGTCTGATACGCCTTCGGGATGTGCCGGCTTACCTGGGTATGGACCGCAATCGGTTCAATAGCGAAGTACGGCCACATCTGACGGAGATCCCAATCGGGGAGCAGGGTATCGCCTTTGACCGGTTTGAACTGGATGCCTGGGTGGATGAATACAAATCGCAATACGGTCGTCCAGGGAAACTAGGAGGAGTTCACATATGGGGCGCAAAAGAACGCCGGGCCTCACCAAACGTGCGGGTGTCTGGCACATCGACAAACTTATCAGCGGAAGGCGAGTTTGCCAGAGCACTGGCACGCCTGAACTCGAAGAAGCGGAGCGCTACCTCGCGAGGCTGACGGAGCGAAACCGCCATGCACAAGTCTATGGCGTAAGGCCTGTACGCAACTTTGAGCAGGCCGCCGCGAAATTTGTACTCGAAAACCAGCACAAACGCAGTCTATCCAGTGATATCGGGCGTTTGAAACTGCTGATGCCATGGATTGGAGGTGTGCCTCTCGACAGAATCCATACAGGAGCCCTGCAGCCCTGGATGCAGCACCGGCGCAAAGAAGGCGCGGCCGTGGGAACAATTAACCATGGCCTGAAGGTTGTACGCCGGATCCTGAACCTCGCGGCAAGTGAATGGATAGATGAGCATGGCCTGACCTGGTTACAGGCAGCACCGAAAATCAAACTGTTGCCAGATACCAGCAAACGACAACCCTATCCACTGAATTGGGAGGAACAGGAGAGGCTGTTTAAAACACTGCCGGATCATCTGGCACATATGGCCCTGTACGCGGTGAATACCGGGTGCCGTGATAGCGAAATCTGTAATCTGCAATGGCGGTGGGAAGTAGGGGTGCCGGAGCTCGATACATCGGTATTCATCATTCCCGGGCGGTATGTGAAAAATGGGGATGACCGGCTTGTGGTGTTGAATCGGATAGCGTTGTCTATAGTGAATCAGCATCGTGACAAACATATCAGCCACGTTTTCACATATCGCGATAAACCAGTCACCCGGATGTTGAATAGTGCCTGGCTGCGGGCAAGGAAGAAGGTTGATCTGCCTCAAGTTCGGGTACACGATCTCAAGCACACATTTGGAAGAAGATTACGGGCCGCCGGGGTTAGCTTTGAGGATCGCCAGGACCTGCTGGGACATCGCTCAGGACGGATTACGTCGCATTATTCAGCAGCCGAATTGACACGGCTTATAGATGCGGCAAACAGTGTCTGTGCCAGGGGCAACAACAGGCCCGAACTGGTGGTGTTGCGGCGTGTGAGCG
>Ga0114931_10009046_pt1 | contig 11975 bp, 10 predicted proteins | sample 2SBtaG_FD_89579 | JGI IMG/M metagenome (GOLD analysis project Ga0114931, IMG submission 89579) | Deep subsurface microbial communities from Kolumbo volcano to uncover new lineages of life (NeLLi) - 2SBTROV14_V59a metaG | ecosystem: Environmental > Aquatic > Marine > Volcanic | place: Kolumbo...
CGGCCGGCGCCAGGCCGCCTCAAGGCGCGGCCGGAAGGTCTCCCACGGAACCACCTCGTCGATCCGCGCCAGCGGGTCGTTCTTGGCGTCCAGACCGGCATACCGAGTCGAAATGTCGAAAAACCCCATTTGGCCCATCGCCCATTCCTCCGTCTCCGCCGCGAATCGCACGGATTCTACCCGAGCCCGGACCGGCAATGGAATATTTCGAGGTGCCCATAAAAAGCTGTTTACGGTTCTCCGAGCGTTAAACCCGCACTGGGGACGATCCGATCACGAGAGGGTGCCCCGAGGGGAGGCGCCCTTTTCGTTTGACCTGGGTTGCCCACGCGCTACCGTCCGCTGCCCGAGGAGCGAATGACCATGGCCAAGGTATTTATCGACGGCGAGGCTGGCACCACCGGCCTGCAAATACGCGAGCGCCTCGAAGCGCGCCCGGAGATCGAGCTGCTGCGCCTGCCCGAGGCGGCGCGCAAGGACCCGGACGCCCGCGCGGAGATGCTGAACGCCGCCGATCTGGCGATCCTGTGCCTGCCCGACGAGGCGGCGCGCGCCGCCGTCGCGATGATCGAGAACCCGGCGACGCGGGTGGTCGACGCCAGTAGCGCCCACCGCACCCAGGCGGAGTGGGTTTTCGGGTTTCCCGAGTACGACGCGGGCCAAGCCGCGCGCATCGCCGGCGCGCGGCGCGTAACCAACCCGGGCTGCTATGCCCTGGGGGCGTTGGCCCTGATCCATCCGTTGGTCGCCGCCGGGCTCGTGCCCGCGGACCATCCCATGACCATCAACGGGCTGTCGGGCTATTCCGGCGGCGGGCGACGGATGATCGAGCGCTTCGAAAGCGCCGACGCGCCGGACCGAATCACGGCGCCGGCCTGGGTCTATGCCCTGGGCCTGGCCCACAAGCACGTGCCCGAGATTCAGGTGCGCGGGGGTTTGGCGGTTCGTCCCCTGTTCGTGCCCACCGTCGGGCGCTACCGCCAGGGCATGATCGTGCAGGTGCCCCTCCAGCTCGGCGCCCTGCCGGGCCGGCCGCGCGTGGCCCAGGTGCACGCGGCGCTGGACGCGCACTACCGGGGCCGGCGCTTCGTCGCCGTCGCGCCCCTGGCGGAATCCCTGGCCATGGAGCACCTGGACCCGGAGGTGTTGAACGGCACGAACCACGCGCGCCTGTTCGTGTGCGCGAACCAGGCCGAGGACCAGGCGGTGCTGATCGCGCTCCTGGACAATTTGGGCAAGGGGGCGTCGGGCCAGGCGGTGCAGAACATGAACCTGATGCTCGGCCGCCCCGAGGCCGAGGGCCTGGACTAATAAGTAATAAGGGACCGCTCCCCATGCCCGCGCTCGTCATTCCCCACCGCGGCATCATGCCGCGCATCGCCGCCGATGTTTTTCTGGCCGAGACAGCGGTCGTTATCGGCGACGTGGAGATCGGTCCCGGATCGTCGATCTGGTATGGCTGCGTGGTGCGCGGCGATGTGAACCGCATCCGCATCGGGCGTAACACCAACGTCCAGGACGGGACGGTGATCCACTGCAACGGCGACCGCGCGGGCGACTATCGCGAAACCGGCGGCGGCGAGCCGACCGTGATCGGCGACGACGTGGTGATCGGGCACATGGTCCTGTTGCATGCCTGCGCCGTGGGGGATCGGGCATTCATCGGCATGGGCGCGGCGGTGCTCGACCGCGCCACGGTCGAGGCGGACGCAATGGTCGCCGCCGGCGCCATGGTGACGCCGGGCAAGACCGTGCCCACGGGGCAGCTTTGGGCCGGCGCGCCGGCCCGCCCCATGCGCGCGCTCGGCGCGGCGGATACCGCCGACCGCGCCTATATCGCCGCCCACTACCGGGAGCTCGCGGCGACCTATCGCAATTCAGTTAGTCATGGGCCTTGACCCGGACGTAGGAGCCGGGGGCGTCCTCGATCGGCTTCAGCTTTCCGTCGCCCGGCACGCGGGCCGGAACCTGCTTGCCCGCGTACTTGGCCGCCCACTTGGCCCACTCCGGCCACCAGGACCCGGGGTGCTCCTTGGCGCCGGCGATCCAATCGTCGGGGGACTCCGGGCACTTGGCGTTGGTCCAGTGTGAGTATTTGCCGTTCGCGGGCGGGTTGACCACGCCGGCGATGTGCCCCGAGGCGGCGAGCACGAAGCGCACCGGGCCGGACAGAAGCTGGGTCGCGGCGTAGGTCGATGCCCACGGCGCGATGTGATCTTCCTTGGTGGACAGGAAAAACGCCGGAGTCTTGATGCGCGTGAGGTCGATGGGCACGCCGGCGAGCTCGATGCCGCCCGGCTTCACCAGCAGGTTCTCCTGATACATCTTGCGCAGATAGAAGCTGTGCATGGCCGCCGGCATGCGCGTCGAATCCGCGTTCCAGTAGAGCAGGTCGAACGGGAAGGGATCCTGGCCCATCAGGTAGTTATTGACCACGAACGACCAGATCAGATCGTTGGCGCGCAGCATGTTGAAGGTGCCGGCCATGTGCGAGCCCTCGAGGTAGCCCTTCTCGGTCATCTTCTCCTCGAGCGCGGTGAGCTGCTCCTCGTCGATGAAAACCCCGAGCTCGCCCGCCTCGGTGAAGTCGGTCATGGCGGCCAGAAAGGTCGCGCTCTTGACGCGGGTATCCTTCTTGACGTGCATGTAAGCCAGCGTGGCGGCGAGCAAGGTGCCGCCTAGGCAATAGCCGATCACGTTGATCTCGCGCTCGCCGGTCGCCTGCTTGATGGCGTCCAGCGCCGCCAGCGGACCCTCGATCATGTAGTCGTCGAAGCTCTTTTGGGTCAGCTTCTCGTCCGGGTTCACCCACGAGACGATGAACACCGTAAAGCCCTGCTCGACCGCCCACTTGACGAACGAGTTCTTGGCGCGCAGATCGAGGATGTAGAACTTGTTGATCCACGGCGGGATAATGAGAAGCGGCGTCTTGTAGACGGTTTCGGTCGTGGGCGTGTATTGGATGAGCTGCAGGAGCTCGTTCTGGAACACGACCTTGCCCGGGGTCACCGCGATGTCGCGGCCGAGCTCGAAGGCGTCCGGCTCGGTCATCTTGATATGCAGTTGGCCCTTGCCGCGCTCGATATCCTCGAGCAGGTTCTCCAGCCCGTTGACCAGGTTCTCGCCGCCGCTTTCCAGGGTCGCGCGCAGCACCGCCGGGTTGGTCACCACGAAGTTGGACGGCGCCATGGCGTCCGCGAACTGGCGCGTGTAGAAATCGACCTTCTTCGCGGTTTTCGAATCCATGCCCTCGACGTCGTTGACCGTGCTCTGCATCCAGCGCGCGGTCAGCAGATACGACTGCTTGATGAAATCGAAGATCTGGTTTTCGTCCCATGCCTCGTGCTTGAAGCGGCGGTCGCCCCTGTCCGGCTCGGCCACGGGCTCGGTGGGCTCGCCCATGAGGCGCCGCGTGGTCGATTGCCACAGCCTCATGTAGTCCTGCCACAGATTCATTTGCGCCTGGACGAGTTTAGCGGGGTCGGTCATCATGTGCGCGGTCATTTCCAGGAACGCGCTACCGATGTTCAGGGGATCCAGATTGGCTCCCTGATCCGTGCTCTGGCGCTCCAGGAATTCGGTCACCAGCCGCTGGCTCCGCTCGGCGATGTTCGCCATTTTTTGCGACATCTCGACCGGATCCGGGAGTTTTACCTCTGGGGCCTGTTGCTCAGCCATGACAGCTTCCTTATTCTCTCGCACGACTCGCTGGATGCGGGCGGGCTGGTCGGCTGTCGCGACCGCAACGTGGGGCCAGTCCTCGCGCGGCAAGGTAATCGGGGGGGTCCGGGGTTTCAATAGGCAATGACTAGTAAATCCAACGGTGGAGTCTTGGCCGTGATGGCCCTAACCGCGATCGCCCTGTCGGCCTGTTCCGCGGTGCCCGATTGGGCGGACCCGACCACGCTTTTCGACACTTCCGAGCCGTCGGCGGAACCCGCGCCAGCGCCGGATCAAGGCGAGGCGGCGGACCAGAAGTTTCCAAACCTGAGCAGCGTGCCCAAAGAGGCGCCTGAAAACACGCCCGGCAAGTCGCGGGTCAAGATCGTGCAGGGCCTGGCGGCGGATCGGGCCAATGCCCAATATACCGACGAGCGCCTGGTTGGTGCCCAAGCACCGGCCGCGCCGCGCGCCACCACGAAGGGGGCCGCGCCGCGCGCCACCACGAAGGCGCCCGCGGATTCTCCGCCCATGCCGCCGGCACCGGCGGCCCCGGCCGTCGCCGCCTTGGCACAGCCGGCCCCGCCCACGCCGCCGGCCCCGACGGTCCCGGCCGTCGCCGCCACGGCACCGGCGACCCCGGCCATCCAGCCACCAGCCGCCGCGGCCGCGGCCCTGCCCGCGCCGCGCATCGTGCAGCCCCCGGCCGCGCCAGCGCCCGCCGCGCCAGCGTCCGCGCCCACCGCGCCGGCGTCCGCGCCCGCCGCGCCCGCGGCCCAGAACCCAGTATCGAAGCCGACCTTGAGCCCGCCGCGAACCGCCGCGCCCAGCCCGTCGCGGTCCGTCGTGCTGATCCCGCCGCGAACCGCCGCGACCAGCCCGCCGCCGGCCCAGACAACGCGCCAGGAGCTGGTCGCGGTGATCTATTTCGGGAATGGCTCCAGCACGCTCGACGAGGATGACCGCAAGATTCTGCGCGACGTGCTGGCGTTGAGCCGCGAGCGCGGTGGGCGTATCCATGTGGTTGGCCATGCGAGCGCGCGCACGGCCACGACCGATCCCATCCGGCACCGCATGGCGAACCTGGAAATGTCTCAACGCCGGGCCAACGCGGTTACCGAGGCGCTGGTTTCGCTCGGCGCCGGCCGCCGGAAGATCCTCACCGAGGCGCGGGCCGACAGCCAGCCGGTCTATCACGAGTTCATGCCGACCGGCGAAGCGGGAAACCGGCGCGCCGAGATCTTCCTGGAATATTAACCGTTCGATCGATTAGATTCGGGCTGTCCACAGCCCAACCGGACCCCGCGCGCCGCCCTTGCCGTGCCGCCCGGTCAAACTCGATGTGTGCCCATGAGCCAGGAATTCCACCGCATCAAGCGCCTGCCGCCTTATGTATTCGCCGAGGTGAACGAGCTCAAGGCGGCGGCGCGCGCCGCCGGCGAGGACATCGTCGACTTCGGCATGGGCAATCCGGATGCGCCGCCGCCCCATCATGTGACCGAGAAGCTGGCCGAGGCCCTGATGGACCCGCGCATCCATCGTTATTCCACATCGCGCGGCATCCCGGGCCTGCGCCGGGCCAACGCGGCCTATTACGCGCGGCGGTTCGGGGTCGAGATCGACCCGGAGCGCGAAACCATCGTGACCATCGGCTCCAAGGAGGGGCTGGCCAACCTGGCCCAGGCGATCACCAGCCCGGGGGATATCGTACTCGTGCCGAGCCCGAGCTATCCGATCCACGCCTTCGGGTTCATCATCGCGGGCGCCGCCTTGCGCAGCTTGCCCGTGGGGCCGGGGCACGATTTCATGGCACAGCTTGAGCGGGCGGTCCGTCATTCGGTGCCCAAGCCGCTCGCGCTGGTGCTTAATTACCCGGCCAATCCCACGGCGCGGGTGGTCGATCTGGATTTTTACGCGGCGGTGGTCGATTTTTGCCGGCGCCACGAGATCTACGTCATTTCCGACCTGGCCTACGCGGAGGTTTATTTCGACGGCGCGCCGCCGCCCTCGATCCTACAGGTGCCGGGCGCGCGGGATGTGGCGGTGGAGTTCACCTCGCTCAGCAAGACCTATTCCATGCCCGGCTGGCGGGTCGGGTTCTGTACCGGCAACCGCAAGCTCATTGGCGCGCTCACGCGCGTGAAGTCGTATCTCGATTACGGCATCTTCACCGCCATCCAGGTGGCCGCGACCGCCGCGCTCAACGGGCCGCAGGGGTGCGTGGACGAGATGCGCGCGCGCTACCGCGCCCGGCGCGATGTCCTGGTCGACGGCCTGGCCGCCGCCGGCTGGTCCGTGCCCCGGCCCGCGGCGACCATGTTCGCCTGGGCGCCGGTGCCGCCGGCGTTCGCCGATCTGGGATCCCTGGCGTTTTCCAAGCGGCTCTTGCGCGAGGCGCGGGTGGCGGTCGCGCCGGGCATCGGGTTCGGCGAGCACGGCGAGGGCTTCGTGCGCCTCGCCTTGGTCGAAAACGAGCACCGCATTCGCCAGGCGGTGCGCAATATCAAGGCCATGCTGCGCGCAGCTGGCGTGCCCGGCGGCGTGCCTGGCGACTCGGCGGACTTGGACGCGGGCCGCGACCCGCGCGCGGCGCGGAAGCTGGCCTCGTGAGTCCGCCCATGCGCATCGCTGTCGCGGGCCTGGGAACGGTCGGCGCCGGGGTTCTGCGACTGCTGCGATCCAACGCCGATTTGATCGCCGGGCGCTGCGGGCGGCGCATGGAGGTGGTGGCGGTTTCCGCGCGCGACCGTCATACGACGCGGCCCGTGGATGTCTCGGCCTTGCGCTGGTTCGACGACCCGTTGGCCATGGCCGCCGACCCCGGCATCGACGTGGTGCTGGAGCTGATCGGCGGCGCCGACGGAATCGCCAAGCAAACGGTCGAGCGCGCCATCGCGGCGGGACACCACGTGGTGACCGCCAACAAGGCGCTGCTCGCCCATCATGGCGGCGCGCTGGCCCGCGCCGCCGAGGACGCGGGGGTCACCCTCGGCTACGAAGCGGCCGTGGCCGGCGGCATCCCGGTGATCAAGACCCTGCGCCAGGGCCTCGCCGGCAACGCGATCGCGCGGGTCTACGGGATCCTGAACGGCACCTGCAATTACATCCTGTCCGCCATGCGCGAGTCGGGCCGTGAGTTCGCCGATGTGCTGGCCGAGGCGCAGCGCCTGGGCTATGCGGAGGCGGACCCGGCGTTCGATATCGACGGCACGGACGCGGCGCACAAGCTGGCGATCCTGACCGCCCTTGCCTTCGGCTGCGAGGTCGATTTCGAGGCGGTCCACGTCGAGGGAATCCGCGATATCTCGGCCCTCGATATCGTCTACGCGGAGGAGCTCGGTTTCCGCATCAAGCTGCTTGGCATCGCCAGCCGGGAAGACGGCGGCATCGCGCAGCGGGTGCACCCGTGCATGGTTCCGCGCCACGCGCCGATCGCCAACGTGGAGGGCGTGTTCAACGCGATCGTCGCCGACGGCGATTTCGCGGGCACGATCGTCATCGAGGGACAAGGCGCCGGCGCCGGGCCGACCGCCTCGGCGGTGGTGTCGGATCTGGTCGATATCGCGCGCGCCATTACCATTCCCACCTTCGCGGTGCCGGCGCGGGCGCTGGCGCGCCGCCCGGCTGTTCCCATGGAGCGGCACGCGGGCTGCCATTACATCCGCTTGATGGTGGTGGACCGGCCCGGCGTGATCGCCGATGTCGCGGCGATTTTGCGCGACCGGGGCATCTCCATGGAGGCCATGCTGCAACGGGCCCGCGCGCCCGGCGAGGCGGTGCCGGTAGTGATCACCACCCACGAAACCACGGGCGCCGCCATGGATGCCGCGCTGCTCCAGGTGGCGCAACTGGGCTCGGTGCTCGAAGCACCGCGCCGAATCCGGATCGAGGCGCTATAATCCTGGCCCGCGGGGCTTGGCGGACGAGCGCAATTAGAGCGAACGAAGGAACGGCACGACATGACGAAAGGGGCGGCGATGGACCGTAACCTGGCCTTGGAATCGGTGCGGGTGACGGAAGCGGCGGCCTTGGCGGCCTCGCGCCTGATGGGGCGCGGAGACGAAAAGGCGGCGGATCAGGCGGCGGTCAACGCCATGCGCGCCTCCCTCAACGCCCTGGCCATTTCGGGCACGGTGGTGATCGGCGAGGGCGAGCGGGACGAGGCGCCCATGCTCTACATCGGCGAGACCGTGGGGGCGGGCGGCCCGCCCATCGACATCGCCCTCGATCCCCTCGAAGGCACGACCATCACGGCCAAGGGCGGGCCGAACGCGCTCGCCGTGATCGCCATGGCCGATCAGGGTGGGTTCCTGAACGCGCCGGATACCTACATGGCCAAGATCGCCGTCGGCGGCGGGCTGCCGGACGATATCGTGGATCTGGACGCGGAGCCGGTGGATAACCTGAAGGCCCTGGCCGCGGCGAAGAGCATGGAGGTCGCGGACCTGGTGGTGTGCATCCTCGACCGGCCGCGCCACGCGGAGCTGATCTCCAAGGTGCGCGCGGCGGGCGCGCGTATCATGCTGATCGGCGACGGCGACGTGTCCGGCGTGATCGCGACCAGCCGCCCGGACAGCGGGGTCGATATCTACATGGGCGTGGGCGGCGCGCCCGAGGGGGTTCTGGCGGCGGCGGCGCTGCGTTGTATCGGCGGGCAGTTTCAGGGCCGGCTGGTGTTCCGCACCGATGACGAGCGCGGCCGGGCGCGCAACTGCGGGATTACGGATTTAGATCGCAAGTACACCCTGCACGAGTTGGCGGGCGGCAATGTGATGTTCGCCGCGACCGGGGTAACCGACGGCAGCATGCTGCGCGGCGTGCGCCGGTTCACCGATGGCGCGACCACCCATTCCATGGTCATGCGCTCGGCCTCGGGTACGGTGCGCCTGGTCGAGGCGTGGCACAACTTCGCCCGCAAGACATGGTACGACGAGCTCGGGGTTTAGATCGGGGGGACGAACCGGCAATGGCGCTGGCCGCCGAGACGATCGAAGGGCGGCCGTGTTTCCTCGGCGTCGAGCGCTCGGTCATGGGCAAGCGCTGGGAAGAGCGCCTGGCGGATTCGCGCCAGGACCTGGCGCTCGCCCAGCGCCTCGGCGTGCCCGAGGTTGTCGGCCGGGTGCTGGCGGCGCGCGGCATCGATCTGGAGGCCGCGCCGGCGTTTCTCGCCCCGTCCCTGCGCGCGGCGCTTCCCGATCCCTCGCGCCTCAAGGACATGGACGCGGCCGTGGCGCGTCTGGTCCAGGCGCTGAGCGAGAACCAGCCCATCGCCATCTTCGGAGACTACGACGTGGACGGCGCGACCGCGGCCGCCCTTATGGTGCGGTTCCTGCGCCAGCTTGGGGCGGACCCGATGGTTTACGTGCCGGACCGCCAACGGGAGGGCTACGGCCCCAACGCGCCGGCGCTTCTGCGCCTGCGCGCGGCCGGGGCGCGGGTCGCGGTCACGGTCGATTGCGGCATCACCGCGTTCGAGCCCCTGGAGGCGGCGGCCGACGCCGGCCTCGACGTGATCGTGGTCGATCATCACGTGGCCGAGCCGCGCCTGCCGCGCGCGTGCGCGGTGGTCAACCCAATCGGTTGGACGAGCCGGCCCGTGGCGATGATCCGGCCGGCCTCGGCCACTTGGCCGCGGTGGGGGTCGCCTTCATGCTGCTGGTCGGGCTCAACCGGGCCCTGCGCGCCGCCGGCTGGTACGCGCGGACCGGCCGCCCGGAGCCGGACCTCCTGGCCCTGCTCGATCTGGTCGCGCTGGGGACCGTGTGCGACGTGGTGCCGCTCATCGGCCTCAACCGCGCGCTGGTCGCCCAGGGGCTCAAGGTCATGGGCCGGCGCGGCAACCCGGGCCTGGCCGCGCTGGCCGACGTGGCGCGCCTCGGCGAGCGCCCGGACGCTTTCCACCTGGGATTCATGCTCGGGCCCCGGGTCAACGCGGGCGGGCGGGTCGGCGAGGCGGACCTGGGCGCGCGCCTGCTGACCACCGACGATCCAGCCGAGGCGACCGCCCTGGCGGCGCGGCTGGATGCCTACAACGACGAGCGCCGGGCCATCGAGGCGGCGGTTCTGGACTGCGCCATCGAACAGGCGGAGACGGACGGCCCCGGCGCCGGGGCCATGGTGTTCGTGGCCGGCGAGGGCTGGCACCCGGGCGTGATCGGCATCGTCGCCAGCCGACTGAAGGAGCGCTACAACCTACCGGCGCTGGTGCTCGGGTTCGCGCCGGGGGCGGACCAGGCCAAGGGCTCGGGCCGCTCCGTGCCCGGGGTCGATTTGGGGGCCGCGGTGATCGCGGCGCGCCAGGCCGGACTGCTGATCAACGGTGGGGGGCACCCCATGGCGGCCGGGCTGACGGTGCGGCTGGACCGGCTTGGGGATTTGCGCGCGTTTCTGGCCGATCGCCTGGGCGGCGCGCTCGCGGCGGTGCGCTATCGGGCGACCCTTGGCCTCGACGGGGCGATCCGGCCGGGCGCGGCCAGCGCCGATCTGGTTCGCGAGCTGGAACGCTGCGCGCCCTTCGGTTCCGGCAACCCCCAGCCGCGCTTCGCGGTGCCGTCCGCGCGGGTGGTGCATGCCGCCGTTGTCGGCGACGCGCACGTGCGCTGCGTGCTCGCCGGGGCCGATGGCGGGCGCCTCAAGGGCATCGCCTTCCGCTCCCTGGACGGGCCCCTCGGCCCCGCGCTGTTGGAGACCAACGGGCGACCGATCCATGTCGCGGGCAAGCTGCGGCCCGATACCTGGGGCGGGCGCGACGATGTGCAACTCATCATCGACGATGCCGCCCCGGCCGGTTCCGCCTGAGCGCGCTATCCACTACACTGCGCGGGATGATCTGGACCCGCCTTCGACCGTGGCGCGCGTTTTTCCGTGCCGGGCGCGCCCTCGGGCTGGCGCTCGCCCTTGGCGGCCTTGCCGTCATGGCCGCCGGTACCGTGCTCCGGGCGCAAGAGCGGCCGGTGGATCTAGAGCTCGTGCTGGCGGTCGATGCCTCGTCCAGCGTCTCGGCCGGGGAGTTTCAGTTGCAAATGCTGGGCCTCGCCAAGGCGTTTCGCGATTCGCGGGTGATCGCGGCGATCCAAGCGGGCGGCAATCTGGGTATCGCCGTGGCCCTGGTTCAATGGTCGGACAATCGCAAACAGTATCTCGCCATCGATTGGGCCGCGGTGGCCGGCGCGCGCGATGCCCGTGGGCTCGCCAAATCGATCGAGGGCACGCCGCGCTATCTGGTCGGCGGCGGCACGGCGATCGGCGGTGCGTTGGCGTTCTCTATCCGGCAGTTCGACGGCAACGGCTTCGTGGGGCGGCGCAAGGTGATCGATATCTCCGGCGACGGGCGCACCAATCAAGGTTTCCAACCGAGCGACATGCGCGACCGCGCGGTCCGACGCGGCATCACCATCAACGGCCTCGCGATCCTCAACGAAGACCCGGTTGTCGATGACTACTATCTCAGGCATGTGATCGGCGGCACCGGGGCCTTCGTGATGACCGCGAACGACTACCAGGCCTACCGGGAGGCGATCCTGGCCAAGTTGATCAGGGAGATCGCCGGCGTGCCGGTGGCCGCCCGCCCGCGTCCGCGCGGGCCGCGCCTGGCCGCGGCGGTGGAGTAGGGCGGGCTTGAACACCGGCCGTGAAGTCGCTACACCGTGGCGCGCCGACCCCATCGTCTAGAGGCCTAGGACACCGGCCTTTCACGCCGGCAACACGGGTTCGAATCCCGTTGGGGTCACCATTGGCCCAGCGCGCGCTCGGGCGCCGCGATCCCGGGGCCGCCGGGCGGGGGATGGGACGGCATGGCCTGGATCGCCTGTCTCGGCGAGTGCATGATCGAGCTGCGCGAGGTGGCGGAGGCCCAGGACGCGCCCCCGAGCACCGGGCCGATGCGCCGGGGCTTTGGCGGCGATACCCTCAACACGGCGATCTACGCGGCCCGGTGCGGCGCGCGTACCGGGGTAACGGTCGAGTATGTGACCGCGCTCGGGGACGATCCCTATAGCGAGGAGATGCTGGCCGCGTGGCGCGCCGAGGGGGTGGGCACGCGCCTGGTGCGCCGCCTCGCCGGGCGCCGCCCGGGCCTCTACACGATCCGGGTCGACCAGGCCGGCGACCGGTCCTTCCAGTACTGGCGCTCGGCCTCCGCGGCGCGCGAGACGATCCGCGCGTGGGGCGTCGAGGCTCTGGGCGCGGCGCTCGACGGCTGCGACATCCTGTATTTCAGCGGCATCACCCTGGGGATTCTCGACGACGAGAGCCGCGCCGGGTTGCTGCGCATCGCCGCGCGCCGCCGCGCGGACAAGGCGGCCGTGGCCTTCGAC
>Ga0114931_10009047_pt1 | contig 11975 bp, 9 predicted proteins | sample 2SBtaG_FD_89579 | JGI IMG/M metagenome (GOLD analysis project Ga0114931, IMG submission 89579) | Deep subsurface microbial communities from Kolumbo volcano to uncover new lineages of life (NeLLi) - 2SBTROV14_V59a metaG | ecosystem: Environmental > Aquatic > Marine > Volcanic | place: Kolumbo...
GTTTTTCGCCAGTACAGCCGATAGCGCCGTACCCCAGCTCCCTGCCCCCACGACGGCAACTCTCATTGCTTCACCACCTCTAGGCAGCGGGATCCTCCGTGGGGGTTTCTTTTTCCGCGATCGGCGCCACCGAAACCACCGCTTCCGAGCTACTGCCATCCACCTTGACCAACCGCACCCCCTGGGTGTTTCTTCCAATCACCCGCACGCCGCCTGCCGGAATACGGATGAGCTTACCGCCGTCCGTCACCAGCATGATGTCTTGGTCGTCTTCGCGAATTTGCAAGACGCCGACGACCGGGCCCGTCTTGGCGGTTACCTTCATCGTGCGTACTCCCTTGGCGCCCCGATGAACCAAGCGGTAATCATCGATCGGGCTACGCTTTCCGTAGCCCTTTTCCGAGACCGTCAACAACAATGCCCCTGGTTGGACGACCTCCATCGACACGACTCCGTCGCCCTTCTCGAGCTTGGCACCGCGGACGCCCGCTGCACCTCGCCCCATCGGCCTCACCTCTGTTTCCTCGAAGCGGACCAACATTCCTTTTCGCGTCGACAACGCTACCTGCTGGTTGCCGTCGGTGAGACGCACCGAGATCAGCTCGTCGTTCTTGTCCAACTTGATCGCGATAATACCGTTGACGCGCGGGCGTGAATAATCCATAAGCGCGGTCTTCTTGACCGTGCCGTTTGCGGTCGCGAATAGTACGTACCGTCCTTCGGCAAATTCACGGACTGGTAAAAACGCGGAAAGAGTCTCCCCTGGCTCGAGGGGAAGCAGATTAACGATGGCCTTCCCGCGCGCCGCGCGTCCAGCTTGTGGGAGTTCGTGCACTTTTTTCCAGTACACCCGACCGCGGTTGGTGAAGAACAAAATGTACGAGTGCGTCGAGGCCACGAACATGTGTGCGACGAAGTCCTCACCTTTGGTACCCGCGCTTATTTTCCCGCGACCGCCGCGCCGTTGCTGCCGGTACAGTGTGGCTGCGTTACGCTTGATGTAGCCGTCATGCGACACGGTGACCACCATGTCTTCGTCAACGATCATGTCTTCGATGGAAATGTCGGAGGCATCGCCGGCGATTTCCGTGCGTCGTTGGTCACCATACTGCTTGACGAGCGCGCCCATTTCGGAGTCGATGATCTTATAGATCTCGCGCTCGTCGGCGAGTATTTTTCTCAGCCGCTTGATGAGGGCACTCACTTCTTTGTGTTCGGCTAGGATTTTGTCGCGTTCGAGTCCGGTCAGCCGCTGCAGACGCATATCGAGAATCGCCTGGGCTTGAATCTCGCTCAGCTCGAAATTCTTCACGAGCCCGGCTTTTGCCGTCGGAGCGTCTTTGGCGGCACGGATCAACTTGATGACAGCATCAAGGTTATCGAGCGCGATTTTCAGCCCGTCGAGGATGTGGAGCCGAGCCTCCGCCTTGCGTAGGTCGAAAGCGGTCGCCCGAGTGATGATATCCTTGCGGTGCAGCAGAAACTGCTCAAGCATCTCTTTCAGATTCAAGAGACGCGGTCGGCCTCCGACCAACGCAAGCATGATGACTCCGAAACTTTCCTGCATCGGGGTGTGCTTGTACAGGTTGTTCAGGACCACCATCGGAACGGCATCACGCTTCAATTCGACGACGATACGCATACCACGGCGGTCCGACTCGTCACGCAGATCCGAGATCCCGTCGAGCTTTTTCGCGTTGACGAGAACCGCGATCTTCTCGATGAGCCTTGCCTTGTTCACCTGGTATGGGATTTCCGTAACCACGATCCGCGAACGTCCCGTACGGCTGTCGGTTTCGGTGTTCGCGACCGCACGTATGGTCAGGATTCCTCTACCCGTGTTGTAGGCATCCACGATCCCCTTGCGGCCGTGGATCACCGCTCCCGTCGGAAAGTCGGGGCCCTTGATGATCTTTTTCAATTGTTTGATCGTCATCTCGGGCTCTTTGATAAGAGCACGCGCGGCGGCACAGACCTCGCCCAAGTTATGAGGAGGAATATTCGTCGCCATGCCGACCGCGATACCGGCGGAACCGTTTATCAGCAGATTCGGAATCTTCGCCGGCAGCACCGACGGTTCTTTGAGAGTCTCGTCGTAGTTCGGAACGAAGTCGACCGTTTCCTTGTCGATGTCCGCGAGCAGCTCGCCCGTAATACGAGCCATGCGCACTTCGGTATAGCGCATCGCCGCAGGCGGATCGCCATCGACGGAACCGAAATTTCCTTGTCCATCGACCAGGGGGTAACGAAGACTGAAGTCCTGTGCCATACGAACGATGGTATCGTACACCGCAGACTCGCCATGGGGGTGGTATTTGCCGATAACGTCGCCCGCCACGCGCGCCGACTTCTTGTACGCTTTGTTCCACTCATTCCCCAGGTCGTCCATTGCATAGAGAACGCGTCGGTGCACCGGTTTGAGGCCGTCGCGAACGTCGGGGAGCGCCCTACCGACAATGACGCTCATCGCGTAATCCATGTAGGACGTACGCATTTCGTCTTCGATGTTGACTGGAATTTTGGCTTTCTTCAGTGACGAATCCATCAGATATCTAAGTTACGCACGTTGAGGGCATTGTCCTCGATGAACCTGCGGCGTTCAGAAACATCGTCACCCATCAGTCGCGAAAAGATTGCGTCCGCCGCTTGAGCATCGTCGGCGCGTACCTGAAGCAACGTACGGGTTTCGGGGTTCATCGTCGTTTCCCATAATTGCTCCGCATTCATCTCGCCAAGTCCTTTGTAGCGTTGGACTTCGAGACCTTTACGTGCCGCCGTCATGATGATGCTGTTGAGTTCGCGTACCGAAGCCGCGGTTGCTTCGGTCTTGCCGAGTGAAATTTGGAACGGTGGCTTTCCCAAGACCGAGAGTTCTTCTGCAACGGTTTGCAGTTTGACGAACTCCGGCAACTCGAGAAGTTCCTTGTTCAGGACAGTCTCGCTCGCCGATCCGTTGAGTTTCGAGATTACGGCGACGCTTTCGCACCCGTGTTCCTGATCGTCTTGGTAGCGGAAACGGACGGGAAGCAACCCCGGGACTTCCTCTTCGATGAGTTCCTCGAGCCGTTTCATCTCAGCTCGCAGTTTGCGCTTGTTGCCGAGTAGTTCCGGCGTGAAACCGGTTTCGCCGGCGATCAGCGCCATGAGGCTTTTATCTCGTCCCTTGCGTTCGAGGACGGAAAGCAAGGACTCCATCTCCTGGAGTTTTTTTAGCGTAGCTTTCAACGCTGAACCCGCCATCGATTTTTTCGGTCGACTCGAGCGAATTTGGACGTTCTCGGCACCGAGGTCGATAAGATACTCGGTCAAAGCGGCTTCGTCTTTTAGATATCTCTCGGTCTTGGCCTTTTTCACGCGAAACAACGGCGGCTGAGCGATATACAGATGTCCGCGTCGGATCACTTCTTCGAAATGCCGGTAAAAGAACGTTAGAAGAAGTGTTCGGATGTGAGAACCGTCGACATCAGCATCCGTCATAATTACGATGGTTTGGTATCGAAGCTTATCGATGGATTTGTCTTGCGGTCCGATACCAGTCCCAAGCGCGGTGATCAGGACGCGAATTTCTTCCGAAGAAATCATGCGGTCGAATCTTGCCCGCTCGACGTTCAGGATTTTTCCCCGCAACGGCAAAATCGCTTGGTTTTGACGATCACGGCCTTGTTTCGCCGTTCCCCCGGCGGAATCTCCTTCCACCAGATATAGCTCAGAGCGTTCCGGGTCGCGTTCTTGGCAATCGGCCAGTTTGCCGGGCAGTGCGGCCGAGTCGAGTGCTCCCTTGCGGCGTGCCAGATCCTTTGCTTTGCGCGCGGCTAAGCGGACCCGTGTCGCTTCCATGCACTTGCCCACGATACGCCGGGCCGACGTCGGATGTTCTTCGAGATACTCTCCCAGACTCTCGTTGACGACCGCCTCGACCAAACCCTTGATTTCGCTGTTGCCGAGTTTCGTTTTGGTTTGTCCTTCGAACTGTGGCTCGGGAACTTTCACCGACAAGACTGCTGCCAGTCCTTCGCGAACGTCATCGCCTTCGATGCCGTGATCGCCCTTTCGAAACATGTTGTTGGCGTTCGCATAGCTATTGAGCGTCCGCGTCAGCGCCGATCGAAAACCACTCAGGTGCGTGCCGCCTTCGATGGTGTTGATATTATTCGCGAAGGTGTAAACGTTTTCGGAATAGCCGTCGTTCCACTGCAATGCGATCTCTATCTCGACGTCGTTTTTCTTTCCCTCCAGATAGACAACCTTGTTGTGGATCTTCCCCTTCGCTTTGTTGATATGTTCAACAAAACTCACAATGCCGCCTTCGTAATGAAGGTCGAGAGATTTTCCTCCATCGCGAGCATCAACGAGGGTTATCTTGATTCCACGATTCAGAAAGGCCAGTTCACGCAAACGACTCGCTAATACATCAAAACTATAATTGGTTGTTTCGAAGATCCCTTCGTCTGCTTTGAAACGAACGATCGTCCCTCTTTTTTTCGTCTTACCTACTTCGGCGAGCGGTTTTTTCGGCACGCCGAGTTCGTAGTCTTGCGTGAAGACTTTCCCTTCACGATGGATCTCGACCTGTAGTGTTTCGGATAGTGCATTGACCACCGAAACCCCGACACCGTGGAGTCCCCCGGAAACTTTATACGATCCCTTGTCGAACTTGCCGCCCGCATGAAGCTTGGTCATCACAACTTCGGCCGCCGAAACCCCTTCGGTGGGGTGTAAACCTACCGGAATGCCGCGGCCGTTGTCCGCAACCGTGATGGAATTGTCGATGTGAATCTCGACTCTGATCTCCGTGCAGTGTCCGGCCAGCGCTTCGTCGATCGAATTGTCGACGACTTCGAAGACGAGATGATGGAGACCTCGTTCGCCGGTGTCGCCGATGTACATCCCGGGCCGTTTGCGCACCGCCTCGAGACCTTCGAGGACTCGGATCGAAGACGCCGTATATCCTTGTTTCCCTTTATTTGTCAGAGACTTATCCTTTGCAGAGGGCAAAGGAGAGGGTTTCTTATTTGTCTTAGTTGCTGCCATCGAGGCGGTGGACCTCCGCCGCCAATGGCGGCCGACTCTCGGTGAAAAAGCGCACCGACCGGTTGGTGTCCGGCGGGCGGTTAACGGGTACTCGCAAGATACCAAAAACTACCAGCGGCAGGTTGAAAAGTAAAGTTGGTATCGGCAGGGAAATGCCTTTTGTTTCAGGGGCTTAGCCTGGATTCTCAGATTCGCATCGGCATAACGACATAGCTGTAACTTGGGTCGTTACTGCGCACCAAGCCGGGGCTGAGATGATCGTTCAAACAGAGTTGAACTCGTTCACCTTCGGCGAGGACGTTCAAGACATCGAGCACATAACGGGCGTTGAAGCCGATTTCGAGTTCTTGACCGTCGTATTCAGCCTCGAGCTGTTCGTGCGCTTCTCCCGCGTCAGGGTTGTTTGCCGTGATCGTCACGCTTCCCGATTGGAGAGCAAAGCGGACGCCGTGCGCTCGTTCGCCCGATAAGATAGACACTCGGCGGAGAGATTGAAGAAACTCATCACGCTTACCGCTGACAACGTTGGGAGATTCTTTGGGAAGCACTTGCTTGTAATCAGGGAAGGTTCCTTCGACCAAACGCATGCTGATGGTGCAATCGGTCAATTCGACGACAGCTTCGCTTGCGGTGACCGACACGGTAACGACTTCGTCTCGATCTTGCAGCAGCTTGGCAAGCTCGGTTACGCCCTTGCGGGGCAAGATGACTCCGCTCGTCATGCTACCGCTTTGCGTGGTCCGTTCGATGATTGCCAAGCGGTGACCGTCGGTTGCCACCATCCGGATATCGCTGTCTTCGTCTGTCTTGTCGAGAAACACCCCTGTGAGATTGGTCCGGCTATCGTCGCTGGAAACGGCGAAAACGGTTTTTCGTATCATTTCGGCGAGGTCGGTGGCGGGAATCCGGATGTGTGTACTCTCGTCGGTCGCCGATTCGGACTGCGGCATTCCAGGATGATCGGCAGGGTCGATACCTAGCAGTTTAAAGTTGCTCCGGCCGTAAACGACCTCCAAACCTTGGTTTTTCAATCCGTGCAGTATGATTTCGTCGGAGGAGGCCGCGCGCACGATCTCGAAAACCGTCCTAGCCGAAACGCAAACTTTTCCCGTGGTGCTTACGGTTGCACTGCATGATTGGCGTAGACTCACTTCTAGGTCGGTGGCAATTGCTATCAGTTCCCCGTTTTCCGCACTCAACAAAACGTTGGTCAAAATTGCGGCTAGGGGCTGGCGCTTGTCTACTACGCCTTGGGCGCGAGAAAGAAGTGCCAAGAAAGTGTCGCGTTGGATCTTGACGTTCATAAGTGGGCTCCGTTCTTAAGAAAGTGTTTTAATTTTATTGTTGTTATAGATAAGCGCACACGCGGGGATAGCAATGACAAGTACTGAATTGGGAAGGAAATTTTTGCGCACAGCCAATGTGTGTAACGTGGTCGGTGCCGAACGTAAGCGGAGTGCCGAGCGGAGTGAAGGAGGACTTACGCGCAGAAGCGTATGAGGTTAGGTGAGGCTTATCCACAGCCTATGACCTTGGCGACTTTGTCTAGCATACGCCGGAAACGTATATCGCCCTTGCAACGTTTCTCTACGGTTTGGAAGCCGTGTACGACGGTCGAATGATCTCTTCCCCCTAAGAATTGGCCGATGGCGGGGTAGGAGGCTCCCATATGCTGTCGCATGAGGTACATAGCGACTTGCCGAGCCTCGGCAACTTTTTTCGTCCGGCGTCGGGCGCGTAGGTCCCCTGGCTGTAATCCGAAGTGCGAAACAACCCCTCGTTCGATGTCTTCAAAACGCACGGTCGGACGCGAATCGGTGCAAATCGGGAGGAGCAAACGCTTGGCCAAGCCGACATCGATCTCCACGTGATTGAGGGAAGCGTAGGCGGTGATTCTCGTCAGCGCTCCCTCGAGGTCACGGATGTTTGAATCAACATGCACGGCGATGTACGACGCGACGTCACTTGGAAGGTTGATCCCCTCATCGGTCGCCTTGCGCTCGAGGATGGCCTGTCGGGTTTCGGTATCGGGCGCCTGAACATCAGTGACCAAGCCCCATCCGAAACGGTTGCACAGTCGTTCTTCGATTCCGTCGAGTTCGTTCGGGACTTTATCGGAGGTTAGAATGATCTGTTTTCCCTGCTCGTAGAGAACGTTGAAGATGTGGAAGAATTTTTCTTGGGTTCTCTCGCGGCCCGAGAGGAACTGTACGTCGTCGACGATCAGAACGTCGAGTTGCCGGACTCGGTTCTTGAACTGCTGCGCTTTGTTCTTGGAAATCGCATCGATCAGCTGGTTGGTGAAACCGTCCGAGGATGCGAACATCACTTTTGTTTTCGGATCTTGGCCGAGGATTGCATGGCCGACAGCGTTGGCGAGATGGGTTTTCCCCAACCCCACACCACCGTACACGAAGAGCGGATTGTACAGAGTGCCGGGCTGTTGAGCCACGGCCCAAGCGGCCGCCCGTGCGAACTGGTTATTCGGACCGACGACGAAGTTGTGAAACGAGTAACCGTCAATCAGGCTCCCGCGTGGGCGTGTCGGGCGACGGTTGCGCGCCGGTGCGGGACCGCTGAACAAACTCGGTTGGGCTTCTGAAGGCACGCACACGAAGCGCCATTCGACAGGCTCGCCGGTGACGGTTTGCCAGCTTCTGCTTAACCGATCGAGAAAATGGTCTTGCAGCCAAGAGGCGAACAATTGGTCGGGAACGGCCACCTCGACGGTGCTGCCGCTGTACTGGAGAGGCTTGATCGGTTGAATCCAGGTGTCGAAATCATACGGACTCACAGTCGCTTCGAGCGTTGTAAGTACCTGATCCCAAAGCGATTGAAAGTTGTTCGTCGAGCCTGACTCCACCCCGCCCTCTTTTTATGCACAGCTCAATCCACAGTTGTGGATAACTTGGCACCAGGACAATTTACTGTGGCCGGCGTGCTCGCTGCGGGCCCGCCGGAGGCTCGAGTTCGGCCGAAGATCGCCAGCCGGGAGCGGAGATTATGCCTGCCTCCTTGCAACGCAAGCGCGCGCGTTGCGCTGATCGGTCGGCATTGTGATCGACTACGCCGACGGCGCGGAAACCGTTGCGAAGTCGGAGACTTGCAAAACTGGGCGCGCCGCCGGGTTCGGTGCGGGGGCGGTTCGCGAGCCACTCCGCGAGGTGATGGTCACGGCTATGCCTTTGTTTTTTCTGATCGTTTTCCGCATTGGCTTATGAGGAGGAACGACGGTGGCGAACCAACCGCAAGCAACCACAAAGCTCTCCGAAGAACTGTTTCGACGCGCGTGCGTCTGCATGCCGGGAGGCGTCAACTCCCCTGTACGCTCCTGGCAAGCGGTCGGCGGCCATCCGCGTTTCGTCGAATCGGCCCGCGGTTCTCGCATTTCCGACGTCGATGGCAACAGCTACATCGATTACATCGGTTCCTGGGGCCCCATGCTTCTTGGCCACGCATATCCCGATGTCGTGCGCGCGGTCGAAGAAGCCGCCGGCAAAGGCACGAGCTTCGGTGCTTGCACCGAAACGGAGGTACGCCTGGCGGAAACCGTATGTTCGCGCTTTGCGAGTATCGACAAGCTGAGGCTGGTCAGCTCGGGGACCGAGGCGACGATGAGCGCCCTGCGCCTTGCGCGGGCGGCGACGGGGAGGGACGAGATCGTGAAGTTCGAAGGCTGCTATCACGGGCACAGCGACGGTTTGTTGGTGCGCGCGGGCTCGGGGGCGACCACCCTGGGGGTTCCCGATAGCCCGGGAGTTCCGCAAGCGGTCGGCGCCCTCACGCGGCTGGCCGTTTTCAACGACACGCCATCGTTGCGCCAAGCCTGCAACTCGCGAACCGCTGCCGTCATCGTCGAGCCGGTCGCCGGGAACATGGGGGTCGTGCCTCCTCAGGAAGGCTTTTTGCGGGAACTTATCGAGATCGCTCATGCAGCCGGAGCCTTGGTGATTTTCGATGAGGTGATCAGTGGTTTTCGCAGCGGTTTGGGCGGATATCAGCAAGTTGCCGGACTGAGCCCGGATTTGACGTGCCTCGGGAAGGTCCTCGGTGGCGGATTGCCGTTGGGGGCCTATGGCGGTCGTGCTGACCTTATGGACCAGGTCGCGCCGGCCGGCCCGGTGTACCAGGCGGGTACTTTGGCGGGAAACCCGGTAGCGGTTGCCGCCGGATTGGCGACCCTGCGGGCCATCGGGGAGGCCGGTTTTTATGAACGATTGGAGTCGCTGTCGTCGCGTCTGGAGGACGGCTTGCGATCAGCGCTGGGCAACCGTCCGGGTTGTGTACAGAGGTCTGGGAGTTTGCTCACGCTGTTTTTCGGACCTGCTCGTGTCCGAAACTACGATGAGGCGACCAAGGCTGATGTCGCTACCTTCGCGAGATTTTTCCGTGCCATGCTCGAGCGCCGCGTTTGGGCGCCACCGTCACAGTTTGAAGCCTGGTTCGTGTCGGCGGCACATTCGATCGAAGACGTCGATGACACGGTCGCCGCGGCGCATGACGCCATCGCTTCGCTGGACGGATAAGGAAATGGGCGAAGCAGGCGACAAAGGCGCCTACGAGGCCCTGGGCGTTGCCTGGAGTTTGGGATGGAGAGTCGCTGCGGGAGCGTGGATAGGATATCGCGTCGACCTGTGGTTGCGCAGCCAAGGGCTGTTCACGTTGTTGTTGGCGCTGGCTGCGATGATAACCGGGGTTCGAACGCTGATCCGAACCGGCCGCGTAGGCTCGGCCCGGGGGCGCGGTTCCCAGCCTGAGGACGACAAACGATGACCCTCCGTACGGTCGACTTTACCCGTTCGGCCTGGTTGACGCTTGTGCTCATGTTGGCTTGCGCCGGTTCGTCGGTCCTACTCGGTTGGGGAAGCGCACGCGATATCGTCCTGGGGGCCGCTTTCATGCTCGGCGATTTCCTCCTGATACGTACGCTGGTGTCGCGCTTGCTCAAGCCCGGCACCAACCGTGGGGTGACGTGGCTGTTGTTGCAGGCCAAGTTCTTGATGATCCTCCTGCTGTTTGCCGCCGTCATGATGCAATGGCATGTAAACCCGATGTCGTTCGCCGTGGGGGCCTCGCTGTTGCTCGCAGCGCTGGTTCTCGAAGCGACGCTCACCGGCGATCGGGTGCCTCCGCTGAGCGAGGCGCCGGCCGGTCCGACGCTGAATCGAAGAGACGAAGAGGAGAATTAGGAAGCCGCCATGGAAACCCATCCGATCACCTGGGTAGCTCTGATCCCGGGCATCAACCAACTGCCGGCGCATACGGTGACGGCGACGCTGATCGCGTTCGTTCTCATTGGATTCGCGTTCTTGGCTCACCGCAGCCTCGTAGCCGCCCGCGCGCAAGGCCAGGCGCTCATCCCCGATGACACGCTGACCGTTCGCAACGTCGCTGAACTCCTCGTAGGCGGAGTGTACTCGATGGGCCAAGGCGTGCTCGGCGACAGGGCGGACAAGTACGTCGGGCTCTTCGGCAGCTTTTTCTTGTTCATCCTCATGGGCAACTTGATCGGTCTTGTGCCGGGATTCGCGCCGCCGACCAGCGATTTCAACATCACCTTCGGACTCGGCGTCGCTTCGTTTCTAGCCTACAACGCGATCGGTATCGCCGACCAAGGGGTGGTCAATTATGCGAAACATTTCGTCGGGCCCATCTGGTGGCTCGCCGTGCTCATGGTACCCCTGGAATTGATCGATAATCTTGTACGACCGTTCTCGCTGGCATTACGACTTTTCGGCAACATGACAGGTGACCACCTGGTCTTAGAAATTTTCACCGGACTGACACGCCTGGTGGTCCCGGTTGCGTTTTACTTTTTAGGCGCTTTTGTATCGCTGATTCAGGCATTCGTATTCACGCTGCTTACGGTGATCTACGTTTCGTTGGCCGTAGGCCACGGCGAGGACCATCACTGAGAGCGAGAATACGATCGAGGCCTCGGACGACCGCTAGTGGAAGAGGACAGAGGAAGCGGCCGGAAGGTCGAGCCGAGCCTATAAACACAGGAGAAAAAGACCATGACACGTATCAAGACATTCGTTTACGGACTACTCGGATCGGCCGCAGCTGTTTTGGGCGCGACTCCGCTGGCATGGGCGCATGAAGGCGCCGCCGGGGGCGGTCATGTCGGCAGCACGGGTATGATCGCGCTCGCTGCGGGCCTCGGCATCGGCGGAGCTGCTTTTGGTGCGGCTCTCGGCCAGGGTCGAGCAGTTGCGGCGGCGATGGAATCGATCGGCCGCAATCCCAATTCAGCCGACCGTATTCAGACCCCGATGATCATCGGCATCGCCTTCATCGAGGCACTGGCGATTTATGCCCTGGTGATCGCGTTCTTCCTGCAGGGAAAGATCGCGTAGAAACACTGCGGCCGGCTATCAGGTAGGCGCAATACCGGATCCGGTGCGCGTCGCAACGGGCGGCGGACCGGACGAGGTGCCGACGGGCCCGGGCTCGTAAGAGTCCGGGCCCGTTTACTTCGGTCCGACATACGCCGCGCGTATGCTGGTTTTGCTCGCGAGCGCTTCGGCCGAGCCGACGCGCGCTGCGAGTCCGGCCAGGCCGCCGTCTTCTTCGCGATCGACGACGGCTATCACCAACGACACTTTTCCGCCGGCGGCTTCAACCTGTTCGATGGCCTCGATCGTCGACGCACCGGTGGTGACGACGTCTTCGAGCAGCGCGATTTTCCGGCTGGGGTCGAAACATCCGTCGATTCTGTTTGCCGTCCCGTGGTTTTTGACCTGCCTGCGCACGAAAAAGCCGTCCAGTGGATACTGTTCATGCTCGGCTTGTACCAACACCGCAGCCACCAGCGGTACGGCTCCGACCGCCATACCGCCGACGCAAGCGATCGAGTGCGCACGTAAGCGCTCGAGCAGCAGACGGGCTACCACGGCTGCGCCTTGAGCGGTGAATACGGTTCGTTTGACGTCTACGTAGAA
>Ga0114931_10009048_pt1 | contig 11974 bp, 11 predicted proteins | sample 2SBtaG_FD_89579 | JGI IMG/M metagenome (GOLD analysis project Ga0114931, IMG submission 89579) | Deep subsurface microbial communities from Kolumbo volcano to uncover new lineages of life (NeLLi) - 2SBTROV14_V59a metaG | ecosystem: Environmental > Aquatic > Marine > Volcanic | place: Kolumbo...
CGTCTACGGGGTCGACCCCGGCGAGGTCTACTGGGCGGCCTCGGATGTCGGCTGGGTGGTCGGCCATTCCTATATCGTCTATGCGCCCCTGCTCCATGGCTGCGCCACCATCCTGTTTGAGGGCAAACCGGTCGGCACGCCCGATGCCGGTGTATTCTGGCGGGTCATTGCCGAGCACAAGGTGGCGGCTTTGTTCACGGCGCCGACCGCGTTCCGCGCAATCAAGAAGGAAGACCCGGAAGGCGCCCTGATCAGGGACCATGACCTGTCTGGGTTCCGCACCCTGTTTCTCGCCGGCGAGCGCGCCGACCCGGACACCCTGGTCTGGGCGGAAGACAAGCTCGGCGTTCCGGTGATCGATCACTGGTGGCAGACTGAAACCGGCTGGGCGATTGCCGGCAATCCCGTCGGCCTCGGCATACTGCCGGTCAAACACGGCTCACCCACCGTGCCGATGCCGGGCTATGACGTCCAGATACTCGACGACGCCTGCAACGAGGTAAAGACGGGCGAAACCGGCGCAATCTCGATCAAGCTGCCGATGCCGCCGGGTTGTCTGCCGACCCTGTGGCACAATGACAAGCGGTTCCGCGAAAGCTATCTGGACGACTATCCGGGTTTTTACAAAACCGCCGATGCCGGCTTCAGGGACGAGGACGGCTACCTCTATATCATGTCGCGCACCGACGATATCATCAACGTCGCCGGCCACCGGCTGTCGACCGGCGGCATGGAGGAGGTCGTCGCCAGCCATCCCGATGTCGCCGAATGCGCCGTGCTCGGGATCGCCGACAAGCTGAAAGGCCAGGTGCCGATCGGCTTTCTCGTGCTCAATGCCGGTGTCGCGCGCGATCCGGCCGAGATCGAGGCCGAGATCGTCAAGCTGGTGCGTGACAAGATCGGCCCCGTCGCTGCCTTCAAGACCGCGCTGACGGTCGCCCGCCTGCCCAAGACCCGGTCGGGCAAGATCTTGCGTGGCACGATTGCGAAAATCGCCGATGGCGAGGCCTACAAGACGCCGGCCACCATTGACGATCCGGCGATCCTGGATGAAAATACCGCGGCGCTCAAAGACGCCGGTATCGGCACCTTCGCCGGTTGAACGCCGGCGCGAACAGAAACACCTCAGCGGGAAGCGAAATCATGTCGTTTGAAAACAAGGTTGTTGTCATTACAGGTGCTGCGCGCGGTATTGGCGCGGCGTGTGGCTGGCGGTTTGCCGAAATGGGCGCCAGGGTGGTGGTCAGCGACGTCGACGAAGCACAGGGCGAAGCCACCGCCGCCGCATTGACCGATGCCGGCCATGATGCCCGGTTCATCACCTGCGATGTCGGGGAACGGCTTGATGTGCGCAATCTGGTGACGGCGACGCTTGATGCCCATGGCTCGGTGGATGTCCTCATCAACAATGCGGGCATCATCGTCGGCGCTGAATTTCTCGACCTGACGGAAGAGGATTTTGACCGTGTCATACGGGTCAATCTGAAGGGCATGTTCCTGACCGGCCAGGCCGTGGCGCGGCAGATGGTGGCCCAGGTCGAGGCCGGCGGCGCGCCGGGCACAATCGTAAACATGTCTTCGGTCAACGCCGTGTTCGCCATTGCCAATCAGGTGCCCTATTCGATTTCCAAGGGCGGCGTCAATCAACTCACCAAGGTGATGGCGCTGGCGCTGGCACCCCACGGCATCCGGGTCAATGCGATCGGCCCCGGCTCGATCATGACCGATATTCTGAAAGTGGTGGCCAACAACCCCGAGGCGATGCGCAAGATCCTGTCACGCACGCCCCTGGGACGGATCGGTGAACCGTCGGAAATCGCCTCGGTCGCGGCATTTCTGGCATCGGACGATGCCAGCTACGTGACCGGCCAGACGATCTACCCCGATGGCGGCCGGCTCGGCCTCAACTATACCGTACCAGTGGTGGAGAAGAGTTAGACGAAATTGCAGGGGGGGCACGATGGTGTGCCAGCCCGGCCAGCCGATGCCCTCTAATCGTGAAGCGGTTTAGCTCTCGCTCTCGCTCTCGCTTTCCGCTTCGGCCTCGTCTTCGACGAGTTTTTCCTTCAGCGCCGTGAGCTTGGCAAACACAGTATCGGCGTCGGGTTCGCCATCATCGGGCCTGGCCGGTGCCGTTGACGCCGCCATATCGGCCGCCGAGACAAGCTCCGCCATCGCTTCGCCGGCACCCTCGCCCCCTGCCGGCGGCGCCGCGATTTCGGCGAACAGCTCCTGATCGGACGATACCGGCATCGCGTCGGCCTCGGCGGTCGTTTCGGACGCCGGCAACAGCGTGCCCGCCTTGATCGCCGCCTTTTCCTCCGCCTTGCGCTCGCGCTCGAGCCGGCGCGCCGCCTTGGTGACCGCCTCGTCGAGATCGATCTGCTTGCACAGGCCGAGCGTCACCGGATCGACCGGTTTGATGTTGGTGGAGTTCCAGTGGGTACGGTTGCGAATTGCTTCAATCGTCGGCTTGGTGGTTCCGACCAGCTTGATAATCTGCGCATTGGTCAGCTCGGGGTGATTGCGCAACAGCCATGAAATAGCATCCGGCCGGTCCTGGCGGCGCGATACCGGCGTATAGCGCGGGCCCCGCTTGCGCTCGACCTGGGGAACCTCGACCTTGGGTTCGGACATCTTGAGCCGATAGGCCGGGTCGGCCTCACCGCGTTCAATCTCGTCACGGGTCAGCTGATTGCTCGATACCGGTTCAAGCCCCTTGATGCCATGGGCGACATCGCCGTCGGCGATACCCTTGACCTCAAGATCGTGCAGCTGACAGAAATCGGCGATCTGGTCGAATGTCAACGTCGTGTTGTCGACCAGCCAGACGGCGGTCGCCTTGGGCATAAGCGGGGCTTTGCTCATTTTCAATAAGTCCTCGGTTTGCGACTTCGTCTCGCCAAAAAGGCGAGTGCAATCAGAACACAGTGCTCAATCGCACTGCTGTTCCCTGACTGGATAAAGCGATCCAAATCTGTTGGAATGAGAAGAGTTATAGTCCGATTTTGGCAGCGCGCAAGGGGTCTGAACCCATTGCGCGGATAACACCCGGTCACACGGTGAGTATGATCTTGCCGATATGGGCACCGGCCTCAAGACAGGCATGGGCCGCAGCCGCTTCCTTGAGCGGGAAAGTGCACTCGACCACCGGCGTGATGGTGCCGCGTTCGATCAGCGGCCAGATCTTTTGTTCGAGACTGGCCGCGATCGCCGCCTTGAATGCAACCGGACGGATGCGCAATGTCGAACCGGTCAGGGTCAGCCGCTTCAGCATCAGCGGCATGAAATCGACCTCCGCCACCGATCCGCGCAGGAATGCGATATTGACGATCCGTCCTTCGAGCGCCGCCGCCTTGAAATTGCGCCCGATATAGTCGCCGCCGACCATGTCGAGAATGACATCCGCGCCATGGCCGCCACTGGCCTCGCGCACGGCTTCAACAAAGTCCGCGGTATTGTAGTTAATGGCGCGGATCGCCCCGAGCTTCTCGCAGAAGGCGCATTTTTCATCCGTTCCGGCGGTCGCGATCACCCGCGCGCCGAGCCCGTGTGCCATCATGATGGCGCTGGTACCGATGCCGCTTGCGCCACCATGAACCAGAAAAACCTCACCGGACGCGAGGCGCCCGCGGTCGAACACATTCGACCAGACGGTAAAAAACGTCTCGGCAAGTCCGGCCGCCTGGACCATCGACAATGCCTCCGGAACCGGCAGGCAGTTCGCTTCCGCGGCGACGCAATATTGCGCATAGCCGCCGCCGGGTACCAGCGCACACACCTTGTCACCCGGCTTGAAACGGCTGCACCCGGTGCCGCACAGGACAACGCTGCCCGCGACTTCCAGGCCCGGCGTCTCGGGAGCGCCCTTGGGCGGCGGATAAAGTCCCTTTCTCTGCAACAGATCCGGCCGGTTGACACCGGCCGCCTCGACCCTGATCAGCACTTCGCCCGGTCCCGGCTGCGGGACATCCAGTGATACCGGCTTCAGCACCTCGGGGCCGCCGGGCGCAGAAATTTCGATTGCCGTCATGGTGGCCGGAATGGCGGTGCTGCTTTCTCGACTGGTCAAAATCGCCCCCTCCAGGCTTTGATCGGGCGCGGCAATGCCGCTAATATTGATTGCTGTCGCCAATGTGACATCCGCCGTCTCCTATTGGAGTGGCCGGCGGCGCGGGTCAAGAGGGATTATTGGCAATGGATGATGACGAGCGTCCCGCATCGGTAACTTTTCAGATCGGCGATGATCTGTCGCTGCTTTCGATCGCGGACCTGGAACGGCGAATCACTACGCTGGAATCCGAAATTGGCCGCCTGCGGGCTGATATCGCTGAAAAACAGGCAAGCAGGGCCCAGGCAGAAGATTTTTTCAATTCATAATATCTGCAATCGGTGCTGGTGTGGAATGTTATTGTTTTTCAGATGCTTGCTTAAAAAACTGGATGATTCGACGCCGGTGATGCCGGGGGCGTTTTCACCAATTACTCTTACAGCCAGAAGAAATTAACTATTCGTTAGGAACTTTAGCGCTATCTTAACCATGCGTAATCCAGTCATCTGGATTTCTGAGTGGCTCCTGTCCACTCTGTTTGACGCCTCCCTGTAAAACTTCGGATCCGCGCCCCCCGCGGCTCCTTTTTTATTGCCCGGCCCGCGAGCGGCTGGCACCGCACTTGCACCACACCGCAGCAGCTCTCAAGAACTGTCCCGTTGCGGGCCGTTAACCGGTTATTATTTGTTCGGCGACGGTGACGGTTTGATTGGCTATAGTGATCGCGTGCCGGCAATCCGGCGGTTTAGTGAGTTGGTGTGTTATGTTTGAAAAAGACGAAAAAATCGACAGCGGCGACAACGACAACCGCAATGATGCGATAGATTTTGCCGAACGCTTTGCCTCATCGGAACTGTTTGACAAGGTTTTCGGCGAAGGCATGGGACTGGTCGAGGAGACCGCGAACTATCTTGATGGACCGGGCCGCAAACATGCCCGCGAGCTCGACCGGCAGGGATCTCTGAATTACGCGACCGAAAGCATGAGGCTGACGACGCGGCTCATGCAGCTTGCGTCCTGGCTGTTGCTTCAACGCGCGGTCAAACAGGGCGAAATGACACAGGCCCAGACCCGCGATGAGAAATACCGTGTCAAGCTGAGCGACGTCGGCGAACAGGGGTCGGCCGAAGTCCGCCGCACCATTCCCGAACCCTTGATTGAGCTGATCGAACGCAGCCTGCGGATCCATGAACGGATCGCACGGATCGATCGGCAGCTCAGCGCGAACGGCAACCGTACTGGCGCCGGCTCCAATCAGGTCAACGAACATCTCGAGCGTCTGAAGACTGCTTTCGGCGGCGGGGAATAGCCAGACCACGTCCAGGGCACTTGGCGCAAGACAGATTGACAGTCATGAGGGAGTCCGGTTCGACAGCACCGGCAACAAAAAGGCGGCGGACCCGATGGTCTGCCGCCTTTATTGGTATTGGCGTCCTGTTCAGTCGCCCACGGTCTACTTGACGAAGCCTTCGAACTTTTTCTTGAACCGGCTCAAACGCCCGCCGCGGTCGATCAGGTGCTGTCCCCCGCCGGTCCATGCCGGGTGGGTCTTGGGATCGATGTCCAGTGTCAGCGTGTCGCCTTCGCTGCCATAGGTCGAGCGGGTCTCGAATGTCGTGCCGTCGGTCATCACCACCTTGATGGTGTGATAATCGGGATGAATGTCTTTTTTCATCGCCTGGTGTCCAGTTTTCGCTTTTGAATAATGACGCCGGTCATGCGGACCTGCCGACATTGCCGTAAATTGCGGTTGAGGATATACAGCACTGCCGGGCCGGTGACAAGCATCTGCGGATGCCGGTGCAAGATTACGGTCGTGAACACTTCTCTGGCACGCCCGGCGGTGATAAGTTGCGCGGCAATGCGCCGCAAATCCGCCGGCCTGGAGATCAGCCCACGTGCCAGACAACAATGGAAGAGACGAGGTCGCGGCCGCGCGGGCGCAACCGGAACAGCCGCAGGGCACGACCACGCCGGCAAAGCGGCCGGCGCTGCGGCCGCTCCTGAAACTGTTGCCGTTTGTGCTCGCCTACAAGGCCCAGGTGGTGGCCGCCGGCATCGCGCTGCTGTTCGCCGCATCGGCCACGCTGGCGGTTCCGCTGGCGGTGCGCCGGCTGATCGATCACGGGTTCTCCCGGGCCAACGCCGAATTCGTTGATCAGTATTTCGCCATGATGCTGATTGTCGTGCTGATGCTGGCGATCGCCAGTTCGGCGCGGTTCTATTTCGTCATCTGGCTCGGCGAGCGGGTCATCGCCGATCTGCGCGATGCGGTCTACCGGCACCTGACCTGGCTGTCGCTCAGATTTTTCGAAACCGTGCATACCGGCGAGATCATGTCGCGCCTGAATGCCGACACCACCCTGATCAAGGCGGCATTCGGCGCCAGCGCCTCGGTCGCCCTGCGCAACCTGGTGCTGCTGGTCGGTGCCGTCATCATGATGGTCGTCACCAGCCCGCGCCTGAGCGCCATGGTGCTGCTCGCGATCCCGGTGATCGTCGTGCCGCTGGTGCTGTTCGGACGGCGCGTGCGGCGGCTGTCGCGGGTTGCCCAGGACACCCTTGCCGATACCGCGGCGCATGCCCAGGAAAGCCTGGCGGCCATTCAGACAGTCCAGTCTTTCGGTCATGAAAACGAAGACCGCCGTATCTTTCACGACGCGGTCGAAACCGCGTTCCTCGCCGCCAGGCGGCGCGCGCTGGCGCGTGCGGTGCTCGCCACGTTCATTATTTTTCTGGCGCTTGGCAGCATTGTCGCGGTGTTGTGGTACGGCTCACGTGATGTGCTGGCGGAGCGGCTGAGCGGCGGCGAACTCAGCCAGTTTGTGCTCTATGCCGCCTTCGCGGCGGGTGCGCTGGGTGCGCTCAGTCAGGTCTGGGGCGAAATCCAGAGCGCGGCGGGCGCCGCGGAGCGCATCGCCGAACTGCTCGGCGAACCCGCCGATATCACCTCGCCGCCAAACCCCAGGCCCCTGCCCGAACCGGCCAGCGGGAAAATCGAACTTGAAAAGGTCAGCTTCCAGTATCCTTCGCGGCCCGATTTCCCGGCGCTCGATGATGTGTCCTTCACGGTCAGTCCCGGCGAGACGGTCGCCATTGTCGGTCCGTCGGGAGCGGGCAAGTCCACGGTATTCAATCTGCTGCTCAGATTCTATGACCCGCAATCCGGCACCATCCGGATCGACGGTGTCGATATTCGCGAGGCGGCGCTGGAGGATGTCCGCGCGCGCATCGCCATGGTGCCGCAGGAGCCGGTGGTGTTTTCGGCGAGCGCCGCCGACAACATCGGCTATGGCCGTCCCGGTGCCAGCAGGGCAGATATTGAAAGGGCCGCCCGCGCCGCGCTCGCCCATGATTTCATCGCCGAGACGCCGGACGGCTATGACACAAAATTCGGCGAACGCGGCATGACCCTTTCCGGCGGCCAGCGCCAGCGCATCGCGGTCGCCCGCGCGCTGCTGCGCGATGCCCCGATCCTGCTGCTCGATGAAGCCACCAGCGCCCTCGACGCCGAGAGCGAGCGCCAGCTGCAACAGGCCTTCGAACACGCCATGCGTGGCCGCACCACGCTGGTCATCGCCCACCGCCTGGCAACAGTGCGTGACGCCGACCGCATCGTGGTGATGGACCAGGGCCGCATCGTCGCCGAAGGCAGCCACGCGGAACTCGTCAGGAAGGGCGGGCTCTATGCGAAACTGGCAAAGCTGCAGTTTGCGGGGTGAGGCTGACTCGGGCGGTGCGTCGTGCTGCAACAGATCACCCCTTCAGGTGACCAAGACTTGTCATTCCCCGGCGTGACCGGGGGATCCAGTATCCGCTGCGGGCGCAACCCATATCCTGATGGTGGTTGCTGGATTGCCCGGTCAAGTCGGGCAATGACGCTCCAGGGGGGAGGATCCGCGTCCCTCCGCACAGCCGATTTTCCATTGCGGTTTCGATCTTGGATGCGGACAGGGTCGCGCGTGTTCTATACAATACGCCCTCGGCAAAAACGCCGATGAAAAAATGTGGAGCACCCCATGCAGCACGTTGGCCCGACATTTTGCGGTGTTCCGCCTTGCACCGATCTAGACGCGCTGGACGCCGATGTGGCGGTGTTCGGCGCACCCCACGGCACGCCTTATGAGCCGGGCGTAGCGAGCCATGCCGCGGCGGCCGCCGGGGCGGTCAGAGCGGCGCTGGACTGGTTCAGCGTCGGACGCGAACAGCTCGATCTCGATACCGGGCAGCCGGTGATGGGGCGCGCCCGTGTTGCCGATTGCGGCGATGTCGAGGTCGATATCCATGACGGGCCGGCGAACCGCGAGAAGATCAGGGCGGCGGTTGAAAAAATGCTGGCGAAAGACGCCATGCCGCTGCTGCTCGGTGGCGACGATTCGACGCCGATCCCGATGATCGAGGCCTATCGGTCATTCAGGAAGCCCGTCACCATCGTGCAGATCGACGCCCATATCGACTGGCGCGAGGATATCGACGGTGAACGCTACGGCTACTCCAGCACCATGCGCCGCGCCTCCGAAATGCCCCATGTCCGCTCGATCATTCAGGTCGGCGCGCGCGGGCCGGGCAGCGCGCGGCCATCCGATTTGCGTGACGCCCTTGCCTGGGGGGCGAAGATCCACACCGCCAGAGACGTTCATCGCAACGGCATTCAGCCGGTGATAGACGATATCGCCGCGGACGCCCAAGTCATCCTGGCCGTTGATGTCGATGGCCTTGATCCGGGCCTCGTGCCGGGCATTATCCTGCCGGCCTTTGGCGGGCTCGGCTATCAGCAGATGCTTGATGTCATCGAAGGGGTCTGCGGCAAGGCCAGGCTGGTGGGCGCGGCATTTGTTGAATTTGTGCCGGACCGTGACCCCACGGGCAACGGCGCGAAGGCAATCGCCCGGCTCGCTTCGAACGTGATCGCCTCGGCCTGGCCCCAGGCCGGCGGATAACCGTTCGACCGGCCGCCCCGCAGCACATTCGGCCTGCCGCCAATTCCGTCCGGTATCCGTCCGCAGGTCAGACCGGGGGGACAGCATGTCCCGCCGGCAGTCACGAAGTCATGCGGACACCTGGGGCAGGACGTTCACATCAGGACCGCCCCACCAACAAAAAACGCCACTGGGTCTTCACCCTGCGGCGCTTTTTTGCGGGCAACAGATATTGCCATATCGAAGCACCAGGTCAGGCGACCTCCTGCTCGTGTTCCAGACGTGCAATTTCATCCTTGAGCGACAACTTGCGTCGTTTGAGCTCGGAAATCTTCAGGTCATTGGGTTCGGGTTGGGCCCATTCACGCGCGACTTGCTCCTTCAGGTCAGCATGTTCCTTCTTAAGCTCGGCCAGATGAGAATCAATTGCCATCGATGCACCTCCTATCGCTGCATGGCTGAACATATGACAAGTGTGACTCATTTAAGATGCCTTGTCGACATGTCCAACCCCTGCCGTCGTGCAACTTCGTGTCGCACCGGCAAAATGTTCAGAAAAGCGGATTAACGCCTGGGCGATTTGGACAAATTCGCCTGCTTCGGTGTACAATTAGCGAGGTTCTTGGCGACTCATCACGGAACGCAGGGGATCTGTGTGCCGTGGCACCTGACCGGCGATTTGCGACTGGGGAACGACATGTCAGATCAATCCAAACAGCAAAAAGGTGCAAAACTGGCCGAATTGAAGCTCGAGCATCGCGACCTCGACCGGGTGATCGAGACCCTGGAGCGCCAGGGAGGCGATGCACTGCAGATCCAGCGGCTGAAAAAGCGCAAGCTGGCCCTGAAAGACCAGATACTGAAAATGGAAGACCAGTCCCTGCCCGATATCATCGCCTGAGGCAGACGGCTGGGAGAAATCTTGCTGATTGTTCGAAATGCCGGACGGGCTGATCCCGGTCAGCCGTTTTGCGCCTTGTCGCGATACATCTCCTGATCGGCGCGGGCGATCAGATCGGCACTGTCGCTATCACCGCCGAGCGCGGCAGTCCCCGCAGACGCCGAAACGGCAATACGGCGGCCCTCGAATTCAACCGACATCGCCGCGATCTGCTCAAGCAACGAGCGCATTTTTGTGCGCGCCAGTTTCTCGCGCGTCTGCACCAGCACGACACCGAATTCATCGCCACCGAGCCGGCCGACGATATCGGACTGGCGCACGCTTTCCGTCAGCAGCGTGCCGATGCGTCTCAGCACCTCATCACCACCACCGTGGCCATATTCGTCATTGATCTGTTTGAAGTTGTCGAGATCGATGAAAATCAGGCTGGCCTCGGCATCATAGCGCCGGGCAAACGATATCGAACGGGCCAGTTCGCGCTCAAACGCACGCCGGTTGAGCACCGCGACCAAGGGGTCTTCGTCGGCCATCGCTTCCAGTTCTTCGAGCCGCCGGGCGTTGGCCTCCAGCTCATGGCGGAGCTGATCGACCTCCTCGATCAGTGTTCCGACCGCCGTGCGAACCTCCGGCGTCAGGTCCTGTTCGGGGATACCGAGAAAGCTCGCCTCATCACGAATATGGCGCTGTTCACGGTTGTTGGCCCGGTTGACAGGTCCGGTTTTGCGCGCGGTTCCGGAATAAGCCGCCGTGACCCGCTTTGCATCGGATATCTTCATTCGCCCGCCATCATCAATGCCAACCGCCGGTCCTGCGCCTCGTATCCAATACGACGCCGGCTCCGCGCCGCGCATCAGCACCCTGGCGCGGTGACTGATTCGCTTCACTGTCAAGTATAACGCAAAATCGCCCACATCTCAGGCTGGAATTTTGCGTGCTGAACGGACCCTCAAGTTCGGATGTCCGTCCGAATGCCGTCAGGCATCCACATCGCGAATTACGTCGATACCAGATCATGAACTCATAAACAGGGTCGAAATGAACTGGAGTTAACGGTTGATCGATTTCACCAACTGGCTTATTGAATTTCCCGATTAATCAATATTTCTCGAAGGGGGCTCCTGTCGAATGGAAGATACGCAGCAAGACGCGCAGGGCGATACAAGAATAACATCGACCCGCGACTTGCTGAAGGCGCTGGCACGATATCGCGAGCCCAATCAGGGGCGCAGCATATTCGAACTGATCGTGACCGGTGCTCCCTTTGTCGTGCTGTGGGCGGCGGCTTGGTGGTTGCTGTCGATCAGTTACTGGCTGACTCTTGCCTTCAGCGTGCCGGCGGCCGCATTTCTGGTGCGTCTGTTCATGATCCAGCACGACTGCGGGCATGGCGCATTCTTCCGCGCCAAGGGTATCAATGACTGGATCGGACGCATTCTCGGTGTTCTGACGCTGACGCCATATGATGTGTGGCGGCGCAGTCATGCGGTCCATCATGCGACTTCGGGCAATCTCAACAGGCGCGGCGTCGGCGATATCGACACGCTGACGGTGCGGGAGTATCAGGCGCTGACACCGTTGCGGCGCGCCGCCTATCGTCTCTACCGCCATCCCCTCATCATGTTCGGGGTCGGGCCCGCCTATATTTTTCTTCTTCAAAACCGCCTGCCGCGCGGTTTCATCGGCGGTGGCCTGCCCTACTGGATCAGCACCATGGGCACAAATGCGCTGATCGCGCTCGTCGTCGGCACGATGATCTACCTCCTCGGCGCCGGACCGTTCCTGATCGTGCAGCTTCCGATCACCCTTTTTGCCGCGTCAATCGGCGTATGGCTGTTCTACGTTCAGCATCAGTTCGAGGACACGTTCTGGGCCGAAGACCCGGCCTGGAAACTGCACCACGCCGCGCTCTATGGCAGCTCGCATTACGCCCTGCCCGGCCTGCTGCGCTGGCTCACCGCGAATATCGGTGTGCATCATGTGCATCACCTTTCGAGCCACATTCCCTATTACCGCCTGCCGGCGGTGTTGCGCGACTTCCCGGAGCTTGCCCGGATCAGGCGCCTGACGATTATGCAGAGCCTGATCTGCGTCAAGCTGCGGCTC
>Ga0114931_10009049_pt1 | contig 11973 bp, 8 predicted proteins | sample 2SBtaG_FD_89579 | JGI IMG/M metagenome (GOLD analysis project Ga0114931, IMG submission 89579) | Deep subsurface microbial communities from Kolumbo volcano to uncover new lineages of life (NeLLi) - 2SBTROV14_V59a metaG | ecosystem: Environmental > Aquatic > Marine > Volcanic | place: Kolumbo...
CATGGCCCGGGCTGTGTGTTTATGAATACGGGCGAAGATACCGAGGGTTTTCCGAGCGCAGGCGCGTGGATGAGTTACGCTTTAGGCACTGCCAACGAAAATCTACCAGCGTATGTCGCGATACCCGACCTACGCGGCGAACCACCCAACGGCAAGGCGACTTGGAGCAACGGCTATCTGCCAGCCCAACATCAGGCGATTGTGCTGAGCAATCAGCAATCGATTCGCAACTTGCAGGTGCCTGCAGGTATTTCGGCAGAAGAAGAAATTGCCACTCGCCAGTTCCTACAGACACTCAACGAAAGGCACCGTTTGGCAAACCCTGGCAACTCGGAGCTGCGAGAAAGAATCGCCGCCTACGAGATTGCTGCACGGATGCAGCTTTCTGCGCCAGAAGTTTCTAATCTTGCCGCTGAATCGGAAACTTCCCACAACTTTTACGGCACCAACGACTCGAATAAACTCAAAGCAGCTTATGCTCGCAACTGTCTGCTCGCGCGACGATTGCTTGAGCGGGGCGTACGGTATGTGAGCCTCTACTGCGCATCGCGAGCCTCGGGTGTCGACGGACTCTTGAATTGGGATGCTCACAAGACTTTGAAACCCGACTATGAGCGGCACTGTCCTATCTTCGATCAACCTACCGCCGCCCTGCTAACCGACCTCAAGCAGCGAGGCATGTTAGAAGATACGCTCGTTCTTTGGACCACCGAATTTGGTCGCATGCCGACTCGACAAGAAGGAACGACCGGTCGCGACCACAACCCCGATGGTTTTACTTGTTGGATGATGGGTGCAGGCGTACGTCCCGGAGTCAGCTATGGCGCGACCGACGAATTTGGCCGACGCGCCGAGGTGAATCCCACGACGGTTTGGGATTTCTACGCGACGGTTCTCCACCTTCTCGGATTCGACCACAAACGGCTCACGTATTACCACAACGGTCTTAATCGACGTTTGACTAACGTGCATGGCAAGCAGATTGAAGAGATTCTTGCCTGAGCGGTTTTTTATTTATTTATTCAGAAGCAGAAAAAGCAGGAGGCGTGTCTTAGGCGAGTGGCAGATGAAAACTTCCCAATCGGAACCCGATGTGTAAGCGAGGGATATCGGAACCCGATGTGTAAGCGAGGGATACAGCGAATACCGGCTTATCTCTCGCTGACGCGTCGGGTTAGGAAGGTAAATTCCTATCTGCTGCTCGCCTTCGGTAGGTAGTAGCGGAAGCAACAGGCGTAGTATTTAACTTCCTGCGCCCGATGCTTCGCGAATCTCACTCAGAGTTTTCTCGCCGAGAGCACGAATGTTATCATTCTTCTCATTATCCAGCATTTTCTCAATTGCGGGGATGGCAGGTTCAGCCTTGGCACCCATTCTTGCTAAATTCTTAAGGGCTAAGCCGCACACCTTAAAATTTTCCGCCGTTAGTAGTTCGATCTGAGGTTCCGGAAAAAGCCAAGGCATATTTTCAGGCGTTTCCTCGCCGGTTGGCAACGGCGTACCGCAACCAGTAGTGAGAAGAAGCATCAGAAGCCCATAGCAACTTTTCGACTTCAACTTCGATAGAGACATCGTGAGAGAATTCCTGTTTTTTTCAGCAAATAGGTAGGCAATGAAGTGACATCTCGGCACGCGAGACGACGAGTGATCTGAATCACATCGTCAAAGCACAAGTGCCGAAAATCAAAGGGGCCTTGGACAGCGGTGCTTACCCGCTGTTCGGTTTAGGGTAGAGAAACCACCTCGTCTCCGCTAATCGTCGATAAGGCTCGGTAAGAAGTCATGTCGATTGAATCGACCAGAAAATGAACCGACCCGTCAGCGAAAGTAAAGTTACAACCGCCAGGGTGGTCGCTGCGAAAATTAGGAACGGAATCTCCGCCTCCAGAAGCGCTGTCGGGACAACCTTTACTAAATTCTGCATTGAAAGTAGCAGTGTTGATGAACATGTCGGTCACCGGATATTTGTTCATCGGATCGACCGTACATCCGTACGGTCCCGCGACGATAAGACCTCCTGCCAGGTAAAGTTTTGAGCTAGGCTGAGCGATAATCCATCCCATCCAAGCCGTAGGAAGCTGTAGCCTATAGTTTACCTTGAGATCGTTTATGGTGCAGCCAGCGCCGTGGCAAACATGCCAACGATCCGAGCCACTTGCTTCGCCAATCGCAAAGGTGTTACTTGTCCCGTCGGTAATCTGCCTGATCGCGGTTTTCCACTCGAAGTCGAACACGCCCCGGCGCGCTGGGTCCATGTCCCCGGGCCCCTCTCGCTTTGTCAAAAAGCCAGAATAAATACACATCGCGTCGGAAGATCCCTTCGACAGAGTGTAATCGGTGGTGCCGTAAATATAGTTGTCGATGATTCCTGCCAAGAAATCTTCAGCAAATGGATTTTCTTGCGACGCCGAGGGGCAATTGAAGGTTGCCACTTTAGTCGCCGAGACTTCTGCCGATTGTTTCCACCAACGTTTCTTTGGGTCGTAGAGATTCTTCACGTTTTGTTGTTCTAAGTACGGTAGTAATTGCGGAAGCGCTCCGGAATAAACGTGACCATAGTCTTTCGCAACGGTCCCCACGGGAAAGGATCCGAGTGCGCTATGATAGTTTTGCAGCGAGAGACCAACCTGCTTCATGTTGTTCGTGCACTGGCTCCTGCGAGCTGCCTCGCGAGCTGCTTGAATAGCGGGCAGCAACAACGCTACTAAGACACCGATAATTGCAATCACGACCAGCAATTCGACAAGGGTAAACCCCGTTTTCGATGAGCGAATGTCGACGCTCGCAATTTGCGATGAGTTGCGTCCAATTGGTCGAAAACTAGTCATGTACAGGTTCCTCGATACAGAAAAAAATAAGCTGAAGTAGCAAGTAATCTTATCGCATGAGGGCATCTGCTGTCAAAATAATAATTGCTTTTTGTAGGGTTTGTCCAATGAAAAATTGGGACTTGGTGTGGCTTGGTCGCAGTAGTCTTGCAAGCAGTGTTGTATATACCTGCCGAAATCCAGTTGAAACCGGTTACCTGAGCCCAAATCGGGTCCGTTTAGATCAAGGTTGAGAATGAGTTTCAAAAACACATGCTTTATCCGGCAAGTAAGTATTGCTACGTAGCAAGATTGAAGGAGCGGAGCCTAAATAAGAGGAAATTTGCTTGATTGGGCTTGAGCTACCTGTTATACCATGTGGAGGGGCTGTGCAGACAGCTATGTTAGAGACATGGGTTTTTTGCACCCAGGGCACTAATCTCTAGACAGCTAATTCTATCTCTTTTTTTCATGGGAGTCGAGCTCAATGAAACGCTTTGCATTTGTCGGGACGATAGCTTTGTCGTTGTTAATCGGGGGGACAGCTCAGGCCGTTAACGTTGTTTGGGATGGCGGGAATGGACTGTGGAGCGATGCTAATTGGAATTCAGGGCAAACAGCTCTTTTGTTGCTAGGTACCCCACGGGGATTAAATGTCGGAAATGGCGAAGTAGGCACCGATGTCATCGTTAATGGGGGGGACATTCTTTTCAAATCTGAAGTCCTTGATGACTTTCGTTGGCAAGACGATCCAAATACTGATTCAGGCACGTTGACAATTACCGGTGGATCGACGCTTGAGATTAATACAGCCCCTCCGGGCGACTCCGATGGCCAATGGTCTCAATTCAATACAAAAGCCCTCAATATAAACAACGGTACGCTTACTCGGACGTTTACTGCTACCGACCCCGCCTTTCCCGCCATCACAATTCTCTCTTCGGGTTTGTTTTCGTTTGCTGGGGTAGCTGCCAACGATGGCATCGACACTCAGATCAATCTCAGCAACGGCGGGCTCATTGATAACGCAGGGATCCTTGGGTTCGGATGGTACACTCAAAATCACCTCAATGCTAAAGTGGCCATGACGATCAACGATGGGGCACTCGACCTGCACGATGCAAAGAATGCTGATTTTCTTGGCGGGCTTGCCGGCGGATTAGGGAACCCCGAATTGTTGTTCCACTATGGATGGGATCCAGTAAATAATGTTGCCTTGACTCCAGACTACTCAATCAACTTCACCGGTCCTGGCTCCATTACAGTCGACCGCTCGGGGATCACGGTGGTGAGAGCAGATGGTTATGATACAATGAACTCGATAAATACTTACGACCAATTGAGTGTCATTACGAATAAAACTTACGAGGATTTATGGGATCTTGGCCTGCTGCAGGCCCATGGCTTTAGTGGGCTCGATGGAAAGACCTTCTCCGACTTCTTCTCGGTCACAGGTACAACGGGGACGGCTGGGATAGGTGTGTTACCTCTCGACCCAGCTGATGACGACTACATGCTGACTTCGCTTGTAATTCCTGGCGACTTTGAGGCTGATTTAGATGTGGATTCCAGCGATTTGACTGATCCGACCAATGGGTGGGAAGCCCGGTTTGGGAACGGCCTTGGTGGTGGCGACTTCCTCGACTGGCAAGCAAATTTTGGGACTGGCGTAGGTCCGCTTTCGGCTGCAGTTGTTCCTGAACCCACCTCAGGGATCTTGCTTATAATGGGTATCTCGACATTGCTCTATCGTCGTAGGGTAATAGGCTAGTTGCCTTGTGGTTTTGCTGCCTATAAATTTTGGGGCGGTTCCATCTACTGCGCTTTCAGTCTAGCGTGGGAGATGGTTCCGCCCTTTTTCTGCTGAGCGGTGAAGTTTGTGATTGCTGGCCTTGGTTGAGGTATCCTAGTCCGCGTATTGCTAATCTAAATAATCCGCGCTACCCCGAGATCAGCCTAGAGCAATTTACTTTTTTTGCGGTCAACGTTAACTCCTACGCAAGCGACGTTGCCGTCGGCGCTAACCACGGTACCTACGCATATTTTGGTAAGTTGCTCTAAGAAATGAGATTTGCTTTCTGGCGATTTGCTTCGCCCTTTGAGCCTACAAGCTGTTTGATCTATGCACGTCTTCGGGAATTTCTTATGACCTGGACATTTCGATATCGAGCCTTAACCGTGGTTCTACTTGTGCTGGCCAACTTTGGCCCTCTGCTTTCCTCTCAAGCCACAGAAAAACCTAACGTCGTGGTATTTCTTGCCGACGACCAAGGTTGGGGCGATTTGAGTTTGCATGGAAACAAGAATCTCAGCACGCCCCATGTCGATTCCCTTGCGCGTGATGGGGCTCGTTTCGACCGATTCTTCGTTTGCCCCGTTTGCGCTCCGACTCGCGCTGAGTTTCTGACCGGCAGGTACCATCCTCGTAGTCGGGTATATGGCGTCTCGACTGGTCGCGAGCGTATGGACCTCGACGAAGTCACGATTGCCGACATGTTTCAAGCGGCCGGCTACGCCACCGCTGCGCTGGGCAAGTGGCACAATGGCACTCAGTTTCCGTATCATCCTCACGCGCGCGGTTTTGACGAATTCTATGGATTCACTTCGGGACATTGGGGTAACTATTTTGATCCGATGCTCGACCATAATGGACAGATCGTACGAGGCGAAGGCTATCTCACCGATGATCTGACGGCCCATGCCATCCGATTTATTCAGGAGCATCGAGCGGAGCCCTTCTTTGTTTACCTGCCGTACAACACGCCGCATTCGCCGATGCAAGTTCCCGATCGTTGGTGGAATCAGTTCCGCAACAAAGAGCTGACGATGCCGCACCGCTATTCGGGTCGAGAAAAAGTTGACCATACCCGTGCAGCGCTGGCGATGTGTGAGAACATCGATTGGAACGTTGGCCGAGTGCTTTGCGCATTGGATGATCTAGATCTCTCGGAGGAGACGATCGTTGTTTACTTCAGCGACAATGGCCCCAACGGTTTTCGTTGGAACGGCGACATGCGAGGACGGAAAGGCTCGACCGACGAAGGGGGAGTGCGGTCTCCGCTTTTTATTCGTTGGCCGGGTAAGATCCCTGGCGGAGCCAAAATTCAGCAAATAGCCGGCGCGATTGACTTGCTTCCCACGCTAACCGGCCTCGCCGGCATTGAACTCACCAACCAAAAACCGCTTGATGGGATTAGTATCAAAGAACGCTTACTTGGTCAGCAAGTGAGTGACTCGAATGAAAAACGCCGAATTTTCTCGCATTGGCGTCATGCGGTAAGTGTACGCACACAACGGTTTCGGCTCGATCACGAAGGCAATCTTTACGACATGCTCGAGGACCCAGGGCAACGACATGACGTGGAAAAAAAACACCCCGAGATCGCCGCCGACTTGCGGCAGGCAGTCAAGGATTGGAAGAGCGATCTGCTCTCAAACCGACCGCAGCAGCCCAGGCCGTTCCTTGTTGGCCATGCCAGTTCTCGCACGACTCAGCTTCCCGCCCGCGACGCAACCGCACAGGGCAAGATAAAGCGCTCCGCCCGTCCTCCCAATTGCTCGTTTTTTACGAATTGGAGAACCACGTCGGATAAGATTGTTTGGGATATCGAAGTAACGGAACCGGGCGATTTCGAAGCTGAGATCTACTATACATGCAGTCCGGCGAATGTCGGTTCGACGATTGAATTGAGCTTTCAAGGAAATAAGCTGGCAGGCTCGATCACCGCGTCCCACGATCCGCCTCTCCAGGGGATGGAACATGACCGAGTGTCTCGAAATGAATCTTACGTGAAAGATTTTAAGCCTATGAAGCTGGGTACTATTGAGCTGATCGCGGGCAAGGGCTCGCTCACGTTGCAAGCTTCAAAGATAGTCGGCACCAATGTGATGGACTTTCGTCTGTTGCTACTCACAAGATTAGAGCAATAACTTTCGCACTGGAGTCCAACTATGCCAAAACTCGATCATGTGGCGATCAAGGTTTCAGATATCCGAGATTCGATTGCCTTCTATACGAAAAAACTAGACTTCAAGCTCATGTTCCATAAGGTCGATCAGGAGCATCGCGAGGCATTTGCTTTTCTGGAACTTGAGGGCGGCAATCTGGAATTGTTGCAGTTGCTCGACGACGAAGGACCGCCGGTTTCGAGGGTGTCGGCCGAAATCATGAAACCTTATTGCCCTCATTTGGCATTTGCTACTGACAATCTTGACGAGGAAGCGGCTCGGCTTAAAAAACAGGGGATTGCGCTACTTGACGGCCCGTTGGAAATCGAGGGTTCGGTGCGTTGGCTCTACTTCTGCGATCCTGACAACAATGTTCTTGAGTACGTTCAGTGGTTATCTGAGGTTGAGGACTGACTTCTTCTGCGAGTTGCCAGGAGGATTGCAAAGTCGTCTTTTTTGAACCGCCAAGAACGCCAAGAGCGCCAAGGAGCAGAAGAGATAAGTACCGAAACAGCCAGATTTTCGATTTTTTTACTTTTTATTTCTTGGCGTACTTGGCGGTTTTATGACTTTCCAGTTTGCCTAGCAAGCTGCCGTCTCGCTTTGCTTCATCAACCTCAAACAACTATGATGGTTATTAGATGCTGATCGATTCTTGAATTGCGTCGTTTACTCAAGCAGCCTTTCTTCGATGAAATTTTTGCTCAAACTGATAGTTGTACTGATCCTTCTGGGTGCCGCGGGAGCTGCTGCAGTCAACCCGGTACGCGATTATATTAAAAAACGCAACCAACCTCATTGGCGTCTCGCGGAAGTCAAACAGGGCGACATCATCTCGGTCGTCAATTCGACTGGCGAGATCAAGCCCGTCAAATCGGTGCAGATCGGTTCGTTTGTTTCTGGACCGATCATCGAAATCTATGTCGATTTCAACGACCGAGTCAAAGCAGGCGACAAGCTAGCGAAAATCGACCCGCGTCTGTTCAACGCCAACGTCCGTCGCGAGCAAGCGATCCTCAAAACGCGGGAAGCCGATGTCGAGCGTGTTGAGGCAGTTCTGCAGCAGGCGCGGAACAACGAAAGACGAGCCAAAAATCTCGATCACGAGAATCCCGAATTCATTTCCGGCACTGAAATGGATCAGTTCGTTTTCAATAGGCTTTCGCTTGAAGCGCAGCGGACGGTAGCGGCAGCATCGGTCGATCAGGCCCGTGCTAGCCTGGAAAACGCGCTGGCAAACCTCGGCTATACCGATATCGTTTCGCCCGTGGATGGAATCATCATTGATAAAAAGATCGAGGATGGCCAGACGCTTGCCGCTCAGTTTCAAACTCCTGAAATGTTTGTGCTGGCAATCGACATGGACAAGCACATGCACGTTTTTGCCTCGGTCGACGAAGCCGACATGGGCATGATTATGAAAGCTAAGGACGAAGGCCAACCGGTAGAGTTTACCGTCGACGCTTGGCCGGGCGAGGTCTTTCAGGGAGAAATTGAGCAGATTCGTGTTAGCTCGACGATCGAGCAGAATGTGGTAACTTACCCAGTGGTCGTGAGGGCACCAAATCCCGACATGAAACTGCTGCCGGGTATGACGGCCAGCATTTCCTTTCAAGTCGACGAGCGCAAAGACGTGGTTCGTATTCCAAACACGGCACTGCTGTATTTTCCGGATGTTAAACTGGTACGAGAAAGCGATCGGAAACTGATTGAAAATGATGAACGCTCTCCAGACAACAAGTTAGATAATGCTAACGACCAAATCCTCTCTGCCGGCGATAAAGCAAAGGCCAAGCGACACCAGAATCGTAAGCACGTCTGGGTAGTTGAAGGAGATTATCTCAAAGCCATCGCAGTAGTTACTGGCCTGAGCGACAGCAAGTTTTCAGAGCTTGTCTCCGGAGATCTGAAAGCCGGCCAAAAGCTCGTCACTGGAACAAAAAGAAAGAAGTAGGCAACTGTTCAGCCATCTGCAGCAATAGACCGAAAGCTCAGCCGTGCGACTCCCCGTGACTCTTACTATCGCGCTTCGCGCACTTGCCAAGAACAAAATGCGCGCGAGCCTCACGGTGTTGGGCGTGGTGATTGGTATTGCCGCGGTGACCACGATGGTCTCTTTGGGTCGAAGCGCTGGGCAGCTCGTGCAATCTGAGTTTCAATCTCTCGGCACGAACGTAATTTTTGTCCTCCCTGCCAATCGGCGCCGGCATGGAGTGCGAAAAGGAGGCTGGCCCACGCTTACCTCTCTTGATGCGAAAGCAATTTCCCAGGACTGCGGCTCTGTCAGGGCGGCAACGCCGATGCTCTTTACCGCTGCCAACATTATCCAGGGCAATGCGAACTGGACTCCCAATGAAATTGTCGGCGTAGGCACCGACTATTTGGCCGTGCGTGACTGGGCGACTGTCAGTGGTGGGTTCTTGACCGATCGCGATATTTCTTCGGCCGCGAAGGTTTGCGTCATTGGTCATACGATCGTGGCTAAGCTGTTCCAGACTGCCGATCCGATTGGGCAGTCGATCCGTCTGAGAAACATTCCTTTTCGAGTGATCGGCGTACTCACCAAAAAGGGCGTCAACATGGTCGGCGAGGATCAAGACGATATCGTCCTGCTGCCCTACACGACCGTTCGTAAGCGAATTCAAGGTTCAAAGTACGATTACCTCCATGCGGTGATGGTTTCGGCCGCCTCGATGGCGCTGATGGACGAGGCAACTACCGAAATAGAATACCTGCTGAACGAGCGCCACGACATCGCGCCAGGCGAGGATTCCGACTTTCGAATTCACGACACGACCGAAATGGCCAATGTGCTCGGCACGATTACCGGCACGATGACACTGATGCTTTCTGCGATTGCCGGCATCTCGCTGGTCGTCGGCGGAGTTGGCATCATGAATATTATGCTAGTCTCCGTTTCAGAGCGGACCCGCGAGATTGGCATCCGCATGGCGGTCGGTGCCCGGCCTGCCGATATCCTACGGCAATTTCTCGTCGAAGCGGTGATGCTTTCCTGCGTGGGCGGGTTTGTAGGATTTCTGTTGGGTGTCGGCGCTTCGATTGGCATTACGTCAGTGATCAATTCGTTTACGGTAGGCAAAGAGTGGCCGACGGTCGTTTCTTTTACCGCAGCGGTCGTAGCAATACTTTTTGCCGCATCCGTCGGCATCTTCTTCGGCTTTTACCCCGCAAGACGAGCTAGTAAGCTCGATCCGATTGATGCGCTGCGGTATGAATAGTCTGAGCGACCCGCCGGGGCCTTTGACTTCGCCTACGGCTCAGCAAAAGGCCCCGGCGGAGAATTGATCTGCCAACGTAGCTACACTACGTTGGCGAAAGAGTGAGACCACGTTTTACAATAGATGGGACATCCCCGATGGGCACAAATAGGTGTCCCCTAATGTGCTTAAACGTCCAATTCAACCAAGACGTACAACTTCCAAAAATGCGCTAAACCATTATATGGTATGTACTTACCAAGTCGGGCCGACAGGATTCGAACCTGCGACCTTTTGACCCCCAGCTAAGCCCGAGAACAAGTGTTTTTATCAGCTTTACCCTTATTACAAGGCATTCTACACCAGCAGATGGTAATTGCAAACATGTTTATTCTATTGCAATAGTACTCGGGGAATAGCGGTATTCAGAACTTTGCGGTGTTGAGAAACGGTAATTACCGTTTTTGAATTAGACGACGCCTCACGCTTAAACGTCCGAAGGAATGCGCGCGACCGCCGTGCCGGAGACGACAACATTAACCCCAGCATCTCCGAAGGTCGCTTCTCTGTCGATGATAGCTAAAGTGCTGACGAAAAGCGGTCAGAGTGACCACAATTTAGGTCGAGCATCGTCGATCAGTGGCGAGGCGATTGCAACAAAAATGCGAGCGAATGAGCCCGTCGGGGCAGTCCGCTTTCGCGACGGCGCGCTGTGCTGCCCAACTGTGGATGAACGCCCCGGAGACCCTCCGAACGAAATATCTACAACAGTCTAAGCCTTGTCATCGACTATGGTCTGGCTTGGGTAGTGCCCCGAGATTGTGGTAGATCGTGTTCCGTGCGCCCCGGCGCACCAACTGACCTTGCTGGCCACATTGGATGTGACGGCAGCGATCCGTCTGTGCTTTCTCGCCTGGCACAAATGGGGCTCAAATTGCTCACGTTGATCCGAGAGACTAGTTATTGCTTTAGTTCTTCCGGTGCGTCCAAGATCGTGACAACGGGTGAAGAGCCCGGCGGACGCTCAACACGGATCAGGCAGGCTTGCTGTAGCCGGTCGAGAGATTTTCTGAGTGAGTGGGGACGGACACCCAGCCAGGCATGCCACTTTGGAGTGAATCGAAACCTGGACTGTTTCTCGAACCCATGGGCATACCACAGGGCGAGGCCCACGTGAAGCGTCTTGCCAGGAAGATTGCCAGCGATAGCCAACCAATCCGTAGGGATGGGGCCTTTTAGGAATCCGCCCGCGCTGCGCCGTGGTGTTCTCTTTCGCTTAGTATTGGCCAAGTGATCGGGCAAAAGTCTGAACTTCTCAAGATCCATCCCCCTACTTGCTCCGCAATAGTATTAGATTAGACATAAGACTTTTAATAAGACTGCACGGGGTGGCTGTTTCTGCCAGGGTACCCTGGCACTCTTAGCGCAGCGCCTGCCAGGGTGGGAGCCACAATACCGAGCATCTCCTCCCACAAGACAACCCCCCGTGGGTCCATGTAGCGGTCTGGCCAAGCCACAATCTCGGCATCCGTCCGTAGCTCGAATCCGTCCAAGATGACGCGGCTGGCCTCGGCCATTGCGGCTTGGGTCTTGGCCACAACTTCATGGATCGAATCTGCCGGACCCTCCACCAACATCGCGTCGTGGACTGGAGCACAAACTTTGATCCCCCGCTCGGTGGCCAGGCAGCAAGCCAATCGAAGCATCTCGGCACCATTGGCTTGTACTGGGAAGTTTGCCAAGCTGCGGGGGTTTACCTCACCACCGACGCGGATCTCCCAGCCAAAGACCGTCCACAGCCGACCATGTAGAATGGCCTGGTTGATGGCACTTTCGGACCATCGCCAGAAGTCTGGATAAGTCGCCTTGTGGGCCTGTAGTAACTCCTCGCCGTGTGCAGGAGATCTCCCCAACTTCATGGCCAGCGAGAACTTTCCCATGCCATACTGGACGGCCAATGCGTAGACCTTGAATCTGTCCCGTTCTAGAGGGTGAGATTC
>Ga0114931_10009050_pt1 | contig 11972 bp, 5 predicted proteins | sample 2SBtaG_FD_89579 | JGI IMG/M metagenome (GOLD analysis project Ga0114931, IMG submission 89579) | Deep subsurface microbial communities from Kolumbo volcano to uncover new lineages of life (NeLLi) - 2SBTROV14_V59a metaG | ecosystem: Environmental > Aquatic > Marine > Volcanic | place: Kolumbo...
CGTAGGGCGCGTCGTGCACGACGTAGCGGTAGTCGGGTGTGCCCCGCATCGTCCAGCGCCCGCGCGAGCGGATCGTGTCGGGCACGAACCAGAAGGGTTCGAGCAGCGCAGGCTTCGCAGTCAGGAAGAGCAGCGGAAGGTGGAAGCCCCAGTCGAGACTCACGGCAGTTGCGCGCGGGCTGGCCGCCTCGAGTTCCGATGCGAAGCGCCCGATGGCATCGCTCCACCAGCCGCGGCCACCGCTGCGCGCGATCAGCGCGCGCGTCTGACCGATCGCCCAGACGTTGGAAGCGACGACGGCGAGCAGACCGGCGGCGACGAGGCTGCGCGCCGCCCGTCGTCGGAAGCGCCGAGCCAGTGCGAGCGCGCTCGTGGCCACGAGCAGCTGGGCCAGCGGCATCAGGTTCAGCATGTGGTGCGCGCGCGTCGCGCCCGGCAGCGCGAGCATCGCGAGCGCCAGTGCGGCGGTCGCGATGGCCAGCCAGCCCCGGCCGTCGTGCAGCAGCGGGCGGCGGCGCAGTGCGTCGTGGAGCGCGAGCGCCAGCGCGCCGGCGAGTGCGATGGCAAAGAGCGAGGTCGGAGCGTCGACGTCGCGCATGGCGTCGAAGCGGCCGCCGACGGCCATCAGCCGGTACGCGTAGGAGCCGTCGAGCACTTCGCGCAGGACGGCGAGCCGCTCTGCGAAGTCGCCGCGCGAGGTCAGCACGCCAATCGTCTGGAGCACGCGCCAGGCCGTCGCCAGTGTCGGTGCGGCGCCGAGCGCGAAGGCGGCAGCGGCCAGCATCAGCGCCCGCCGCTGCTGGCGCCAGACCGCGCGCAGCGCCCGATGTTCGCATAGCGCGAGCCCGAGACCGACGGCGGCGAGGATCAGCACGAAGTCGGCGCGGTTGTAGACACCGAGCCCGAGCGTGAAAGCGCCGGCGGCGAGCGCCGGGCGCGTCCGCTGCGCGAGCCCGCGCAGCAGCAGCGTGCCGCCCGCAGCGCGGCACAGCAGACCGGTCGTGAAGGGCCCCCACTCCCACTGTGCGTGGAAGAAGAAGGCCGGATAGCTCGCGACCAGCACGGCGACCAGGAGCGCCGCCGGAGTGCCGAAGGCGCGACGCGCGAACAGCTGTGTCGCGAGCAGCGCGGCGAGTGCGATGGCGAGCGTGGTCACGCGTACCGTGGCGACGTCGTTGCCGAAGATCGCGATCGGCGCGATCGCGAGCTGGCTCTTGAGCGAACCGAGGTACGGAAGTGCGAAGAGGGGGAATGGACGGCCGAAGATCCAGACCGACACCGGCCCGGGCGGCATCAGTCCCTCGCGCCCGGGGTCCACGAAGGCGCGCGCCTGCTGCGCCAGCCATGCTTCGTCGTAGAAGAGGCCCGGCGCATCGAGCGAGCCGAGTACGGCCGTCGCGACGGCCGCTGCGCACACGCCCCACACCAGCAGCACGGCGGCGAGGTCGTGTTCTCGGAGCCAGCGCACGGGGCGAGCCTACATCAGCGCGTGCCGCGCGACGTTGGGTGTCGCTGCCTGCGCTACTTTCGGTCGCTGCGCCGCGGGTCGCCGCGTCCCACTCCGCCGGGCCGTCGCCGGCAGCGGCTCGTGCACGAGGAGCCAGCCCTGGTCCGCGTTCGTCCTCCGGGTCCCGTCGCGCTCGCGGCACTCATCGTGCTGGCCTGCGGGCCGTCGCCGCCGCCGGTGGTGCTCGATGCCGCGCGCCCGCCGATCGTGCTCGTCACGCTCGACACGACCCGTCGCGACCACCTCGGCTGCTACGGATACGCGCGCGACACCAGCCCGAACTTCGACCGGCTGTGCCGCAGCGCGCAGCGCTTCGACCGGGCCTACTCGACGACGAGCTGGACGCTGCCCGCGCACGCTTCGCTCTTCACGGGCCTCTATACCGATAGCCACGGCGCGCGCTACGACGCCGATGGCCCGCTCGTGCTCGGCGACGCAATCGACGAGCGAGCGGCGCGCCGCTACCGCGCGCGCGGTCTCGACCCGCGAATCCCGACGCTGGCGGGCGCGCTCGGAGGCGACGGGTACACCAGCGGCGGATTCGTCGCGGGGCCGTGGATGAAGCGCATCTTCGGGCTCGACCGCGGATTCGACCACTGGGACGACGCAGGCATCGACCACGAGAACGGGCGTCGCGCCGAAGCGCTGACCGACGCCGCCCTGGCGTGGTTGCGAGAGCATGCGGCGGAACCCTTCCTGCTCTTCGTCAACTACTACGACCCGCACAGTCCCTACTCGCCGCCGGCGGCGTGGCGCGGGCGCTTCGCGTCCTCCGGAGAGAGCCTGCCCGGGCCCGGCGAATCGATGACGGTCGAGCAGGCGCGCCAGCTCTATGACGCTGAAATCGCCTACATGGACGATCAGCTCGGGAGGCTGCTCGACGCGTTGCGCGACTGGGGCCTCTACGACGCCGCCTGGATTGTCGTCACGGCCGATCACGGCGACGTGATCGGCGAGCACGGCACGGCCGGCCACGGCTGCTACTTGTGGGAAGAAGAGATTCGCATCCCGCTGGTCGTGAAGGCCCCGGGCGAAGTCGTCGCTTCCGTCGACGACGCGGCGGTTCAACTCAACGACCTGGCGCCGATGCTGCTTGCCGCGCTCGGCCGCGCACCGCTCGCCGGTGCGGGTGGGCCGCGAGAGCGCGGAGACGAGCGCGTGCTCGCGGAGCTCTACCCCCTGCCCTTCATGTTCGCCCGGGGCGACTGGCGTGCGCTGGTCGAGTGGCCGTACAAGTACGTCTGGAACAGCAAATCGAAGCATCGCCTCCACGACCTCGAGAGTCCTGCGGGCGAGGACGAGAACCGGATCGGTCGCGAGCCGCTGCGGGCGCGCCGGATGCAGGCCGACCTCGATGCGTTGCTCGCGCGACTGCCCGCGCCGCCTGTGCCCGGGACCGGGGCCGGCGTCGAGGTCGTCGACGAGGCGACGCGGCGAGCCCTCGAGGGACTCGGTTATCTCGAAGACCACGACGGCGGGGCAGCGGGTGAACGAAACGCGCCGCAGTAGACGCCGCGTACTCGCGTCGCTTCCCCTGCCGTGGGTCGGGTTGGCCTTCGCCCTGACGGCGCTCGTGGTGTATGCGCCGGCGCTGCGCGGCGCCTTCTTCTCGGACGATCTGCACTACGTCGTGGCGAATGCCTACATCCAGGCCTGGTCCGTTGCGAACTGGCTGGCGATCTGGGACCCGACGAGCCCGGTCGCGGTGATCGTCGAAAACTACGCGCCCGTTCACCTGCTGCTGCATTCGCTCGCATGGCACGCATTCGGTCCCGACGTGTTGGGACATCACGTCGTCAACGTCCTGCTGCACGCGCTCGCCGCTTGTCTGCTGGTGCCGGTGTTCACCGGGGCTGGCGTGCCGCGCGCTGCGGCGATCGCGCTCGCGACGGTCTTCCTCGTCCATCCGGCGAACGTCGAGGCGGTGGCCTGGATCTCGCAGTTGAAGACGCCGGCGGCGATGGTGCTGATGTTGCTGGCGCTGCACTGGCAGCGGCGCCGGCCGCTGCTCGCGTGGCTCGGCTTCTGCGCGGCGCTGCTCGCGAAACCGAGCGCGGCGGTGGCCTTGCCGGTCGCCGCCCTGTGGGAGTGGACGCAGCCCTCGCGCCGGCCGTCGCGCTGGCGTTGGCTCGCGGCCTGGGCGCTCGCCTTCACGCTCTTCTCCGGAGCCGAGTTCGCTGCCTTCTTCCAGACCGCGGGGGCGGGAGCGGCAGCGCATGCGAACCCGGACATGGCGGTGCGACTGCGGGGCGTGCTGGCGGCCGCGGCACGCTATGTCGTGATGGCCCTGACGGGGCGGGGCCTTTCGGTCTTCCACGAGCCCGCCGTACCCGTGAGCCTCTTCGACCCGTGGTGGCTGGCGGCGCTGCTGCTGTTCGGGTTGCTCGGGTGGCGCAGCGCGGTGCTCGTGCGCCGCAGGCCGCGAATCGATCGCGATGCCGCCGCAGAACTCGGGTTCTGGCTGTGGGCCGTGGTGTCGTTCGCGCCGACGAGCGGAGTGATCCCGCTGCCTTTCGCGATGGCCGATCGCTACCTCTACTTCGTGCTTCCAGGTCTGCTCGGCGGGTTGTGGTTCGTGGGGCGCGAAGCAGCGACGCGCCTCGCGCTTCCGGGTTGGCTGCGCACTCCGCGGGCCGCTGCGCTGCTCGCCGCCTCATGCATCGCCCTGTTCGGGGTGCAGGCGAACGCCCGCGCCGCGCTGTGGCGCAGCGACACCGCCCTGCTCGAGGACGCTGCGCGCAACTACCCGGACGGCCGCATTGCCCGCATGCGTCTTGCGCGCGAAGCAGCGCGAGCTGGCGATGCGGACCGCGCCGTGCGCATCCTGCGCGGGCTGGTCGACGGCGGCTATGACCGCCTCGACCAGCTGCTCGCCGACCCGGCCTTCCGGGTGCTGCGCGGCGGGGCCGCCTTCGACGGGCTGGTCGAAGACATGGCGCGGGCGATGATCGCGCGCATCGAAGCGCGGGCCGCACCCGCGCAGCACGAGCTGCGCGTGCTGGCGCAGGCGTACCTGCTCGTCGGTGATCGCCAGCAGGCGCTCGCCTGCTACGACCGCGCCCTGTCGACCGGGGGGCCGGCGGGTCCGGAGATTCGCGCGGAGCGCGACGCGCTGCGACGCGCGTTGCGCTTCGAGACGGAGCGCGCGAAGAGGCAGCGGTTGCCACCCGTTCAGCGTCGCTGAGGACGGCCCCGACGTCCCACCCCCGGCGAGAGCGAGACGTGAAGCGGTCGCACGACCGAAAGACCGGAAGGCAGGAAGCGGGGCAGCAGGCGCGGAGCCCCCGCTCATGCCCGCCCGTGCACGCCTCGCGGTGTCCCTTTCGGCTGCGCGCAGGCTCGCCTGTTCAGATGTCGCCGCGCACGCGTGCGAGCTCGCGGCGTGCGCGTGCGACGTCGCTCAGTTCGTCGCTCGCCGCAAGCGCGGTCTCGAAGGCCGATTCCGCCTCCTGGATGCGCTTGAGTTCGGCGAAGGCGAGGCCGAGGTGGAAGTAGATGTCGGCCTGCGGCGCGCCGCTGGCCTTCGCGGCCTCGAGCGCGCGCTGGAACTCCTTGAGGGCCAGCTGTGCTTCGTCGGATTCCAGCAAGACGTAGCCGAGCGTGTCGATCGCGCCGGCCTCGTTCGGCATCGCTCGCACGGCCTGGCGCGCCAGCAGCTGGGCGCGCTGGAGATCCTTGCCCTGGTGTGCGAGCAGGAAGGCGAGGTCGTTCTTCAGGATCGGCAATTCGAGCCCCTTCGACAGCGCCTGTTCGTAGGCCCAGCGCGCCTGGACGGGCTGGCCGGCGCGGTAGTAGAGGCGGCCGAGCAACGCCTGCCGCGCCGCCGACAACTCGCCGAGCTCCAGCCCTTGCGTCAGCGCGGCGATTCCGGCGCGCGCGTCCTCGGCCGTCGGGTACAGCGACACGGCGGTCGGGAGCGCCGCGTCCAGCGTCGGCTCGGCTTCGAGGACTTCGAGCGCGATCTCTCGCGCGCGGCCCATGTGGCCACTCGCGCGTTCGATTGCGACGCGCAACAGGTCGAGCGTTCCGGTCTTGCGGCCCTGTTGCTTGCGCGCGGCGACAGCGGCTTCGAGCTGCGGTCGTGCCGCTTCCGGAGTGCCCGCGGCGATCTGGAAGGAGACGTAGTGTGCGAGCAACCTGCGGTTGCCCGGGGCGACAGCGAGTGCGCGGGCGAAGCCGCGGCGCAGGCGCATGACCTGCGCGGGATCGACCCCCTCGCGCTGGAACAACTCGGTGACGGCGAGCCGCGGCGGGCGAGGTGAATCCACGAGCGTCTCGAGCAGCCGTCGGCCGAGGTTGCCGGCCCCCGTTTCGTACAGCGCGATCGCATAGCGTGCCTGGTCGATGGGGATGAGCCCGCCGTTCTGCTGGAGGCGAGAATAGACCCGGCGCGCTTCGAGCGGCTCGCCGTCCTCGAGCAGCGTCTGTGCGTAGATGCGCAGCAGTCGCGAGCCGGGCTCGGGTGTCAGCTCGAGCAGGCGCTCGAGCGCCTTGCGCGAGGCCGCAGCGTCGCCCTGGCGCATGTGCGCGTCGACGAGCACGCGCATCGCGCCCGCGTCGTCGGCGACCCAGCCGGCGACGTCCGGGTCCTCGAGCAGCGACACCGCCAGGTCCGGTCGGCCCGACTCCAGCCAGCGCCATGCCGCCATGACGGCGGTTTCGTGTGCGTCGGGGTACTCGCTGACCAGTCGTGAGACGGTGTTGAATGCGGCCTGCCGGTTGCCGCCGCCGTACTGCAGCCGTGCAGTCTCGGCCAGCAGCGGTGGGGCGTCCGCACCGTCGTCGATCTGCTTGCGAAGGGCGAGGACGCCGGCGCGGAAGCCCTGCGTGCGGGCGAGGTGGCGCGCCAGGCGGATCTGCGCGCGAGGGTCGTCGGGGATCCTCTCGGCGAGCTCTCGGTAGACCGCCCGCGCAGGCCGGCCCGTCAGCTCGTGCAGCTCCGCGAGCTCGTCCCAGGACCCGAACAGCGTGGGGTCGATCTCCACGCGGCGACGCAGCGCCCACTCCTCCAGGTCGATGTCGCCCGTGCGGCGCGCGAAGGGGAGACTGCGCTCTAGCAGCGAGAGCTCTGCGCGGCGCAACCCGAGCCGTTCCATTTCGGCGGCGGCTTCGCGAGTCGCGCGCGACGCCTCCTGCTCGTGTCCGGGCCAGGCCGTCAGGATGCGGGCGCGCTCGTCGAGGGTACGCCAGCGGCGCAGCGGGTCGGCCTCGGCGAAGCGGTCGAGCTCTTCGAGCGCACTCTCGTAGACGTCGTCCGGCGCGCGCTTGCGGACGACTTCGTGTTCGCGAATGCGCGCCATGTGCACGCGCGCCAGCTCCCAGTGCGCATCGGCGCTGTCCGGCCCGTCGGGGTCGATCTCGAGCGCGTAGCGCGCGGCCTCGAGCGCGTTCTGTGTGTCGGAGTCGACGAGCGCCTGCTCGGCCAGTCCAATGTAGGTCCAGGGCGCGGTGGGATGGTTCTCGACGAGTTCGAGCACCAGCTGACGTGCCGCATCGGGGTCGAGGCCGCGCTCGATGTTCGCGAGCTTGACGGCGGCCTCGACCCGATCGGGGTCGAGGCGGTAGGCCTCGCCGTAGAAGAAGCGCGCCTCGGCAGCGTCGCCCGTGGTCGCGAGCAGGTCGGCGATGCGTTGCGCGACGTCGGCGTCGTCGGGGTCGAGGCGCAGCGCGTTGTTGAGTTCGATCAGCGCGTCGTCGAGCCTTCCTTGCGCGAGGTGCGCCTCGGCGCTCTCGACGTGTGCGCGCGCGCGGCTCTGCTTCGAGGAGCAGCCGACGGGAGCGAGCAGGAGCAGGGACAGGGCGAAGAGCGCTGTGGCGAGCGCCGCGCGGTCGGCAAGCATGGCGGGTCTCCTCCGCGCTCCGACGTGCCGGTCGGGCCTCAGGAGGATGCCAGCGCTTCGAGACGCGAGAGTTCGGCGTGCGCCGCCTCGGATTCCGGGAAGCTGGAGTCGCCGGCGAGCGCCTTGCGCAGCGTGTCGATCGCGCGCTCCGTTTCACCCTGCTGTCCGAGCGCGAGTCCGAGGTGGTAGAGCCGGCTCGGCGATTCGCCGTACTCGGCGATCGCACGCTCGAAGACGCGCGCGGCGGCGTCGCCGTCGCCGCGCTTGAAATACACCCAGCCGAGCGTGTCGAGCGTGACGGCGCCGGGCGCGATGCGTGCGGCACGGCGGGCCAGCGTGAGCGCCTGCTCGAGGTCGCCGCCCGTCTCGGACAAGAGCCACGCCAGGTCGTTGGAGGCGCCGACGTTCGCCGGGTCGAGTTCGACCACCTTCTGGAGGTCCGCGATCGCCGCGTCGCGATCGCCCTGTGCGAGCTTCGCCTGCGCGATCCGGTACAGGTACTCACCGTTGCGCGGCTCCTTGTGCGCCGCGGCCTCGAAGGAGGCGATCGCGTCCTTCCAGCGGCGTTCGCGCATGGCGACGGTGCCGATGCCCGCGAGCGCGTCGGCGTAGTCCGCTTCGATCTCGAGCGCCTTCGAGAAGGCGGCCTTTGCGTCGTCGATGCGACCCTGGCTCAAGTAGACGCGCCCGACGAGGTCGTGCGCGAGCGCGCTCGTAGGCGACGCCTCGAGCGCCTGGCGTGCGAGCGCGAGGGCCTCGCTCGCGCGTCCAGCGTCGATCAGGAACTCGATCTTCGCGCGCAGGATCGCCTCGTTGCCGGCTGCGAAGGGGTCGAGCCCGGACTCGTCGAGGCCGCGCAGTGCCTCTCGGGGCCCGTGCTGTCGGGCGATCACCCGGGCGAGTTCGCTGATGCCGACGACCTGCTGGCCGGGAATGCCGGCGAGCTGGCTCAATGCCTTCTGCGCCGTATCCCATTTGCCTTCGGCTGCGGCCGCGCGCGCGGCAATCAGGTAGGGCTCGGGCCCTTCGAAGGGGCGCGAGTCGATCTGGCGCTGCGCCATGTCGAGCGCGGCCTTGTATTCGGCCTGCGCGAGGTGGATCCGGGCGAGACGCAGTGCGGCGTCCGTGCGGGTCGCGTCGTTGCGTACCGCTTCGCGGTACTCGGCGCGCGCGCGCGGCATGTCGCCGAGCTTCGCGGCCGCCTCGCCGGCCAGGAAGCGGGCACCTGCATTGTTCGGCCAGCGCCGCATACCGGATTCGAAGTACGCGAGCGCTGCCTTCGGGTCGCCGTCGGCGAGCGCGATGCTGCCTCGCAGCAGCTCGACGTACGCGGGCTCCTCGAGTGCGTCTGCGATGGCACGTGCGCGGTCGAGATCTCCTTCGCCGACGAGCAGGTCGCCGAGCTCGAACTCGAGCGCCGCGGTGTTGCCCGCCGATCGCTCGATCGCCTCTTCGATCGCCTTGCGTGCCTCGGGGATGCGGTTCTCGTTGCGGTAGAACGCGGCCATCGCGCGCCAGGCATCCACGGTGTCGAAGAGTTCGACCGTCTCGTCGAGCACCTGCTCGGCTTCGTCGGTGCGCCCCGCCTTCAGCAGAAGGTTCGCGAGCCGGCTGCGGAGCTGCGGGTCTTCCGGGTGCTCCTCGATCGCAGCCCGCCACAGCGCGGCGGCTTCATCGACGCCGTCGTGCTCGACGAGGTAGTTCGAGGCGAAGGTGCGCACTGTCGGGTCGTCGGGGTAGGCGTCGAGACACTCACCCACCATGCGGGCGGCCTCCTCGTCGCGGTCACTGCCGGCGTAGAAGACGATCAGCGCACCGCAGGCGCGCGCGCCGAGCTTCGCGTCGCCGCTCTCCTCGGCCCGCTCGCGCAGGTCGAGCTGCAGCTTCTCGGCCTCGTCGAAGCGTTCGAGGTCGATCAGGGCGCCGATCTTGTAGCTGAGCGCGCGCGGGTCGTCGGGGTTCAGCTCGAGCAGGCGCTCGGCCGACTCGAGGGCGCCTTCGGCGTGGGAGGCGTTGATGTTGGCCTGTGCGCGCGTGAACAGGGCCGCGCGGTTGTCGGGGTCGATCGCGAGCACGCGGTCGGCGGCGCGGATCGCCTCCTCGTAGTCGCTGGTCGAGAGCAGCGTGGTGGCGAGCAGGATCCCGCCCTGCAGCGCGTACTCCTGCGACTGCGCAGCCTTCTGCAGTGGCCAGATGGCGAGGCTCCGGCGGCCCGTCTGGACCAGCGCGATCCCGAGACGGTAGTTGACCTCCGGGTTGGCGGAGTTCGTCGTGACCAGACCGCGCAGCGGTTCGATCGACTGTTCGAACTGGCCGGCGTCCTGGAGCGCACGGATCTCGGCGAGGCGCGACTCGACGTCGCCCTGGCAACCGGCGAGTACGAGCAGGAGCGCGGCCAGGGCGGTGAGGCTGGAGCGGAAGGCGGGGCGTGCCATGCGATGTCTCTCTCTGGAAGGGGATCCGCGAGCGCGGAGCGGGGAATCCTAATGCGTACCCATCGGCCGGCCAATCGTTCGAGCACTTCGACCGCCCGCGGCCGGAGGGCGGTGGTTTCGCTGGCGGGCGTCGGGGCCGCGACGCGGGGCCGGGCCGCGCGGCGGTGACCGACGCAGACGGTGGGTGCCCGCGCGGCCGGGAAGGTGAACGGGTGCCCGGTCCGAGGCCGGCGGGGCCGGCCGGTCGCACAGGCCTATCCGGGCTCCCGGCAGGTCGCACCCGGGCGCTGGATCACCGCACGCGCTCGCCCTCCCTCCCTCACGGTCACGGCTATCCCTGCGGGAAAGTAGACAGAGCCCGAGGTGGATCCCGGAGAGGGTGGAGCCCGGGTAGAGCGAGACCGACCCGGGTCGAGAGGAATCGACCTTCCCAATGGAGGAACAAGTTTTCCTAGAGCTGCGAGCCCGCTCCCGGAAGCCTCCGGGGTGCATGGTAAAAATTCCAGTGATTCCAGTCAGTTGAACGTCCGTCGCGGTGTTGCGAGCCGTGGCATCCGGCTTGCACTCTCCGCGGCCGTACGTTCGTGTGCGGTGCCGGCCCAGTCGCGTCGACCTCGTCCATGGACGCAACCCAGAACCCAAAGGATGCTGAATCATGCGAAAACTGGTTGCATTAGTTGCTGGCACGATGATGCTGGTGGCCTCGGGCGCGTCGGCGAACGTGTTCGATCCCAGCGGAAGCGAGCTGCACGTCTTCATCGGCGCTCTCACCAACGATCCAGTCTACGGTGACGCGTCTGCGACGAGCAGCTCGGTCCTGACCGGCGGCGCGGGCGCCGAGGTCATCACGATCCAGGGCCCCTCCGCTGGCGGACCGATCTTCCAGACCGCGAACAAGAGTGCCGGCGCGCCGTTCTTCACGGGCACGCCCTCGATCACGAACCTGTTCCTGACGGTCCAGAACGCGACGGGCACCTTCTCGCACGGTGGTGCGGACGCCGGGACCTTCCTCGGGAACCCGATCTGCACGGGCTGCTTCGGCGGCATCTCTCCGCTCATCGGTCAGGACGTCATCGACATCCTCGACGGCTTCGCTCTCGCGCCGGTGCAGCTCGCAGTGATCGGCGGCGCCGGCGGCACCACCTCGGCGGTGATCGGCGCGCTCAGCGCGACGGTCTTCGTCAAGGGGGGTCCCTTTGTGACGGCGGCCGTGCCGATCACCGGCATCGCGTCGAACGTGGTCTCGATCACGAACGGTCCGCGCGCCGGTGTCACGGGCGTTGGCTTCACGCTGCAGCAGACGGTGAACGAGAACAACCTCGTCCTCACGGAGAACGGTGTGACGGGCGTGACGATCGCCGGTTCGACCGACTTCACGCCGGCGAGCCCGGCCACGTCGACGGCCGGCATCAACCAGGTCACCCTGGTGTCGCCGGCCTACATCGACGCGGGGTCGCTGACGGGCAACCCGCCGCTTCCGGGCGCTGGCATCATGGTGCTGCGCTACGTCCCGGAGCCCGGCACGATGCTCTTGCTCGGTTCCGCGGTTGCCGGCCTGCTGGTCGTCGGCCGCAAGCGGATGAAGCGCTAAGGGCCCGACTGGCCTGGCGCCGCATCTGCGGCATCTTCGGGCGGCCACCTTCGGGTGGCCGCCCTTTTGTTTGGGGGCTCCCCGTCGTTTGCGGCGCGCGATCGGCCCGGCGGCGGGGGTCGCGAGGCGTCGGTGGAGTCGTGCGTGAAGAAAGCTGATCCCGCTGCGGCGCGCGCCTGGCTCTACGGCCCGGCGACCGATCTCTTCCTCGGTTGTGGGCTCGCCTACTTCGCCGTCGTTCTGCTGCACATGCAGCTGGGTGCCGAACTGGCCTCCTGGGTGCCCGGTGGCCTGCTGATCCTGTTGTTCGCGCTTCCGCACTACGGGGCGACGCTGCTGCGCGTCTACGGCGAGCGCGAGGACCGCAGCCGCTACCGCTTCTTCGCCGTTCACGCGTCGATTGCGCTGGCGTTGCTCTTCATCGTGGCGCTCCGCATCGGCTGGCTCGGCTCGCTGGTCCTGACCGTCTACCTGACGTGGAGTCCGTGGCACTACACCGGCCAGAACTACGGCGTCGCCATGATGATGCTGGGCCGCCGCGGCATCGCGTTGCCCGGCTACGCGAAGCGCGCCCTGCGAGCATCCTTCGTGCTCTCCTA
>Ga0114931_10009051_pt1 | contig 11972 bp, 6 predicted proteins | sample 2SBtaG_FD_89579 | JGI IMG/M metagenome (GOLD analysis project Ga0114931, IMG submission 89579) | Deep subsurface microbial communities from Kolumbo volcano to uncover new lineages of life (NeLLi) - 2SBTROV14_V59a metaG | ecosystem: Environmental > Aquatic > Marine > Volcanic | place: Kolumbo...
CGAGCCAGGCGAAGCCTGGCGTACCCGAGGAGGGAGCGTGCTTGTAGCACGTGACCGACGAGCGGGCGCCGGCATCGGCCGAGACCGGCCAGCGGGCGATGGGAGGATTTCCCCGAGCCCTGCAGGCGCCCGACGGGGCCGGACGCGCGTCCTTCTGCACACCCACTCAGGCGCTGGGGTCGTGCTCGGTCAGGAGCCGTTCGGCGTCCTCCACGAGCGCGGCGAGCGCAGCGAGATCCCGGCGCAGGTCGGCGAGCGCTTCGAGCGCCGCTCTTCGTCCGAAGCGCTCGACCTCGTCCGGGTCGATCGGCTCGACGCGGCTGCCTCTCAGGGCTTTTCGGACGAGGCGAGCCGCCTTGACCAGGGCCGGCGAGCGTGGACGGCCGCGTGTTGGGGCTCGTGGGGTGGCACGCCGCACCTCGGAGGTGAGGCGTCGCTTGGACCAGCCCTGCTGGACTGCACGCTGAGCGAGGGATTCCTTGAGCTCGCGGTCCTCGACGGGGAGCAGGGCCCGGTGGTGGGCCAGGCTGAGGGCGTGGGCGAGTGCGCGGGGGAGCTGTTCGCACTGCTCCCGGATCCCGAGCGCGTACCAGATGGTGGTGGTGGACGGCTCGAGCCGGTCGTGGTGCAGCAGCGCCCGGAAGGCGGTGTTGTCCTGGCCCTGGGCCCGCCACTGTGCGGGCTCACCGTCGAAGAACGCATCCAGGATCAAGTCGGCCATCTCGAGGGCCGAAACGAGTCCTTCCCCCCGCGCCCGATCGTTCAACGCCTCGACGAGGAGGTCCATCCCAATTGCAGGAGATGTCTCGCGAGACGGGTCTCGTATGAGCGCGAGGGGGGGAACGAGGGCGCGGGGAGAAGGACTGGTGGACAATGGGACGTTCCTCTGCCGGGGTGTCCTTGCCCCTCTTCAAAGCACGTTTCGTGCCAGCCCCGCCTCCCCCGGCACGATCGAGCCATTCCCCCGGTAGAACCGTACCCGGAGCGGTCAGGAGCCCGATCGGCCGAATTGCGGGTCCGCAATCCCCGTCCGATCGTGTTGCGGATCCGCAACACGCGGAGCGCGCTGCCTGTCAGCGGGTGGACACCAGGGGGCACCCATGGCCCGGAAAGGCCCGTGCATCGCCGTCGTCGCAGTCGTCGCCGTGCGCGGCATAGCCGTGCGGGCGCTCGCAGCGGTCCCAGGTGTTCGCGGGGTCGCCCCAGCCGTCGCCGTCGCCGTCCCGGTACCAGGTGGGCACGGGCTGGTCCGCTCGGCCGTCACAGTCGTCGTCCCGGGTGTCACATCGCTCGACGGCCCCGGGGTGCACCTCGGCGTCGGCGTCGTCGCAGTCGCCGGCGAGCGCGGTGAAGCCGGGCGGTGGGGTGCAGCCTTCGACCGAGGTGTCGACCAGACCGTAGCCGTCGCCGTCGGCGTCCTGGTACCACACCGAGTCGCACACGGGCGTAGCCGCCGCGGAGTGGATGGAGGCGGGCGGGGCGTGCGCAGGCCCCGAAGCGAGGGCGAGTAGGGAGGCGCCGGCCAGGAAGAGCAGAGCGGGGAGCTTCATGCGAGGGCTCCAGGAGCGACAGATCGTGCGGATTGCCGGCAGAGGCCGGTTCACGCGCCGGTGTTGTAGCCGCTTGACCGGCCGTTGACAACCGGTTTCCGCGCTGCGCGGCGGAGGCACCCGCCCGGCGCGGAGCGGGTTACGACGGGGGGCCGAGTCCTGGGAGGAACGCGCGTGGCCGACCGACGCCTCACCCTGTGGCCGTACCTGGGCCTGTGGGCGCTGCTCCTGGTCGCCCAGGGCGGAGTGGCCGTGAGCTGGCTCCTCACCTCGCCGGGCCTGGCGCTCGGGCTCCTCGTGGTGCTCCAGCTGCTCAAGGTCCCGGTCGCCGCGGCGCGTCTGAACGACCTCGGACACCCTGGGGACGACGCGCTGCTCGCCCTCGTGCCGCTGGCGAACATCGGGCTGTGGCAACGCCTGAACCGGGGTACGCCCGCCGAGGCTCAGCGCCGCGCCGTCCGCGCCCGGTGGATCGACGAGCTGACCGCGACCCAGACCTACCTGCGCGGCCTCCGTGGGCTCGGCAGGTCCGCGCCCACGGTGATTCCGCTCGGCATCGTCGCCGGGTCCGTCTATGCCGCGGGCGAGACCTGGCTGGTGAACGGCTTGCTCGCGGCCCAGGGGCTGGAGCGTGGCCAGCGGGTGATGCTCGACCAGGGGCTCTTGGTCGCCGTCGTCCTCGTCGGGCTGTACACCTTCGTCCAGATCCTCAAGCGGCGCACGGCGTCGCGCGCCTCGTGGCTCCCGACCTTCCTGTTCCTGCCGCTGCTGCTAGCGTGGGTGGTCAGCCAGGTGGGCGGGACGGCGGCGCACGCCGACCCGAACGCCGGGATGGTGCGGGTCATCGTTGGCTCCACCGCCTGGGCGGTGCTGTGGTCGTGCATCGGCGGGGCGGCGCTCGGGGTGCTGTGGGTCTCCACGGCCGAGGCCCAGTCCGAGGGGCGCTCCCTCGGCTTCGGCGAGGCGATCTCGCGCATCGGGCGGCGTACGGCGGACGTGGCCGCGCCCCACGGGGCCGCCGCGCTCGCGATCATGGTCGGCATGCAGGTCGTGATCCCCGGGATCATCTACACCCTGCAGTTCTCCTTCGTGGACGCGGCGGCGGTGTGGCATCGCCGGGTGCCCGCGCTCAAGCGGTCGACGCGGCTCACCCGCGGCATCCGGCGCCGCGTGTTCAAGGTGTGGGTCTACGGCTTCATCGCGGCGTTGCTGATGAGCTGGGTGGCCGCGCTGCCCGTCGAGTGGTGGGTGCACCGCGCGGACATGAGCTTCGTCGAGGTGGTCGGCCTCGTCCTGCGCGGGGTGCCCACCCTGCTCGCCGTGGCGCCGCCGCAGCTCACCCAGCTCTCGGCCGTGACCGTCGGCGTGGTGTGGGCCGCGACCGGCCTCGGGTGGGGCGCGGCTCGCGTGGGTCTGGCCCACCTGTACGCGCAGCGGCTCGAGCGGGACGAGGCACGCCGCGGGGAGGAGGCCTCCGCGAGCGCCGCCCGATGAGCGAGGCGGGGTTCCTTCAGGACGCGGGCGCCTGGCTCGAGCGCGGCGTTGGCTGGGCGGGTCTCTCCGGGGATGCGCTGGCCTTCGTGCTCGCCCGGGTCGCGGACGAGGGACGCTGGCTGGTGGTGGTCGACGAGGAGGACCGCGCGGAGCGCCTCCTCGACGCGCTCGCCTTCTTCCACCCCCACCCCGAGCGGGTCCTCGTCTACCCGGCCGACGACGTGAAGCCCTACGACGGGTTCTCGCCCGATCCGCAGCGGCCCCGGCAGCGCCTGCGTACCCTGGACCGGGTCACGCGGGGCGGCCCGGTGCTGGTGGTGGCCTCGGTGGGGGCGCTGATGAAGCGCATCCCCGACGCGAGCGTGCGGGCGCGGGGGATCCGCGAGGTGCGGCGCGATGACCGGCTCGACCGCGACGACCTGCGCGCCTGGCTGGTGCAGGCCGGCTACCTGGCCACCGGCCGCGTGCAGGACCGGGGCACCTTCGCGGTGCGTGGCGACGTGCTGGACGTGTGGCCGGCGGGTGAGGACGTGCCGCTCCGGGTCGACTTCTTCGACGACGAGGTCGAGGACCTGCGGTGGTTCGATCCCCGAACCCAGCGCACCCGTGGGCGCGCGACGATGGCGCGCCTGTTGCCGGCGCGGGAGGAGCGTCTCGACGAGGCGGCGCTGGCGCGGTCCTCGGAGCACCTGAGCCGTCTCGTGCGCGCCCAGGGCCGTGGGGCCACCCTGCGGCGCCGTGTGTTCGAGGAGTGGCGCGCGGGGATCCGCTTTGCCGCCATCGAGGACTGGCTCCCGGCCCTCGTGCCGACCGCGGCCCCCCTCGACGAGCTGGCCGATCTGCGCCCGATCCTGTGGCTGCCCGACGACGTGGCCGCCTCGGCCCGCGATCTCGAGGGCTCGGCGCGCCAGCGGTGGGAGGCCCTGGAGGACGACGAGCGCCCGCTCGTGCCCCCCGAGGAGCGGTTCGTCGCGGCGGAGGAGGTGTTGGACCGGTTGGCGGTGGCGCAGCGGGTCGTCGAGTTCGCCGAGGGGGACGAAGCGATCGACCTGGGGGCGCGCCCGGTCGCCGGGTTCTCGGTGCGTGGCGCGGAGCTGGGGCCGGTCGTCGCGCGCCTGCGCAGCCTCGCCTCGGAGGGCAACCGGGTCCTGCTGGTCGCCGAGGAGGGCACCCGCGCGGAGCGCCTCCTGGAGATGCTCGGCACCCACGGTCTGGAGCCGCGTCTCGTCGGCTCGCCCTGGGAGGTCCTGTCCGAGGAGGTCGCGCTCGTGTACGGGGGGCTCTCCCTCGGGTTCGTCGCCGACTCCTCCGGCTGGGTCGTGGTGCCCGCGGACGCGCTGTTCGGGCAGCGGCATCATCACCGCCTGCAGCGGGTGCACGCCTTCTTCGACGTGGGGGTGCAGTCCCTCGCCCAGCTCAAGGAAGGCGACCACGTGGTGCACCGCCTGCACGGCATCGGCCTGTACCGCGGTCTGCAGCGGCTGCCCGTGCAGGGCATCGACCAGGACTTCGTGCGCCTCGGGTACCGCGACGGCGACCGGATGTACCTGCCGGTCACGGCGCTGGACCAGATCAGCCGCTACACGCCCTCCCGAGAGGGCGCGAAGGTGAAGCTCGACCGCCTCGGCGGAGTCACCTGGGCGAAGCGCCGCCAGAAGGTCAAGGACTCGGTGCTCGCCCAGGCCAACGAGCTGCTGAAGCTCTACGCGCGCCGGGAGCTGGCCGAGAGGCCGTCCCTTCCGCCGGCGGGACCCCTATACCGGAGCTTCGAGGCACACTTCCCCTTCGAGGAGACCGCGGATCAGGCGGCCGCCATCGCCGCGGTCCAGGAGGACCTGTCCGCCGATACGCCCATGGACCGCCTGGTGTGCGGCGATGTCGGCTTCGGGAAGACCGAGGTCGCCATGCGCGCCGCGATGCGGGTGAACGAGGCCGGACGGCAGGTGGCGGTGCTCTGCCCGACCACGGTGCTCGCCTTCCAGCACTGGCGCACCTTCCGGGAGCGCTTCGAGGGGCTCCCGGTGCGCATCGAGATGCTGTCGCGGTTCGTGTCCGGCTCCGAGGAGCGCGACATCGTGGCGGCCCTGCGCACGGGCGAGGTCGACGTGGTGGTGGGCACGACCCGCCTGCTGGGCCGCGGGGTGCGCTACCACGACCTCGGGCTGCTCGTCATCGACGAGGAACATCGCTTCGGCGTGCGCCAGAAGGACCGCCTCAAGAAGCTACGCGCCGGGCTCGACGTGCTGTCCATGTCCGCGACGCCCATCCCGCGCACCCTCGAGATGGCGCTCGCCGGGATCCGCGACATGAGCATCATGGCGACCCCGCCCGAGGACCGCCTCTCGGTGCGCACCTCCGTCGCGCGGTTCTCCCGGACTCGCGTGCGCGACGCGATCCTGCAGGAGATGGCCCGGCATGGGCAGGTGTTCTTCATCCACAACCGGATCGAGACCATCGAGCGCATCGCGGACCGCCTGCGGCAGTGGGTCCCCGAGGCGCGGATCGCCGTCGCTCACGGGCAGATGGACGCGGAGGCTCTCGAGGAGGTCCTGATCGCCTTCATCCGACGCGACTTCGACGTCCTCGTGAGCACCGCGATCGTGGAGAGCGGCGTGGACCTGCCCAACGTGAACACGATGCTCGTGCAGCGGGCCGACCAGTTCGGGCTCGCGCAGCTCTACCAGCTCCGCGGGCGGGTGGGGCGCAGCGCGGTGCGCGGCAACTGCATCCTGCTGGCGCCCGAGGAGATGACCCGGGAGGCTCGGCGCCGCCTCGGGGTGCTCATCGAGAACACCCAGCTCGGAGCGGGGTTCCACATCGCCTCGGCCGACCTGGAGATGCGCGGCGGGGGCAACCTGCTCGGCGATGCCCAGTCGGGGAACATCGACGAGGTGGGCTACGACATGTGGCTGGAGCTGCTGCAGGAAGCCGTGCACGAGGCGCGCGGCGATCTGGACCGCCAGCGGATCGAGCCCGAGGTGGAGGTGCCTGTCCCGGCGTTCATCCCCGAGGGCTACCTGCCCGACACCAGCGAGCGCCTCGGGTGGTACCGGCGCCTGTCCGCCGCGCCCGACCCCGAGGCGATCGACCGGCTGCTGGACGATCTGGAGGACCTCGAGGGGGAGGCGCCCGAACAGGTGCGCAACCTCGCCGGGATCCTGCAGGTGAAGGCGGAGTGCCGGGAGCTCGGGATCGTGCGCTGCTCCTGGCTCGAGGTGCGCGTCGTGTTCGAGCTGCACCCGCGGAGCCCCGTGCCCGCGGAGCGACTCGACGCGATCGTCGCGGAGCACCCGCGCCGCTTCGAGCTTCGCCGGCGCGAGGGCGAGCCCGTGCAGCTCTCGGTGCGCTTCCTGCCCCAGGAGGCCGGGCGGCCCGTCCACTTCCTGCGCTGGGTGCTCGCGCGACTCAAGCGCGACTGACCGGGGTCAGTGCGCGCAGCGGAACCCGGTGAAGCTGTTCGCTTCGTCCAGGGGCGTCTTGTCGCTGCTGCGCCCGTCGCTGCTCCGCCAGGCGGCGCGGCCACCCTGCTGGCGCCACTCGACGTAGGGCAGGCCGCCGCTCTCGTCCCAGGTGAGGGGAGGCGCGGAGAGCGGCGCGAGGCCACCGTGATCGCGGCAGTAAGCCGCGGCGGCGTACCAGGAGACGCCGCGGATCGGCTGGTCGGTCGGACCGGCGGGTGGCTGGGCGCCCTGCCAGCCTCCGAGGTACCCGTCGTCGGCCACGTCGGAGGCCATCGCCTTGTCGCGCTGCCACTCGGGGTGGGAGGAGAGCCAGGTGGCGAAGGCGGCCACGGTGACGGGTGGGCCGCTGGAGCCGCTCGGGGCTTCGCTGGCGCGGGGCGTGGGCGCGAGCGCGGGCGCTCTGGAGGCCGTCGTCGCGAGCTCGGAGGGGGCCGGGGCAGGACCGGGCGAGGGCACCGGGTGCCGTGAGGCCGCTGGCGGGGCGGGGGGCTTCACCGCGGCGGTCACGTCCCACGGGCCCTTCCCCCAGGGGACCTCGACGTGCGAGGTCCAGGAGGAGCAGCCGGGTGGGCACTCCGCGTCGGCCTGGCACCCGTGGTCGGGGGTGTCGCAGGCCCCCGCGTCGACCTCGAGATCGTAGGCGCCCGGCCGGATGCGCTCGAAGTGGGCGACCGGGCCCGGATTCCGGCGGGAGATTTCGCCCAGCCGCACCCCGACCGGGACGTGGTCGAGGTCTGCGGGTAGGTGCACATCGACGGTGCGCTCGGGCGGCGGATGGAGGTGTACCTCGACGACCTGGGCACCCTGGCCGCGCTTCACCTCGATCGGCTCGGTACCGGTGCCGCACCAGGAGGGACACGACGCGCCGGGGCAGTCCTCGATCGCGCAGCCGGAGCCGATCGCCCACGCCAGCGTGTGAGCCCCGGGGGACTCGTTGCCGAAGCGCCACACCCACGAGGTGCGGGAGCGCTCGGGCTGGCCGTCCAGGGTCAGCGCCGCCTCCGTACCGGCATCGAGCCCCGCCACGACCACCTGCACCGGACGCGTGGCGGGGGGGCTCGACAGCTGGGACCGCCAGGTGACCAGGGCGAAGGCGGCCAGCGCGAGCCCGAACACGCCGGCCAGCACCCCGCCGGCGGCCAGACCCCAGGAGGCCCCTCGGCGTTGGGGTGGCTCGACGGGGGACTCGCCGGTGACCAGGGTGTCGGCCTCGGAGCCGCGACGGCTCGGCTGGGCGGGCACCGGCGTCGCCTTCAGCGCGGTGGCCCACTCGGGGCGGATCGCCTTGTTCTGGTCCACCCAGGTGGAGTCGGAGGCACCGACCGGGGTGGTGGAGGGCGGGGTGAGCGTATCCTGGGTGACGGTACGCGGGCTGGGATCGAGGGCGAGCACCCGCGCATGGATCTCCGCCATCGAGGCGGGACGGTCCCCCGGATCCGACGCCGTGAGCTCGCGGACCAGGGTCCGAAGGTCGTCGTGGTAGGCCGGTCCCGGGTCGAGGGGCGGGTGATCCTGCTTGGCGATGATCACCTGCATGGCCTGTTGGCGCGCGCTCCCCGTGCCCGAGACCGGGAAGGCGATCTGCCCGCGGAGCATCTCCCAGATGACCACTCCGATGCTGTAGATGTCCCACTTCTCGGGGTCGAGGGTGTCGGGCTGGATCCACTCCGGTGGTGCGTAGCTGACGGTTCCGAAGGTGGTGTTGGCCTGGGTGAGGCGGCTCTGGTCGGCCTCCATGGCCAGACCGAAGTCCACGAGCTTGATCCGACCGTCTTCCTGCACAAGCACGTTGGCCGGCTTGATGTCCCGGTGGCGGATGCCGCGGCCGTGCAGGTAGGCGACCGCGGAGGTGAGCTGCTTCAGGATCTCGTGGGCCTGCTCCCAGGGCAGGGCGGTCCGGTGCAGCATCCGGTCGAGGCTCTGGCCCTCGACGAACTCCATCTCGAGGTACGGCGGCGTCGCGTCGACCCGGATGTTGCGCACCTTGACGATGCTCGGGTGGTCGAGCGCGAAGTGGATCTCCGCCTCGCGGATGAAGCGCTCGTGCGCTCCCGCGACGCGGTGCAGGGTGGGATCGAGCACCTTGACCGCTGCGAGGATCCGGCGAGCGGCCCGGTTGTGGCACCGGTAGACCGACCCCATACCGCCCGACCCGAGGGCTTTCTCCACGACCCAGATGTCGATCTGGTCGCCTGGCTGCACCGGCGCTCACCTCTTCCTCAGACGCGGCGACTGTACCGCGTTTCGGGACTGGCTCGCCGCTGGAGGGCGGGGAGAGGTATCCTGCCGCCCGGGAGGTTCCCCCTGCGCCGCCCCCTCGGCCACCGACTCCTGATCCTCGGCGCGCTGCTGCTCGTCGCGCCGGGCGCTCGTGCGGCCGACTTCGTCGTGCCTACGACAGTGACGCCGACGCTGCTCTCCGCGGTCCAGCAGGCCCAGCCGGGGAGCGTAATCCAGGTCAATGCGTCCCGGTATCGGGGCGAGACCCAGACGGTTCCCATCGGTCTCGATCTCGAGATCCAGGGGTCTGGCGGCCTGCCGCGCCTGCCCCCCCTCGACGTGGGCGCGGTGCACCTCACGCTGTCGGAACTGTGGCTCTCGGGGTCGGTGCTGAACCAGGCGATTCCCTACGAGGATCTCGGGAACACGCACCCCACCGAGGCCGACTACACCGCGCAGGGCTACGCCCTCCGCATCGCCGGGGGGACCCTCGACGGCACCGACCTGCAGATGACCGGCACCGCGGGCTCGGGGCTGGTCGCCACCGGCGCGGCACACGTGACGCTGACCCGCCTGGACGTCACGGGCTTTCACGCCGGGGAGCCGGTGCGGATCGACGGCGGCGTGCTCGACTGGACCGGCGGGACCCTCGACGACGACACCTTCACGGCGATCGTCGCGCAGGACGCCACGATCACCCTGGCAGATCTCGCCTTCACCGACACCTCGAGCGGCGGCGACGGCGGCGCCCTGCGGATCACCGGCGGCAGCGCCGAGCTGACCGGCCTCGACTTCACCCGCGTCCGCGCCGATCGCGGGGGGGCGATCGCCGCGGACGGCGCGACGATCACCGGGGCATCCCTCGTCGCGGACGACGTCTCGGCGCAGGGCGAGGGCGGCGTGCTCCGGGCGGTGGACTCGAGTGTCACCATCGACGGGTTTGGCGCCACGTGGTCCTCGTCGTCGACCGTCTCGGCCACCGGCGGGGGGCTGGCGTGGGTCGACGGCGGGAGCCTGGACGTCTCCGGGCTCGACCTGGACGGGCTCGCGGTGTCCAGGGACGGGGCCGCAGTCCACGCCGACAACGCGACACTGGGGCTGGGCGGGCAGGCCATCGGGCTGCGTGCGGGGGGCGACGGCGGGCTGTTGTGGGCGAGTGGGGGCTCCGCGAGCCTGGACGGCCTGACGGTGAGCCAGTCCGGCGCGACCGACGGGGCCGTGGCGTGGCTGACCGGCGGGTCGCTCACCGTGCGCGACGGCTGGTTCGAGGGCAACGACGCGGCGGGCACGGCGGCCCTGTACGCCGACACCGGGTCAGTGCTGACCGTGCGCCGGACGCGGTTCTGCACGAACCAGGCGGGCGTCGGCGCCGCGGTGATCCACGCCGGAGGAGGGACCGCGCAGGACCTGCTCGCCAACGACGTGTTTCTGGCCAACCAGTCCCTCGACCCCACGGCGGGCTCGGTGGTCGCGGTGCCGGGGCCCCTCCCGTCGAGCTCCTCGGACGCGGTTCGGCTGTGGAACGACGACTTCGTGGACGACGCCGCGCCGCTCGCGGTCGTGCACCTGGACGGATCGCGTGCCGACCTCCGCAGCGTGCTGTTCTACGGGCGCAGCACGGTGGTCGCGGATCCCACGAGCGGGGCCGAGATCGGGGGCGGGTGGAACCTGTTCTTCGAGGCACCTGCTGGCGTCCCGGACACCGGTGGCTTCAGCGACTTCCCCACCGGCGGCGCGGTGTACGCCGACCCGGAGCTCCAGGGGTACACACCGGGCGACTGCACCTCGAACCTGCGGCTCTCGGCCACGTCACCCGCTCGGGACGCCGGGGATCCGACGGCGTCCGATCCGGATGGCTCCCGCGCGGACATCGGTGCCTACGGGGGAGCGGACGCCGACCTCGTCGATGCGGATGGGGACGGCTTCTACCAGGATCTCGACTGCAACGACGCCGATGGCGCGATCCACCCCGGGGCGACCGAGATCCCCTATGACGGGATCGACCAGGACTGCGATGGCGCGGATCTCGTGGACGTGGACGGCGACGGCTACGCCAACCCCCCGGCGGGGACCGACTGCAACGACGAGGACGCGTCGATCCACCCCGGGGCGACCGAGGTCCCCTACGACGGGATCGATCAGGACTGCGACGGTGCGGACCTCGTGGACGTGGACGGCGACGGCTTCGACGCCTGGCAGGTGGGAGGTGAGGACTGTGACGACACCGACGCCGGGGCCAACCCCGCCGCCACCGAGATCTGGTACGACGGCGTCGATCAGGACTGCGACGGGAACGACGGGGACCAGGACGGGGACGGGTTCACCGCTGAGATCGTCGGCGGGACGGACTGTGACGACACCGACCCCGACATCCACCCGGGCGCGACGGATCGGCTCGATGACGGGATCGATCAGGACTGCGACGGGCTGCTCGATCACTCCACCTATGTGGGTACAGGGGGCTTCGGATGCGACTCCGCACCGGGCATGCCGTCCTTCGGGTCCCTGGTGCTCTTGCTGCTGATCCTGCGCCGGCGCCGCCGGGGCGACCGTCCCTGGTAGGCTGCGCGGGAACGAGGAGGCGATGCCGGGCATGCGCCGCGGGCGCCGATACGAGATCTGGCTCGCCGTCTGGCTGGCGGTGCTCACCGCAGCGACGGCCTGGGCCGGTGCCGATGGACACGGCGCGCCCTTGTGGCCCGACCTGGGGGATCCGCTCGACCCGCTGTGGGGCTGGCACCCGGCGCTCCAGCACCTCGGGAGCTGGGGCACCGGAGCCACCGTGGAGTACGGGCACGCGCCGGTGGTGCAGCGCCTCGACGTCGCCGGCACCACCCAGGACACGGTGCTGCTCGGGGACTTCGCCGCGGTCGACCTGGGCGCGACGATCGGCCTGGGGCGCCGGGTCGCGCTCGGCGCCACGCTTCCCGTGTTCCTCGTCGCCGCGGACGGGTCCGGCGCCGGCCCGCCCGCCCTGGGCGACGTGCTGCTCTCGGTGCCGCTGGGGATCGTGACCCCCGATGCCGAGGGCGAGGGGCTCGCGCTGGGCGTGGCCCCCTCGCTGAGGCTGCCGACCGGTCGGACCGCGCGGTACCTGGGAGATGGCATGCCCGGCGGGGGCCTGCGCGTGGCCGGCAGCTACCGGGTGGCCGGGTGGCAGGTCGCGGGGACGGTGGGAGCCGATCTCCGCTCGCGGCTCGATTCGAGCGGCGCTTCCGCGCGGGGCGTGCAGGGGGTCTTCGACCTC
>Ga0114931_10009052_pt1 | contig 11971 bp, 7 predicted proteins | sample 2SBtaG_FD_89579 | JGI IMG/M metagenome (GOLD analysis project Ga0114931, IMG submission 89579) | Deep subsurface microbial communities from Kolumbo volcano to uncover new lineages of life (NeLLi) - 2SBTROV14_V59a metaG | ecosystem: Environmental > Aquatic > Marine > Volcanic | place: Kolumbo...
TCCGTTGCATTCCCGGCAAAATCCGGAAGAGCTATTTGTGCCACACAAGCTGGAAGTGTCAAGGTAGCGCCACCACCCGTGTTCAGAATCGGACCCGTTACGTCGTTGATGGTCACGGTAAAAGTCACAGATGTAACATTGCCACCATTATCTGTGTAACTCACTTGAATTATGTAAGCGCCAGGCCCCAAATCACCCAACTCGATTTGAAAATCTCCTGCGCCATCCGGTCCGGTAGCAAGGACTGCATTTCCGGTGGTGACGTTAGTAGCGTCCAGACCGGGCGTTCCTTCATCACAGCCATCATCATTGATGTCATTTAAGTTGTAAACCAAGTCAATGACACAGTCGGTACCGGCGAGGTTGAAAGTAGTATTCGCAACGTTTACGGCGTCTTGAATGACTACTGCGTTTCCTCCAAACTGTTCCGTCAAATCGAAGGTCGCAGGATCATCCGCAGCGGCAGGGACATTTGCAACAATAGGTGCAGGGTCCAATACCGTACAACCAGCAGGGGTAACACAAGTCGTAGTTATGGTTGTAACAATTGTATGATTACCAGAAGTTACACCAGTTACAGGAATCACACCTGCGGTAACCGGACCAATAGGTGCACCAGCATCAATGGTATACATATAACTGTACGGACCAGGACAACCGGCATCTGTCGGGTTGCTGATGGTGAAAGTAAATGAGCCATCATTGCCAGGCTCCACACAAGTCGGGGCAACTCCTGCATTAGGTGTAATCGTGTAGGAAGGAGGAGTAGGAGGCGCCAGCACGATCATAGCGTTCGCAGCAGCGTTACCACCGGCACAAAACGAGGTGACGGCAACGTCGTAGGTTGCCCCCACGGTAACTCCGGCAATGTTAAAACTGGTACCCGGATCGCCAACAATTATGGCAAACGGCAGGCTGTTCTCCTTGATCTCAATGTTGAAGGTGAGGTTACCCGCACCGGCTGTGAAGCCCAATTGGGCTGAACCGTCACATTGAGCCACGAAAGTGATCGCTGTTACCGGATCACACTGCGCCTGTAAGTTCTGCATGCCTGTAAAAACGTAGGCAAACAGGGCTAGTGAAAGAAGCCGATTAAATGAAAAAAAGGTAAATATCGGTTTTATCATGGGAATGAAATTATGGGTGCATACAGCCTAATCTTGAGCCCCAATGAAACCATAAAATGTCCGTGTAATGCGATATGCACTTCGGATCGCTTCAAAAAAATTTTTGTCTTGAAAAATCCCTGTGAAAAGAATCTTAGAAAGGTAAAAAAGTAAAGAAGGCATCAACTGCCAAGAGCAGACTGATGCCTTGCTTCACTAAAGAAGAGTATTGTGTGTAAGATTCGTTTTTCTCACGAGATTATAATTTGTTAATTGCTTTAAAAACATAGCCTTGCGGCTTTTCTGAAAAAAGAAAATACGAGTATTGCGTAAATTATGGTTTTCTTTCCAAATTCGATTTGAAAAGAGTGTAGGTTAAAGAATGATGCCAACGATACTGCTTATTTCAGCAGCACGGAAAAATGCTTGAAAACTTACCTTTTTGAAAAGGTGATAAATTTTGATGTCCTGATGTCCTTTAATAGAAAAATAGAACCGGTAAAAGGGGAAATAACAAGGTAAGGTTCTTGGATAAGAAAGTTCAGACTCTGCTCATAGGCATATGGATTATAATTTGTTAAACTAAATTAAATATTAATTTTTTTTTGATACAAAGATACAAGAAAGCTTGTATCAAAAAATACCCTTTAAATGGTATTTTTAACTACTTTAAAAAAAATATCAAAAAAGAACTTTTGTGTTTAGGCAAAGATATGTCTTTTGTTTAATATTTAAAAATAAAAACAGCATTTTGATACAAGTAATTTAAAAAACACTTTCTTGAAACTCGAATTAGGCAAGTGGATTTTAAATTGTGGGGGTTGAGATTGGGGGAAGTTCTAAAGTTCAATTAATCTCAATATCACAAGGCTCTGCAAGAAAAGTGCCGATTTGTTAAGCCTGCCAAATTAAGGGAACGGGAAACAAATAAGCCACCCATTCTGGCCAAGTAATTTCATAATTTCTTTCAAACACCCATCAAACAAGGAAATCAACAACTGAATTTTTATGAAAAACAGCTACAAAAAAAATTACTTGCAACTGCTTCTTGCCGTGCTTTTCATCTTCTTGTTCGCGCAAATAAGGGTCAACCTTCCTTTTTACACAGGCGGCATTCCCATTACGGGGCAAACCTTTGCCGTACTATTGACGGGCTATGCCCTAGGCCGGAAATGGGGTACTTTGAGCGTGTCGCTTTATGTGTTGCTTGGCGTACTTGGCGTACCGGTTTTCGCAGATGGTGGGTCCGGTTGGAAAGTTCTCGCCGGCAATAGCGGGGGTTTTCTCGCAGGGTTTATTGCAGCGGCTTATGTGACCTCTTGGTTGGGAGAATTGGGTTGGTCAAAAAGTTTTGGGAAAAGTTTAGCTGCCATGACCATTGGCACCGGCATCATTCTCGCATTTGGACTGCTTCGGCTGGCACAATTACACAATTTTTCAAAAGCCCTGCAATGGGGCTTTTTCCCTTTCCTTCCGGGGGCAATCATTAAAATCATTGCCGGAGCTGCCGTGATTCCACTTTATATTCAAATGAAAAAAAAGTAATCTTCGCGTTTTTTTTAATTTAGCCGCCGGACTAAGTAAAAAAGGTTAAGGAACGGTGACAAAATAAATCAAGCTTCTTGGCTGCTTCTTTTGTCCTTATTTTTCACTTTGAAAACAGTCATCATATCAACATAAGTCTTGTTTTCAAAGTAAAAACTAAAACCAAAATAAGCTGCCCAAGAATGTAAACTTATTTAATCACCGTTCCTAAGAAACCAGAAACATGAGAAAACCGCTTTTTAAAATTCGGGAAAAAGGCAAATACGGCTTCATGGATGCCCAAGGCCAAATCATCATTGAGCCGCAATATTTTGAAGCGGAGGATTTTTACAATGGCTTTTCCCGAATACGCTTCAACGACAAACTCGTACCTCTCGACTCTTTGGGCCGTTTGCTGATGAAACACCTTTTCAATTATGTGGGTTTTTTTGAAGAAGCCCTGGCAAAGGTGCAACTCGTCAACCGTTGGGGCTTCATTGATACCCGGGGAAGCATTGCTATCGAAGTGCAGTTCGACGAGGCGGACGATTTCAGCGAAGGAATGGCAGCAGTCCGAAACAACGGTCATTTTGGCTTTATCAATAAACGAGGGAGCTACTGCATCGAGCCTCAATTCGAACAGTCCGGGGCCTTCAAAAGCGGATTAGCCGCTGTCCGAAAAGATGGTCTATCTGGCTATGTTGATAAAACTGGCTCCTTTGTCATCCAGCCGCAATTTGATGAGTGTTTGCCTTTTCAAGAAAAGGTGGGGCTTGTCCTGCAAGACCAAAAGTGGGGCATAATTAATCGGCAAGGCAAGGTGCTTTTATCGCCCCAATTCGACCTGCCGGAGGGTTTGCCCAAGCCCGCATTTTTCGACGATAGGGCCAGGATTGCAAAAGATGGAAAATTCGGTTTCATAGATAAAAAGGGCAACATTGTCATCGAACCCAAATACCCCTTTGCCGGCAATTTTTCTGAAGGTTTGGTATTGGTCAATTTGGACGACCAATTTGGCTACCTCGACAAAACGGGAACGACCATTATTCCTCCCCGTTTTGAGGATGCTGGCGTCTTCTCCGACGGTTTAGCCCCCGTGAAAGAAAATGATGAATGGGGCTTCATTGATACAGACGGCAAATGGGCTATTCAAGCTCAATTTGAAAACGCACTTCCCTTCCGCGATGGCTTGGCGCAAATCATTATTGAAGGCAAATGGACCTACATCAACCGATGGGGGGAACGTATTTGGCAAGAAGATTGAGTTTGTTTAATAAAATACCACCCCCGTTTCTAGTTGCGAAATTTAAATAATTGGCAACGCCACTCGAAAAATTCAACTTTCCTTTTTCAAAACAATCTATCTAACGAACCTAGCCCGTATAGCAAACTCCATCCATTCATCCCTAATTTTTGAACAGAACTTTGTAGCCACCACCACATTGCCCCCCCCTGCAATTGGTGATTTTTTAATTCCTAAATGAACGTATTATGAGAGCGCTTCCACTACTCTTCGGACTATTTTTCAATTGGGCAATCGGGCAATCAGGAGATTTTATTCCCTTACCTGACATTCAACTAATTTCGGCGCAGCCTGAAAAAGGATTGGAGAGTGTTAATCTCCCTTTCGAAATGGTAAAAGGAATCATGTTTGTGGAAGCGGATGTAAATGAAGAAGAAGGCAGTTTCATCCTCGACACCGGCGCACCTGAATTGGTGATAAACGACCCGGATTACGGGAACGGATCATTTTTAGCCAGAGGCATCAGTGGAAGCATGCCCGCACAGTGGACGACCGTCGATTTGTTTGAATGGGCAGGGACCCAGTATTGGAAAATGAAAGCAATGGCCATTGACCTGAGTCACCTTGAACTTGTCACCGACCGGGAAATTTCAGGGATTATCGGATATTCCGTTCTAAAAAATTATGAAGTGTTTATGGATTATGAAAATTACCAAATTCGATTAACCAAACCGAAAAAAAACTCGAACAGAGGACAGTCGCCCATGATTGCCATTCCCTTTGAATTAAAAGGACACCTGCCCGTTATTGAAGTGATGGTTGGGACGCAAAAACTCGTAATGGGCTTGGATACCGGGGCAAGTACCAACCTGATTAGTAAAAAATTGCGAAAGAAAATTCAGCCTTCCTGTCTCGTGCCTTTAGGCAAAGGAGTATTGGCGGGACTTTCCTATGAAGCACAAGCGTCTTCGGCTGTTCACATCAGATGCACGCAAATAGAAGGAGTAGATTACCCCAATATGAAATTCATTTTCGTCAATATTTCTCATTTCAATCAAGGGGTAAAGAACGGAAAAATTGATGGTCTGTTGGGCTTTCCATTTTTCAATTCCGGCAAATTTTCCTTCGATTACCAAAATCAAATACTTTATGTTTGGGAAATGCCCAGTTCCAATTTTCTGGTCAAATTAGACGAAAACGGCTCAAATTAAACCGTTGCCAGCAAAGCCGAGTTGTTCGGAATCATTTTTGCCCTCTCTTCAAACCAATCGTTTAGCTGACTCTCCCCAAATGACAACTCAAAAATAAGAGCTTGTTTGGAGGTCGCCCTCTTTTGAAAATTTCCCCTTCGAAAAACAAAATTTCCACGTACTCCTTCCCTCCTAATTTTTTTCAACCACCTCCATTCTGCCTCAGATAGTAGTTTCACTACAAATTCTGAAATGAACAAAACGCTAAAAGAACACCTATGAATAACACGCTCGTTTTCGTTATCGCAATGCTACTCCCATTTGCAGGCCTTTCCAAAAACATCCCGCCCAAGCAAAAGAAAAGTACCCTAACTCACTATGCCAATGTTGATTTTACGGCAAAAAAATCGCCTTTCGAAATCGTTCATGGAATTATTCTGGTTGAAGCAAATCTGGATGGACAATCGGGCTTTTACATCCTCGACACCGGGGCACCCTCTGTCATCTTAAACTCTAGAACGCAGCAATCCTCAAATTTTTCGACAAGCGGCATGGGAGGCAAAATAAACGGACAATGGCTTAACGTAAAGCAATTTGAATGGGCAGGCGTCAAAATACATGATTTCAATGCGCTGGCCATGGATATCAGCCAACTCGAATATCTTACCGGACGAGAAATAACCGGCGTAATCGGCTATTCGTTCTTTGAAGACTTCGAGTTGATCATTGACCTCAATAATCAAACTGTCCAATTGAGTTGGCAGGGAAAGTTTTCGGGAGTTCCGGCTTCCCAACCCAACTTGGAAATCCCATTCCACATGGAAGGTCATCTGCCGGTGATAGAAGCTAAAATCGGAGAAAAATCATTTCGGTTTGGCATAGATACCGGCGCAAGCGTTAATCTGATAAACGAGAAACTCGCAGAATCCTTTGCCCCATCTTTGCTCGCCCAAACGCAAGATGCACATATCGTTGGCATGGGACCTGGTTCGCAGGAAATTCAAACAACCACCATCCAACACACAAAAATAGGAGAAACGGACTTCAAAGACATGCGCTTTGTTTTTGGGGACATTTCGCACTTAAAAAATCTGGTGGAAAACGGGGTGGATGGCTTGCTTGGCTTTCCGTTTTTTCAATCTGGAAAGTTTTCCATCAACTACCACTTGAATAAAATTAAAATCTGGAAGTGAAGATTTGGGATTAGGCAGCTTATCCCGGCAGGCGGGCAAGGACTGTTTTGTTGCCTTTCACTTTTTGACCGATGGCAACTTCAATTTTGGACTCCAATGGCAAAAATAAATCCACGCGGGAACCAAATTTGATGAAACCCAAATCTTTTCCCTGCAAAACTTCATCGCCTTCATCGAGATAGTTGACGATGCGCTTGGCCACAGCACCCGCAATTTGGCGAAGCATGATTTCCACATCACCCGAACCAATGACTACGGTGGTGCGCTCATTTTCAGTGGAAGATTTCGGATGCCAGGCAACCATGTATTTACCAGGGTGATATCTAAAATAATTCACCTTTCCGCCGATTGGATTCCGGTTGACATGCACATTTGTCGCAGACATGAAAATGGAAACCTGCACGCGTTTATCTCTAAAATATTCGGGTTCATCGGTTTCTTCGATGACCACGATTTTGCCATCTGCCGGGGCGTAAATGAGATTATTGCAGGGAACGAAAATTTCGCGTTTGGGGTCGCGAAAAAACACCAAAATGGAAAGAAAAAAAACAACGGAAATAGAACCGGACAGCAGCATCACTTGAGGGAAAAACAAAGAAATAAGGTAATTGATAAAAGCAAGTGCAATAAAAACGTAACTTAAAAAATGCCGTCCTTCCTTGTGTATTTTCATAAATTGGTAAATTTTTGCGGGCGTAAATTTATAAAAATGTTTCGGCTTTGCATCCTAAAAGAAAAATTTGATTTTTCTTTAACACCTTTAGAAACCTACCCCTTCCCTGAAAGTTGTTTCATTCCTTGGTCCAATCGCCTTCCTCTTTCTTTTTTAGTTGGTCTAAAGAAGTGGCCAGTAATTATTCCGCCCGAAATGTTCAACAAAAGTTCATTTTCTTAGAGCATGTTTGAAATTTTATTGAACTGAAAATCAAAAGTCCCAACAAGCTCTTATTCAAATTGCAACCCCTCACATCATCCTAAAAAGGCAAAATGGTTACTGCAAAATGAATTTTTTAAGGTTCCTTGAATGAGGGTGTTGATTTGGCATCCTTTTGAACCAACTTCTTTTCAATCAAAAAATCCATCCAGGCAGCCGCTCTTTCATTGGAAAAAAAGGTGTAAAACGTTTGATTTTCGTTGAGCTTTTCGTGAAAGCCAAGCCTGGTGTGGAAATGCAATTCCAAAAGTTTAATTAGGCCAAAGACAAAATAATCCCGCCGGCTTCCGCCGGTTGCGGCAAAGGGTTCTGCGATGTCGAAGCGGAGAATATCGTAGATTTTTTTAAAGTCCAATTCGTCCTTTTCGTTGGTAAAATCCACTCCAAATTTGCGGAGGTAGTGCGCATAAAGAGCTTCGGGAGTCATGGTACGATGGTTTTTTATCAAAGCCTGCTGAACCGAATGGTTTTGCAAGTCAAAAATGGGCAGTCCGAAGTCACGGCTTAGGAAGTTGTAGCGGCTAAGGACTTGCAAGTCGTTGAAATAGGGCACCACCCTTGCCAGGTCTTTATAACTCACGCGGGCCAGGATGACTTCCTGAATTTTCGATTTTGAGTCTTCCTCCACCTCCAGTTGGATCGAAGCCGACAATCGTTCTGTCAGCGTTTTGCCAATATTTTCCAACAAAGCAATATTCCGAACAGTTACCTGTTCCTCAAACTCACTGATAAATTCGCTTTCATCGAGGTAGGTTTTTAGGGTCGCTTTCATATTGGCCGCCATGGTTTCCGGCAGGCCCTTGTCTAGCACTTGGTCGGTAAACCAATTCAATTGGAACAGGCTGTTGTAGAAAGAACTTCGCTGTTCGAGTTCAAAGCCGGAAGCCTTGTCTTCCAACCAGTTCAGGAGGATAGGCAAGTCTTTTTTGAGGTTGAAAAGTTTGGGAATATTGTCCAATTCTTTGTACCCCAGGGAAAGAGAATCGAAGCAATGAAGGTCCTCCCGGATGGAAAGAGCAGGTGTTATTTTCAAGCGGCGAATGCTTCGCACAGCTTGCACTTTTGCCAGGGCTTGCAGGCAGATTAATTTATGGGAAGGTCGAAAAAAGGGCGACTCCGCGACAGCGTTGATGTCGCCAATTTTCAGCTTTTCAGACCCTTGCAATTTTTTTAAGTTCTCCTCAAAAAACCGCTTTCCCCAAGTTCGGTAATGGAGGCTGTCCTTTTCCCACCATTCTTTCCATTCAGTCAGTCCATTCGGTAGTTTGGTTTGGAAAATGCGCTCCAACAACTGGCCAATATCCTCAGAAAAAACGCCCTTTTCCAGCAAGCCAAATAAAAAAGGAACCCCTTCGACAGAAGGATGCAATTCGATGAATCGAAGCAATTTTTCATTGGATTCGGGGCTTCGAAAGGACTGAAAAGCCTTGCCAATGCTCACATAAAGCTCCGTGTCGGGCGGGGGCAAAATTTCCAGATTGGCTTCCGTCTGCTTAGTGGGATTGGCGAGAAAATCGCTCCAACTCAAAGCCGGGTCGCCGACCTCCAAATTCAACAATTCCGAAATTCCCGAACTGATGTCTTCGTCAATTTCCACTTTCAAAAGATGGTGCAGTCGTTTTTCCAAAGAAGGCGAAAGAGCGCTAAATTTATTCAAATAATCGTTGCAAATTCCGAGAACGCCAATGTTAGAAAACAGCCCGGCCTTTTTCAAAAACAACCGCAAATGCTCGTCATCCTGAACAATTGTTTCCCAATTGGAGGAGTAAAAACGGCCCAAAATTCGACCCACCGAAAAAGAAGCAGCCCGGTTGCCCGAATGCAACAAGCCCCAATACTCCAGTACGGTAACTTCGGCGGGGTGCATGCGAACAATGATTTGGTTTTCAAGGGCATATCGCTCTCGTTCTGGAATTGTTTCACTTAACAAAAGCAACTTTTCCCGCAACCATCCTGCCGGTTTATAAGCCACCTCGTTTTGCTTGCAAAAGTGGGTCAAGCGAACCAACTGTTCGAGATAGGGATGCCGGAAGGAAGGCAAAATGGGATTGATGCGCCGGAACATTTCTTTGTATTTCTGTGCCAAAGCAAGCACTTCTGCGGGGTCTCCTTCCCCCAACAAGCGATAAGCCTGCATGGCAACAGAGTCGTTCCGCGAATTCAGCCGCCGGAACAAACGCTTGTAATTCTCCTCCAAAGCCACCGCCTCCTTTTTGTTGACAAAAGAATGCCGAACTCCATCCCATTCGAAGTCTTCGTAATGCGAAGCCCAATATTTTAAAAAATTCCGTCGCGCTACCTCATCCTCTTTCCAATCGTGTCGAAGCGCTAATCCATCTTTTCCTACCACCTTTATCTGCAAGCCAGTCAAGCGTTCCAATAGGTCAATATATTGTTGTGGATTCGATTGCCCGGAGGGGTCATTTTTGGAATTAAATACCATCGCAGCAATATAAAAAAGCGCCCGCGGATGGTGTGTTCGGACAATATCTTTCAATAGGTTGAAGCGTACCCAAGGAAATTGTGCCGTTTTGGAAAGAATCATCCCGTAATAATCAACCGGGAATTGGAAGAAACTCTTTTGGATTTGAAACTGCTGCCGGTAGCCAAAATCCCGCACCGCCTCCATCGAACCCAGGGTATCCAACAACTGCCGATACTGCTGCTCCATTTTTTGGGCATCTTTCATTCCTTCAAAAGGTACATTCGTCAATTTGGCAAGAAAAGGAGCGAGCGTTTCCGGTGCAAGTTTTTGATTATCAATCAATTCCAAAAAGGATTTCAAGGTTTCTGCGGTTGGATACTCCACCAATTCCCGGCAAATCTCTTCGTAAATAGGAGCGGGATTTTCATCAAAACCCCTCCCAATTTTATCCTCCTCCAAGGCCTGTAATAAAAAAAGGTAGCCTTCTTTCCGTTGCAAAGCGCCTATTTTTTGGATTAGCCCGATTAAGTTTTGCATCTCCCCACTAGCCTGCAAATCCTCAAATTCTTTGAATAAGCGCCTCATTTGTAGAGACGGATCTTCCTTCTGCTTTGCCGCAAGGGGCAAGATTTCAAATTTTGGTTCTTGCTGCTCGATCGGGGTCAGGTAGAAGGCTTGCAGCAAGGGGGAATATTTCAATCGTCTGGAATTGGCGTAATAAAAATCGAGAAAGGTTTGGCTGCCCAGCGGCTTGGAAAGGTCTAACTCATTGACAGTAAAGAAGGTATGATTTTTAAGGATGCGAAGGACAGGCTCTTTCATTTCCTGCTTTTCGAGCAGTGTGCCTAAGTCGCGCAATGCCCTTCGATGCCCTAGGCGAACCTCTGATTCGAGCAGGAAGAGCAGTTTTTGGTAGTTGTCCGCATCTTTGGTGGCGTTTTGGGCTTTCGCCAATGGAACCTGCAAAAAGAAAAAGTTCGCAAACAAAGCGAGTAAGGATAGCAATGTGGAGGTTTTGTGTTTCATTCCAATTTAATTCGCCTGTCGCACTTGATTTTCAATCAATTTTCAATCCACTTTTAAGAGAAAGTCTGTGAAAAGCAAAAGAAGCATTGCCGAAAGGCTTGCCGGCACTTCCTTCCACAAAAATTTGAGGGAGAGGGAGGTCTGCATTCTTTATTGAAAATACTACCTTTACCTTCCTGCAAATATCAGCTTTGACAGGATAAATTTCAGACACCTTTTTCCAAAAAAATAAACTAACCGACACATGACCATCAATCTGATTTCCGATACCGTTACGAAGCCCACCCCCGGCATGCTTGCCGCAATGATGGAGGCTGAAGTTGGGGATGATGTTTTTCGGGAAGACCCCACCGTGAATGCCCTCGAAGCTAAGGCTGCCGCCCTGTTCGGCAAGGAAGCGGCGCTGTTTTGTCCTTCCGGAACGATGACCAATCAAATCGCCATCAATGTCCACACCCAACCCCTCGACGAGGTTATTTGCGACCACTTCTCCCACGTTTTCAACTACGAAACCGGGGGTTACGCGTTCAATTCGGGCGTGGCGATGAATCTGATTCAGGGAAAGCACGGGAAAATCACGGCGGAACAAATTGCCGCCGCCATCCGCCCGGATTTCGATTGGTTGCCCAAAAGCCGCTTGGTGGTACTCGAAAATACGGCTAACAAAGGCGGTGGCAGCTATTACACCCTCGAAGAAATTCCCCCGATCCGCCAACTGTGCGACGAACAGGGGTTGAAACTTCACCTCGACGGGGCCCGCCTGTTCAATGCCCTCGTAGAAACTGGAGAAAGTTCAAAAGATTGGGGGCTGCTTTTCGACAGCATCTCCATCTGCCTATCCAAGGGCTTGGGCGCGCCCGTTGGCTCCTTACTCATTGGAAATGAACACTTTATAAAGCAAGCCCGCCGGCTTCGGAAAGTGCTTGGCGGTGGAATGAGGCAGGCCGGTTTCCTCGCTGCCGCCGGAATTTACGCCCTTGACCACCAGGTCGAACGCTTGAAATCGGACCATCAAAGAGCCAAAATACTCGGCGAAACATTGGCCGCTTTGCCTTTTGTAAACAACGTCCGCCCGGTACAAACCAACATCCTCATCTTCGATGTCGTGCCTCCTTTTACCGCCGATTCTTTCCTGTCAGAAATTGCGAAACAAGGCATCCATGCCGCCCCTTTCGGACCACAGACCGTTCGCTTCGTGACCCATCTCGATTTTACAGAAGTGATGTTGAAAAAAACGCTGGCAGTTCTGAAAAGTCTTGTTGAGTAGGTGTATGAATTTTGATGGCAGGCACAATCCAAGGGGTTTCAACCCCTTGTGTTGAAGGCACAA
>Ga0114931_10009053_pt1 | contig 11970 bp, 6 predicted proteins | sample 2SBtaG_FD_89579 | JGI IMG/M metagenome (GOLD analysis project Ga0114931, IMG submission 89579) | Deep subsurface microbial communities from Kolumbo volcano to uncover new lineages of life (NeLLi) - 2SBTROV14_V59a metaG | ecosystem: Environmental > Aquatic > Marine > Volcanic | place: Kolumbo...
CCGGAAGCTACTTTTATGGCCGCTTTCACGGCAATAGATCCTGCTGATGAGGATATTTTCTCTAAAAAGTGGTCTAAAATTTTGAGTGATAAAACCATTATTACAAAGGCTATTCTGTACGATGGGGAAGTGGCCGGGCATGTTGCGAGTTTTGAACGATTTGGAAAACCGGAAGTTACGTATTGGATTGGCAAAGAATATTGGGGGAAAGGCATCGCTACACTGGCGCTTTCATTATTTTTAAATGATGTGAAAGTTCGCCCGCTCTATGCCCGTGCGGCCAAAGATAATGCTGCTTCAATACGTGTTTTGGGAAAATGCGGGTTTACAATTTCAGGTTATGAGAAAGGGTATGCGAATGCACGTGGCGAAGAAATTGAAGAAACAATTTTGAAATTAGCGTAAATATCGATTTAGTTTTATTCTAACAGCGCCGTATACGCTCTTTCTAAAATAGTGGAAGAAACACTGTGATATTAAAACATCCTTTCAATTTGTTTTCGGGCGTTTTGATTGTAAATTATTGTTCGTATAAAGAAAAGATGAGAAATTGATTCAATGGCTCAAAAAGTTGCATTTTATACATTCGGCTGTCGATTAAATCAAGCGGAAACAGCAATCATTCACCAGGGATTTGAACAGGGCGATTACCAGGTGGTTGATTATCACGACTCGCCGGATGTGCTTGTCATTAATACCTGCACCGTGACCGAAAACGGGGATGCGCGAACCCATAAATTGCTCAATAAAGTACGCAGGCTCAATCCGGATGTGCAAGTTGCCCTGATTGGCTGCCAGGCGCAGGTTCAAAAAGAAAAACTGTTGAATCTGCCCAATGTTCGATGGGTTGTGGGAAATGAACGCAAAATTGAGCTCGCAAAAATTTTGCAGGAAACCGCCGCTAACGCCCCGCCGCAATTGATTACTCCGACCATTCAACGCAAAAGTTTTACCATTCCATTTGTGGGATTCGACCGTCAACATACCCGTGCAAATCTGAAAATCCAGGATGGCTGCGACTTTTTCTGCACATTTTGTGAGATCCCCTTTGCCCGCGGCCGTGCCCGCAGCCGTGAATTTGATGATATTTTGAACGAAGCGCGTCAGCTTGCTGCCGCCGGTCATCATGAGTTGATCATCACCGGCATCAACATCGGCACATACAATTTCCAGGGCAAGAATTTAGCGGATGTGCTCAATGCCCTGGCGGAGATTGATGATTTGTGGCGAATCCGCATCGCTTCCATTGAACCAACCACGATTGCCGATGAAGTCGTTCAAAAAATCGCTGAAAATGGCAAACTCTGCCGTTTTATGCATATTCCCATTCAGGCAGCGACGGATGAGATTTTGCAAGCCATGCAGCGAAAATACTCGCTTCATTCGTTCGTGGATTTTTTGGGCAATGTCCATCGCATTAACCCGGAGGCCTGCCTCGGAACAGACGTGATTGTCGGGTTTCCCGGTGAAACGGATGCGCTGTTTGAGCAAGGGTATCAATTGTTACTGGACTTGCCGTTCGCTTATTTTCACGTTTTCAGCTATTCCGACCGGGATCACGCCCGCAGCAGCAAATATCCCGACGCCATCAAAGTGCCGCGGGAAAAAATCGGTGAACGCAGCCGACGCTTGCGAGAATTAAGCCAGCGGAAACGCCGCGTTTTCCATCAAAAATTCCTGGGAAAAACGGAAAACGTGTTGTTTGAGCATCAAAAAAACGGCTGGTGGAGCGGGTTGACCGATACGTATATTCGCGTAAAAGCGCAGTCGCCGCTTAATTTAAAAAACAAATTATTACCCGTCCGTCTTGAACGTTTGGATGAACAGGGAATGATCGGCACGTTGTAATGAAGCGTGCATTATTAGCCAAATCCACGGAGCGACGGCCACTTATCGCAGTCTAACGCAAGAACATAAAATTATGGGTTTCGCGCCGATGATTTAGTGTTTTTTAGGTTTTTAATTTTTCTGTTTTTGGTATGGCGAGCGAACCAAAACGATGATCACAAACCGCCCTGCCCCGCAAGCAACCCGGCAAATTCGTTATTTTAGAAGAATGAGCTTTTTTGTGTCAGAAAATTCTTTTGTCTGAAGCTTATAAAAATAAACGCCTCCAGCTATGTCGCGGCCATCAAAGACAGTCTGGTGAACACCAGCGGCTTTTATATCTTCAACTAGCGTTGCGACTTCTCTGCCGGTGACATCATACACTTTTAAACTTACAAAAGTTGGATGCGGAAGTGCAAAGCGAATGGTCGTTTCCGGGTTGAAGGGATTCGGAAAGTTTTGCTCCAGAGCAAAATTTTGGGCAACCGGGTTTGGATCATCTTCGATGCCGGTGAGCAGATCGTTTTGGATGATATATAATCCATCAAGTTCATCTGTCACGTAAGCATAAATCCCACTAACTGCTACATAGTTAGCATACCACCTCTTCGTATGATATAATCCAGCTTCTACAGGATCTGCCGGGTTAGAGATGTCGATTATGCGCAAGCCCGCATCAACTTCCGCGAGAAAAGCGTAATCCCCGCTGACAGTTACGTCAAGAATTACATTAGCATCAACGTATCCGATCTCAATTGGACTTGACGGATTAGACATATCAATGATTCGCAAACCACGCTCAAAATCCGCTACATAAGCGTAGTTTCCACTTATTTCAACATCATAGGTTTGATTACCTGTATCGAAGAAGCCGGTTTCAGTAGGGTTCGCCGGGCTGGAGATGTCAATAATGCGTAAACCGTAGGTGTAATCAGCTAAATAAGCATAATTCCCACTGACCGCTATCCCAAAAGTATTTCCTGCAGTGTCAAAAAAACCGGTTTCAATTGGATTCGTTGGATCAGAAATGTCGATAATACGCAAGCCTTTTTTTATATTAGCCACATACGCATAAGGCCCGCGAATCGTTATACCATAAATATTATCATTTGTATCAATAAAACCAACTTCCAGGGGATTTGACGGATTGGAAACATCAATTATTCGCAAGCTATTATTATCCCCTATATAGGCATAAGTGCCACTGAGTGCGACACTAAATACACGACCATTTGTATCATAAAATCCGGTCTCAACAGGGTATGTTTGATTAGAAATATCAATAATTCGCAATCTGCCCGCATAATCAGCGATGTAAGCGTAAGAATTGTTAACCGCAACTTCTATAGGATTACCAGATGTAATAAATCGTCCGGCTTCATCGGGGTTAACCGGATTTGAAATATCGATAATATTTAAACCACCCTCACTATCCGCCACATAAGCGTAAGCCCCACTGACCGTTACGCCACGCGCATGATCACTTGTATCCAAAAACCCGGTTTCTACAGGATTGGCAGGGTTGGATATATCAATAATTCGCAAACCAACTGTATCAGCCGCCACATAAGCAAAATCTCCGTTGACCGCAACACTATATGTCCAGGTATCTATATCAAGATCAAGAAGTCCGATTTCTACAGGATTAGCCGGGTTAGAAATATCAAATATATGCAAACTGCTATTCGTTACATAAGCGTAATTTCCTCTAATCGCGATATCAAGAGTAAAGCCATTCATGCCAACGAAACTTATTTCAACAGGATTTGCCGGATCAGAAATATCGATAACTCGTAAGCCATATCCATCGGCTACATAAGCGTAATCACCACTAATTTCGACATCATACGCGAATCCGTTTGTGTCAAAGAATCCGGTTTCAACAGGATTCGCCGGATTAGAAATATTGATAATGCGTAAACCGTTCATCCAATCTGCTACATAAGCGTAAGTCCCGTTAATAGTTACCCCAAAAGCCCAACTATTCGTGTCAAAGAAGCCAATTTCAGTAGGACTCGCCGGATTGGAAATATCAATAATTCGCAATCCGGAAAACTGATCCGCCACATAAGCATAAGTTCCGTCAAATTCTATTTCCCAAATAATATCTGGCAAAGCGATTTTTCCCAGCTCCACGAGCCCCGCCGGATTTGAAATATCTACAATCTTCAGGTAATTGCCGTTGCCAAAACAAGCGATATTGCCGGAGACATCTACAGTATAACACGGTCCGGTTACCCAGCGTCCGATAAGAGTTGTGTTGCCGTCCTTTTCGTTCGTTTGAGGGGTATCTCCCGTAATTCTGGTCCTGTTATAATCTAACCGGTTGGGATTTCTAAAAGGGAAGACGTCAGGGAAATCTGTTTGCCCAAAGAGGGTGCCTGTTAGAACTATTAAACAAATAAACAGCGCTACGATCTTTTGGTTTTGTGTAGTCATTTCATACTCCCGTGGCTTACAAGTATTTTGAAATGCCTGAGCAATAAATTTATGGGTATCATCAATAATATCGGAATTATTGTGATAAAACATTAACATTATTTTAAGATATGTACTCTGTATTCTTGTAAAGTATTTTTGATATACAAGGGTTGTGTTTGTCATCCCTGTTCACCGCAATTTCAACTTCTGGAGGGGGATTTCTTCCTTGAGGAATCGTATTCGTGTAAACCAAAGCGGTTAACGTTCATAAATCTATAAATTAAAGAAGCCCGGAAAAATGTTGTTGTTTTCCGGGCTTCTTTCGTATTGTTTGCGTGATAAACAAATAGCAATATCGTGTCTTTGCATCAAATCATTTGATATCGCCAATCAATTTGTTTTGGATCGGCCTTGCAAAAATGAGGAATACAACGCCGGCGACAGCAACAATGGACGCTACATTCGTAAACAGTTCCGTGATCGGCAGGCTGCCGAATTGCCCGGCAACCAAACCGGCGATCAGGTTACCAAGAGCCGCGCCCATAAACCACGTGCCCATCATTTGCCCGACTAATGGTTTTGGCGAAAGTTTGGTGACCGAGCTTAACCCGACCGGGCTCAAGCACAATTCGCCAATGGTATGCAGGTAGTAAGTGGCGACCAACCACATCGGGCTGACGCCCGGGCCGTCCGGGTTGGTATATGATGCGCCCCATGCCAGGACGAAAAAACCGGAGCCAAGCAGCAATAAACCCAAGCCAAATTTTGTGGGAATCGAGGGGTTATATTTTCCCAACCAAACCCAAACCGAACCCATGATCGGCGCCATAATGACAATGAACAATGCGTTTACGGATTGCAGCCAACTGGCAGGCATCTCCCAACCAAACATGACCCGGTCGGTAAGTTGCTTGGCAAATAAATTCATGGAAGAACCGGCTTGTTCAAATCCGGACCAAAAAATTGCCGCGCCCACAAATAAAAGGGCAATCACAAAAACTCTTTTTTTCTCCTGAGACTCAAGACGCGTAAAGAATATCACATATAAAAAATATACTAACGCCAGACTAACAATAATAACCCCGGTAGCGCCGGCAAGTCCTTGCAGCGTAACATCCAAAATACCACTTGCATCTAAACCAAACAATATGAGTGCGATCAGTAAAATGGCGCCGATGCCTTTGTAAAGCGCCAGAATATCACTGCGATGCTGTGCCGCATCAACTTTTTGAAATTTACCGGAGTCGCCCAAATATTTTTGGGTTATTTTATACTGAATTAATCCGAAAACCATACCAAAACCCGCGGCGCTAAAACCGAGATGCCAGTTGACATTTTCGCCTAAATAACCGCAAATCAACGGTCCGAAAAATGCGCCCAGGTTAATGCCCATATAAAAAATGGAAAATCCGGCGTCACGCCTGGCCCCGCCTTCCGGGTACAAGCCGCCAACAATCGTACTGACATTGGGTTTGAGCAAACCTGTGCCAATGACAATCAGTATCAAGCCCATAAAAAAAGTATATTCGTTAGGTATGGCCATGCTGAAATGACCGGCTGCGATGATGGTACCGCCGATAAACACCGCTTTTTGCTGACCGATCAAACGATCGGCAATCCACCCGCCCGGAAGGGCAAGCAGGTAAACCATGGCAGTATATAAACCGTAAACGGCCGCACCTGTTTGCGCGTCCATCCCAAAATCGCCGTCTTTAACGGCTGCAATCATAAATAAAAGCAAAAGACCACGCATACCGTAATAACTGAATCGTTCCCACATTTCCGTAAAAAACAGTGTTGCGAGACCGCGGGGGTGTGATCCGAACATAGCGCCTCCTTGTTAAAGTGATAAATTAATTCCGGTTTCCAAATTTGTAACCATTCGAGGTATAAAATGCGGCGGCTGATAACTGCATTTAAAACTTGAAAATATACAGCTTATGCACATTTATTCAAAACTGAAAAGCAGAAATCTGTGATTTTTTTTATTACTTTACATTTTTATATTAGCGCGATGTTGTTAAATTAATGCTTAAAATACAATCGAAATCACAATGCTAAGGATATACACATGACGCCGCTCTTTACGAATGATGCCGTTGTTTTGGGAATTTTGCTGGCAATATTAGCGATTGTTTTTCAAACGTCCCAGAGTTCAAATCCATATTTGAAAAAATTCTACACATACGTGCCCTCGTTGTTATTATGCTATTTTGTGCCATCAATTTTTAATTCGCTGGGCATTATTTCCGGCGATGAATCTAAGCTGTATTTTGTTGCATCACGATATTTACTGCCGGCCAGCCTGGTGTTATTAACCATCAGCATCGATTTAAATGCGATCTTGCGGCTCGGTCCGAAAGCCTTGATCATGTTCTTTACCGGAACCTTCAGCATTATTTTAGGAGGTCCACTGACAATTATCATCGTATCGATATTTGCGCCGGAAATCGTCGGCGGCCATGGTCCGGATGCCGTATGGCGCGGACTGACAACGGTGGCAGGAAGCTGGATCGGCGGCGGCGCAAACCAAACGGCCATGAAAGAGGTCTTTCACGTCGGCGACGATCTTTTTTCCGCGATGATTACCGTGGATGTGATTGTCGCAAATATTTGGATGGCTTTTTTACTTTATGGCGCAGGCATTACTGAACGATTGGATCGCCGTTTAAAAAGTGACGTCTCTGCAATTGACGAACTTCGCCGGCGCATTGAAGAATATCGCGCAAGTATTGCCAAAATACCTACCCTGACAGATGTCACGACCGTTTTGGCTGTGGGTTTTGGCATTACCGCCATCGCCCATTTTGGCGCGGATTTAATTGCACCCTGGATTGCGGATCACGCACCTGCCCTAAAACGCTATAGCCTGACGTCTAATTTTTTCTGGATCGTCGTCATCGCCACTACCGGCGGGTTGATCCTCTCTTTTACCCGCGCAAGGCGGTTGGAAGGCGTCGGCGCTTCTCGGACGGGCAGCCTGCTGCTTTATGTGTTAGTGGCAACAATCGGCATGAAAATGGATATCTTAGCCATTTTCGATAATCCGGGACTGTTTCTGGTCGGCGGCATTTGGATGCTATTTCATGCAATCGTGATGATTACGGTTGCAAAATTAATCAAAGCCCCGTTCTTTTTTATGGCTGTGGGCAGCCAGGCCAATGTGGGCGGCGCCGCTTCCGCGCCAATTGTGGCGTCCGCATTTCATCCGGCCCTGGCGCCGGTTGGAGTTTTGTTAGCCGTATTGGGTTATGCAGTCGGCACTTATGGCGCGTGGATTTGCGGGATTATGATGCAGGCTGTGGCGCCTTAGATAAGTAAAAAGTAGAAAGAAAAAAGTAAAAACCGGAGTGCAGACTTTAGTCTGCCGTTTTAAAGATACAATGAACAAATTTAACTTACCCAATCCTCGCCGGAACACGTTGCCAGAACCAGTATTTCTGATACTTTATGACGGTGTGTGCGGATTGTGCGATCGGACGGTGCAATTTTTGTTAGCGAAAGATAAATCCGCAAAATTCAAATTCGCGCCACTGCAAGGTGAAACAGTTACCCGGGTTTACGAACGGCATTTCCAGCAAAAACCGGCTGATTTCGAAAGTATCATTTTTGTTAAAGATTACCAATCATCACACGAAATTATACTAATGAAATCCGATGCAGCCATTGAGATCATGCGAATTTTAGGGGGATTTTGGAAATTCGTCGCAATGATCGGGAAAATGGTGCCGCGCGTCATTCGGGATCGCGTTTACGATTGGATAGCCGAAAATCGCTACCAATGGTTTGGAAAATTTGACCAGTGCCGTCTGCCGGCACCGGAAACAAAAGATCGTTTTTTAAAATAATAAACACACTTAAATGAGAATTTGACATGCCAAAAAAACCACAATGGTATTACAAGCAATCTGCTGTGATCCCGTACCGAATCAAAAACCATCACATTGAAATTTTAATGATCACATCGCGAAGCGGCAAACACTGGATCGTCCCCAAAGGGATTATTGAACCGAATTTGTTACCCGCGGAATCAGCTGCAAAAGAGGCATTGGAAGAAGCCGGCGTTGAGGGCGTGATTCATTCAACGGCTGCTGGAAGTTACAAATATCAAAAATGGGGCGATGTGTGCAAAGTGCAGGTTTTTCTGATGCAAGTGACTAAAACGCACAACCGCTGGGCTGAAAAAGAAATGCGGACGCGGCGGTGGATGTCAGTTGAAAAAGCGTGTGCGCATGTCCGGGAAAAAAAATTGCGGAAGCTAATCGCGGAAATGCCGGAATTCCCGGATATCCGCTCCTTGTTGGACAATAAATATCCGGAGTTTCAAAAGGGCAAATTTGTGATCAGCAGCGATCCCGAGCGGCTTGATTTTGATGTCATTCACGGGTATTTAACGCGCGCGTACTGGTCCGAGGGAATTTCAAAAGAGATCGTCATAAAAGCAGCCATGAATTCGTTGAGTTTTGGCGTTTACAAAGGCGCTTCTCAGGTTGGTTTTGCACGGGTGATAACGGACTTCACATCGTTTGCCTACCTGGCGGATGTGTTCATTTTGGAAAAATGGCAGGGTAGGGGACGGGGGAAATGGCTGATTGAGACCATCACAAATTACCCGGAATTGCAAAGCATCCGCCGCTGGATGTTGGCCACCAAGGACGCACACGGTTTGTACGCCAAATACGGTTTTCTACCGATCAAAAACCCGGAAAGTCTGATGGAATTTTATAAAACATGAGAATTCCTGAACCGAAAATCAACTTTCCCGAATAATTTTTAACAAATCAGCAGCAGAAATTTTGCCGCTCACATCGCTGCCTTCCAGCAGGCTGTCAGCAAGGTCACGTTTGCTGTGATGAAGCGCCAGGATTTTTTCCTCGATTGTGTCTTTGGTGACCAGCCGGTAGATCGTCACCGGGCGTTGCTGTCCGATACGATGGGATCGATCAGACGCCTGGTCTTCCACCGCGGGATTCCACCAGGGATCCATGTGTATCACATAGTCGGCGGCGGTGAGGTTCAGACCCTGGCCGCCGGCGCGCAGGCTGATGAGAAATAGTTCGCCGTCTCCGGATTGAAAAGCATTGACGATCTCCGGCCGTTTTTTGGTCGGCGTGCTCCCGTCGAGATATTGATAGCTGATTTTTTGGCTGTCCAGGTATTCCCGAATCACCTCCAAATGCCCGACAAACTGGCTAAACACCAACGCTTTGTGCTTATTTTCCAGTAATTCAGCCACTACTTCGCCGAAAAGCGCCAGTTTGGAACTGGGGATGGGGCTTTCCGGAAGGATTAAACGGGTATGGCAGCATGCCCGCCGCAAACGCATAATTTCCGCAAGAATCTGAAAACGTTTGTCCTGGGTCGGCGCGTCCGTTGCGGAGATTCTCTCCAACGCTTTTTGGCGCAATGCTTCGTAAAAGGCTCTTTCGGGATCAGTAAGTTCCACGGTCAGGGTAATTTCCGTCTTGGGTGGCAGTTCGTCGAGCACCGCGCTTTTGATGCGGCGGAGGATGAACGGCTGGATCAGACGCCGCAATCGCCGCCTGGCATCGGCATCGTGATATCGTTCGATGGGCGCGGCGAATTTTTCATTAAATTTTTGCATCGATCCCAATAACCCGGGGTTGATAAAACGAAATAAATTCCACAATTCGCCCAAATGATTTTCCACGGGCGTACCGGTGGTGAGTATTTTGAATCCGCCGTTTAGCTGCATGGCGGCTTTGGATCGTTTCGTCGCGGCGTTTTTGATGGCCTGGGCTTCGTCTAAAACAATAATGCTCCAGTTGATCTCTTTTAATCGGTCAATTTCCTGTGGCAGCAAGCCGTAACTGCATACCAGCAGGTCAAATCCGCCAAGTTTATCTAACGTTTCCTGCCGGTCTTTGCCGCCAAAAAGATGGGTGTTGAGCGTTGGGGCGAATCGATGGCTCTCGGCGATCCAGTTGGTGGAAACCGAGGCCGGCGCTACCACCAGCGCCGGCCCGGTTTTGGCGTGTTTCAGAATCATGGCCAAGGCTTGCAGCGTTTTTCCCAGCCCCATGTCATCCGCCAGGCAGGCCCCAACGCCCCAGGCCGCTAACCGGGAAAGCCATTTGAAGCCTTCTACCTGGTAATCGCGCAGTTCCGCCTGAAGGGTTGAGGGCAGCCGGGGACGCAGGGTATCGATGCTTTTCAGGCGATCCAGCGTTTCCTGCCAGGCGTTGTCCAGCCTCAGATCAGCAGCCTCTTCAGCAAATTCCTGCATAATCGGCGCTAAAAGCGGGCTAAACCGCAAACCGGATTTCGCGCTCTCGGTAAAGGCGCTGATCTCATCTAATTGTTTGCGAAATTTTTGGGTCAGCGCGATAAACTGGCCGGCACTGATTTCCACAAAGCGGCTGGACGTTTTTTTTATTAAAGCAAGTAATTGCTTCATTTGAATCACTTTGTTATCGTCAATTTTCATCTCGCCGTTCATGGAAAACCAGTCGTTTTCTTTTTTGATGCGCAGGGATACCTGTTCCAGCGACACCTTGCGATTGATGCGCAGTTTCTCGCCCTCCGGCCATTCGATGACAGTAGCGTCACGAACGGCTTCCAATTCCAGCAACGCTTCAAGGCATTCTTCCGGCGAATCAAAAACCCACTCGAAACTCCCGTCATCACCCAGTTGTAATACCGGACAGGCTTGCAGGATTTCCGCAGCCTTCTCTTTTTCGAGCTGTAAATTTCGACGGGTTTGCAAGCGCTGCCCGTCAATCTCGGCGATCAAATGTTCGCCCTTGTGGCCGGGGCGATAATACGGCCCGGCAGTCGAAAAGGGGCGCACCAGCATATCCAAACGAAATCCGTCGCCAAACGACAGTAAATGCAGGTGAATAGTGGCATCGGCGTCCACCATGGGAATCTCCACATTGGCGTCAGCTAAACCGGAATGGACGGTCACGACTTTTGAAACACTGCCAATGGCTTGCAGCAGTTGTTTCTTTGCCGCTTTGGGCACGGTAAGCGCCTGGAAATCCAGAAGTTGCTGGATTTTTAAATGGGCGTCTTCGACGATTAGTATTCGGTAGCGCGTGGGCGTTTCCTTGACCAACTTTATCCCGGTTTGAAAAAAAACCTCGGCAAATTTCAGCTCAAATTTTTCGTTGCGTTCGTCAATCAGCAGGGTGGGTTCCTCTTTGATCAACTCGACCGGCGTGCGCGGTGAATTTGCTAAAAACAGCAGGGGATGCCCTGCCAGCGCCTTTAAGGCCAAGTCCGGATCGAAATAATAATAGGTGTTCCCATAATAACGATCCTCCCGGTAAATCGCTGCCGCTGCCTGGTAATCCTGGCGGGTCATCCCCTCAACTTGTCCGGCGGCCAGGCGTTTTAATGCCACATTCCGCCCGGCGGTCCAGTTGCCGCTTTTGTTCATTTTTTGCTCTTTGGGTTGAATCGTAACGGAATCAATAGCCTCTGTCAATCCAAGCATCCAAACCAGGCGAAATTCGCTGGTCGTCGTTGATTTTTGGCGATTCAAATCAACCAACGCCGCTAATTTTCGCTCCCACGGTTCCACCGGCGGAAACCACTCAGCCATTGGTAGAAACGGAATGCGGGCCGATAATTCATCAATCATTTTTTGGTACCGGGCGGATTCCTGCTTATTGTCAGTGATTTTTTTTAATAATATCGCATATTCCAAAGCAAACCAGAAATAACCGTTCTTTTTAGCGCGCTGCATCGCGGTGATCA
>Ga0114931_10009054_pt1 | contig 11970 bp, 9 predicted proteins | sample 2SBtaG_FD_89579 | JGI IMG/M metagenome (GOLD analysis project Ga0114931, IMG submission 89579) | Deep subsurface microbial communities from Kolumbo volcano to uncover new lineages of life (NeLLi) - 2SBTROV14_V59a metaG | ecosystem: Environmental > Aquatic > Marine > Volcanic | place: Kolumbo...
TTGTCCTTATTTTTCACTTTGAAAACAGTCATTATATCAACATAACTCTTGTTTTCAAAGCAAAAACTAAGAACAAAATAATCAACCCAAAAACCTCAATTTATTTATTCACCGTTCCTTACGTCGAAGAAAAGGATTTTTGAGACTACCTCAATATCCGTATTTCTCTTTCCAATTTTTCTTCAATCGTTGCCGGATTTTTTCCTCCGCCGGGTTGTTGCCCGGTTCGAAAAATTTGGTTTCTTGCACTTCTCCTGGCAAAAATTCCAGTTCGGCAAAGTTCCCCTCAAAAGTGTGGGCATATTTGTAGCCTTTGCCATAATTCAACTGCTTCATCAATTGGGTGGGGGCATTTCGAATGGCAAGCGGGACGGACAGATTGCCGGTCTCCCGAACCAAAGCCCGCGCCTTTTCGATAGCGAGGTAAGCAGAGTTGCTTTTTGGAGAAGTGGCCAAGTAAATGACTGCCTCAGAGAGGATTATTCGCGCCTCCGGCAAACCCACCGCCTGCACCGCCTGAAAAGCGGTATTTGCCATCAGCAAGGCGTTTGGATTGGCTAAACCTATGTCTTCGGCCGCAGCAATGACCATTCTGCGGGCGATGAATTTGATGTCTTCGCCTCCTTCAAGCATTCGTTCCAACCAATAAACGGCTGCGTTGGGGTCGCTGCCGCGAATGGATTTGATGAAAGCAGAGGCGATGTCGTAATGTTGCTCGCCCCCCTTATCGTAAAGGGCGATGTTTTGTTGGATTGTTTCAGTTACTAAGTCATTGGTTATCAACAACTTTTCACCTTCTTTTTGATAATTCGCCACCAGTTCCAACACATTGTAAAGTTTGCGGGCATCGCCGCCGGAAAATTGCAACAGTGCCTCGTACTCCTTCACCTCGATGTCTTTTTTTTTAAAAAATTCATCCTTTTGCAGGGCGTTTTCCATCAAAAAAATCAAATCCTCCTTTTCCAGGGGATTCAAAATATAAACCTGACAACGCGACAGCAAAGCGGAGATGACCTCGAAAGAAGGATTCTCCGTCGTTGCCCCTATCAGCGTGACGACCCCCTTCTCCACCGCCCCCAAAAGGGAGTCCTGTTGTGACTTGCTGAAGCGATGGATTTCATCGATGAAAAGGATGGGGTTCGGGCGGTTGAAAAACTGTTGTTTTTTGGCTTTTTCAATCGTTTCCCGAATGTCTTTAACGCCTGAATTAATGGCGCTCAAAGAAAAAAAAGGGCGCTTCAATTGTTGGGCAATGATGCTCGCCAAAGTCGTTTTGCCAACGCCGGGCGGACCCCAAAGAATGAAAGAAGGAATCTTGTTTTGCGCAAGGCTTTGCCGCAAAACCGCCTGTTTGCCCACCAAATGCTTTTGACCGATGTAGTCGTCCAAATTGGTGGGCCGCATTCTGTCTGCTAATGGTCTCATGGGGGTAAAGATACGGGATAATTGATTGGTTGATACGTTGATACGTTGATTGGTTGATACGTTGAATGGTTGAATGGTTGAATGGTTGAAAATCAGTACATTATAATAGAAAACAGCCTAAAAATAACCAATCAACGTATCAACGTATCAACGTATCAACGTATCAACGTATCAACGTATCAACCATTACCACCGAATCAAAGCCGAAGCCCATGTAAAACCACTTCCAAAAGCAGCCAAACAGACCAAATCGCCTTCCTTCACCGCGCCGGCTTCGCAGGCTTCGCAGAGGGCAATCGGGATGGAGGCGGCGGTGGTATTTCCGTAACGCTGAATGTTGTTCCAAATCTTCTCATCGGGAAGCCGGAGTATTCTTTGCACGAGTTGACTGATGCGCAAATTCGCCTGATGGGGAATGAACATGTCAATATCTGACGGGGTATAATCGTTCGCCGCCAAAGCCTCTTTTATCACTTCTGGGAATTTGGTCACCGCAAATTTGAAGACCATTTGCCCGTCCATATTGGGGTAATAATTTTCGTCTTCAAACATTTTTTTGGTAAAAAAAGCCCCGCCATATTCTTGGTCAGGGTACCCTAAGCCTTCTGTACCCAAGTGGACGCCACCGTGCGCGCCGGGGTTGATGTAGGCCAATTTCTCGGCGAAATCCCCGTCGGCATGGAGGTGGGTCGAAAGGATGCCTTTGCCGTCCTCTTCGGTGGGTTGGAGAATCACTGCACCCCCGCCGTCGCCAAAGATGACGCTCACGTTGCGCCCACGGTCCGTAAAATCCAAGCCGCAGGAGTGCATTTCCGCCCCCACGACGAGGACGTTTTTATACATGCCCGATTTGATGAATTGGTCGCCGACGGACAGCGCGTAGAGGAAGCCGCTGCATTGGTTGCGAACGTCCAAAGCTCCGATTCCATTCATCCCCAATTGCCGCTGCAACAGGACGCCGCTACCTGGAAAATAATAATCAGGGCTGAGGGTGGCAAAAATTAGAAAATCTACCTCTTTTGGGGTAATTCCCGCCCGTTCGATGGCAATTTTGGCGGCCGCTGCCCCTATCGTGGAGGTCGTTTCTTTGTGTTTTTTGGCGTAGCGGCGTTCCACTATTCCGGTGCGTTCCTGAATCCACTCATCGGAAGTATCCATAATTTTGGCGAGGTCGTGATTGGTCACTACTTTTTCGGGAACGTAATACCCGATTCCTCGAATTTTTGAATGTGTCATCTTAGTTCTGCGATTTACAAATTGACAATTGAGTCTAAGGTTTTCTATTTTTTATTTTGCGGCAACGGTTTTCAAAGCAACCATCGTTTTCAATTTTTCCAAAACAAAATCAATCTCTTCTTTGGTGTTGTAATGCGAAAAAGAAAATCGAACGGCTTTCCGAGAAGGGTCTGTTTTTATGGCGTCCAAAACGTGTGAACCGGTCTCTGCCCCTGAACTGCAAGCGCTTCCACCCGATGCGCTAATTCCCGCAATATCGAGGTTTAACACCAACAACTCGGAGCGCGGGGAAGGCGGGAAGGAAACACTCAGCGTCTTGGGAAGGCAACTTCCGTCATAATCGCCATTAAATTGAATGTCTTCAAAATTTTCCTCCAATTGCCGGATAAAACAAGCCCTCAATTCTTCGACATGTCGCCGGCGTTCCTCCCTGTTTTCACAGGCCAATTCCAATGCCTTGGCTAAGCCGGTGATTCCATAAATGTTCTCCGTTCCAGCCCGCATGTTTCGTTCCTGCGACCCGCCTTCGATGAAGGGTTTTAAGGCAATTTCATTGTTGATATAAATAAAACCCGTCCCTTTCGGGCCGTGAAATTTGTGCGCTGAACCACTGAGGAAATGAATTTTCGTTTTGGAAACATCGATGGGGATGTGACCAATCGTTTGAACGGTGTCGGAATGAAGCAAGGCGCCCTGTGAATGGCACAATTCGGAAAGGCGATCGAGGTCTATCAAAGTGCCGATTTCATTATTGGCATGCATCAAAGAAACCATCGTTTTTCCGTTTTCCTTTTCCAACAACCGCTCTAAATCTTCAAAATCCACCCGTCCTTTTTGGTCTATTGTTACCATTTCAATCTTCGTTCCAGTATTCTCCAAATTGGCAAGCGGATTCAAGACGCAGGGGTGTTCGGTGGGGGAAGTGATGATTCGTTGGATGCCCAAATCCCGAACGGCCCCTTTCAGTGCCATGTTGTTCGACTCCGTGCCGCCACTTGTGAAAAAGATTTCGCCGATAGAAGCCCCAAGATAGCGAGCGACTTTTTTCCGGGCTTGTTCAATAGCTGCCCGTACCTTTCTGCCTTCGGCGTGAATGGAAGAAGGATTGCCGTAAAGTTGGCGCATGGCCTCTAGCATGGTAGCTGTCACTTCTTCGCTGAGGGGGGTGGTAGCTGCATTGTCGAAATAAACTCTCATAAATCAGATGTCTTTCAGGTTCGATTTGGCAAATCCAAAATCGAATGAAAAAAGTGGAAATTATACCTTCCATCAAAACAAGGACACGGAAATGAACCAAAAAACAAGGACAAAAATAGAAATTATTGCATCTAAATCAGGATGATTTTCAAAATCACCTTGATTTAAATTTCTAAAAAAGGGAAAATTGCTGTACACCTCCATTCAACCGATGATTTGTCTATATTTGTGTTCCCAAATTGCCCAATAACCCCGATAGACCAATGACCAAAATTGACCAATTATCTATGCAAACACAAGGAACAATCGAGATGAAAACCGAATGGTTCAAAGAGTGGTTTAACTCGCCCTTTTACCACATCCTCTACAAAAACAGGGATGAGGGGGAGGCCAGGCAGTTTATTGACCGCCTGTTGGAAGAATTACAGCCGCCCTCGGGGGCTAAGATTCTCGACCTTGCCTGTGGGAAGGGACGCTATTCGCGCTACCTTGCCGCGAAAGGTTTTGAGGTAACTGGCTTGGACATTGCGGAAGAAAGCATTCTGTTCGCACAGCAATTCGAGACGGAACACTTGACCTTTTTCACCCACGACATGCGCCTACCCTACCGCATCGATTTCTTCGATTACATTTTCAATTTCTTCACTAGTTTCGGCTATTTTGAATGCGAAGAAGACCATGCTAAAACCGTCAACAACATTGCCAAAGGGTTGAAAGAAGAAGGCAGATTCGTGCTCGATTTTTTTAATTCAAAAAAAGTAATCCGATTGTTGAAACCCAAAGAAGTCAAGCGGATAGACGGAATCGAATTTTTGATTCAAAAAAAGTTGGATGCCGAAGGATACATTGTCAAAAATATTGATTTCCAAAAAGATGGGGAGAAATTCAGCTACGTCGAACGGGTGCGTGCCTTCAGTCTTGAAGATTTTGAAACGCTTTTTAGGAATGCCGGTTTGAAAATTGCCAAAACCTTCGGAGATTATCATTTGAACCCCTTCGACGAAATGGAATCCGACCGCCTAATTTTAGTAGGTTGTAAATCCGGCTGTTGAATCCCTCGCGAAATGACGGAATTACTACAATTTGACGACACTTTATTTCGCCTAATCAACGGCAGTTGGCATCACCCCTTTTTTGACGTCCTTTTGCCTTATTGGCGAAGCAAATACTTTTGGGTTCCGCTCTATCTCTTCCTCCTTTCTTTTTTAGTTTTGAATTTTAAAAAAAAGGGAATCCTGCTTCTGCTAGGGCTTGCATTGACACTCGGCCTAACTGATACCCTGAGTAGTCAAATCATCAAAAAAATCGTCCGGCGACCGCGCCCCTGTCAATCGGAAATGCTTCAAGCAAAAGTCCATTTGTTGGTACGCTGCGGCAGCGGTTTCAGCTTCCCCTCTTCGCACGCAGCCAACCATTTCGCGATCGCCACCTTTTTGGCCCTGACATTGGGAAAAACCTTCCGCAAGATAAAAGCGCCCCTGTACCTTTGGGCGGCCTCTATTGCCTACGCGCAAGTTTATGTAGGTTTGCATTATCCTTTCGACGTGCTTGCAGGAACATTGTTGGGGATAATCACAGGACTTGTTATCTCTTTGATTTTCAACAATTTGGAACTCAAAAATCAAAAATAGAAATGACCTTCTTGCAATATATCTTCCTTTTTCTTTCCGTCCTGATAGGAGGTGGCATTGGTTTTTTTGTCAAAAAAAACAACAGGGAAGTTTTGCAAATGATGCTGTCTTTTAGCGGGGCATATATTTTAGGCATCACCGTGTTGCACCTCATTCCCAATGTTTTTCAGGACTCCGGCAAGTTGATAGGCTTGTGGGTTTTGTTGGGATTTTTAATCCAATTATTATTGGAGCAATTTTCAGCAGGAGTAGAGCATGGCCACATCCATGCACCCCGTCGGGAAACGGCAAAATTTGCTTTAGCAGTAGTTGCAAGTTTGTGTGTTCATTCCTTTATGGAAGGCATGCCGTTGAGTCATTACGAACTGCTCGAGGCGCTTCATGGAGGGCATGGCCGCGAACAGGAATATTTATGGATTGGCATTATTTTGCACAAAGCCCCGGCAGCTTTTGCATTGGTATTGCTACTGCTTTTTTCCAATTTCAAAAAGAGGACCATTTGGATAAGTTTGTTTTTGTTTGCAACCATGTCGCCTTTAGGTGCGGCAACCTCCGAAATTATAAATTTGAATGCCTCTGGACAAAAAATTCTGCTGGCAGTAGTCATCGGGTCGTTCCTTCACATTTCAACCACGATTTTATTCGAAATGGATAACACCAGCCAACACAAAATTTCCTTTTCGAAAATGCTCGCCATAATAAGTGGATTGGGAATAGCCATTTTGACGATAATTTTTTGATATTGTTCCTATTGCAAATAGAAAATAGTGGCATGTTTCATTTACCAGTTAACACAAAAGTGTCTTTTTCTGTAAAACACATAGGTGCATAAGGACACATAGTTCCTTGAAAATCAACCTTTCATGTGCTCTCATGTGCCCATGTGTTTCCAAGAAGAAGTGCTAACTACTTTTATCCCGAATGGGTCGGGACAAGTTGTGTTTATGAAACATGCCAAAATAGTTGCCTTATTTTACCTGAAAAATCGATACTCAACTAACTTCGACGGAATGTTGCTATTTTGACAGTTTGTCGTTAATTAGCATTATTTGAACTAAAAAATTTCTGAGAAAAGGATTAAGGGTTAGCGAAAATTCACTAATTTGGCGTCTTCACCCGCGAATTTTTCATTTTTAATACGACAAACTCTACATATGAAGCATTTTACACTTGCTACATTTTTCGTGGTGTTATGCTCTTTTGCAGCGCTTCAAAACGCTTGCGGGCAAACCGTTGTAAAAGGTGAAGTGACGGATGCCAACTCGAAAGAGCCACTTATTGGCGCCAGCATTATTGTAAAAGGTTCGGGGCAAGGTACCGTCACGGACTTCGATGGGGCTTTTGAATTGAAAATTAAAGGAGAACTTCCCACCACCCTTGTTTTCTCCTACATTGGATTTCTGGAGTATGAAAGGGAAATAACTTCTTCGGAAGAATTAAAAGTGAAATTGGAGGAAGACGTCGTAACCATCGATGCAGGAGTGGAAGTCGTTGGACAACGCGTTTCGGAAAAGCAAAAATCTTCTCCACTAACCGTAGAATCCCTTGACCTCGTTGCGATTAAAGAAACGCCCTCCGATAATTTCTACGATGGCCTCGGTTCTTTGAAAGGAGTAGATTTGACTGCCGCCAGCCTCGGATTTAAAATAATCAATACGCGGGGCTTCAATAGCACCAGCCCCGTGCGTTCCCTGCAAATCATTGATGGGGTGGACAATCAAGCACCGGGCTTAAATTTTTCGCTGGGCAACTTCCTCGGTTCTTCCGAACTCGATGTGGTGAAGGTGGATTTGATTGTCGGCGCCAGTTCTGCCTTTTACGGACCCAATGCCTTCAACGGTGTCATCAGCATGGAAACCAAAGACCCGTTTTTCCAAAAAGGATTGTCGGCTTCCGTGAAAGGTGGAGAGCGAAGTTTGTTTGAAACCGCCATTCGATGGGCGGATGCTTTCAAAAATAAAGACGGCGAAGAATTCTTCGGTTACAAAGTCAATTTATCCTATCTGCGGGCTGATGATTGGGAAGCCGATAATTTCGACCCCGTCTATGATACCAAAACCGACCAAACGAACCCCGGAAGATACGATGCGGTAAATGTTTATGGCGATGAATACCAGGGAAATTTTGACCTCACTACTTCTAGCCTTTTTTCCGATTTCAAAGGAGTAGGCGAGTTTCACCGCACGGGCTATCAGGAAAAAGATGTGGTAGATTACAACACTCGGAACTTTAAATCAAATGTGGCTTTCCACTTTCGGCTTAATCCATCTCTGAGAGGCCAATCGCCCGAACTAATAGTCGCTTCCAATTTCAGCAGGGGCACCACCGTGTATCAGGGCGACAATCGCTTTAGTTTAAAAAACATATCCTTCGTACAAACCCGCCTGGAATTTCGCAAAAGAGACAAATTTTTTCTACGGGCCTATCTCACACGGGACGATGCAGGCGATTCCTACGACCCGTATTTCACTTCCCTTCTGTTGCAGCGCAAAGCTAAAAACAATGCCGATTGGGGCAAGGATTACGTCAATTACTGGAGGCTGAATATCGTACCCCAAATGGATGAGTTGGGCTACCCACAACTGGAAGTAATCGTAGATCCGCAAACGGGGGCAATAAGTACCCAATTTGATAAAGAAGGAGCCCTTCAATGGTTAGACGACCACAAAGATTTGCTGGATCAATGGCATGAAGAAGCAAGAAATATAGCGGACCAGGCGGGCTCCGGGGTATCTGTTCCATTTTTTGAACCGGGAACAGAACGCTTTCAAAAGGAGTTCGACCGGATTACGAAGGCCAAGTCCAATAGGAAAGAACTGGGAACGAAATTTTTTGACAAATCGGCCCTTTACCACGTTCAGGGAGAATATAAATTCAAACCGAAATTCGTAGAAAACATTACCGTCGGCGGAAACGCCCGATTTTACCGGCCGCGCTCCGATGGCACGATTTTTTTCGACACCCTATCCCAACATGTTACAACCCTCGCGGATGGCAGCAAAGACACTACTTTCACCAAAAATCGCATCACGAACTCCGAATTTGGCCTTTATGCCGGCGTTTCCAAAAAATTTGCCGGTGACCGCCTGACAGCAAGCGCCACTATGCGGGTTGATAAGAATCAAAATTTTAGATGGTTGGGTTCACCTGCCGCTTCTTTGGTCTGGAAACCACGACCAAACAATTATTTTCGCCTTTCTTTCTCTTCCGCCATCCGAAACCCCACGCTGACCGACCAATATCTTTTCCTGAATGTAGGACCTGCCATCCTGGCGGGCAACCTCAATGGAGTGAAAGGATTATTGTCATTGGAATCCTTTGATTGCTACCGCGGAAGTTTAGATGGCGGTTGTTTGGAAACTTTCGATATTGCCCCGGTGAAGCCGGAAAAAGTGAAAACGGTAGAAGTCGGTTATCGAACCACCTTGTTTAACAGCTTATATGTGGACGGCAGCTATTATTTCAGTGTCTATAATGACTTTCTCGGATTTAACATCGGAATTGATGCGGAATTCGGACCCGCAGGCCTCCCTACAAAATTGGATGTTTTCCGCTACGCCGCCAATTCCACCAATACCGTAACGACGCAGGGATTTTCTATCGGACTCAATTATTACTTCGCCGACTATTTCATGCTGTCGGGAAATTATTCCTGGAACAAACTCAACAAGACCTTTGCCGACGACCCCATCATCCCCGCCTTCAATACGCCCGAACACAAATTCAACATCGGGCTTTCGGGCAGGAATATTCAGGCTTCGGTTTTTAAGAATTTTGGATTTAATATTAATTTCAAGTGGATAAAAGGATTCCTTTTCGAAGGTTCTCCTCAGTTTACGGGGTTCATCCCCAGCTATAGTTTGCTCGATGCCCAGGTCAATTACAAATTTCCCAAATTGGATTTGACCTTTAAAGTAGGCGCTTCCAATCTTTTGGATAAAGAATCTTTTCAAGCCTACGGAGGACCCCGAATCGGAAGATTGGCTTACACCTCCTTGGTTTATGAATTCAAGAAAAAATAAAGAGACTTTTCAATAAATTGTGTCTTTTAGTTCGTAACTTATTGTTCCAAAAACTCTGAACTCTGAACTCTGAACATAGAACCTTGAACATTCTCTAACTTTCATCACTCAATAAGGAACGATGATAAAATTAATGTACATCTTAGGCTGTCTCTTTTGCCCTTATCTTTTACTTTAAAAACAGTTATTATATCAACATAACTCCTGTTTTCAAAGCAAAAAATAAGAACAAATTAGCCTACCCTAAAATATCCATTTATTTAATCATCGTTCCTAACTTAATCAAAATCATTGTTTATGAAAAACTTAAACCTTTTTTTACTTTTTATCGCCTGCCTGTTTGCCGGTCAAACCAATGCGCAACGGTATTTGGAGCAAGTGTTTGACGAAGTGCAGACCCAACAAGTAGTTTACGGAGAAAATATTACGGTTATTACTTTTCCAACCACAGGGGCAGCATCTTTGCAAGTTCTGGACATGGACTTGTACACGCCCGTCGGAGACACCGAGACTGACCGTCCGTTGATTATTTACTTTATTACCGGAAATTTCCTGCCCAACCCGCAAAACGGCGCAACGAACGGACTTCGCACAGATTCTACCGTTGTCGAAATGGCTACCCGCCTTGCTAAAATGGGATATGTGGTCGCCGTACCGGAGTATCGCAAAGGCTGGAACCCAATTTCCGATGATATTAACGTGCGAATAAGTTCCCTTATCAATGCTGCCTATCGAGGCATTCAGGATGCAAGAACCGTCGTCCGTTTCTTTAAAAGAGATGTAGCTGAAAATGGAAACCAGTTTGGCATTTGCCCGGAACGAATCGCCTATATGGGGCAGGGAACCGGGGGCTACATCGCCTTGGGGGCAGCTACCCTCGATGCGTTCATAGATGTGGTATTACCTAAATTCATAGACCCCAATACAGGCTTGCCCTTCGTCCTTGAACCTGTCAACGGAGACATTTTTGGAACCTCCCTAGGCATTAATCCTTTAAATGGAGATACCCTCAGCCTTCCCAACCACGTTGGTTTTGATTCTGATGTTCAGTTGTGCGTCAATTTTGGAGGCGCCATGGGCGATACTTCCTGGCTGGATGAGTCCGACCCTCCCATGATTTCCTTCCAGGTTCCGGAAGACCCTTTCGCACCCTACATGGAAGACATCCTCATCGTCCCAACCACCGGTGACTTGATTGTTGAAGTCCAGGGTGCGTTTACCTTTCAGGCAAAGGTTCACGACTTGGCAAACAACCAAGTCTTTATTGATGCTGGAATAGATGATGCTTTTACAACCGTAGCCAATGAGCGCAATAATGGCTACGACGGCTTGTTCCCCTTGCTGCGTCCACCTGCCACCCACCCTATTACACAAGAAACGGTTTTTGAATCTGCCCCCTGGGAATGGTGGGATGAAACATTCTGGGGAATGGTACCGCATCCTAGCTGTCAGGGCACTCCTCCACCCGCCTGTAGCTTTGATTTCATTAATAAAATCAACAACCCGGACATGTCGAAAGCCAAAGCGGTGGCTTATATTGACACCCTCATTGGCTACTTTGCCCCCCGGGCCTTTGCCGCTTTGAATTTAGGCGGTTCCTGTGCACCGTTGGCGGTGAAAGATATTTTATCCGAAAGCGACGTCCAGCTTTCCGTGGCCCCGAATCCGGCGGTGGAAGAAGTTCAATTCCGCACCGCCGTCAACAGCCCGATGGAAAGCATTCGGATTTACGACCTTTCCGGCAGGTTGGTCAATACGCACAACAACATTGACAATAATGAATTTACCCTGTTGCGAGAGAATTTGTCAAATGGGCTTTACGTGGCGAAGATTCAATTTGCAGAAGGCATTATATCGAAAAAGATTTTGTTTTCAAATTAAATTTGAAACCCAACATAAAATGGGAGCGCCTCGAAGATTTGAAATCATCGAGGCGTTTCTTTTTGCCAATTCAAATTATTTGCCCTCCAATTCTAATGTATCCCCGTCAACTCACTCCTCAAAAACTTCTTCCAGCCCAAAAGAGAATCCTTCCAAAACCGAGGATTTTACGTTATCGCTACCGGAAAAATTTTCAATGAGCGCCAGCTTTCCATCCTGATTGACATATTTAGAAAGTGTTTTATCCCAGGTGTCAATAATCCAATATTCGAGTACGCCGTACTGCCCGTAAACCTCCATGTTCTCTCCTTCATCCTTATCTTTCCTTCCCGGCGAAGCTATCTCAACCACCAAATCAGGAGCGCCAAAGACGTAATCCTTCAAGATGTGTTTTCTTTCGTTTGAAATAAAAAGCAAATCGGGTTGGTAAATATTATCTTTATTAAAATGCACATCTAAGGAACGGTGAAAAAATAAATCAAGCTTCTTGGCTACTTCTTTTGTTCTTATTTTTCACTTTGAAAACAGTCATTATATCAACATGACTCTTGTTTTCAAAGCAAAAACTAAGAACAAAA